>Ga0137308_100184_pt1 | contig 116505 bp, 92 predicted proteins | sample Inofrocosms_June_FD_97181 | JGI IMG/M metagenome (GOLD analysis project Ga0137308, IMG submission 97181) | Mouse cecal microbial communities from Vienna, Austria - N-Acetylneuraminic and N-Acetylglucosamine D2O microcosms_June | ecosystem: Host-associated > Mammals > Digestive system > Large... | reverse complement strand
AACATGAAATTACTTCCTGAGGCGGCAGAGAAGCAGGATGCAATTCTTGCTATAAGTCTCACTACATCCCCAGCGTAATCAATATCCCGTCCGCAATGGCCTGGGCAATATCATCAAACCGCTGGTCAAACAGCTGGTTATCCACATCTGTGTTGATGAAGCCCACCTCCACCAGTACGGCGGGCATCTGGGTGCGGTTTAAAACTACCAGATCCTGGCGCTGGTTGACGCCCTGATTGAGAAAGCCCACCGCTTCCAGCTGTTGGTTGATATTGTCGGCCATACGTGCCGCCGCCCCGTAGCGGTTATAGACCAGAGACTCGATTCCGCTGTACTGGTTGGGGTAGGGACTGGAATTGCGATGGATGGAGACAAAGTAGTCGGCCCCAGTCTGATTGCCCTCCAGGGCTTTCTGCGTGGGAGATTCATAGACATCCGTGGTACGAGTATAATATACATCTACGCCCCGGTTTTCCAGAATCCGGCCAACCGCCAGAGTCAGAGCCAGCACATCATCTTTTTCTTGCCTGCCCTGGTATACTGCGCCGGGGTTAGCGCCACCGTGGCCTGCGTCTAATACGATAAGTGGCATGCTTTTTCCTCATTTCTAAATAAAAACGCTTATTATGTTATATGCAGAACCAGGGCTCCGGTTGCCTGTGAAGCCTTGATTTTTGGCTGCATAAGCTTAAATGGTATCTTCAGTCATTTTACATATATTTTACCCAGACCCGATATTGCATTTTACCTGTCCCTGCTATGATAAAAGAGCATACTTTGTGGAAACATATGGGAGAGGTGAGAATGTATGGACTTTTTTGACGTGTTATCAATGATTGGCGGACTGGCGTTGTTTCTGTATGGCATGAACCTGTTGGGAGAGGGCCTGGCCAAGGCATCCGGGGGCAGAATGGAGAGTGTTCTGGAGAAACTGACCGGCAATCCGGTCATGGCTGTGCTGCTGGGGGCCGGAGTGACGGCGGTGATCCAGTCCTCGTCGGCTACCACGGTGATGGTGGTGGGATTTGTCAATTCCGGTATCATGAAGCTGGAGCAGGCCGTGGGAGTTATCATGGGGGCCAATGTGGGAACCACTGTTACCTCCTGGATTCTGAGTCTGACGGGAATTGACAGTTCCTCTTTTCTGGTGCAGATGTTAAAGCCCACATCCTTTTCTCCTATTCTGGCCATCATAGGCGTGGCTATGCTTTTGTTTTCCAAGAAAGAAAAACACAGGTATGCGGCTTACATTCTGGTTGGCTTTGCGGTGCTGATGTTCGGCATGGACACCATGAGCGCCGCCGTGAAACCCCTGGCCCAGGTGCCGGAGTTTACCGGAATATTGACGGCTTTCTCCAACCCGCTGCTGGGCATGCTGGCGGGAGTGGTGCTGACGGCGGTGATTCAGTCTTCTTCGGCCTCCGTGGGCATTTTGCAGGCCCTGTGTCTCAGTGGGGCTGTGGGCTATAACACGGCCATTCCCATTATCCTGGGGCAGAATATCGGCACCTGTGTGACCGCCATGCTCTCCGGTGTGGGGGCCAGCAGGAATGCCAGGAGAGCGGCCCTGGTGCACCTGTATTTCAATATTATCGGCACGGCAGTATTTATGAGTGTATTCTATGTGCTGGAAGCCATATTTCATTTTCCGTTTATGGAAAAGCCTGCGGACGCGCTGGGCATTGCGGTGGTCCACAGCTGCTTTAACGTGTCGGCGACTTTGCTGCTGCTGCCTTTTTCCAAGGGGCTGGTGAAGCTGGCAAGTCTGACCGTCGGCAGCGATCCGGAGCAATTGCCGGAAAAGGCACAGGATGAGGTGCTGCAGCATCTGGATCCCCGCTTTCTGAATACACCTTCCTACGCCATTGAACAGAGCCGCAATGTGGCGGTAAACATGGCGGGACTGGCACAGCAGGCCATCAACCTCTCCATGGGGCTGATTGCGGAATATGACGAGGATCAGGCCCAACAGGTGATGGAACTGGAAACCAGGGTTGACCAATATGAGGATCAACTGGGCAGCTATCTGGTCAAGATCGGCTCACGGGATCTGTCCGGCAGGGATAACCACAATCTGTCCGTGATGCTGCACTGTATCGGCGATTTTGAGCGGATTTCTGATCACGCGCTGAACATCCAGGAGGCGGCCAGGGAGATGCGGGACAAAAAAGTGTGTTTTTCCAGCAAGGCGCTGCAGGAACTGGAGGTGCTGCGCAGGGCTGTCAGGGATATTCTGCGGATCACTATGGACAGCTTCGGGGAAGAGGATCTGGAACTGGCCCGTCAGGTGGAGCCGCTGGAGGAAGTCATTGACGCCCTGAACCTGGAGATCCGGCAGCGTCATATCAAACGGCTGCGCAAAGGAAAATGTACCATAGAACTGGGCTTCATTCTGTCGGACATCATCACCGATCTGGAGCGGGTGTCCGATCACTGCTCCAATATTGCCGTCTGCCTGCTGGAGATCAACGAGGATGAATTTGACACCCACGCATATCTGGAGAACATGAAGCGGGAGGACAATATGGACTTCCGGGGCAAAGTGATGGCCTATGGCCAGCGCTATCTGCTGCCTTAAAAACAGGGTATCGGCCAGCCGGATTCCGGACAGAGAGTGGAAAGGAAATGCCAAATTCAACGGGGCAGTCAATAATCGGGATTGCAACTTGGCCGGTTATGCATTATGCTGTAGAAAAGCATGCTTAAAAAGACATGACATATGAAAAGCTGTGATAAAAGCAGCAGTGGGAAAGCTGTGACAGGCTGTTATAAAAACAGCAGCGGAAAGCTGTGACAGCAGGCTGCGGCGGAAGGGGAGAAACAGATGGCGTTGATCTATGTGGTGGAGGACGACAAGAGCATACAGGAGATAGAGACTTTTGCGCTGTCCGGGGCGGGATTTCGGATAAAGGGGTATGACTGCGCCGCGGATTTTTACCGGGCCCTGGAGGAGGAAAAACCGGATCTTGTGCTGCTGGATGTCATGCTGCCGGACGAGGATGGGCTGGCCATCGTGCAAAAACTCAGAAGCCGCAGGGAACTGGCGCTGCTGCCCATCATTTTGGTGACGGCCAGGACTGCGGAGATTGACAAGGTCAAGGGACTGGATATAGGGGCGGACGATTACCTCACCAAGCCTTTCGGGGTCATGGAACTGATATCCCGGGTAAAGGCCATGCTGCGGCGAAGCCAGGCAGGACAGGGGGAGAGATGTCTGAAGGTGGGAGATATTGTGATGGATCAGGGAAAACATGCGGTGACAGTTCACGGCATAGCCTGCGAGTTGACCTACAAGGAATATGAACTGCTGAAGCTTCTGCTGATCAACGCCGGAATGGTCATGACCCGTGACGTGATTCTGGACCGGGTGTGGGGGAGCAGTTTTGAGGGAGAATCCCGGACTCTGGACATGCATATCAAGACTCTGCGGCGGAAACTTGGGAACCAGGGCTGCCTGATCCGCACTGTGCGGAATGTAGGCTATATAATGGGCGGAGAATAGAGTGGAAAGGGCGGCACTTCGAAGCAGGGAAATTGGAACCGACAGGCAGCCTTTGCGGATAATCGGTGCTTGATTCCAGAAAAGACGGATGAGGTGAGGGATGAAAAAGAAGATCAATGCCAGGATGGTCCTGGTGGCGGTGCTGGGCATCCTGGCGACTATGGCGCTGCTGACGGCGGTATTTTATGGAGTGTTCCGGCGGCAGACCATGGCGGATCTGCGGATCTACGCGCTGCTTTTACAGGAGGAAAGTCAGGAAGAATTGATGCTGACGGGCAGCAATATGCGGGAGGAAAAGGTGCGTATCACGATGTTGGACGCCCAGGGCGGGGTGCTGTACGACAATCAGACGGACAGCGCGGATATGGAGAACCACAGCCTGCGCCCGGAGATTCGCTCCGCCATGGAGGACGGCGAGGGACAGGCCATCCGCAGATCCGCCACATTGGACAAAAGTACTTTTTACTATGCCGTGAGACTCTCTGACGGTCGGCTGCTCCGGGTGGCCACGGAGGCGGAGAGCCTCTACAGCATATTGGGCAGCATTATGCCCAGCTTGGTGTGGATCGGCGCAGTGCTGCTGCTTTTGTCTCTTCTTCTGGCGCACCGTCTCACCGACAGCTTGCTTGAGCCTGTGAAAAAGCTGGCGGATCATCTGGACGACGGGGAGGAAATCACTTATTATGAGGAATTGGAGCCCTTTGTCCAGACTATTCGGAAGCAGCACTGGGATATTGTGGAAAATGCCAGGCTGCGGCAGGAGTTTACGGCCAATGTCACCCATGAGTTGAAGACGCCGTTGACCTCCATATCCGGCTATGCGGAACTTATTGAGACGGGCATGGCGTCGGGGGAGGACGTGATCCGGTTCGCCGGGGGGATTCATCAGAGCGCCCAGCGTCTGCTGCATCTGATCAATGATATCATCCGTCTGTCCGAACTGGATAGTTCCCGGGAAGAATCCATGACCGAGCGGGTCAATCTGTATGAACTGGCGGCGGTATGTGTGGAGATGCTGGAGGTCAGCGCCCAAAAACATAAAGTGAGTCTGCGGATGGAGGGCGGTTCCTGCTATGTGCAGGGAAACCGTCTTATGCTGGAGGAACTGCTGTTCAACTTGTGCGATAACGCAATCCGTTACAATGTGGAGGGGGGACTGGTACAGGTGGATGTGCACAGGGAACGGGAGCAGGTGATTCTGACGGTGCAAGATACGGGAATCGGCATCCCCCAGGAGCATCAGGAAAGGATATTTGAGCGCTTCTACCGGGTGGACAAGAGCCGATCCAAATCCACTGGAGGCACAGGGTTGGGATTGGCCATTGTAAAGCATATCGTAGCCAGGCATCAGGCACAGCTAAAGCTGGAGAGCAGTCCCGGGAAAGGCACCGCCATCCGGGTGGTTTTTATGGCTGCGATATAAGTCTGGAACCCAGGATAAACTGACAGGGACAATCCCGGCAACGAGACTGTCCCTGTTATATATACCAATCTATTCCTTTTCTTCTAAGTCGGCCTCGGACTCTTTTCCTTCGGCAGGCTCCTCTGTCCCCTCCTGTGGAGCAGGTTCCGGCAGTGTCAGGACCACCTTGCAGATACGGTTCTGGTCAATACCCTGTACTTTCAGACGGATGCCGCCAACCAGTTCCACTTCCTCGCCGTCCTCAGGCAGGCGATCCAGGTACTCGATGATAATGCCGCCGATGGAGTCATAGTCTTCGGAGTCCAGGGAAGTCCCCAGCACATCATTGATATCGTCCAGCTTCATGCTGCCTTCTACCAGATAGGTGTTCTCATCGATGGCCTGTATATATTCCGCCTCGTCGGCGTCATACTCATCCCGGATTTCACCTACGATTTCCTCCAGCAGATCCTCTAAAGTGATCATCCCCACTGTGGCGCCGTACTCGTTCAGCACAAAAGCCACATTCATTGTGATTTCACGCATTTCCAGCAGCAGATCCGCGCTTTTTTTGTACTCATAAGTATAATGGGCCTGGCGCAGGATACTACTTACGGAGAAGTTATCCTGGTCGGCGCTCAATATGAAATCCTTGATATTGATCAGGCCGATGATATTGTCCTTGTCCTCCTGGTACACGGGAAGCCGGGTGTACATGGATTCCCGGAAAACCTGCAGCACGTCATGGTAGCAGGCATCCACGCTGACCGTCACCATATTGATTCTGGGGATCATGATGTCTTTGGCCACCGCGTCGGAGAAGTCGAACACATTGTAGATCATCTCTTTCTCTTCGGATTCAATGACGCCGTCCTCATGGCTTACGTCCACGTAGGTTTTAAGTTCTGTCTCCGTCATGGCGCTGGGCTTTTTGTTGGGGTCTATATGTAGCAGCCGCAGGATACCGTTTGACAGCTTGTCCACCACAAAAATAACCGGGGTCAGGATATGCATCAATCCGAAGATGATGCCGCTGTAGGCCAGAGAGATCTTTTCGTTGTTCAGATTTGCCCAGGTTTTGGGCACGATCTCGCCGAAGAGCAGCACCACGATGGTCAGGATACCGGTGGCAATTCCCACAATCAGATTGATCCGCTGGGCCAGTATGGTGGCCAGAGAAGAAGCCGTGATGTTTACAATGTTGTTTCCGATCAGAATAGTGCTGATCATTTTACCGTAATTGTCCAGTATCAGATTGACTCTGGCGGCACGTTTGTTGCCCTCTTCCTCCAGCGCCCGCAGCCGCACACGGTTCACGGTGGAAAGCGCCGTCTCTGCGGAGGAAAAAAAAGCGGAGAGACCCACCAGCAATATAAGCACTACAAGTTGTATGACAGCAGAACTGTCCAAAATTAACCACTCCTTTTTTGTCATTTTACTAGAGATAATATAATATAATTAATCGAATGTCAATATATTGGCTGATGCGGAACAGAAGATCCTGGATCTTCAACAGCGTCAGTTCTCCCGGCGTCCAGAGAATTTGCGGATGCCGGAGCGGCCGGAAAGTGCTTTGGGGGAATGGCGGCGGGAGGGCTGATGTGGAACATAAAAATAGGAGGATATTTATGATGAATGAAAGCAGACAGGGGAAATTGGGGGAAATCCCGGTGCTGTTCTTACTAAAGAGCCTGTTATTTTCCTACATACTGACCGGCGGGCTGTTGCTGCTTCTGGCCCTGCTGTTGTATAAGGTGGGCCTGTCGCAGAGGATAGTGTCGATCTGCATCATCGCAATTTATGTGCTGGCCACTTTTTTTGCGGGCTTTATCACCGGGAAAAAATTGAAAAATAAAAAATTCCTCTGGGGGGCGCTGATGGGAGTGATGTATTTCCTGGTGCTGGCCGTTATTTCCCTGATCGTGAACCGCCAGCCTGGTATATTGACCAATTCTTTCCTGACCACGCTGGTGCTCTGCGGCGGAGGCGGTATGTTGGGCGGCATGATCAGTTGAAAAAAATGTAAAAAACTATTTTACAAATCTTTATTATATGGTATAATACATAAAGTTTAGGGCCTTGCCGGGCGCGGCGTACAAAAACAGTTACTGTCCGGAGCAGGGCGGAACCGAAGGTCTTTAGACCTTCCAAACAGCATATAGGAGGCCAAGTCTATGAAGCACATTAAAACATTAACAACCAGGAACTTAAAGGAGTCCATGAAGAAGGGCGGCTGCGGCGAGTGCCAGACTTCCTGCCAGTCTGCATGTAAGACTTCCTGCACAGTCGGCAATCAGAGTTGTGAGAAGATCAAATAGGTCGGCATCGGGAATCACTTCGCTGACATAAGCGGGCAGCCTCGAAGTGCAATGGCATTTCGGGGCTGCTTGGTGTGAAAAGAACAGCAACTGTCCGGAGCGGCGCCTGCGCAAGAGCCAGGGGAACTTCCGGCGGTTGGGAACGCCAACTTATTGAGAGGACAAGCAATCGTGATACATCAGTTTAAAAATAACGGATACAACATTGTGATGGATGTAAACAGCGGTTCCATCCATGTGGTGGACGAGATCGTATATGACATGATATCCCTTATGGAACCTCTGGTGAAGGAGGGGATCCGGGATACCGCCACCATTAAGGCGGCGGTTATAAATCTGGCGGATGCCAGATACAGCCACGGGGAGGTGGAGGAAGCCCTGGAGGAGGTGCTGGCGCTGCAGGAGGCAGGACAGCTCTTCGCGCCGGATATCTACGAGAACTATGTGTTTGACTTTAAGAGGCGGCAGACCGTGGTAAAGGCCTTGTGTCTGCACATCGCCCATGACTGTAATCTGGCGTGTAAGTATTGTTTTGCCGAAGAGGGAGAGTACCACGGCAGGCGGGCGCTGATGAGCTTTGAGGTGGGAAAGAAGGCTCTGGATTTCCTGGTGGCCAATTCCGGCAGCCGGGTGAATCTGGAGGTGGATTTCTTCGGCGGCGAGCCGCTGATGAACTGGCAGGTGGTCAAGGATCTGGTGGCCTATGGCCGCAGTCTGGAGGAGCCCAATAATAAGAAGTTCCGTTTTACCCTGACCACCAACGGCGTACTGCTGGATGACGAGGTGTTGGAATTTGCCAACCGGGAGATGGCCAACGTGGTGTGCAGCATCGACGGCCGCAGGGAAGTTCATGACAGGATGCGTCCCTTCCGGAAGGGGCAGGGCAGCTACGACCTGATCGTGCCCAAGTTCCAGAAGGTGGCAGAGACCAGGAATCAGATGAACTACTATGTCAGAGGTACTTTTACCCACTTTAACCTGGATTTTTCGGAGGATGTGAAGCATCTGGCGGATCTGGGCTTTAAGCAGATTTCGGTGGAGCCGGTGGTGGCGCAGCCACAGGACGATTATGCCATAGGCAAGGAGGATCTGCCCCGGCTGCTGGAGGAGTATGACAGGCTGGCACAGGAGATCATTATGCGCAGGAGAGAGGGGAAAGGGTTCAATTTCTTCCATTTTATGATAGATCTGGAAGGCGGGCCCTGTGTGGCCAAGCGTCTGTCGGGGTGTGGTTCCGGCACGGAATACCTGGCGGTGACCCCTTGGGGAGATTTTTATCCCTGTCATCAGTTTGTGGGTCAGGAGAAGTTTCTGCTGGGCAACGTGGATACGGGCATCACCAACACCGCTGTCAGGGATGAGTTTAAATGCTGCAATGTATACGCCAAGGACAAATGCAGGAAATGCTTTGCCAAGTTCTATTGCAGCGGCGGCTGTGCGGCCAACGCCTACAATTTCAGCGGAGATATCAACGGCGCGTATGACATCGGCTGCGAACTGCAGAGGAAACGTGTGGAATGTGCCATTATGATAAAAGCGGCGGAAAGTGATATGGAGGAATGTTGAAAGCAGCGCTTTCAAGTACGTATTAACGCAATATTGCGGACCATGTGTGCAATATGCAGAAAAGAGGAAGAGTAACGTGATTAAAAACATGACCAAAAGCAAGGCAATCATCATTTTGATCGTGATGCTGCTGGCTTTTGCAGGCGTCACTTATGTGGATTTCGCAGGGGTGGATGCCAGCGGCAAGGGCAGCGCGTCGGATATCAAGCTGGGTCTGGATCTGGCGGGAGGAGTCAGCATTACCTATCAGGTGGTGGGCGAGGAGGAGCCCAGTTCCACGGATATGGCCGATACCATCTCCAAGCTGCAGCAGCGTGTGTGGAATTACAGCACAGAGGCAGTGGTGTATCAGGAGGGAACGGATCGTATCAACATCGAGATTCCCGGAGTGTCTGACGCCAACGCGATTCTGCAGGAACTGGGGCGGCCCGGCGCCCTGTATTTTATCAAACAGACAGGCTCCGACGGCTTGGATAACTACACCTCTCAGCTTGTCATGGGGGCGGACGGCGGCTATGAATATGTACACAGCTTAAACCGCAGCCTGGAGGAGATCATTGCGGACGGCAGTGTGGTGTTGGAAGGCACGGACGTGGCGGACGCCTCTGCGGCCACCCGATCGGACAGCATGCAGAACCAGCAGATCGTGGTATTGCTGACACTGACTCCGGAGGGCACCGCCAAATTTGAGGAGGCCACTCGGGAGGCTTATAACGGCGGTGTGAACAGCAAGTCCATCGCTATCTACTATGACGGGAATTTTGTCAGTGTGCCCACTGTAAGCGCCGTTATTACCGACGGCAGCGCCCAGATCAGCGGTTCCAAGAATTTTGAGGAGGCAGAGAAGCTGGCCTCCACCATACGTATCGGTGGTTTGAGTCTGGAATTGGAAGAATTGCACTCCAAGGTGGTGGGCGCCCAGCTGGGCGTGGATGCCATTGAGACAAGCCTGCGGGCCGGCGCCATCGGTCTGGTGATAGTGATCGTGTTCATGATCGCCGTGTACTTTATCTCCGGTCTGGCGTCCTCTCTGGGACTGGGAATGTATGTAGCGCTGATTGTCCTATTGCTGAACGGCTTTGATATGACGCTGACACTGTCCGGCATTGCGGGCATTATCCTTTCCATCGGTATGGCGGTAGATGCCAATGTGATAATTTTTGCCCGTATCCGGGAGGAACTGGCCACCGGCAAAACCGTCAAGAGTGCCATGAAGATCGGTTTTGACAAGGCCCTGTCCGCCATTGTGGACGGCAATATCACTACGCTGATTGCGGCGGCGGTGCTGTGGCTTCTGGGCCCCGGCACGGTGAAAGGTTTCGCTCAGACTTTGGCACTGGGTATTGTATTGTCCATGTTCACGGCTCTGGTGCTGACCCGGCTGATCATGAGCGCCCTTTATACTCTGGGCCTCAAGGACGCCAAGTGGTACGGAATCGGCAAGGAACACAAGGCATTGGACGTTTTGAAGCACAGAAAGATTTTCTTTGGCGTATCCGCCGCGCTGATTCTGGCGGGTTTTGTGGTGATGGGTGTCCATGTGGGAACCGGCGATGACGCGCTGAACCTGAGTCTGGAGTTTAAGGGCGGCACGGCTACCACAGTGGCCTTTGCGGAGGGCAGGACTCTGGAGCAGATCAACAGTGAGATCGTTCCCTATGTGGAGGAGATTACCGGCAGCGGTGTGCAGATACAGACTGTGCAGGACAGCAACGAGGTCATTTTCAAATCGGATTCCCTGAATATGGAGCAGAGGGAAGCATTAAACCAGATGTTCATGGAGCGCTTTGGCGTAGAGGAGGCGGAGATCGTTTCGGAGACTATCAGTTCCACTATCAGCGATGAGATGACCAGGGATACAATTCTGGCAGTGGTGGTGGCTATTGTCTGTATGCTGATCTATATCCGTATCCGCTTCAGCGATATCCGCTTTGGCGCATCGGGTGTGATGGCCCTGCTTCACGATGTGCTGGTGGTGCTGGCTTTCTACGCTGTGGCGAGGGTGTCCGTCAGCAATACCTTTATCGCCTGTGTGCTGACCATCGTGGGTTATTCCATCAATGCCACCATCGTCATTTTTGACCGTGTGCGTGAGAATATGGTAGAGTCGGGCAAAAAGGAAAGCCTGGGGGAGGTATTGAATAAGAGTATCACCCAGACCCTCTCCCGAAGCATCTTTACTTCCCTGACCACTTTTATCATGGTGGCGGTGCTGTATATCCTGGGTGTGACCAGCATTCGTGACTTTGCGCTGCCTCTGATGGTGGGTATCCTGTGCGGTACCTATTCCTCCATCTGCCTGGCAGGCCCCATGTGGTTCGTGCTGCGCAAAAAGTTTCCGCCCAAGGCAGGAAACGGCAAGTAGTTTGTTTCCAAGTGTTGACAGAGAAAACTTTTTGCGGGAAGTCAGGAATGTCATGTAACAAGTAGATATGTTAAGGTAAGAAAAAAGGACTGCTTTCCAAAGAGAGCAGTCCTTTTTATATGCCGTTTCCGTTGGCGGCTGTTCGTTTTCTCTAATTACAAGTTGCCTGTCATTATTTTTTCTAAAAAGTCAGTAAATGAAACTGCTACTAATTCACATTCCTCAAATTCAGGTTCAGCGCCCCGTACTATAGAGCCATCTTTCATAGAGATAGCATAGTAAGCGTATCCATTTTTTACAGATTCTTGTGTCATTGTCCATCTCCCCGCCTTTGGGAGGATATGCCCCCAAGCCCTATGCTTTGGGACATTTTGTCTCGAAGCTTAAAAATTCTGTTCTGAACCATTGTCGTTTTATTATATGGCAGGGGTAGAAGTGGAAAAAGATACACCCCTTCAGGAAGGGATGTATCGCAAAGGGAGTGTGCAGATGGTTTGACGAAAAAGTACCCGTCCGTTTTTCTGTTAATCGGACGGGTGTTCTATTGCGTAACAATACGAAAAGTGTTGTTAATTTCGTAAATCTTGCTATAATTAAAAATATGGTTACACGATGCGAGAAGTTGTATGCAGAGGCTTCACTGCCTGTTGAATCATGCAGATGGAGAGGCAGACTATTACGCCATACGTTGCGAAATGGCGCAATAGCATAGGCTTTTTGCGTTTGCTCCAATTTATGCGTCAATATATGAAGAAACGGAGAAAAGATGGAAAAATGGATGGTAGCCGCCAAAAAGGCGGATTTTGAGGGATGGGCAAGGCGTTTCGGCATCAGTCCGGTGCTGGCCAGAATTATCCGCAACCGGGATATCACGGAGCCGGAGGAGGTGGAGAAGTTTTTGGGCGGGACGCTGGCGGACTGTTACAGCCCATGGCTTTTAAAAGGGATGGAACAGGCTGTTGCCCTGATTCAGAAGGACCTGGGACTGGGCATGAAAATCCGGGTCATCGGGGACTATGATGTGGACGGCATATGCTCCTCCTACATTCTGACCAGATCCCTGCGGGAGATGGGGGCTACGGTAGACACCGCCATTCCCCATCGGATCCGGGACGGGTACGGACTGAATGACACACTGATCGAAGAGGCCCACAGCGACGGCATCGGCCTCATTGTCACCTGTGACAACGGCATTGCGGCCCAGTCCCAGATTGCGCTGGCAAAAGAACTGGGGATGCAGGTGGTGGTGACGGATCACCATGAGGTGCCTTTTGTGGAAGACAAGGGCCGGAAGATCCAGCAGCTGCCTCAGGCGGAGGCAGTGATCGATCCCAAACAGGAGGGCTGCGGCTATCCCTGGCCGGGAATCTGCGGGGCGGTGGTGGCCTATAAGCTGGTGCAGGCCCTGGGGGAGAGAATGGCATATGGAGGGATTGCAAAGCTTCTGGAGGCGCTGCTGCCCTTTGCCGCCATGGCCACGGTTTGCGATGTGATGGAACTGAAGGACGAGAACAGGATTCTCGTGCAGGAGGGGCTGAAACGCTTTCCTGCCTGTGAAAACCTTGGGCTGCATGCTCTGCTGGAGGTCAACGGACTGGATCCGGCGGCGGTGTCCGCCTATCATCTGGGATTCGTGCTGGGGCCCTGTCTCAATGCCACCGGGAGGCTGGATACGGCCCGGCGGGCGCTTCAGCTGCTGGAGAGCCAGGATAAGGTATCGGCCATGACCGCCGCCAGAGAGTTAAAGGAACTGAACGACAGCCGGAAAAATATGACGCTTCAGGGAGTGGAGCAGGCGGTGCGCCGGCTGGAGGCGGCGGGAGGGGATCCCGATCCCGTAATAGTGCTGTATATGCCAGAGGTCCATGAAAGCCTGGCGGGCATTATTGCCGGCAGAGTCAAAGAGAAATACCATCACCCGGTATTTGTGCTGACCAAAGGGGAAGAGGGCGTCAAAGGCTCCGGGCGGTCCATTGAGGCTTATCACATGTATGAGGCCATGAGCCGGGTGAAACAGTATTTTACCAAATTTGGCGGTCATAAGATGGCGGCGGGGCTGTCCATGCGGGAGGAGGATGTGGAGCCTCTGCGGAAGGCGCTGAATTTAGACTGCGGCCTGACCAGAGAGGACTTTGCGCCCCTGGTACATATTGATGTGCCCATGCCGATTAGTTATGCCAGCATGGAACTGGCCAAGGAACTGGAAAAGCTGGAACCCTATGGCACAGGGAATCCCAAGCCCCTCTTTGCCCAGAAGGGAGTGTACCTGATCAGAGGGAGACGCATCGGCGCCAAGCAGAATTTTGCCCGTTTTACGGTGGAGGCGGACGGCAGGCGCCAGGAACTTTTGTTTTTTGGGGATCTGGAGGAATTTTGCGGCGGCCTGGAGGAAAGGCACGGTCCGGGCAGCGCCCGGCGGCTTTTTGACGAGGGCGGCTGCTATGAGATGGGAATCGCGTATCAGCTGGGGATCAACCGTTACAGGGGCCGGGAAGAATTGCAGCTGACCATCCAGAATTTCTATTTTGTTTAGGTTCATTTTATTCTTTTCTAATGAAATAGACACATTTTGAACACAATTTCTGGGTATAGTATATATCAGATAGTTGATGAACTCACTATCTCCCCCCCTCATAAGAAATAGTGAAGGCTTCGGTAGCAATACCGGAGCCTTTGCGATTTTATGGGATTTTTACAGGAACTTTCTATTTTATTTAGGCTCATTTTATTCTTTTCTAATGAATTGGACACACTTTGGACATAATTTCTGGGTATAGTATATATCAGATAGTTGATGAACTCACTATCTCCCCCCCTCATAAGAAATAGCGGAGGCTTCGGTAGCGATACCGGAGCCTTTGCTATTTCTTTTTGCGATATGCAGGGAAAAGGAAAATTTGGAAAAAGTCATTTACATATAGGTTGCTGTCATTTATAGTAATAGATAGAAAGACTCCCGGTGGGGAGAGAAGGAGATGTGTCATGAAACTGACAGATTTATTGTGTAAGCTGGATTACGAATGTATACAGGGCAGCACGGACCTGGAGGTGGGCCAGGTGGTGTATGATTCCCGGAAAATAACGGAGGGCTGTCTGTTTATCTGTATTGCGGGTGCCAATTTTGACGGACATGATTTTGCGGCGGAGGCAATGGAGAAAGGGGCCAGGGTGCTGATAGTGTCCAGGGAAGTGTCGGAGACGGCCGGCAGGGACGTGACCGTGATCAAGGTGCCCGACACTCGGTATGCCATGGCATTTATCTCCGCGGCATATTTCGGATATCCGGCGGAAAAACTGCGGATCATCGGCGTCACCGGCACCAAGGGGAAGACCACCACCACCTACATGGTGAAATCCATTTTGGAAAATGCGGGTTACAAGGTGGGCCTGGTGGGCACCATCGAGGTGATCATCGGCAGGGAACACATCCACGCGGGCAATACCACGCCGGAATCTTATACTTTGCAGGAGTACTTTGCCAAGATGGTGGAGGCGGGCATGGATGCGGTGGTTATGGAGGTGTCCTCCCAGGGGCTGATGCTCCACCGCACCCAGGGGTTTGTGTTTGATCTGGGGATATTCACCAATTTGGAAGCGGATCATATCGGACCCAACGAGCATACCAGCTTTGAGGAGTATCTGCACTGCAAGAGTCTGTTGTTTCGGCAGTGCCGGGTGGGCATTGTCAACGGTGACGACGCCCATGTGGACGCGGTGCTGAAGGGCCATACCTGCCAGGTGGAGTGGTATGGTATCGGGGAAAACAATGACCTGCGGGCCGAGAATGTGCGGCTGGTCAGGAAACCGGGAGAGCTGGGCGTGGCTTTCCGGGTGGAAGGGCTGATGGATTTTGACGTGGAAGTGCCTACACCGGGACGTTTCAGCGTCTACAATGCGCTGACCGCCATCGCTATATGCAGGCATTTCAATGTGCGGGAGGATGATATCAAGAGGGCGCTTTTGGCGGTGCGTGTCAAGGGCCGTATAGAGATGGTAAAAGTCTCAGAACACTTCACGTTGTTGATCGACTATGCTCACAATGCCATGGCGCTGGAGAGCCTGCTGACCAGTTTGCGGGAGTATGCGCCCAACCGGCTGGTGTGCCTGTTTGGCTGCGGCGGCAACCGATCCAGACAGCGCCGCTATGAAATGGGGGAGGTCAGCGGCAGACTGGCGGATCTGACTATCATCACCTCCGACAACCCCCGGTTCGAGGAGCCCCAGGATATTATCAGTGATATCAAGACCGGCATAGCCAGGACCGAAGGGATCTACGTGGAGATCATTGACCGCAGGGAGGCCATCCGTTATGCCATCGACCACGGGCAGGAGGGCGACATCATCATACTGGCCGGCAAAGGCCATGAGGATTACCAGGAGATCAAGGGGGTAAAATACCCTATGGATGAGAGGACGCTGATCCGGGAAATTCTGGCGGAGCAGGGACAGAAACAGGTGTGAAACATTAATCAGGCACTTGTACTCACGAACGCTGTGATTTCCAATTCCTGTACGACCCATACTGCTTAACAGGATAACATATGACGCGCAGAATGAAAAATCCAGCCGTTCGTGAGCGCAACAATTATCTCATTTCGGTTTATCCGGGTTAGGAGAAGAAATGTTTTGACAAGATACGCAGATGTGATTATTGATATTTCCCATGAAAAGGTGGACCGTCCCTTTCAGTACCGGATTCCGGAGCATATGCTGGAGAAGCTGGAGGTGGGCATGTGTGTGACCGTGCCCTTTGGCAAAGGCAACACGCTGCGCCGGGGCTATGTGACGGACATAACGGAAAAATGTGCCTTTGACCCGCAGAAAATCAAGGAGATCCACAGTCTGGCGACAGACGGCGTGGGGGTGGAGGACTTTCAGATTCGGCTGGCCCGGTGGATACGCAGCTCTTATGGGGGCACCATGATCCAGGCGCTGAAGACCGTGCTGCCCGCCAGACATACCGTGAAAAAAGTGGAGTACAAAAAGGTGCTGCTGGCGGTGGGCCGGGAGGAGGGAATCTCCCTGTTGGGAGAGTGCCGGCGCAAAAAGCAGGCCGCCAGGGTAAGGCTGCTTCAGGAACTGCTTTCGGAGGGGGAACTTCCCTACGAACTGGTGACGGGAAAATTGATGGTATCGCCCGCGGTAATCCGTGGGCTGGAGGGACTGGGGGCTGTCCATGTGGAGGTCTTGCAGTCCTTTCGAAATCCGGTAAAGCAGCAGGAGCGGCAGGAGATCTCCAAAGAGTTGAGCGAGGAGCAGCAGGCGGCGGTAGAGAAGGTCATGGCAGATTACGACGGCGGCGATCCGGGCACATACCTGCTGCAGGGCATCACCGGCAGCGGCAAGACGGAGGTTTATATCCGCCTGGCCCAGGAGATGGTAAGCCGCGGCAGGCAGGTGATTGTGCTGATCCCGGAGATTGCGCTGACTTACCAGACGCTGATGCGGTTTTACAGGCGCTTTGGAGACCGGGTCAGCGTACTTAACTCCACGCTGTCGGCGGGAGAAAAATACGACCAGTGCGAGAGGGCGAGATGCGGCGAGATCGATGTGATTATCGGTCCCCGTTCCGCCCTGTTTGTGCCGTTTTCGAGAGTGGGGCTGATCCTGATGGACGAGGAGCATGAAGCCAGCTACAAGAGCGAAAACACACCCAAATATCATGCCAGAGAGACCGCCGTCTACCTGGCTTCCCTCCACGGGGCCAGCGTGGTGCTGGGATCGGCCACTCCCTCGCTGGAGGCGGCTTACCGGGCCAGGGAGGGACTTTACCGACAGCTTTTTTTGACCAGACGGCTCACCGGAGGCAGTCTGCCCAAGGTATATACGGTGGATCTGCGGGAAGAATTAAAACAGGGCAACCGATCTATTTTCAGCAGAAAGTTGCAGGAACTTCTGGCGGACCGGCTGGAAAAGGGGCAGCAGAGTATGCTGTTTATCAATCGCCGGGGCTTTGCCGGTTTTGTCTCCTGCCGGGCCTGCGGGCATGTGATGAAATGTCCTCACTGTGATGTGTCCTTGTCAGAGCACAAAGGCGGCAGGCTGGTGTGTCATTACTGCGGTTATGTGACGGCGAAGGTGAATGTTTGTCCGGAATGCGGATCCAAGTATATTTCAGGTTTCCGTGCCGGGACCCAGCAGATAGAGGAACGGCTCCAGGCCATGTTTCCGGCCATGCGGATTTTGCGGATGGACGCGGACACCACCAGAGCCAAGGACAGCCATGAGCAGATTCTGGCAGCTTTTTCCGCCGGGGAGGCGGACGTGCTGGTGGGCACCCAGATGATCGTCAAGGGGCATGATTTCCCCAATGTGACGCTGGTGGGAGTGCTGGCGGCGGATCTGTCATTGTCCGTGGGAGATTATCGGGCCGGAGAGAGAACCTTTCAGCTGTTGACCCAGGCGGCAGGCCGGGCGGGCCGGGGCAGTGAGCCGGGGGAGGTGGTGATCCAGACTTACCAGCCGGAGCACTATGCTATCATCCATGCGGCATGCCAGGACTACGAGGGCTTTTATCAGGAGGAGATCCTGTACCGGGAGTTGATGGGCTATCCTCCGGTGGCCCATATGCTGGCGGTGCAGATTTATGCGGCGTCGGAAGAGGAAGGAGACAGATTGTCCCGGCAGCTGGCCCGACAGGCGAAAGGGTATGTGGACCAGGCCCAGCCTCTGGCCCGGCAGATGCTGATTGTGGGCCCCGCCCCGGCAGGCATCGGCAGGGTCAATGACATTTACCGCTTTGTATTCTATGTAAAAGACCGGGATTACCATAGGCTGATCGCGGTGAAGGACGGCCTGGAAGCCTGGATGGGGGAATGGCAGTCAGGGCAGCGCAGGCCGCAGATTAGCCTGCAATTTGACTTTGATCCCATGAATACGCTATAAGCACTTGAAAAAAAACCCATTTTCTGAGATAATATGATGATTGTGATATACTGCCGGTGGCGGTGCGCAACTCGGAAATTCCGCAGTTGCCGAAAAACCGACAGCATAGGCGATTGCGAAACTCCCTTTGCGGTAACAGTGAATGGGCAATTAGCTACGTCACTTGCAGAGAACATTTCGCAACTGCCCACTGACAGCAGCCTGAAAGGAGAAAGATATGGCTATTCGTAATATACGGGAGATTGGAGAGGAAATTCTCACCAAGAAATGCAAGGAAGTGACGGAGATGACGGACCGCACCAGATATCTGATCGAGGATATGCTGGATACATTATATGAGGCCAACGGCGTGGGACTGGCGGCCCCCCAGGTAGGGGTGCTGAAGCGTATAGCGGTCATTGATGTGACCGGAGAGGATCCCTATATTCTGATCAATCCCCGGATTCTGGAGACCGGCGGGGAGCAGACCGGATCCGAGGGTTGTCTGAGTGTGCCGGGTAAAGCGGGGATCGTCACCAGACCCAACTATGTGAAGGTGGCGGCCCTGGATGTGGATATGAAGCCCTTTGAACTGGAGGGGACGGAACTGCTGGCCAGGGCTATCTGTCATGAACTGGATCATTTGGACGGCCACCTCTATGTGGAAAAGGTGGAAGGTGAGTTGACGGATGTGATAGCGGCAGAGGAAGATGCCTGAAATTGACACCGTTGATGTACACATCCAAACGTCAATACCGATAGACAAAGTATCGCAGGCAAAGCCGGAGTTTGGCAGAGGCCAAATTCCAGACATGCAGGAAAGAGGAAATCATGAAAATCGTTTTTATGGGAACTCCCGACTACGCAGTGGGGGCGCTTGAGGCGCTGATCCGGGCAGGGCATGAGATCACCGCTGTGGTGACCCAGCCGGATAAGGCGAAGGGGCGCAGCGGCAATCTGCAATATCCCCCGGTGAAAGAATGTGCCCTGGCTCATGGGATTTCGGTGTTCCAGCCTGAGCGGATCAAACGCCCGGAGGCGGTGGCGCAGCTTAGAACCTATGAAGCGGATGTATTTGTAGTGGCGGCTTTTGGGCAGATTCTGTCCCGGGAGATACTGGAGATGCCAGCCTATGGCTGTCTGAATATTCATGCCTCACTGCTGCCCAGATATCGGGGAGCGTCCCCCATACAGCATGTGATCATAGACGGGGAGGAGCGGACAGGCATAACCATCATGCAGATGGATACAGGCATAGACACCGGGGATATACTGTATACAAAAGAAATGTCCATTGACAGGCAGGACACCTGCCAGACCTTGTACGGGAAACTGACAGCCCTGGGCGGCCAGGCTATTGTGGAGGCGCTGGAACTGCTGCAACAGGGAGCGCTTACCCCTGAAAAACAGCGGGATGAGGACAGTTGTTACGCCCCTATCATCACCAAGGAGATGGGCCGAATTGATTTCGCGAAGGATGCCCTCTCTATTGAAAGACTGATTCATGGTATGAATCCCTGGCCCAGCGCTTATACTTTTTATCAGGGAAAGCAGCTAAAAATATGGGATGCCCTGGCCCAGGAGGATGTATCCGATACTGAGCCGGGAACCATAGTATCCGTTGACAGGCAGGATTTCACAGTGGCCACGGGACGGGGGAGCCTGAGAGCGCTGGAGGTGCAGCTGGAGGGCAAGAAGCGCATGAGCGCCCACGACTTCCTGCTGGGTGTGCGTCTGACACCGGGCGAGAAGCTGGGCTAAACCCAGGCGGCCGGATACTTATCACCGGCTTGCGTACCGGGAGGGAACATGCGGAACTCTAAATAAGGAGGATTAATATGATTTATTGGGACCCCACTTATATTCTAGTCATTATTGGACTGATCATCAGCCTTGCTGCCAGCGGCATGGTCAACTCGGCTATGAAAAAATACCACAAGGTGCAAAACAGCACAGGCATCACCGGCGCGGATTGTGCCCGGCGGATATTGGACAACGAGGGGCTGTACTATGTGCAGGTGGAGGATCTGGGCAGCAACGGAGGGGATCACTTTGACCCGTCGGCCAATGCGGTGCGCCTTTCCCACCAGAATTATTGCGGCAGAACCATCACTGCCATGGGAGTGGCGGCCCATGAGTGCGGCCATGCCATACAGCATGCCCGGGGATACACGCCTATCAAGATAAGAACAGCGCTGGTGCCGGTGGTGAACATCGGAAGCAATGCCAGTATGCCCCTGATTCTTTTGGGGGTGGTTCTGAGTTGGAACCAGCTGCTGATACAGCTGGGAATCATCGCCTTTTCCCTCACGGTGCTATTTCAGCTGGCCACCCTGCCGGTGGAATTTAACGCTTCCAGCAGGGCACTGGAGCGTCTGGAACACTACGGCATTGTCACGGCCCAGGAGAACAAGGGCTGCAGAAAGGTACTCAGTGCCGCTGCCATGACCTATGTGGCAGGCACACTGGCGGCAGTGCTGCAGCTGCTGCGTCTGATCCTGCTCTTTGGGGGCGGCGGTCGGCGCAGAGACGATTGAGATCTGAAAAAGGAAGATAACCATGGCGGAGAATGTAAGGGAGATTGTGTTGGACACCCTGCTGGAGATGGAGCGCGGCAAGGTGTACTCCAACCAGATCATCAAGGCTGTGCTGGACAAATATGACTATCTGGACAGACAGGAAAAACGCTTTATCAAACGCCTGGCCGAGGGTTGTGTGGAGCGCAGGATAGAACTTGACTATATACTGGACCAGTATTCCAACGTGCCGACAGCCAAAATGAAGCCCCTGATCCGCTGCCTTATGCGTATGAGTGTCTACCAGATACTGTACATGGACAGTGTGCCGGACAGCGCCGCCTGCAATGAGGCGGTGAAGCTGGCAGGCAGGCGGAAATTCACCAATCTGAAAGGCTTTGTGAACGGCGTACTGCGCAAGGTCATATCCCGGAAGGACTGTATTCCCCTGCCGGATCCGGAAGGGGATCCGCTGCAATACCTGTCCGTGCGGTATTCCATGCCGGAGTGGATTGTGCGGATGTGGCTGGCGGAATATGGAGAGGAACAGGCCCGGGAGTTGCTTGAGCAGCTGCTGGCGGTACACCCGGTGACCATCCGCTTTGTCTCCCGGGTGACGGAGGCGCAGAGGCAGGACTATATCCGGCGCTGGCAGCAGCGGGGAGTCCGGGTGACCCGGTCAGATGCTCTGGAGTATGCTTATTATCTGGAGGGTGTTCTGGGCGTGGCGGCGCTGGAAGGTTATGAGGAAGGCGCCTTTCTGGTGCAGGATGTCAGTTCCATGCTCTGCGTGGAGGCGGCGGGCCTGCGAGAGGGGGACAGGGTAATGGACGTGTGCGCCGCCCCCGGCGGCAAAGCCCTGTTGGCGGCCCAGAAAGCGTCCCATGTGCTGGCCAGGGACGTGTCGGAACCCAAGCTGCTGAGAATCCGGGAAAACGCCCGCCGCATGGGGCTGGAGGAAAAGCTGGAGTTGGAACTCTGGGACGCCCGACGGACAGACGAGGCCAGGCGGGAGAGCGCGGATGTGGTTTTCATGGACGTGCCCTGTTCAGGGTTGGGTGTCCTGGGCAAAAAGAGGGATATCAAGTATCATGTGACACCGGAGAGTCTGGAGAGCCTGATAGAACTGCAGCGCCAGATCGTACAGGGCAGCTGGCAGTATGTAAAGCCCGGCGGTGTGCTGATGTACAGCACCTGCACCATCAACAGGCGGGAAAACCAGGAGGCCTGCGACTGGATCTGCGGGAACTTTCCTTTTGTCCTGGAGGAAAGCAGGCAGCTGCTGCCCCGGCAGGCCCAAATGGACGGCTTTTTTTACGCAAGGCTGCGGCGAGTTGAGTCTGTGTAATGAATGTCTGGACGCCTAAAGCGGCCGGACAATCATCACGTGGATTGTGTGATGGAAGGGAACATGCGGTACTCTTAATAAGAAAGGTTGGGGTGTGATGTGGAAGACCCAAAGCGGAAAATTGGATATCAAGTCCCTGTCGCTCCCACAGCTGCAGGAGGAACTGACGGTTCTGGGGGAGAAGTCTTTCCGGGCCCGGCAGCTCTATCAATGGATGCATCAGAAGCTGGCCAGGGACTATGACAGCATGACCAACCTGCCCGGGGAACTGCGCAGGAAGCTGGCGGAGCGTTATGCCTGCACTTGCCTGCGGCAGGTACAGATGCAGGAGTCCCGGATAGACGGTACGAAAAAGTTTCTCTTTGCCCTGGAGGACGGCCATGTGGTGGAGAGCGTGTGGATGCGCTATAAGCACGGCAACAGCGTATGCATCTCCTCTCAGGTGGGATGCAGGATGGGGTGTAAATTCTGCGCATCCACTCTGGGGGGACTGGTGCGGGGGCTTTTGCCCGGAGAGATGTTGGACCAGATTTATGCCATCAGCCTGCTCACAGGGGAGAGAGTGTCCAATGTGGTGGTTATGGGTACGGGGGAGCCCCTGGACAACTATGACAGTCTGCTGCAGTTCCTGCGGCTTCTGACAGACGAACAGGGACTGCACATCAGTGCCAGAAATATCACAGTATCCACCTGCGGGCTGGTGCCGGAGATGAGGAGACTGGCCAAGGAGAAGCTGCAGATCACCCTGGCCCTGTCGCTTCATGCCGCCACCGACGAGAAGCGCAGGAGCCTTATGCCTGTTGCCAACCGTTACAGCATAGCACAGCTGATGGAGGCATGCGGATATTATTTTGCTCAGACAGGGAGGCGTATCACCTTTGAATACAGTCTGGTGGGAGGCGTAAACGATACCCGGGAGGATGCCCGGCTGCTGGCGGGGCTGGCGGGGCCGCTGCGATGCCACGTGAACCTGATTCCGGTAAATCCCATCAAGGAGCGGGAATACGTGCAGTCCGAGGCGGGCCGGATACAGGCTTTCAAAAATCTGCTTGAAAAAAATGGAATTAATGTTACTATAAGAAGGGAAATGGGGAGGGACATCGACGGCGCCTGCGGGCAGCTGAGACGTTCCTATATGCAGGAGGAGTAGACGTGCTAAAGACGTTTTCAATCACCGATATCGGCAGGAAGAGAAAACAGAATCAGGACTATGTGTTCACCTCGGAGCGGGCCATTGGGAATCTGCCCAACCTGTTCATCGTGGCGGACGGCATGGGAGGGCATAAGGCCGGGGAGTATGCGTCAAAATATACCGTGGAGACCATTTGCAACTGTGTGGAGCGGTCCTTTGAGAAGAATCCCATGTTGATTTTGCAGAAGGCGATTGAGACAGCCAACATCCATATCCGCAGGAGGGCCAGCGAGGATGAGAGTCTGGAGGGGATGGGCACCACCGTGGTGGCGGCCACCTGTCTGGGGATGCATCTGCAGGTGGCCAATGTGGGGGACAGCAGGCTCTACGTGGTGAATGAAGGAATCCGGCAGATCACCAGAGACCATTCCCTGGTGGAGGAGATGGTGCGGATGGGAGGCATCAACAGGGAAGCCGCCCGCAACCATCCGGACAAGAACATTATCACCAGAGCCATAGGGGCCAACGATACCGTGGAAGCGGATTTTTTTACTGTGGAACTGACAGCGGGGGATATCGTGCTGCTGTGTTCGGACGGCCTGACCAATATGCTGGAGGATCAGGAGATTCAGGAAATACTGGGCGGTTATGGGGAACTGCCCGAGAAGGCCCAGAGGCTGATAGAGACGGCCAACGCCCACGGCGGCAAGGACAATATCGCCGTGATCCTGATTGAGCCGCGGGACTGACGGGGCGGATTGGTTCCTGATCCAGATTGGCACAGAGTAGTGAGAACGGAGAAAGAAGCATGGTAAAAATAGGGATGATGATTGGCGACCGCTATGAGATACTGGAGAAAATCGGTACCGGCGGCATGTCCGATGTATATAAAGCGAAATGTCATAAGTTGAACCGTTATGTGGCAGTGAAGGTGCTGAAACAGGAATTCAGTGAGAACGAGAATTTTGTGTCCAAGTTCCGGATCGAAGCCCAGGCGGCGGCAAGCCTGATGCACCCCAATATTGTCAACGTGTACGATGTGGGGGCGGAGAATGACATTTACTATATCGTCATGGAACTGGTGGAAGGTATCACACTGAAAAAGTATATTGAGCGGAAGGCCAGGCTGTCCTACAAGGAGGCTGTAAGTATCGCCATCCAGGTGAGCATGGGCATCGAGGCCGCCCACAACAACCATATCATCCATCGGGACATCAAGCCCCAGAATATCATCATTTCCCGGGAGGGGAAGGTGAAGGTGACGGATTTTGGCATTGCCAAGGCCGCTACCAGCAATACTATCACCTCCAATGTAATGGGATCTGTGCATTACACCTCGCCGGAGCAGGCCAGGGGCGGCTACAGCGATGAGAAGAGTGATATTTATTCCCTGGGTATCACTCTGTTTGAGATGCTGACGGGACGTGTGCCATTCAACGGGGAGACCACAGTGGCTATAGCCATCAAGCACATCCAGGAGGAGATGACATCCCCCAAGGAATTTGTGCCGGAGATCCCCGGCAGTGTGGAAGCCATCGTGATGAAGTGCTGCCAGAAATCTCCTGACAGGCGCTACCAGAACATGGCGGAGGTGATTGCGGATCTGAAACAGTCCCTGATCAGCCCGGACGAAGACTTTGTGGTGGCCAGAGATATGGACGAGGAGGCCAGCACCCGGACCATCTCCGAGGCGGAGATGGTGCAGATTAAGAGAAAAGCCCAGCGCCAAGACGCCTACGAGGAGCAGATGCGCCTGAACTCCCAGTACACCAGACCTCCCCAGGATGAAGAGTATGACGGGGACGATGAGTATTATGAGGAAGACGAATATGACGGCGGGGACAGCCGCATGGAAAAGGTGACCGTCGTGCTGGCCGTGTTGGCCGGAGTGGTCATCTGCGCGGTGATCCTGGTGCTGGTGGGCAGGGTATTCGGGTTTATGAACAAAGACGATATTGGCAGTAAGATTGATACAGAGACAGAGGAGAGCAGCGGCGTGATACTGCCGGAGGGCACCACGTCCCCGGAGGGAGGACAGGGCAGCGCGTTGACTGTGCAGATGGTGGACGTACTGGGGTGGAATGTGGAGGATGCCAAGAGAGAGATCGTGCGCATCGGCCTGGTTCCCGAAGTCAATACAATAGAGTCCGAGACCTACGAGGAAAATACGGTGATCACCACGGACATTGCGGCGGGTGAAGAGGTGGAGGTAAACAGCGTTGTGGTCCTGACGGTCAGCGCCGGTACTGAGGCCGTGTCCGTGCCGGATGTGATGGGGCTGACCTACGAGGAAGCCTACAACAAGATCACCGCGGAGGGGCTTCTGGTAAACCGTCTGGAAAGCTATACCGGCCTGGTGGAAAAGGGCAGGGTGATCAGCCAGCTTCCCGTGGGAGGAGAGCCTGCGGCCAAGGGATCCACAGTCAACGTGAATGTGAGCCTGGGACTGGAGGACAATAAAGTGGCCATGCCTAATCTTATCGGCTGCGATCAGATTGAGGCCGAGGAATGGATACACGAAAACGGTATGATCCTGCAGTCCATAGGGCAGGAATACAGTGACATCATTGCCAAGGATCTGGTCTGTTACCAGAACTTTTCCGTGGGAACCCCTCTGGATCCGGGCACTCCTATTGCGTTTTCTATCAGCCTTGGCAAGGACCCGGCAAGCGGTATCACCTATAAATGTAACGCCTCCATAGCGGCCCCCAGCATCAGCGAGGCTCCGGATTACTCCTCCGGCAGCGATGTGCATGTGACGCTGGTGACGGATGCCGGAAATGTCCTGATGGATGTTGTTACCAGCACGTTCCCCCAGACAGTGAACGTTTATGGAATCTCCTCACAATGGGGAACCATCACTCTGACTTACACGGTGACGGTGGACGGTGTACCCCAGAGCAAATCCGTGGAGCGGAGGATAGAATTTGAACAGGAATAGGAAGGGCTTTTGCTTATGCGGGGGAAAATCATAAAGGGGATTGCGGGGTTTTATTATGTGCATGTGCCGGATCGAGGGATATATGAGTGCAAGGCAAAAGGAATTTTCCGCAAGGAGCAGATAAAGCCGCTGGTGGGGGATGACGTGGAGATTGACCTGCTGGACGAGGCGGAGAAGAAGGGGAATATCCGCACCCTGCTGCCCCGATCCAGCCAGTTGATCCGTCCTGCGGTGGCCAATGTGGATCAGGCATTGGTGATATTTGCCATCACCTGCCCCCAGCCAAACTTCAATCTCCTGGATCGTTTTTTGGTTATGATGCGGCAGCAGGGGCTTCCCTGTATTATCTGTCTGAACAAGCTGGATCTGGATCAGGAGGGAAAGGGCCGGGATTATGCGGATATCTACAGAGCCTGCGGTTACCCTGTTTTGACGGTCAGCGCTGCCGGGAAGCAAGGCATAGAGCGGCTGAAGGAGCAGCTTAGGGGCAGGACCACCACAGTGGCAGGCCCCAGCGGCGTGGGCAAGTCCTCCCTGGTGAACTGTCTGCAGTCCGGCACGGTCATGGAGACCGGGGAGATCAGCGAGAAGATCGAGAGGGGAAGGCATACCACCAGGCACAGCGAATTGATTGCCCTGGGTGAGGACACCTATATCCTGGATACGCCGGGCTTTAGTTCTCTGGGGCTGTTTGACTTGGAGAAGGAACAGCTGTCGGCGTACTATCCGGAATTTCGAGACTTTGAGGTATCCTGCCGCTTCGGGGGCTGCACCCACACCGCAGAGCCGGAATGCGCCGTCAAGCAGGCGCTGGAGCAGGGGCAGATCAGCAGGCTGCGGTATGAGAATTATTGCCAGTTATATGAGGAACTGAAGTTGAGAAAACCTGTATACAGATAAAATGCAGGGATTGACGCAAAGACAAAAGAGCACAGCTGTGTGATTGAGAGCATATAGGGAATATGCGGAATTTTGGAAGATAAAAAAGCCTGTAAAAGCAAGGCTTTCAGGAGGAAATAGAGAGTATGAAATTAGGAATCGTAGGACTCCCCAATGTGGGAAAAAGTACTTTGTTTAATTCGTTGACCAAGGCTGGGGCGGAGTCGGCCAACTACCCCTTTTGCACCATCGACCCCAATGTGGGCATCGTGGCGGTGCCGGATCAGAGACTGAAACTGCTGGGGGACATGTACAAATCCAAGAAAGTGACTCCGGCAGTTATTGAGTTTGTGGACATCGCAGGTCTGGTGAAAGGGGCCTCCAAGGGGGAGGGCCTGGGTAACCAGTTTTTGAGCAATATCCGGGAGGTAGATGCCATTGTCCACGTGGTGCGGTGTTTTGAGGACAGCAATGTGATCCATGTGGACGGCAGCGTGGACCCCATGAGGGACATAGAAACCATCAATCTGGAACTGATTTTTTCCGATCTGGAGATTCTGGAGAGACGCTATGCCAAGGTGGCCAAGGCAGCGCGGATGGACAAGACTCTGGCCAAGGAGGAAGCCCTGCTGGTGCGGGTCAAAGAACACCTGGAAAGCGGCAGGATGGCCAAGAGCATGGACCTGGAGGACGAGGATGAACAGGAGTTGATGCGCTCCTACAACCTGCTTACCTATAAGCCGGTGATCTATGCCGCCAATGTGGCGGAAGAAGACCTGGCGGACGACGGCGGCTCCAATGCTCATGTGACGGCGGTGCGGCAGTTTGCCGCCGGGGAGGACAGTGAAGTTTTCGTGATCTGTGCCCAGATTGAGCAGGAGATCGCGGAACTGGACGACGACGAGAAAGCCATGTTCCTGGAGGATCTGGGCATCGCGCAGTCCGGCCTGGACAAGCTGATTGCCGCCAGTTACCGCCTGCTGGGACTCATGAGTTTTCTGACGGCGGGGGAGGACGAGACCAGAGCCTGGACCATCAAGATCGGCACCAAAGCCCCCCAGGCCGCAGGCAAGATCCACTCCGATTTCGAGCGCGGCTTCATCAAGGCGGAGGTAGTCAACTACAAGGATCTCCTAGAGCAGGGCTCTCTGGCCGCCGCCCGGGAAAAGGGACTGGTGGGCATGGAGGGCAAGGACTATGTAGTTCGGGACGGCGACGTAATTCTCTTTCGCTTTAACGTATAGGCAGTTGTCGGTTTAAGGTATAATGAGCAAAATGCTTTGCGTTTAGTTCCTCTGAACAGAGTATGCGCCAAGGCGCAAGGAATCATGGTATAATGAGCAAAACGCTTTCCGTTTTGCTCTTCTGAACTAAGTGTGCGCCAAGGCGCACAGAATCATGGTATAATGAAAGGATATTAAGATATGCAGGATATAATGGGAGCAAACGACATAGCTTTTCCCAACCTGGGACTGTATCTGAAAAATGTTCCCCAGGGCTTCACCGTATTCGGCTTTTATATCTCCCTGTATGGCGTGATCATCGCTATCGGCGTGATGGCCGGTATCTCCATAGTGGCCCACCTTGCGAAGAAAACAGGCCAGGATCCGGACGACTACTGGGATTTTGCCATCTATGGCGTGATCTTCGGCCTTGTGGGCGCCAGGATCTACTATGTGGTCTTTGACTGGAACAGCTATAAGGACAATCTGCTGGAAATCTTCCATGTACGAAACGGCGGCATGGCCATCTACGGCGGTGTGATTGCCGCCTTCCTCACTCTGTTTATCTGGTGCAGGATCAAGAAAAAGGATCCCAGACAGATCGGGGATACGGCCATGGCGGGGCTGCTGCTGGGGCAGATCATCGGACGATGGGGAAACTTCACCAACCGGGAAGTGTTTGGTGAGTATTCGGACGGGCTCCTGGCCATGCGGATTCCCCTGGAGGCGGTGAGGGATCGGACGGACATCACAGAGAGCATTGCGTCGCATATCACGGGGGATATCAACTACATCCAGGTACACCCAACCTTTTTTTACGAGAGTGCGCTGAATCTGCTGCTGCTTGCGTTGATCCTGCTGTACTATCGGCATAAGCGGTTCCAAGGGGAAATCTGCCTGATGTACCTGGGCGGTTATGGCATCATACGTTTTTTTGTGGAGGGTATCCGGACGGACCAATTGAGATTCGCCGGAACCAATATTGCAGTGTCGCAAATATTGGGCATAATACTCTTTGTAGTGGCGGTAGTGGCTGATGTGGGAATTAGGTTACTCTTAAGGTACAAGAGCGGAAAAGGAGCAGGGGCCAAAGTGGAGGAAGCGCCCTAAGTCGAAAAAACATAATTAGTGGCTCAAAAAAATTGAATATACAAGATGTAGTAAAAAGCGCTTTTTTCCGAGAGAATGGCGCTTTTTTTTGATGAAAAAAAGGGGATTCTTCTTGCATAATCATCTGTTTTAGTATAGAATTAGTTCAAAAGTGGTAAAAAGTGGTGGTGAGTGGTTTAAAGTGGCGGTAAGTAGAACGCGAACCTTCGTTTTTGTGGCAGATCACTTTTTTGGTCGGTTCTCCGGCGTAAAGGCGGTGATTGCAGATGTTTATGAGCGAATACAATCATACGGTCGATACGAAAGGCAGGTTAATCGTTCCCTCCAAGTTCAGAGAGCAGTTGGGAGATGAATTTGTAGTGACAAAGGGTATGGATGGCTGCTTATTTGTGTACGCCAACGATGATTGGAGCGCTTTTGAACAGAAGCTGACCTCACTGCCGCTGATCAATAAAGAGGCAAGAAAATTTGCAAGATTCTTCCTGGCCGGCGCGGCCCAGGTGGAAGTGGATAAACAGGGAAGGATACTTCTTCCGGCCAACCTGCGGCAGTTCGCGGGCCTGGAGAAAGATGTGGTACTGGTGGGTGTGGGCAGCCGGATCGAGATTTGGAGCCGGGAGAACTGGGAGAATATGGACGCGGACAGTGATATGGACGATATCGCCGCCACCATGGAAAGCCTGGGACTGACGATTTAGAGGAAGCGGACAGGGGAAGCTTATGGAGTTTAAACACTATTCCGTCATGCTGCGGGAGACCATTGAATTTCTGAATATCAAAGCGGACGGGACTTACCTGGACGGGACGCTGGGAGGAGGCGGACATGCCTGGGAGGTGTGCAGCCGGCTGGAGAGAGGTCATTTCTACGGGATAGACCAGGATGATGCGGCTATAGCGGCGGCAGGGCAGCGTCTGGCGGATTTTGCGGACAAAGTGACTCTGATCCGAGGCAATTACCGCAATGCAAGGGCAGCGCTGGGGGAGCGGGGCGTCCGGCAGGTGGATGGCATTCTTCTGGATCTGGGGGTTTCCTCCTATCAGCTGGATACGCAGGAGAGGGGATTTTCATACCGCTATGACAGTAAGCTGGACATGAGGATGGACAGGCGTCAGACGTTGACGGCCAGAGATATCGTGAACACATACAGCGAGACGCGGCTTTTTCATATTATCCGGGACTACGGGGAGGATACTTTTGCCAAGAATATCGCCAAACATATCGTGCAGACCAGGGAGCGGGAGCCCATAGAGACTACCGGGCAGCTGAATGAGGTGATCAAGGCGGCCATCCCGGCGAAAATGCGGCAAAGCGGTCATCCCTCCAAGAAAACCTTTCAGGCCATCCGCATAGAGTGCAACCATGAACTGGAAGTGCTGAGGGACGCTCTGGAGGATATGATTGCCCTGTTGGCTCCCGGGGGACGCTTGTGCATTATCACTTTTCACTCTCTGGAGGATCGAATAGTTAAGACTGCCTTTAAAAAGGCGGAAAATCCTTGTACCTGCCCGCCGGAATTTCCGGTGTGCGTCTGCGGCAGGCAGTCCTTGGGCAGCGTGATTACGAGAAAACCGGTTCTGCCGGGACAGGAGGAACTTAAGGAAAACAGCCGCTCTAAAAGCGCGAAATTGCGGGTGTTTGAGAAAAAAGAAATATAGAACATTATATTAGGAAAGGTTTTTTATTTTATGGCACGGACATCTTATGGAAATCGACCTACAAATGCATATGGAAATACAGGCGCCCGGCAGAATGTACGGGCGGAGAGACAGCCCTCGGGCAGGCGGACAGGCAGTTATGTGTATGGCAGCGCGGCGCCGAAGCTGAATGTACAGCAGGAGATGGAACAGCAGCCCCGCCGCGCTTTGAGCAATGCCACCCGAAAAAACAGGGACAAGGCGAGGCATATGAGCCTGGGCTATGTACTCTTTTTGGTATTGGCAATGTGTGTGGCGGGCTATGTGCTGATTCATTACATTCAGCTGCAGGCCGATATCACCACAGCTACGGAGCGCATTGCCAGCCAGGAGAAGGAACTGAACAATCTAAAGGTAGCTAATGACGAGGAATTGAGCCGTATCACCAGCAGTATTGATATGGAGGAGGTAAAGCGGGTGGCCATCGGTGAGCTGGGTATGGTATATCCCCAGGAGGGACAGATCATCACCTACTCCAACGAGGGAAAGGATTACGTGCGCAAGGTGGACGGAAGCAATTAGTGTAGAGGAAACAGTGATATGTCAGAGAGAGAGCAAGGCAGGACAGGGAGAACCGGGGGGAACGGGAGATCAGGAACTGCGCGCTCCCGGGCAGAGATGCTCCGGGCCAGGCGGAGACAGGATAAAAGATTTGGCAGCAGGATGCAGAAAAAGCTGGTGGTACTGTATGTCATGGTACTGCTGGCTTTTGCAGGTTTAAGTATTCAGCTGATCAGGATTGCCAGGGACAAGGAGGACGAGTACACAAGGCAGATTCTCTCCCAGCGGCAGTACGACAGCACCACGATTCCCTTTCGCAGGGGGGATATCGTGGACTCCAACGGGACCCAGCTGGCAGTCAGTGAGAATGTATATAATGTTATTTTGGATGTGAAGGTGATCCGGGAGACGGAGAAACTGGATCAAAAGGACTATATGGAGCCCACCCTGCAGGCGCTGGGAAAGTACTTTGAACTGGACATGTCAGCCGTTCGATCCTATGTGGAGACCCATGAGAAATCAGCCTACTATGTGCTGGCTAAGCGTTTGCCCTACGATGCCATCAGTGCCTTTCAGGCGGCCATGGAGGCGGAGGACAGCATGATCAGGGGGGTCTGGTTTGAGAAGGAATACAAGCGCTACTATCCGATGGGCACCCTGGCCTGCGACGTGATTGGCTTTACCAGTTCGGACAATGTGGGGGCCTACGGTCTGGAGGCATATTATAACGAGGAACTCAACGGCACCACGGGCAGGGAGTTCGGCTATCTGAATGACGACTCCACCCTGGAGAGGACGGTAAAGCCCGCGGAGGACGGCTATACCATACATACCACGCTGGATGCCAATATCCAGGGCATAGTGGAAAAATATCTGCGGCAGTTCAACGACGAACACAAGGATGAGGCCAGAATCGGCAACGGGGCTGAGAATGTGGGCTGCATCATCATGGAGATCAACACTGGGAGGATACTGGCTATGGCCAGTTATCCGGTCTATGACCTCAATGATACCCGCAACACGGACGCCTTGCTTGGCAGTGTGCAGGTGGACGCGGAGGGCAACAAGACCAAGCAGTATATCACGGCGGAGAGCATTGCGGCGATGGATGACACGGAACTGTACATGAACCTGAATTATCTGTGGAAGAATTTCTGCATCAGCGACACTTATGAGCCGGGGTCCACTTCCAAGCCCTTTACCACGGCCATAGGGCTGGAGACAGGGGTTCTGACCGGCAATGAAGTCTATCAGTGCAGTGGTTTCCTGGAGAGCGGCGGCTATAAAATCAGATGCCATAACACCTGGGGGGACGGGGACGTGGGGGTGGAGGATGCCATCGCCTGGTCCTGCAATGTGGCGCTGATGAAGGAGGCGCAGGCCATCGGCATAGAGCGCTTTGCCCAGTTCCAGCAGGCTTTCAATTTCGGGCTGCGAACCAATATCGATCTGGAGGGAGAGACCAGAACGGCATCCCTGATCTTGGGCGCGGACAAGATGACACCCACGGATTTGTATACCTATTCCTTTGGACAGGGTTTCAACGTGACCATGATTGAGATGATCACCGGGTACTGTTCCCTGATCAACGGCGGTTACTATTACGAACCCCATATGGTGGACAGGATCACCAATGCCAACGGCGCCACTGTAGAAAATATTGAGCCCAGGCTGCTGCGTCAGATTATATCAGAATCCACCTCGGAGCGGATACGTCAGTACTGCGAGGCGGTGGTAATGCGGGAGAATGACACCAGGATCACGGGACGCACGGCCCGGCCCGCAGGATATGCCATCGGAGGAAAGACCGGTACGGCCCAGACCTTTGACAGGGACACAGGGAAGCGTTCCAGGACCGAACATGTGGTATCTTTTATTGGTCATGCCCCGGCGGATGATCCTCAGATCGCCATCTATGTGGTGGTGGACAGGGCCAATGCATCGAAGCAGGATCAGGCCAGATTTGCCACAGGCATTGTGCGCAATGTACTGACAGAAGTGCTGCCCTACCTGAATATCTATATGACAGAGGAACTGTCGGAGGCGGAGGTCAAGGAACTGCAGGATTTGCAGCTGGCTATTACGAACCAGTATACCCAGACCCCGGAGGAGGAAGAGTTGGACAGTATAGAGAGTCAGGATCCTCAGCCCACCCAGGCGCCTGTGACCACCCGGCCGGCCTGGATGGATTTTCCCATAGATCCTGCCACAGGCCATAGGGTGGATCCTGCCACTGGAATACATTATGATCCCAACACAGGAGATTCCGTCACCGAAAGCTGGGGGGCGCTGGAGTAAGGGAATGCTTCTAATAGGAAATATCACGAATAACCTCATAATATCAGGAATACAGTATAGTAACGGTTGTTACGAGGTTTTCCTTTATGCCGGAGACACATAACAAGATAGTACACCGGAAGAAGATACTGACAGTTTTTCTGGGCTGCAGTCTGGTGCTGGTAGGACTGTTCGTCCGCCTGGTCTACCTGATGGTGTGGGAGGCCGATTACTATGCGGAAAAAGCCACACAGCTGCATGAGCGGGAACGCAGCATAAAGGCGGCCAGGGGACGCATCCTGGACTGCAACGGGGAGGTGCTGGCCGACAATCGGACGGTGTGTACCATCTCCGTGATACATAACCAGATCGAGGACCCGGAGGCGGTCATTGCCATGCTGTGTCAGGAGCTTAATCTGTCCGAGGAATATGTGCGTAAGCGGGTGGAAAAATACAGTTCCATGGAACGCGTCAAGAGCAATGTGGATAAGAGTATAGGCGACAAAATCAGGGAGTACGAGATGCCGGGGGTCAAGGTGGACGAAGACTACAAACGGTATTATCCCTACGGGGAACTGGCCAGCAAGGTGCTGGGCTTCACCGGCGGGGATAACCAGGGCATCATAGGACTGGAAGTGATCTATGAGAAATATCTTCAGGGAGAGCCGGGAAAAATCTTGACCATGACCGACGCCAAGGGAATCGAGGTGGAGGCGGCGGGAGAGAGACGTATAGAACCGATAAACGGCAACGATCTGTATATCAGCCTGGACCGCAATATCCAGACCTATGCCACTCAGCTGGCCTATCAGGCCATGGAGACCAAGCAGGCGGAAGGCGTATCTATTTTGGTTATGAATCCCCAGAACGGGGAGATCTACGCCATGGTGAACGTACCGGAATTTGACTTAAATGATCCCTACACCCTGCCGGAGGGATCGGGGGAGAACCTGACTTCCCAGGAGCAGCAGGATCTGTTAAACCAAATGTGGCGCAACGGCTGTATCAATGACACCTATGAACCCGGTTCCACCTTCAAGATTATCACTGCGGCGGCGGGGCTGGAACAGGGGGTGATCACTCCCCAGAGCCAGTTTTCCTGTCCGGGATTTATCATGGTGGAGGATCGCAAGATCCGCTGTCATAAAGTGGCGGGTCACGGAGGGCAGGATTTTACCCACTGTATGATGAACAGCTGCAATCCGGCGCTGATCTCCGTGGGGCTGCTGCTGGGGGTGGACACCTACTATGGCTATTTTGAACGATTCGGCCTGCTGACCAAGACCGGCGTGGATCTGCCGGGAGAGGCGGGCACCATCATGCACAACAAGGATAATATGGGCCTGGTGGAATTGGCCACGGTATCCTTTGGCCAGTCTTTCCAGATCACCCCCATACAGCTGGTTACTACCGTCTCCTCCATCATCAACGGCGGCAGGCGGATCACCCCGCACTTTGGCGTGAAGGTGGTGGACGCCCAGGGGGATCTGGTGGAGAGTTTTGCCTACCCGGCGACCGGCAATATTGTGTCCGAAGGTACTTCCGCCACTATGCGGGAGATCCTGGAGATGGTGGTGAAGGAGGGCTCCGGCAAAAACGGCAAGGTAGAGGGCTACCGGGTGGGAGGCAAAACCGCCACCAGCCAGACGCTGCCCAGAGGCAGCGGGAGATACATATCTTCTTTTATCGGCTTCGCGCCGGCGGACGATCCCCAGGTCATCGCCGTAGCCATTGTGAATACTCCCCAGGGCATATACTATGGGGGACAGGTGGCTGCTCCCATTATCCGGCAGTTGTTTGAAAATATTCTGCCTTATATGGGGATTGAACAGACGGGGTAAGAAGTGCTTCTTGCAATGCGCGAGGTTTGGGCTTATAATGTATTGGATTTGTCTTGACAGGTGAAGTCGCGAAGGTACACGAGAGCGTCTTTCATGAGAGCTTTTACGAATGAAAGACGTCTCTCCCATGTGTGTACCGAAGAAACTTCACCCTTCAGCGCCATCGCGCAGCGATTTTAATAGGAGGATTTGGAGATGTTTAAGGGACAAAAGTGTTTGGTCATAGGGTCCGGCATCAGCGGTGTGGGCGCAGTGTCCATGCTGGGGCATATGGGGGCGGATATTACGCTCTTTGACGGCGGCGATAAGATCACACAGGAGGAACTGGAGGCAAAAGTCCCCCAGGGAGTACAGGCGAAGTGTTATGTGCGGCAGCTGCCGGAGGAACTTTTGTCCCGGATAGAAGTGGCGGTATTAAGCCCCGGTGTGCCCACGGACATTCCTCTGGTACAGGAATTGAAAACCCGGGGAACCCGGATTATCGGTGAGATAGAACTGGGGTTTTTGGCGGAGCAGGGCAGGGTGGCGGCCATCACCGGCACCAACGGCAAGACCACTACCACCACGCTGGTGGGAGAGATTATGAAGGCCAATATGGGACCGGAAAAAGTGTTTGTGGTTGGCAACATCGGGAATCCCTATACGCTGGAGGCGGAGAAGACCGGGCCTGACACGGTGACGGTGGGGGAACTGAGCAGCTTCCAATTGGAGACGGTGGACACCTTCCGCCCCAGGGTGTCGGCGATCCTGAACATTACGCCGGATCATCTGAACCGTCATCACACCATGGAAGCTTATGTGGAGGCGAAGGAGCGGATTGCCATGCGGCAGACTTCGGAGGAAATCTGTGTGCTGAACTACGAGAATGCCTACACCAGGAATTTCGGCGACCGCTGCCCGGCAAAGGTGGTGTATTTTTCCTCCGCGAGGGAACTGGACCAGGGATACTTCCTAAGGGGAGAAGAGATCTTCCTGGCGGAGGGAGACCAGGCAAAACCGCTGCTGAATATACACAGGGATATGAATCTGGTGGGTGTGTGCAATGTGGAGAACGTGATGGCGGCCATTGCCATCGCCAGGGCTTTGGAGGTTCCCATGGAGACCATCCTGCAGGTGGTCCGGGAGTTCCATGCCGTGGAGCACCGCATAGAATATGTGGCGAACAGAAGAGGCGTGGACTACTACAATGACTCCAAGGGGACCAATCCCGATGCCGCCATCCAGGGCATCAGGGCCATGAGCCGTCCCACGGTCCTGATCGGCGGCGGCTACGACAAACAGAGCGAATACGACGAGTGGATCGAAAGTTTTGAAGGCAAGGTGAAATGGCTGGTGCTGGTGGGCCAGACAAGGGAAAAGATTGCGGACTGCGCCCGGGCCCACGGCTTTGACCGTATTCGCATGGCGGACTCCTTTGAGGAGTGCCTGCGGCTCTGCACCCAGCTGGCCCAGGCAGGCGATGCGGTGCTGCTTTCCCCGGCCTGCGCCAGCTGGGGCATGTTTCCCAACTACGAGATGCGGGGGCAGGTGTTCAAGGACTATGTAAACGGGCTTGAGGAGTGATTGCGTGGCAGATAGAAGCAGGGGAAGCAGAGACAGAAGGAAGAAGAAAAAAGAACAGACAGAATATTTTTTCGACTACAGTCTGCTGTTCATCGTGCTGTTTCTGATGGGGTTTGGGCTGGTGATGATCTATTCCGCCAGTTCCTATGAGGCCCAGCAGGATTTCGGCAGCGGAACATATTATCTGCGCAGGCAGCTGATTGCGGATATCCTGGGGCTGGTAGTTATGATTGTGATGGCAAATATTCCATACCGATTTTGGAGACGTTTCACCACACTGGCCTATTTTGTGTCCTTCGGGCTGATCTTTATGGTGCTGACACCGCTGGGTGTGTCCTCCCATGGAGCCAAGAGGTGGGTGGGCATTCCGGGTACCGGCTTTAACGTACAGCCCGCGGAGGTGGCAAAAGTCTGTATGATCCTTTTTCTGGCCAATATGGTGTGCCTGATGGGGAAAAAGCTGCGCACGGCCAAAGGACTGACGGTGTTGATTGCCCTGTCCCTTCCCCATTCCCTGGCGGTCTGGAAGGTCACGGAGAACTTAAGTTCCGCCATCATTATCCTGGGAATAGCCATGCTCATGATCTTTGTGGCTACCCCGGATTATAAAAGATTCGTAATCATGGGACTCATAGCGTCGGCGCTGATACTCGGTATTGTGTGGGCCATTTTCAACACCTCCATCGTCGAAAAGCTGGGATTTCGAGGCGGGCGCATTCTGGCCTGGCGGGATCCGGAGGCATATGCCCAGGACAAAGGCTTCCAGACACTGCAGGCCCTATATGCCATCGGTTCCGGTGGCATCTGGGGCAAGGGACTGGGACAGAGTATGCAGAAGCTGGACTTTATCCCCGAGGCCCAGAATGATATGATTTTTTCCATTATCTGCGAAGAACTGGGACTCTTCGGGGCTATAGCCATCATCCTGATGTTTATCATGCTGTTGTGGAGAATGATGATCGTGGCCAACAATGCGCCGGATTTGTTTGGGGCGCTGCTGGTGGTAGGCGTCATGGGCCACATTGCCATCCAGGTAATTCTCAACATTGCGGTGGTGACAAACACCATACCCAACACAGGAATTTCCCTCCCCTTCATAAGTTACGGAGGTTCATCAGTGCTCTTTCTGATGATGGAGATTGGCCTGGTACTCAGCGTGGCCCGGCGGATCCAACTCAGGGAGTTGGTGTGAGAAGAGTTTCCAGCCACTCGCAGCAAAGGCTGCTTCGCGGAGAAACTCTAAGTCTCACACTCAAAAATGCCGGAAGTACGGCATTTTCATCTGGATTTGAACTGCGACATGTAGGTTGGCGGAAGAAGCGAAAAAATCGGGACAACGCAACAATACCTGTTTTTTGTCATATGATAGAATAATTCATGACTTAAAGAGCGAAAGGTGTGCCATGAGCGCTATCCCACAAAAAGCCACAGGGGAGATCCATATCCGAGGGGGAGTACGCCTTCAGGGTAAGGTGAAGATACAAGGGTCTAAGAATGCGGCACTGCCAATTCTGGCAGCTACGATTTTAGCAGAAGGAGAGAGTTGTCTTAAGGATTGTCCTAAGATTTCGGATGTATATCGGATGCTGAGACTGCTGCAAAGCCTTGGCGGGCATGTGCGCTGGGAGGGGGAAGGGGTCTGTGTCAGTACAGGCAGTATCACTACACAGGATATGCCGGCGGACGCCATCACAGGCATGCGATCCTCCCTGTGCCTTCTGGGGGCTCTGCTGGCCCGGTGCGGCAGCATCGTCATGGAGTATCCCGGCGGCTGTGTTATTGGTAAGCGCCCCATCGACCTGCACTTGCAGGCCCTGGAACAGATGGGGGTTTGCTTTCACGAGGAGGGAGGCAGAATCTGCGGCCGGGCGCCAAAGGGGCTTTGCGGCGCGGAGATTTCTCTGCCGCTGCCCAGTGTGGGAGCCACGGAAAATATTCTGCTGGCGGCAGTTACGGCCAGGGGCTGTACCCGGATAGAAGGGGCGGCCAGAGAGCCGGAGGTGGAAGCCCTGTGCAGATATCTGAATGCCTGCGGGGCCAGGATTGACGGCATAGGCACTTCCCGTCTGGAAATTCGGGGAGTCCGGCGGATCCATGGAGCCACCTACCGGATACCGGCGGACAGGATTGTGGCGGGAACTTATCTGTACGCAGCCCTGGGTACCCGCGGCTGTATCCTGCTGGAACAGGCTCCATGCCAGCATATGCGCGCGGTGATTCAGATGGCGGAGCGGATGGGCGCCATATGCCAGGTGACGGGAGAGGGACTGTATGTGCAATCCCTTGGAGAAGTGTTTTCTCCTGGCCTGATCCGCACGGGAGTGTATCCCGGATTTCCCACGGATATGCAGTCCATTGCGCTGGCCGTCTCTGCCATGGCATCGGGGGAGACCCGGATCGAAGAGCGTATCTTCGAGGATCGTTTCCGAGTGGCAGAGCCCCTGCGGCAGATGGGTGCGGATATCCGGCAGATTGATCCGGGCAGTCTGTGGGTAAAAGGCGGCAGCCGTCTGCACGGGGAGCGGGTGAAAGCCTGCGAACTGCGGGGGGGCGCCGCCCTGGTGGTGGCGGGGCTGATGGCGGAGGGAGAGACCGTCATCACCGGCTGCGAGTATATTGAGAGAGGTTACGAGAATATCTGTAAAGATTTAAGAGAGTTAGGAGCAAGAATAAACAGTGTATAAGATGCGGCGGAAGAAGAAAAGAAAATGGCCGATAGTGTTGCTGGTGTTATTTTGTTTGTCAGCGTTGGCGCTGGGGGCGGGATACTATGTTCTCAGCGCCTACACCATCAAAAACGTGTATGTGGAGGGGAATATCCACTATACCCAGGAGGAGATCCGTGAGATTGTCATGGACGGTCCTTTGGGGAATAATTCCCTGTATCTGTCCCTGAAGTACAAAAAGAGGGGCATAGAGGGCATACCCTTCGTGGACGTGATGGATGTGAGTATCTTGTCGCCGGACACCATTAAGATTACCGTATATGAAAAAGCCCTGGCCGGATATGTGGCCTATATGGACAGCTATATGTATTTTGACAAGGACGGCTATGTGGTGGAGAGTTCCAAGATAAAAACCGACGGTGTGCCCCAGATCACCGGACTGCAGTTTGAATCCTGCACATTGGGGCAGAAGCTGCCGGTGGAGCGGGAGGATATTTTCGCCAGCATCATGGATCTGACCAAGCTTCTCAGCAAATATGAGCTTTCGCCGGACCGGATATACTTCCGGGATTATGCGGAGATCACTCTGTATTTTGCGGACGTGCGGGTGGCTTTGGGCATGGGGAACAACCTGGAAGAAAAACTGACGGTGCTGCCCACCTTCCTACAGGGACTGGTAGGACAAAGGGGGATTTTACGAATGGAAAACTATGACAGGGATACCAAAACAACCGTTTTTGAGACAGATGAGCCGGAAACGCCGGGATAAAAAAACAACTTTTTTCTAAAAAATGTGTTGATTAATTCTAGAAATAATTATATGATAGTCTATATGGAGTTTATACGGGAAAGAAGGAGGACAAGCCTTTGCTGGAAATTAAGACGAATGACGCAGAAGCCGCTGCCAGAATCATCGTTGTCGGTGTGGGTGGAGCAGGCAATAATGCTGTTAATAGAATGATTGACGAAAAGATTGACGGTGTGGAGTTTGTTGGTGTAAATACAGATAAGCAGGCCCTGCAGTTGTGCAAGGCCCCAAAATTGCTGCAGATTGGCGAGAAGCTGACCAAGGGACTGGGCGCAGGCGCAAAGCCGGAGGTGGGTGAGAAGGCCGCGGAGGAAAGTTCCGAGGAGATTGCGGGTGCGCTGACCGGCGCGGACATGGTGTTTGTCACCTGTGGTATGGGCGGCGGCACAGGAACCGGCGCTGCCCCCGTGGTGGCCAAACTCGCCAAGGATATGGGTATTCTGACTGTAGGGGTTGTGACCAAGCCCTTTCGTTTTGAGGCTAAGGCCCGCATGACCAATGCCCTGGCCGGTATCAACAAGATTAAAGACAATGTGGATACCCTGATTGTGATCCCCAACGACAAGCTGCTGGAGATCGTAGATCGAAGAACCACTATGCCTGAAGCCCTTAAGAAAGCGGATGAAGTGCTTCAGCAGGCAGTGCAGGGTATTACGGATCTGATCAATATCCCTTCCGTCATCAATCTGGACTTTGCGGATGTACAGACCGTTATGAAGGACAAGGGTATCGCCCATATCGGCATCGGCGAGGGAAAGGGAGACGACAAGGCCATGGACGCTGTGAAACAGGCGGTGGAAAGTCCTCTGCTGGAGACTACCATATCGGGAGCTACCGATATCATTATCAATGTGTCCGGCGATATCACACTGGCGGATGCCAACGACGCGGCAAGCTATGTAGAGCAGTTGGCCGGTGAGGATATCAATGTTATTCTGGGCGCCATGTATGACGATTCCAGGTCTGACAGCTGTACCATCACGGTGATTGCCACCGGTCTGGAGGATGTTCCGAACGCTGCGCCTCAGTCTCGGCTGGGCGGCGGGCTGCCTTACAAGAGTCCTGCGGCACACGTGCCTCCCAGTTCTTTGAAGAATTTTACCGTACAGTCCGGCAATACAGCAAATACAGGAAACGGAACTCCGGCGAGACCTCTGACAGGAATTAACCGGCCCACAGATATCCGCAGCAATGTGGAGGAGAAATCCTTGAATATTCCCAGTTTTCTCCAGAGAAAATAAAAAACAACATAAAGTAGTTTATCACGAAGGCTTACGTCTCAAAAAGTAAGCCTTTTTTCTGTGTCTTTCTGATGTCGAAATTTCAAGACGGCTTTTCGCCACGGTTCTACCTGATTATGACAAATTATATAGCCTGTATCCTTTATACTGATTATGAAGACCTGGGGAACGGATCTTAAGGGAGGATTATTTATGTATTATGAAGTCTACCTGGACAGTATCTTCTTGATCTGTTTCTGCATGAACCGGTATCTCCTGGGGCTGGCTGTCCTGTGTCTGCCATGCACTGCCACGCACGTCAGACTGTGGGCGGGAGCGGCGGTGGGAGCGATGGGAGAATTGCTGTCGCTGCTTATTCCCGTGGGCGGAATGCCCCTTCGGCTGGCATTGCTCGCAGTCACTCTGTACGGAATGGAAGGGATAACTTTCCGATGCTGGTGGGGAAGGGGGCTTGTCAAAATCACGGAAGGTCTATGCGTCTTTTTTTTCCTGTTGGGAGGTGTACTGAAATTGTTTCTCAGGCTGCTGCCGGGGAAGGCGGACTGGCTGACGGGCAGCGCCGCCGTGCTTCTGCTGGGAGCCGGATGCTATGAGGGGATCCGTCTGCTGGTACTGCGCCGGCAAAGAGACCGGGAGAACTGCAAGGTTACCTTGTACGGAGCGGACGGGCGCGGCATACAGGTGGAGGGACTGGTGGATACGGGCAACAGCCTGACGGAACCCATCAGCGGCAGACCGGTAGCTGTGCTGGAGCAAAGCGTATGGGAGCAATTGTATCCCGGTCAGCCGCCCTCCGGCATGAGGGTGATCCCTTACCACAGTGTGGGGAAGTCCTCGGGAATCCTGACCGGTTATCCCATGAAGGATATGGAGGTGGAGATCGGAGGTATCCGGCAGAAATGCCGGGACATATATATAGCCATATGGCAGGAGAGACTGTCCGAGGCAGGAGGTTACCATATCCTGCTGCAGCCGGCTATGCTGGAAGATTAAAGGACGGCAGAAACTTTAAAACAACTCAAGTGTAGAAAGGAATGAAAGATATGGTTTTGATGGCATCTATTCCTGTGGGCATTCCCCTGTGGGTGTTTCACCGGGAGAAGGCAAAGAGAGTACATAGACAGGGAGATATTCATTATATCGGCGGGGCGGAGGTGCTGCCGCCTCCGCTGGAACTGGAGAGGGAGACCCAGATGATCGGCGCGCTGGGGACAGAATCCGAGGAGGAGGCCAAATCCATACTGATCGAGCACAACCTGCGCCTGGTGGTTTATATCGCCAAGAAATTTGACAATACCGGCGTGGGGGTGGAGGATTTAATCTCCATCGGCACCATAGGGCTGATCAAGTCCATCAACACTTTTAAGCCGGACAAAAATATCAAGCTGGCCACCTATGCCTCCAGATGCATCGAAAACGAGATTCTCATGTATCTGCGGCGCAACAATAAGACCCGGCTGGAGGTGTCCATCGACGAGCCGCTGAATGTGGACTGGGACGGCAATGAACTGCTGCTTTCAGATATCCTGGGCACGGACGAGGACATTATCTACCGGGATATGGAGAATGAGGTGGAGCGCAGCCTGCTTTTAAAGGCGATCAACAAACTCACGGACCGGGAAAAGACCATCATCCGCCTGCGCTTCGGCCTGGGGCACCCGGACGGGCAGGAGATGACACAGAAGGAGGTGGCCTCTCTGCTGGGTATCTCCCAGTCCTACATATCCAGACTGGAAAAAAAGATCATGAAGCAGTTGAAAAAAGAGATGAGCAATAGTATTTAATAACGAATAAATGGCAGATTTTCCCTTTTCAAATCTATATTTATAGTATATACTAAGAAGAACAGGTGAAGAAAAAGAGGCATTGAATGCTTTATGATACAGAGAGACGACATTTTGTCCATGGAATTTTTGAAAAAGACGGAATTTACGGGAAGCCACCAGGGTATGCGTTACCGCCTGGAGGGCGTCAGCCGTGAGGAGGGGAAGAGGCTGCTGGCGACAGTGTGGCCGGAGCCATATAACTATGTGACGACGCCGGAGGAGAAAAAGCATCGCGCGGAGTTCTCCTTTGATGAGGACGGGGTGACGGACGCCGTGGCCTGGATGAACGACAGGCTTTTTGCGGACAGGGAGCAGTGGCAGGACAGCTGCCGCCGCTGGGACTAATGAGATCACCTGCAAAACAGACGGATTGGAAGAAATGATATGTTGAAATATATTATCAGTGACATGTTGGCGACGCTGCGCTATCTCCCCTACGGGATCATAGCGGGGCTGTTTGCCGTCTTGATTTTGCACGGTATTAACCGGGGCAGGAAAAGGCGGGGCAAGGACACGGTATCGCTGCCGGCGGTGTCCTGTCTGGTGATGTATGTGGCGGTTCTGTTGGTGATCACCTATTTTTCCAGAGAGAGCGGCACCAGGGGCGGACTGGATCTGGAGCTTTTTTCCACATGGGGCATCAACAAGCGCAATAACGCCTATGTGGTGGAAAATGTGCTGCTGTTTATTCCCTATGGCTTTGTGCTGGCCTGGGCCGATGCCCGGCAGAGAAATTTTTTCAGGAACCTTTTCACCGGGGTGCTGACCAGTCTTGCCATCGAATGTATGCAGCTTGTCACAGGAAGAGGCTTTTTTCAGATCGATGATATTCTGACCAATATCCTGGGCACAATTTTGGGATTTCTCTGTTACTGGCTGCTTTATGGCATTTGCGGATTATTCAGGAAATAGAAAGCTTGGACATGTTGTGCATCCAAGTACTGATTAACGCCGGAGGAGGACAGCGGTATGGGGCAGAGCGACGCGACGGATAAGCAAGCTGGAGCGATGTGGGCGCCGGGGAATACAAAAGTAAGTTATTTCAGGACAGTTCCCAGGCAAAACAGAGTGAAATAAAGACTTTACACTTTGGATGCTAATTGTTATAATAAAGGTAACAATTACCATATAATCAGGCACTCAAAGAAAGAGGTGATCCTATGCCAAACGGTCTCGAAATTACTAAAGCGGCCCTTGATGACTTTAAGAAGATCCAGGAGTATATGCTTTTGGCAAAAGAGGAGAATGCCACAAAGACATATGCAAAATTGAAGGATGAATATCTAACACTGAAAGCAATATTGAATGTGGCAGGTGTAAATCTGACGGATATTGACAAAATAAAAGAATAACCGTTATACTTACAACCGCTAAGCTTTTTATACTCACGGGCGATGAAATCTGCCGGTATGTCCTAAGTATTGGGATTATATGAAGGGATCGGAGTGAGATGGGAGAGATTGTCAAAGTGTTTTGTGAGTCCTGCAATTCGGCGTGGGAACGCCATACCGGGTGTGGAATGCGGTACGCAAAAACTGCGCCGGCATTGTGAGCGTTCCGGTGCTGCGATTGCTTGACAGTGATACGCTGTACGTCGGCGTATGCCCGGACTGCGGGAAAGAGGTAAGACCCATAAAAGCCCTTCAGAGGATTCAGTGTCCTGTGTGCAAAAAGAGGATGCTCAAATCAGTGGAGACAGGACGGTGGGATTGAATAGTACCCTTGCATTTAAAGTTATGTAAATGCAAGGGTATTTCTCTGCTTTATACGGCATTGCCTTACGGCCTGCTTTTTAGGCTGACAGATAGGCCCGCATGGTCTTTAGCGCATTTTTTTCCAGCCGGGATACCTGGGCCTGGGAGATGCCGATCATGTCCGCCACCTCCATCTGGGTCTTGCCGGAGAAAAAGCGCAGGGAGATGATCTCATATTCACGGGGGGCAAGGCGCTTCATGGCCTCACTGAGGGAGAGATGCTCCACCCAGTTTTCTTCCTTGTTTTTTTTGTCGCTGATCTGGTCCATTACATACAGCGTGTCTCCGCCGTCGGTGTAGATGGGCTCATAGAGGCTCATGGGGTTCTGGATGGCATCCATGGCGTAGACAATATCCTCCTTTGAGATGCCCACCTCCGCGGCGATCTCCTCGATGGTGGGCTCCTTCAGATTTTGGCGGGTCAGGGTATCCCTGGCGTAGATGGCCTTGTAGGCCGTATCCTTCAGAGAGCGGGAGACCCGTATGCTATTGTTGTCCCGCAGATACCGACGGATCTCGCCGATGATCATGGGAACCGCGTAAGTGGAAAATTTTACATTCAGACTGGAATCAAAATTGTCGATGGCCTTGATCAGGCCGATACAGCCGATCTGGAACAGATCGTCCACATTCTCGTTGCTGGAGGAGAAACGCTTGATGACGCTGAGTACCAGCCGCAGGTTTCCCTCGATGTATTTCTCCCGTGCCTCCTGGTCGCCGTCCTCGATCCGGGCAAAGAGAGCTTCTTTTTCCGCCGCTTTCAACAGGGGGAGCTTTGCCGTGTTCACACCGCAGATTTCCACTTTTCCTTGAGCCATATATATACACACCATGCCTTTCTGAAGAAAAATATCTTTGCAGCACTCTGCTTTATCCTGCGTAAAGGCTTATGCTGGTAGTATTTACAAAGGCGGCGGCAGATATTCCGCAAAATCAGGAAAAGTAAAAGTGGAACAAAAAGCCCGGTATTGCATATAATAAGGAAAGGGTCTATGAGGTGGAACATCATGCTTTTTTCGGATTTTAAAGACAGGGAGGTAATCAATATCCGGGATTGCCGCAGGCTGGGCAAGGTGACAAACTTTGAATTTGATGAGTGCAGCGGCTGCATCTGCAAGATCATGGTCACGGACGGGAGCAAGCTGCTGTGCATCTTCAAACCGGATTTTGAGGTGACGATCCCCTACAAGGATATCCGGCAGATCGGCCCGGACATTATTCTTGTTGACATTAACTGCTAAGTATCTTATAATATAATGCATAAGATACCGTACAATAGAAAATACGTCCGGCGGACTTTCTATTGTAAGAATAAGGAGAAACGAAATGAAATGTCCATTTTGCAGCCATGACAATACCCGCGTGATTGACTCCCGCCCGGCGGAGGACAACAATTCTATCAGACGGCGCAGGGTGTGTGATGAGTGCGGGAAGAGATTTACCACCTATGAGAAGGTGGAGACGATTCCGCTCATCATCATTAAAAAAGATGATAACCGGGAAACCTATGATCGTTCCAAGATAGAGGGTGGTGTGCTGCGGGCCTGTCATAAGCGTCCTGTCAGTGTGCAGGCTATCACCGGCCTGGTGGACGAGGTGGAGAATGAAATCTCCAACCGGGAGGAGAAAGAGATTTCCAGCCAGGTTATCGGAGAGTTGGTGATGAACAAGCTAAAGGATCTGGATGCGGTGGCCTACGTGCGTTTTGCCTCCGTGTACAGGGAGTTCAAGGATGTCAATACCTTTATGGACGAACTGAAAAAGGTGTTGGAATAACTTATACTGACGGTCGCTGAAATTTGCCAAGTAACTCGACTCACGCGCGAAAGTTTCCAAGGACATCGCGGCAAAATTCATCGCTCGTGAGTATAGGCAGTCAGGGCAGGGCCTCTTGAAGGTCCTGCCTGTTTTGAGGGAAATGGTTCATGTTAGAGAGATTTTACCCGGATTATGAGGCGGAGAGCGCTTACGACATTGATTACCAGGGTCTGTACCGGACAGGCTACAGGGGGATTATTTTTGATATCGACAATACGCTGGTTCCCCATGGCGCTCCGGCGGATGAACGTGCGGTGGCCCTGTTTGTACGGATTCATGAACTGGGATATGCCACCCTGCTGCTGTCCAACAATAAGGAGCCCAGGGTAAAGAGCTTTGCCGGGCAGGTGGGGTCTTTATACCGCTATAAGGCAGGCAAACCAGGCAAAGAGGGTTATCTGAAAGCCATGGAGCAGATGGGCACGGATCAGTCCAACACCCTTTTTGTGGGGGATCAGCTGTTCACGGACGTGTGGGGGGCCAGAAGGGTGGGGATCACCAGTTATCTGACTCGGCCCATCCATCCCAAAGAGGAGATCCAGATCGTGTTAAAGAGGAAGTTGGAGCGAATTGTCCTCTATTTTTATCACAGAAGAAACAAAAAATAGGTAATTGCGAAACGTTCTCCGCAAGTGACGTGGCTGGTCAATATATACAAAAACGGGCTCCGATGCAGTGGCCAGTCGCCCTTATTTTGTATATATTGCCCATCCCCTGTTCCCGGAAAGGGAGTTTCGCAATTGCCTAGAAACAAAAAATAAAGCGAGGTGGACAATATGTATACACCAGACGGACATACCAGGACCTGCGGACTCATCGGCAACCCAGTGGCCCACACCCTGTCCCCTATGATACAGAACCATATGGCGCGGGTCATGGGGCAAAACCTGGTCTATTTGCCTTTTCCGGTAGCTCGGGGCGATCTGGAGGCGGCCGTGCGGGGGGCGCTGGCGCTGGACTTTCTGGGGCTGAATGTGACTGTTCCCTATAAAAGCGATGTGATTGCCCATCTGGCGGAGATCGATCCGCTGGCGGAGCGGATTGGGGCGGTGAATACCCTGGTGCGCTGCCAGGGGGGCTACAAGGGCTATAACACGGACATGCCGGGACTATATCGGGCCATGGAACAGGACGGCGTGGAGATCGCCGGGCGGGACGTGGTGATCCTGGGGGCCGGAGGCGTGGCCCGGGCGGTGGCGGTGATGCTGCTGGATCGGAGAGCCGCAGGGGTACATATCCTGAACCGCACAGTGGACAAAGCCCGGGCGGTGGCCCAGGAGGTCAACAAGATTGCCGGAAAATCCTTTGCCAGGGCCTATGCGCTGAAAGACTATGGGCAGATTCCGGGGCAGGACTGGCTGGTGGTCCAGGCTACCAGCGTGGGGATGCATCCCCATGAGGAGGACGCGCCCATAGAAGATCCGGCGTTTTATCGGCATGTGGAGATTGGTTATGATCTGATCTTCAATCCGGGAGTGACCCGCTTTATGAGACTGACGGAGAGCGGCGGGGGCCGCGCCTGTAATGGAGCCAGGATGCTGGTGTACCAGGGAATCATCGCCTTTGAACTTTGGACGGGGACTTCCGTTGATCAGAACACAGCGGACGAACTGTGCCGGATGATGGCGCAGGCTCTGGGGCAGTGACAGAACGGAGGATATGACATATGGGAAAAGAGCCGGGCGGCAATGTGGTGCTGATTGGATTCATGGGCAGCGGTAAATCCACCATGGGTATTCGACTGTCCTATCAGCTGCGGTATGCCCTGGAGGATACGGACAGGCTGATAGAGGCCGGAGCCGGGAAAAGCATCAGCGAGATTTTTGCCCAGGAGGGCGAAGAGGCATTCCGGCAGATGGAGACGGAACTTTTGGAGAAGTTGGCGGAAAAAAAGGGGCAGCGAATTTACTCGGTGGGCGGCGGTACACCGGTCAGGGCCGTCAACCGCCCTCTGTTGAAGAAACTGGGGACAGTGGTGTATCTGCGTACCCGGCCGGAAACCGTATATGAGCGGCTGAAGGACGACACTACCAGGCCGCTTTTGCAGGGAGAGGATCCCCTGGGAAAAATCCGCAGGCTGATGGCGGAGCGCGAGCAAGCTTACATAGAGACGGCGGACGTGGTCTTGGACGTGGACGAGATGACGGCGGAACAGGTGGTGGAACGCATCGCGATGTGCGTCAGATAAGACGTCCGGGGAGGTGCGGAACTCAAAACAGCAGCTGCCCGGATGGCGCCCAGAGAATTTACGGATGCCAAAGCAGCCGGAAATTGCTCTGCGAGAAATGGTGCCATCCGGGGAGGTGCGGAACTCAAAACAGCAGCTGCCCGGATGGCGCCCAGAGAATTTACGGATGCCAAAGCAGCCGGAAATTGCTCTGCGAGAAATGGTGCCATCCGGGGAGGTGCGGAACTCAAAATAGGAGGCGTCAATATGAAGATTTTAGTGATAAACGGGCCCAATATCAATTTTTTGGGGATCCGTGAGAAAAGCGTATATGGAACCCAGGATTACGCTTTTCTGGAGAGCATGATTGCACAGAAGGGCCAGCAGGACGGCCATGATATCACGGTGTTCCAGAGCAATTATGAGGGAGCGATTATCGACAGGATACAGCAGGCATATTTTGACGGCACGGAAGGCATTGTCATCAATCCGGGGGCTTACACTCACTACAGCTACGCCATTCGGGATGCCCTGGCCAGCATCACGGCGCCCAAGGCGGAGATTCACATCTCGGACATTACCCAGAGGGAGGAATTTCGCAAGGTGTCCGTCACAGCGCCTGTCTGCCAGAAACAAATCTATGGAAAGGGTCTGGCCGGATATCTGGAAGCCATCGACTTTGTGGCAAACTATGGCGGAGAGTTATCGTAGGAAGTCTATTTTCTGCGAAGATTTTTAGGTTTTATAGATATTTTACAAAAAAACAGTTGAAAAATGCCAGTTTTTATTATACAATCAAAAAGAATTATAACGTGATTGAATATGGAGGAAGTATATTATGATTTCTGCAGGTGATTTCAGGAATGGTATTACTATTGAACTTGATAATAATATATACCAGATTATTGAATTCCAGCATGTAAAGCCCGGCAAGGGTGCGGCGTTCGTCAGAACCAAGCTGAAGAACGTAATCAACGGCGGCGTAGTGGAGAAGACCTTCAGGCCCACTGAGAAATGCCCCCAGGCCCGCATTGACAGAAAGGATATGCAGTACTTATACTCTGACGGCGATTTATTCAATTTTATGGACACAGAGACCTACGACCAGATTGCTCTGAACAAGGAGACGGTGGGAGATGCCTTGAAGTTCGTGAAAGAGAATGAGATGTGCAAGGTATGTTCCCACAACGGCAATGTATTTTCCGTGGAGCCTCCCTTGTTCGTAGAACTGGAGATCACCGATACTGAGCCCGGCTTCAAGGGCGACACCGCAACCGGCGCTACCAAGCCTGCGGTTGTGGAGACAGGCGCCAGCGTGAACGTACCCCTGTTCGTTGACCGGGGGGACAAGATCAAGATTGATACCAGAACCGGCGAATATTTATCCAGAGTATAATGCATATCAGGTGACAACCGCTTGTAAGAGAATGGAGTTTTCCATTCTCTTTTTGTGTGTAAAAAAGGACGCGCACTATATGTGCCGCCGCAGGGCAGCATTTTGCCCGAAAAACAAGAAAAAGCGGGTTCCCTGTAGGGAACATGCGGAACTTAAAACAGCAAGTTCCCGGAAAGCGCACTGATTCATAGCAGGACGCCGAGGCGGTCTGATATGAATCACCGGAATGTGCGCTGTAGGGAACATGCGGAACTTAAAACAGCAAGTTCCCGGAAAGCGCACTGATTCATAGCAGGACGCTGAAGCGGTCTGTTATGAATCACCGGAATGTGTGCTGTAGGGAACATGCGGAACTTAAATAGGAGAATATGCATGAAGCTAGAAAAATTTATGGAAGCGGTAACGATTAAGGTGCAGGAGATTGCGGGAGAGGACGCCAGTGTGCACGTGCAAGAGGTCAGGAAGAATAACAATGTGCTGCTGCACGGTATGACGATTCTGCGAAAAGGTCAAAATGTTTCACCGACGATATATCTGGACAGTTTTTTTGAGATGCTGGAGGACGGCATGGATTTGGAGTATATTGTCAGGAGGATTCTGGAGGTATACGTCAAAGGGCTGCCCAAGAGCAAGGTGGACATGGAATTTTTTCGGGATTTTGAGAAGGTCAAAGACAGGATCGTGTACCGTCTGGTGAACCGGGAGAAGAATAAGGAACTGCTGGACAATATTCCCCATGTGGATTTTCTGGATCTGGCCATCTGCTTCTACTATAGTTATGAGCACTCGGAACTGGGCGAGGGGATGATTCTGATCCACAACAACCATATGAAAATGTGGAAGACCTGTCACCGGGAACTGATGCAGATGGCGGAGCGCAATACGCCGCAGCTTATGCCGGCTCAACTCTGCAGTATGGACAATGCGCTGAGAGGGGTACTGGAGGAAGGAGCCCTGGAAGATCTGCGGCTGTTACAGCAGGAGACGGGCAAATATCTCTATGTGCTCTCCAACGAGAAGCGCTGTCAGGGGGCGGCAGCCATACTGTATCCGGGAATTTTGGCAGAGGCGGCAAGACGCCTCAAGGGGAGTTTCTATATCCTGCCCAGTTCCATACATGAAGTGATTCTGCTGCCGGACGACGGCAGGGGCAACGGGGACGGATTGCATGAGATGATTGCGGACATCAACCAAAGCCAGCTTCGGGAGGAAGAAGTGTTGTCTGATTACGCGTACCGCTATGATGCGGCGACGGGGAAAGTCTTTGAAGTTCTTTAAAATCGGATGTTTTATTTCAGAAATCTAAAGTTTTCATAAAAATTAAAATTTCCATCAAAAGGATATAGACAGACTGAGATTTTTGTGTTATTATAGTCAAGGTGATGTAATAAATTTGTAACATTTGCGTCCGTAGTCTAATGGATAGAACGAAGGCCTCCGACGCCTTTAATGCAGGTTCGATTCCTGTCGGACGCACTTTACATCACCTTGATTATTTTATGTGGTATTTTCGTAGAGACCACAATTGGCGCGAGAGTCCTGCATTTCGGACTCTTTTGTTTTATCAAAACGGAAGGATTTGAGATATGATTAAAGATAGATTGATAGTAGTTCGGGATTTTGCCGTGAGAAACAGTAAGCTTGTATTTCCCGTGATCCTGATTGCCGCTGTGGCCACTACTGTGACACTGGCCCTACGAGCGGGGAATGAAGATGCGCTGGATCCGTCGCCGCCTCTGCCGGAGGAATTGTCTTTGGCGGCATCTCCTACGCCTGAACCGGAGGCGGACCCCAAAGACACCACAATGGAGATGAACACAAACGGCGAACTCTATACGCTGATTGCCACCTATTACAATGCTTTTGCCACTGGGGATGTGGAGACCATAAAGAGCATATCCACCTATATGGAGGAGACGGAGGAGATCCGAATCCCGGAGATGTCTAAATATGTGGAGAGTTATCCGTATCTTGAGATTTATACCAAGCCGGGTCCCAGGGAGAACTCTTATCTGGCCTATGTGTATTTCCATATGACATTGACGAGTTTTGAGGAGGAAGTTCCGGGTATGGATACCTTCTATGTCTGTACCAACGAGGATGGCAGCCTGTATCTGAATACGGACGAGGTGGTGCCGGACACCGAGTTGGAGTACATCCGCGAAATGAATCTTCAGGACGATGTGGTGGAATTAAATAACCAGACCAATGTGGAGTGTAAGGAAATATTTTTGGAGAACGCGGATCTGTTCTACTATGTGCAGGAGTTGGTGGCAGATGTGAAAAAGACCACCGGGGAGACCTTGGCCGCCCAGAACGGCGGGACAGCAGAGCCTGCTGTGCAGGAGGAAGAAGGCGGTACTCCCGAGAGCAATGGGGAAGGGGAGCAGCCCGTGGAAACGGCAGTTCCGCAGCCCACTTCCGGAACGACTACCACCACTGTCAATGTCCGTGCTTCCGACAGTGAGCAGGCGGAGAAGATCGGTAAAGTGTCTGGCGGTACAGAGGTGCCAATCGTGGCGCAGCAGCTGAACGGATGGACCCATATCCTCTATGAGGGGAAGGATGGCTATATCAAGTCGGAGTTTTTAAGCGTGGCGGAGACGGCGGACAACAGTCAGGTAATCGGGCAGGTGACGGCCACCACCAATATCAATGTGCGTCTGGCACCCAGTCAGGACGCGGCCAAGTTGGGGATTCTCACTGGCGGAGACCAGGTGGATCTGCTGGAGAGGGCGGACGGCTGGTGCAAAGTTATCTACAGCGGCCAGGTGGGTTATGTGAAAGAAGAATTTGTGCAGTAAATCTGTATAGATTTTATATTTTGCCATATACTAGAAGCGAAAGGGATGCTGTCTTAGGACAGCATCTTTTTTATTATGCAGGAGAGGTTGCGTTTAACTTATTCCGGAAGGTACACGGGGTAACACAGGTACACCTAAACGGCCATATGCTGATCGCCAATCCTATGTACTGGCAGAGGGCAGTGCCGAAAAAACTAATAGTTGCGCAGGATAAACCTGCGATGTGGGTAGGAGGTTCAGATATGAGATCACAGGAAGTCGCAGTATATAAGGAGATCCAGAAAAATACGGAGATGGCAATGAGGGCCATCGACATTATCAACGACAAGATTTATGATGAGGACTTAGCCAGACAAATGTCCCGCCAGTCTCTGAAATATTCGGAGATTCACAACCAGGCCGTGTCGCAGCTGCTGCAGGCCAAGGCGGAGCCCTATCACGAGAGCCATGTGGAGAATCTGATGCTGGCAGGGGCCATCCATTACAACACCCTGCTGAACACCAGCACCAGCCACATCGCGGAACTGCTGATCAAGAACAGCAACCAGGGTATTATGGATATGAATCGGATTCTGAACCGCAATGAAGATGCGGGAGAGAAGCCCACTATGCTGGCCCAGCAGTTGATTTCCTTTGAGGAAAAAAACGTGGAGCGTTTAACCAAGTACCTTTGATGGCGGACTCTTGCATTCTCCAAACTTTATAATTGTATACATGTATATTTTGTTGTGCAATTTGTATAAAAAAGTCAAGAAAACTTCTCAAATTTAGCGTGATAAAGCATGTTGCCTGATTGAGAAAGTAGCGATATAATAGAGGACATGGGAAAATACTTTATAAGGAGGACATGTACATGTCATATGTTGATGAGGTACTAGAGGTAGTACAGAAGAAGAATGCCGACCAGCCGGAGTTCCTGCAGGCAGTTACCGAGGTTTTGGATTCTCTGAGGCCCGTGATTGAAGCCAACGAGGAGCTTTACAGAAAGAACGCGATCTTGGAGAGAATTACCGAGCCTGACCGCCAGTTTATATTCCGTGTTCCCTGGGTGGATGACAAGGGACAGGTACAGGTGAACAGAGGTTTCCGTGTGCAGTTTAACAATGCGATTGGGCCTTACAAGGGTGGCCTGCGTCTTCATCCTTCCGTAAACTTAGGCATCATCAAGTTCCTGGGCTTTGAGCAGATCTTTAAAAATTCCCTGACCACGCTTCCTATCGGCGGCGGCAAGGGCGGATCCGACTTTGATCCCAAGGGCAAGTCCGACAGGGAAATTATGGCATTCTGCCAGAGCTTTATGACAGAACTGAGCAAGTACATTGGCGCAGATGTGGATGTCCCCGCCGGAGATATCGGAACCGGCGCAAGAGAGATCGGCTTTATGTTTGGCCAGTACAAGAGGATCCGCGGCACATTTGAGGGTGTGCTGACAGGCAAGGGCCTGACCTACGGCGGCTCCCTGGCCCGTACCGAGGCCACAGGCTACGGTCTTTTATACTTAACCCAGGAGATGCTGAAGTGCCATGGTCAGTCCATGGAGGGCAAGACCATCTGTGTATCCGGCGCCGGTAATGTGGCAATCTATGCCATTCAGAAGGCACACCAGATGGGGGCAAAAGTAGTTACCTGCTCCGATTCCACCGGTTGGATCTATGATCCTGAAGGAATTGATGTGGATCTGCTGAAGGATATCAAGGAAGTGAAGAGAGCGCGTCTGACGGAGTATGCCGTTGCCAGAAAGAGCGCGGAGTATCATGAGAAAAAGAACGGTGAGCACGGTGTATGGAGCATCAAGTGCGACATTGCCCTGCCCTGCGCTACCCAGAATGAACTGGATATTGAGGATGCCAAGATGCTGGTGGCAAACGGCGTAATCGCCGTGTGCGAGGGCGCCAACATGCCCACCACTTTGGATGCTACCAAGTATCTGCAGCAGAACAATGTGATGTTCGTGGGCGGCAAGGCTGCCAATGCAGGCGGTGTGGCTACCTCCGCGCTGGAGATGAGCCAGAACAGCGAGAGACTGTCCTGGTCCTTCGAAGAGGTTGATTCCAAGCTCCAGAACATCATGATCACCATTTACCACAACATCGACGACGCCGCAAAGCGTTACGGCGTGGAGGGCGATTATGTGGCAGGCGCCAACATCGCAGGCTTTGAGAAAGTGGTTGTCGCCATGTTGGCCCAGGGCGTTTGCTAGTACTGTTTGATGTATCTGAAGTAGTAAGAAATATTTGAAATCCCTGGCCCGTGTCAGCACGAAGCCGGGGATTTTTTCAATTAGTAATCTCTCCTTCTTCATTAGAGAATTTGAGTTCCAGTGAGCCATAGCGGACTTAGATTTGAAGAGATTCAATACAAATGCTTAGAAGCGCCCTATTGCGTAACATTCCACTCTGTTCTTTGGGAGAGGTCGGGGGCGCGGGGGCAGAGCCACCGTAAAACCTACCGTCAGCCGCCGCAGTAGTGCAGATTGCTTTTCGTAATTGGGGGTGGTATAATTTCCCCCAGTACAAGCCGATAAATCGGAGCTTTCGGCTGTTCATAAAAGAGATTGGATAATTGGATTAGTGGTAGTGTGTGCACTACAGCTATTACCATACTTTGTTTGGGGCTCCTGCGTCAATATAGGTGTTGCTTACAGTTAAGATTATGCACCTCAGGAAGTGTATCAGTGAACTGCTTGAAACAGGAGATTTATGCAGGGAAGTTGACTGGATTATCCCTGAAGACGGGATGCTCATTGAGTAGGGAGAAATCTGGACATTTTCATAAAAATATTGTAACATAATTAAGTATGTTTAGATGTGTAACATCCAAATGCGTATTAACGAAATCTCGCAGGTCGGCCAGCTGTGCGCAGGAACACGGTACATACTATGCGGGCAGGGGTAGGCTTGAGGAATCTGGACTGAGGAGACGGAGATGGAGCAGGTCAGAATCGCCATTGTGGAGGATGAGGCGCCACATGCGGAGTTACTGCAGCAGCATATAGAGGATTGGCAGAGGCAGCAGGAGGTGGTGGAGCTTCACCTGCGGTGTTTCTGCCATGCCGCCGAATTTCTCTTTGCCTGGGAGGAAGAGAGTTATGATATGATCTTTCTGGACATTCAGATGCCGGGCTTAAGCGGCATGGAGACAGCCCGTAAAATCCGGGAGACAGACGGCAGTGTGAAGCTGGTGTTTACCACGGGCATCACGGACTACCTTCAGGAGGGGTACGAGGTGGAGGCTGTCAGATATCTGCTTAAGCCAATCACCCGGGAAAAGGTATGGCAGTGCCTGGACAAGCTGCTGCAGGATCCTGCGGCGTCCCCTCAGTTGGTGCTTTGGACCCTGGAGGGTGTAGTAAAGATCCCGGAGCAGGAGATAGAGTACCTGGAGGCCAGAGGGCATTATACCATGTGCCATCTGCGGTCTGGGCGGGAAACGGCGGGAATGCACCGGGCGGCGGGAGGGCGTCGGGATCCGGCAGAAGAGATTCAGCTTAAGGAGAGCTTCAATGCTCTGTGTGAGAAATTGGCCCGGAGGCCCTTTGTCCGCTGCCACCGTTCCTATCTGTGCAACATCGCCAGGATCTACCGGGTGGAGCGGACGGAGATCCTGCTGGAGAGCGGGGGCAGCATCCCCATAAGCCGCAGAATGTACGATTCGGTAGTGAAAGCGTTTATCTCCTATTTCAGGAGAGAGGAATGATGAATATTATAATATCTCCCAAATGCGGCAGAGCAAGTGTTATGCAAGGGGAACATAATGTTATAAGACGTGGGATACGAAATAAGATTGGAGCGTGAACCGACATGCGGATCAGCAAAAAGATGGAGCGCAGGATGGCGGCCTACCAGCAGGATCTGATGGAAAAACACTGTGAGGAAGTGGAAAATATGTACCGCCAGACCAGGGGATGGCGGCATGATTACCGCAATCATATCCAAACCATGAAAGCATACCTGTCCATGGGGCGGTATGAGGAACTGTCCCGTTATCTGGACCAGTTGGATGAGGATTTAAGCCAGGTGGACACGGTGATCAAGACCGGCAATGTGATGATGGACGCGGTTTTAAACAGCAAGATATCGGTGGCCAGGGCCAAGCAGATCACCGTGGAAGCCAAGGCCAGTGTGCCCCAGCGTCTATCCATCGCCGAGGTGGATCTCTGCGTGATCCTGGGGAATCTCCTGGACAACGCCATTGAGGCATGTATGCAGATTTCCCAGGAGAGCCAGCGCTTTATCCGCATCTACATTGATATCCTGCAGGGACAGCTTTATCTCTATGTGATTAACACTGCAGCGGAAAATCTGCGACGGCAGGGCGGTAGTTATCTGTCCACAAAATCTGCCCGGGAGCATGGCTACGGCCTGATGCGGATGGATCGGGTGGTGGAAAAATATCACGGCTATCTGGATCGGCAGGACGAGAAGGGCGTGTTCGCCACGGAGGTACTGCTGCCGCTGGATACCTCCGCCTAAAAGACTCCGCATACAGAAACGCCATTCGTGCATGAGAAAAACCATTCATGCACGAATTTTTTTTGCCTGAAAAATCATGCTATAATGCAGTGTGTGTTTGGAGGGAACATGCGGAACTAAAGAAACAGCATGATCCCGGAAAACAGACTGATGGATATCGGGACGCCTTAAGCGGCCGGATATTCATCACCGGAGTGTGTGTTTGGAGGGAACATGCGGAACTAAAGAAACAGCATGATCCCGGAAAACAGACTGATGGATATCGGGACGCCTTAAGCGGCCGGATATTCATCACCGGAGTGTGTGTTTGGAGGGAACATGCGGAACTTAATATAGAAGGAGAGGCTATATAACATGAAAGAGAACAAACGGACAGTCCATGCGGAGGGCGGCAGAGTGGTGCGCCACAGTATCCCCAGCAACATTCTTTTCTGGCTGAAGATCTATTGGAAATGGGAGCCTGGCGTGGTGCTGCTGGCAGCGTTGGAACTGATTCTGGGGGCGCTGGTTCCCCTGGTGGGCATTTACCTGCCCAAGCTGGTACTGGATATGCTGGCCGGGCATGTCTCGGCGGCGGTGCTGATCCGCACCCTGGGGTTGTGGGGCCTGTTGGCAGCGGCGCTATACGGAGTGAGTGGCGGCCTGAGGGGAAAATATTATGTGCAGAACTCTGTGCGCAGTTATCTAATGCCGGAGCTTTTTCTCAAGAGTCTGCGAGTCTCCTATGAGATTCCCGAGTCCGAGTGGGGAAAAAAGGCATATCAGGAGGCTTTGGGAGTGGCATCAGGAGGCGATTGGTCCGCCAGTACCAGGACTTTTGACGGTACACTGGCAATCCTGCAGAATATTCTGTGTTTTGCTCTGTATTCCACGGTGCTGGGCGTGTTAAATCCCTGGGTTGTTCTGGTACTGATGGCATTGTCCATGCTGAATATCCTGGTGATTGAGAAAGGGCTGCGCTTTGAGGATTCCATGCGGGAGAGAGAAGCCCGGCATGGCCGACACTGGAATTACATCCTCTCCGCCATGGGCAATATGACGGCGGCCAAGGACGTGCGGATCTTCGGGATGCACCCATGGCTCGGCGGCATCCGGGATCGGGCGGTTACGGAGATGGAGGAGGACAAAAAGGCGTACCAGCGCCTGCACAACTGGCAGCAGGCCATGAACGGGCTCATCGGCCTTGTGCGGGATGTGGCGGCCTATGGCTATCTGATCTACAGTGTGTCCACGGGGCAGATTGGTGTCAGCGATTTTGTATTGTATTTCGGAGCAGTCACCGGCTTTTCCGGTTTCGTCACCGGGATGCTGTATCAGGTTGGGGATCTGAAATCCGCCCGCAATGCCACCGACTATTTCCGGGCGTACATGGCGCTCCCGGAGGAGGTTTCGGAGGAGGAGAGCATAAGGGCCGTGACTCCCGATGCCCAGAGGAACCAGACGGGAGCTATGACCTGCGGTGAGCATGGCGGGCAAAAGCCTATGGCGAGTGTGAAAGCAGGAGAGAACTTCCAGGGAACAGATGGCCGGGCGGCATACGCCGGGCAAAGGTTTCCGGCTCCCGGCATTGTCTTTGAGGACGTGGGTTTTGCCTATAAGAAGGAGGACGGTACTCCCGGGGAGAAGGTTCTGGATCATTTCAACCTGACCATCGCGCCGGGGGAGAAGCTGGCCCTGGTGGGGGTAAACGGCGCAGGCAAGACCACACTGGTAAAACTCCTGTGCGGGCTGTACCAGCCGGATCAGGGACGCATTTTGGTGAATGGCCGAAGCCGGTCGGAGATGGAGTCGGAAGAGTGGTATCAGATGCTTTCCGTAGTGTTCCAGGAGCAGCTGGTGCTGCCCATAACCATAGCGGAGAACCTATCCCTGCAGCGCCGGGAGGAAACGGATGACGAAAGAGCCTGGGCGGCGTTGGAAAAGGCGGGTTTATCAGAGACATTTGCGCGGCAGAAACTTACCCTGGATACATTTATGAAAAAGACCATATCCCGAAAAGGCATTGAACTTTCCGGCGGTCAACAGCAGAGACTGATGCTGGCCAGGGCTCTGTATAAGGACGCTCCGCTGTTGGTGCTGGATGAGCCCACGGCAGCCCTGGATCCCATAGCGGAGAGTGAGGTCTATGAAAGCTATCTGCAGCACAGCAGGGGCAAGACGGCCATCTTCATCTCCCACAGGCTGGCCAGCACCCGGTTTTCGGACCGCATTATCCTGCTGGATCACGGACAGATTCAGGAGGAGGGCACCCATGAACAGTTGATGAAGCTGGGCGGCGCATACGCCCACATGTATCAGGTGCAGAGCAGCTATTACGAGAAAGAGGCCGAGATAGGGAACATACGGAACTCTAAATTAGGCACTTACTAATAGAGTTATGTGCAAAATGGCAATAATTTGATGCCGGATCTGGGGACGCAGGGCATATGTAAAAATATATTAGGAGAATAGGAATGGAGACAGACTTGACAAGCAAGCTTCCTCTGCGGGAGCATATTAAGAATATAAGGAAAGTTCTGAAGGTAGTACGGGAACTGGACAAAACTTTTTTTCTGTACACGGGGCTGAAAGCCCTGTTGGATTCCATAGGGACATACGTGGGACTGCTGCTGTCCGTATATATTTTGGATCAGCTGGCGGCGGGGGCGGATTTCCGCCGCAGCTTCCTGGTGGCGGCTGTGACTTGTGTATTGCTCTTTGCGGTGCAGTTCTGCGGCGGTATGCTGCAGAACCGCCTGAATGTGCGGTGGGAGATTATATACCGCAAATGGGACTGCATGACGGAGGAAAAGATTCTGAAGATGGATTTTGCCAAGATCGACGATCCCAAGACCCGTAAAATGCGGGAGCGCATCTGGCAGGACAACAACTGGGGGGCGGGTATCAATACTATTCGCTGGTATATGGCGAACATTTTTAGCAGACTGTGCCGTTTGGCGGGCGCTTTGATCGTGGGCGCTCCGGTTTTCCTCTATATAGCGCAAGCCGGGAGTGCGGCTATCCTGCTGGTTCTGGCAGTTATACTTATTGCCTTGGCAGCGGGGAGTGCCCTGGGCACTCTTTACGAAAAGCGGCTGCAGCAGTTTATGATGGGCAAGGAGGAGACGGACGAGGAGCGGATAGAGAATGCCTCTCTGGCCTGGGATTTAGCCATGAACTATGGACACAGCTACCGGGAGGGCAAGGATATCCGGCTGTACCACGGCTACAGTCTGCTGCGCTACTGGACGTTGGAAAAGATGCTGAAGAGACGGCCCAGAGTGTGGGAGGCTTCGCGAAACAGCGGGAAAAGTAATTTCTGCGGCAGTTTCCCCTCCGGCATCGTGGAGTGCGGAGCCTATCTGATTGTGGCGCTGCTGGCCCTGGCCGGGACGCTGACCATAGGGAATGTGGTTCGCTTTGCCGGATGCCTGCGGAATATCTTCAGCGACGTATCGGAATTGGTCTATCAACTGCCCCAGCTGGCCCTGGGGGCGCGCAGGCAGGTCAGCACACTGGAATTTTTAGAGATCGAGGACGAGATGTACAAGGGAAAACTCCCCCTGGAGAAGCGCAGTGACAATCTGTACCGGATCGAATTTCGGAATGTGTCTTTTAAGTACCCCAATGCGGAGCAGTATGCCCTGCGGCATTTTTCCATGGAACTCAAGGTGGGGGAGAAGCTGGCCATTGTGGGGATGAACGGATCCGGCAAGACGACCATGATTAAGCTCCTGTGCCGCCTGTATGATCCCCAGGAGGGGGAAATTCTGTTAAACGGTGTGGATATCCGCAAGTTTAAACATGAGGAGTACAGCAGGCTCTTTTCAGTGGTGTTTCAGGACTACCAACTCTTTTCCTTTCTGCTGGGAGAGAATGTGGCGGTTTCCGGCAGCTATGACGAGACAAAAGTGCTAAAGTGCCTGGAGGGCGCGGGACTGGGGCCGCGGCTGGCGGAACTGGAACAGGGCATCCACACTTATCTGTACAAGGATTATGAGGACGGGGTGGAGTTCTCCGGAGGAGAGGCCCAGAAAGTGGCCATCGCCAGGTCAATCTATAAGAAGGCCCCCTTCGTGCTTCTTGACGAGCCCACGGCGGCCCTGGATCCCCTGGCCGAATTTGAGATTTATAAGCGTTTTGACGATATTGTGGAGGATAAGACTGCCATCTATATCTCTCACAGGCTGTCTTCCTGCCGATTCTGCCACAAGATTGCCGTGTTCCATGAGGGCAGGCTGATCCAGCAGGGAACCCATGAACAACTGTTGCAGGACCGGGAGGGTAAGTACTACGAGATGTGGAATGCCCAGGCCCAGTACTATGTAGAGACATAGCGGATGAAAGGGTATCCGCTTCACGCCGCAAAACGTTAAAAAGCGCCGCAAGGCAAGGTGAAAACCTGCTTTGCGGCATTTTATCTGTGCAAATATTATCTGTTCTCCATGGGCACATACACCCGGTCCTCTCCGATGGACTTGTAGGCGGGGCGGATAATCTTGCCGTTGTTGGCAAGTTCCTCCAGACGGTGGGCGCTCCAGCCGGAAATCCTGGCGATGGCGAAGATAGGGGTGTACAGTTCCAGAGGCAGTCCCAGCATGTCATACACGAAGCCGGAATAGAAGTCCACATTGACGCTGACGCCCTTGTACATCTGACGTTCCTTCTCGATGATCTTAGGGGCCAGCCGCTCCACCAGGGAGTAGAGCGCAAATTCCTTCTCCAGACCCTTCTCCTGGGACAGCTTCTCCACGAAACTCTTAAATACTACGGCACGGGGGTCGGACTTGGAATACACTGCATGCCCTACACCGTAGATCAGACCCGCATGGTCAAAGGCTTCCTTGTGCAGCAGCCGCTTTAAGTAGACCGTCACTTCGTCCTCATCCGTCCAGTCCTTTACCACCTGCTTCATCTCCTCAAACATTTTCACCACCTTGATATTGGCGCCGCCGTGGCGGGGGCCCTTCAAAGAGCCGATGGCAGCGGCGATGGTGGAGTAGGTGTCCGTCAGCGAGGAGGTCACCACATGGGTGGTGAAAGAGGAGTTATTGCCGCCGCCGTGCTCCATGTGCAGAATCAGCGCAATGTCCAGTATCTTGGCCTCCAGCGGCGTATAAGCGCTGTCCGGGCGCAGGATATGTAAAATATTCTCGGCGGTGGACATCTCCGCCATCGGCTGATGAATGTACAGACTGTTGCCGTCGTGATAATGGCTGTAAGCCTGGTAGCCGTAGATGCTCAGCAGCGGGAACAGGCTTATAAGCTGCAGGCACTGGCGCAGCACATTGGGCAGGGAAGTATCGTCCGCCCGGTCGTCGTAAGAGTACAGAGTCAACACGCTGCGGGCCAGAGTGTTCATCATATCCTTGCTGGGAGCTTTCATAATGATATCCCGCACAAAGCTGGTGGGCAGGGTGCGGTATCCTGCCAGCATCTGTTTGAAACTCTCCAGTTCCTGATGGCTGGGCAGCTTGTCAAACAGCAGCAGATAGGTGGCCTCCTCGAAGCCGAATGCCTCATCCTTCGGCAGTCCTCCCACCAGATCCTTCACGTCATAGCCCCGGTAGAACAGACGACCGTGATCCGGCACCTGTGCGCCATTCTCGGTTTTGGTGGCACGCACGTCAGAGATATTGGTAAGTCCGGCCAGCACACCTTTTCCGTTCAAATCTCTCAGACCCCGCTTTACCTCATACTTGGTAAAAAGCTCTGTATCGATGATGCCGGCCTTCTCTGACATGGCGGCAAGTTTTAATATTTCGGGTGTAATTTCGCTGTAACTGTTATTATCCATAAGGGATCCTCCTTTCTGAAATGGGCGGAGTAAAACCGCCTGTTTTGTGATTCCCGATTAGGGCGATACCGCAGGCGGATCTGCGATACACAAAGGAAATATTATGAAAGCGCAGACTTTCATAATATGGATGGTCTTGCCACCCGCCGCCGGGAAGGCATCATATGATGGGAAGTCGCTATGAGGGCCTTGGTTTCCATAGCTTGAATGGCCATAGGGTTACAAAAGATGGCCGAAAGTATGGCAGACGTTTGCTGTCATGAGGCTGCCGCTTCCGATATAAGAATGTCCTGCGGCTTATGACGGGCAACGGAATATATTAACAGTTTAGCATGAAGGAGGTGTAAATTGCAAGGAAAAAAATGAAGTTTAGTTTTTTTTAATATTTATGTTGGCTGATAAATTATATTTGAATAAATATGCACCTGGTTTGTGATATGCAGGGGCGCGGTAAGTACTAAGCATGTTAATCCGTTAAAATTTTTATGGGGCAACTGTGTGAGGTAAAAAGTATAGGATGAAAGTTTCGAAACACAGTAATCAGCCGAAAAATCAACATAAATACTGTCACGCAAAAGAAAAATTTCGGAAGTTTCGAGAAATCCCCTTTCCAAAAAGAGAAGCATGTGATACAATCAATTTACCAAAGTTTACCATGAGGGCGGCAGAAGAGCGCTCTCAAATACTTCAAAAGGAGGGCAATTTACAATGGAAGGAAAAGCGACAAAGAAACCGGGGCTCAGGCGCGTCTGGGCGGTACTTATGACATTTGTGCTGCTTTTTCTGGCAACAGCGGACTGGATTGCGGGTATGTCGGTAGTGCATGCGGCCCAGGATCTGGTTCTGAAGCTTCACTATCACAGAGAGGATGGCAGCTATGACGGCTGGGATGTCTGGCTGTGGGAAATCGGCGGAGACGGAGGCGGTTTTGCCTTTGAGGAGGAGGACGGTGAGATGGTGGCCACAAAGGTGGTGACGCCGGGAGTAACCTCCATCGGCTTTATCGTCCGGACAGCCGATTGGACGAAGGACGTGGATAAGGATCAGTTTATTGATATCTCCGAGATGGTGTCGGGCACGGTGCATATTTATGTGGAGTCCGGCGTGGAGGGATATACCAAGGAATACGGTGAGGATGCCGTCACCGGGGTGAAGCTCTCAAAGGCCAGGTATGACCAGGAGAGCGGCGCAGTCACCGTAGAGATGACCGGCGAGGTGGAAGGAGACCTGCGGGAGGTTTTCCGGATCTGGGGCAGTGAAGGAGATGTGGTCATAGCGGAGGCTGTGGAGGGAGAAAAATGGCAGTATATCCTGACGCCGGACTCCCCTCTGGAACTCACCAGGGAATACAAAATCTCTTACGACGGGAATGAGTATAAGGTGACTATGCCTAATATTTATTCCACCGATGCCTTTGAAGAGGAATACACTTATACGGGAGATGACCTGGGCGCCCAATGGTCCCCGGAAGCTACCCGGTTTCGGGTGTGGGCTCCCACGGCAGATGAAGTGTTTCTGAACCTCTATGCCAGTGGTACGGATGGCACGGACGACCTGCTGGAACAGCTGGCCATGACAGCGGATGCCAACGGGACCTGGACGATTGAGAAGGAAGGAGACTTAAACGGTACATATTATACTTATACGGCAGTGATTAACGGGGAGGAGAGGGAAGCCTGCGATCCCTATGCCAGGACTACCGGGGTGAACGGAAAGAGAGCCATGGTCATCGACCTTGCCTCCACAAATCCTCAGGGTTGGGAGACAGATTCGGATCCCAATGGGGGCGGCGCCTACAATGACGCCATTATCTACGAACTGCATGTGCGGGATCTTTCCTCGGACCCCGGCTCAGGCATTGAGAATGTGGGCAAGTTTCTGGGATTGACGGAGACGGGGAGGCAGACCTCGGGGGGAATGGCCACAGGGCTGGATCACATCAAGGAACTGGGCGTCACCCATCTGCACCTTCTGCCGGTGTATGATTATGGCTCCGTGGATGAGGCCAATCTGGAGAAAACCCAGTTTAACTGGGGATATGACCCGGTAAACTACAATGTGCCGGAAGGCTCCTACTCCACAGATCCCTATAACGGAGAAGTGAGGGTGAGAGAGATGAAGCAGATGGTGAAGACGCTCCACGACAATGGGATCAGCGTTATCATGGATGTGGTATACAACCATGTGCAGAGCGCCGGAGATTTCTGTTTTAACAGGCTTGTGCCGGGATATTTTTCCCGTATAGATGAAAACGGCGCTTACTCCAACGGCTCCGGGTGTGGAAACGACACTGCGTCGGAGCGGAGCATGGTGCGGAAGTATATTGTGGACTCGGTTAAATATTGGGCGGATGAGTACCATATTGACGGATTCCGCTTTGACCTGGTGGGCCTGCTGGACACCCAGACGGTGAACCAGATCGTGGAGGAGGTCCACAGGGATCATCCCAATGTGATCTTTTACGGGGAAGGCTGGACCATGGACACGGCGGTGACCAAGGAGGGGATCGTCATGGCCACCCAGGTAAATTCCACGGAGACGCCGGGATTCGCGTATTTCAGCGACACCATCCGGGACGCCCTGAAAGGGAGCGTGTTTGACACTTCCCTGGGATATGTCTCCGGGGCCGAGGGCCTGGAGGACACCATACGGCAGTGCTTTATGGGATTGACTGATTGGTGTACCACCCCGGCCCAGACCGTCAACTATGCGTCCTGTCATGACAATCTGTCCATGATGGACCGGCTCACCAGGTCCGCCTTAAGTTCCCCCAGGGCGGATAAGATTCGGATGAACAACCTGGCGGCAGCCATCTATCTGACTTCCGAGGGGATTCCCTTCATGCAGGCCGGGGAAGAAATGCTCCGGACCAAGATGAAGACCGACGGCACTTTCGATGAAAACAGCTATGCGTCGCCGGACTATGTCAACAGCCTGAAATGGGATACGCTGGACCAGGAAGAGTATAGGCAGGTCTTTGAATATTACAAGGGCCTTATCGCCTTCCGGAAGGCTCATGGAGCCCTGCGGCTGACCAATGCCCAGGATGTGGAGCAGAACGTGATACCGGTGGAGGGACTGCCCGCGAACGTGGTGGCATTTCAGGTAAATGGGGGTGTGAACGGGGAGATCTCCGAGGGATTGTTCCTGATTTTTAATCCCAACAATCAGGCGGAGGAGATCACTTTGCCCGACGGCGTGTGGGATGTGTACGTAAACGGCGAGCAGGCCGGGACGGAGGTTCTGTCCACCATAGTAAACGGGAAGGCATCCGTGGAGCCCATCTCGGCGCTGGTGCTGGTGAAAGGAACCGGCGCCATGGTGCGGGATGAGGAAACCCCGGCTGAAAGCGCAGACACATCCACAGGCGCGGAGGACGCGGCAGCCTCCGGGGAGAACGTATCCGGCAGCGGCGTACTGATTGCCGCGGTATGTGCGGTGGCCGTTATTGCAGTGGCAGGCATTGGATTTGCCGTGCTGCAGGCGAAAAAGAAGAGTGGAAAAAAATAATGGATAGCTAAGCTGCAGCCCCCCCTTTCTGACTGGAAAGGGGGGCTTGTAACTTATTTAAAGCAAAAAAGAAAGTTTTGTGAAGGTATGGATTTTTATGGAAAGAAGAGTTAAAATATATAAGTACGCGTCTGCAGCCTAAAGGGCGGATGTAGGAAATATTGGCGGCGCGCGCAGTGAAGGAGATGTGGAGATGATGGATGTACAGGAGATGCTATGCAAGGTAGATCATACCCAGTTAAAAGCGTTCTGCACTTGGGAGGATATTTGCAAGCTGTGTCAGGAGGCGGCGGAGCATCATACGGCCAGCGTTTGTATTCCCCCCTGTTATGTACAGCGGGTACATGAGACTTATGGCGGGCAGGTGAAGATCTGTACGGTGATTGGCTTTCCCCTGGGTTACCAGGTGACGGCGGCCAAAGTCTGCGAGGCCAGGGAGGCCATTGCCCAGGGCTGTGACGAGGTGGACATGGTGATCAATCTCACTGATGTGAAGAACGGCCGTTATGATCTGGTGGAGGAGGAAATCCGGCAGGTGAAGGCCGCCTGCGGGGAACATATTCTGAAGGTGATTGTGGAGACCTGTTATCTGACCCAGGAAGAAAAGATAGCCATGTGCAGGGCTGTGACCGCGGCGGGGGCGGATTATATCAAGACCTCCACCGGCTTTGGCACCGGCGGCGCCACCAAAAAGGACGTACAGCTTTTCCGCGAGCATATCGGTCCCGGCGTGAAGATTAAGGCGGCTGGAGGCGTATCCACTCTGGAGGATCTGGAGGACTTTATCCGGCTGGGCTGTGACCGGGTGGGCACTTCCCGCGCCGTGGGACTGATACAATAAAATTTGGAGGTATATATTTATGGAAAACATTGTAATCAAAGAGAGACTAAAGGCTCTGCGCCAGAAGCTGCGCCAGGAGGGCATCGACTACTACCTGATCCCCACCGCCGACTTCCATAACTCGGAGTATGTGAACGCCTATTTTACCGTCAGGGAGCATTACTGCGGCTTCACCGGATCTAACGGCAGCCTGGTGGTGTGGCAGGACGGCGCCGCCCTGTGGACCGACGGGCGGTATTTTATCCAGGCGGAGCACGAACTGGAGGGAACCACGGTGGAACTGATGCGGATGCAGCAGGAGGGTGTGCCCACCATCGAGGAGTTCTTAAAGAAAGAAATGCAGCAGGGGCAGACCCTGGGCTTTGACGGCAGGGTGGTGCCTGCCAGCGAGGGAATGCGCTATGAGAAAGCGCTGAAGGATAAGGAGATCCGCTTTGCCTATGACCAGGACATCGCGGGCGGCATCTGGGAGGACAGACCTCCTCTGCCCGCAGGGCCGGTGAAGGTGCTGCCTGAGGAGGTGGCCGGGCGCAGTACGGCCCAGAAGCTGGCGGATGTGCGGGAGAAGCTGGCAAAGGAGAAGGCCGGGAGTTTTCTGCTGAGCAAGCTGGACGATCTGATGTGGCTGTTTAACATCCGGGGATGCGATGTGGAGTGTAACCCGGTGGCCCTATCCTACGCTTATATCACGGAGAAGGAGGTTCACCTGTTCATCCAGGAGAAGGCGCTCAGTGAGGAGGTCAAGGCGGATCTGGCCCAGAAGGAGGTCATCGTGCATCCCTATGAGTCCGTGGTGGACTTTTTGAAGGCACTGCCGGAGGGCGGCACGGTGCTGGTGGACCGCAGGCAGGTCAGCTATGCCCTGTACAAGGCTGTGGGCGAGAAGCAGCAGCTTGTGGAGGCATCCAACCCCACGGAACTGCTGAAAGCTGTCAAAAATCCCGTAGAACTGGCCAATATGGAGAAGATTTTCTTAAAGGACAGCGTGGCCCTGACCAAGTTTATCTACTGGGTCAAAACCAACATCGGCAAGACGGAGATCACTGAGATCACCGCTGCGGATCATCTGGAACGGCTGCGCCGGGCGATCCCGGAGTTTCTGGATCTGTCCTTTCCCACCATTTCCGCCTATGGTCCCAACGCGGCCATGATGCACTATGCGCCCACTGCGGAGAACCATGCCGTGTGCAAGCCCGAGGGGATGCTGCTGGTGGACAGCGGCGGACAGTACCTGGGCGGCACCACGGACGTGACCCGCACCATCGTGCTGGGACCGGTTACCGAGGAGCAGAAGATGCACTATACTCTGGTGGCCGGGGCCATGCTGCAGCTCACCGCCGCCAGATGGCTCTACGGCTGCACGGGCAGGAATCTGGACATTCTGGCCAGACAGCGGCTGTGGAACATCGGCCTGGATTACCAGTGCGGCACCGGCCACGGCGTGGGCTATATCCTGAACGTGCATGAGGGCCCTCAGAACCTACGCTGGAAATTCGTGGGCGGTCTGGCGGAGGTGCCCTTCGAGGAGGGAATGGACATCACCAACGAGCCCGGGGTCTACATCCAGGACAGCCACGGCATCCGTATTGAAAACGTGATGGTGGCGAAAAACGATGTGAAGAACGAGTACGGACAGTTCATGCACTTTGAGACTCTGACCTGGGTGCCTGTTGATATGGATGCCATCGACGAGAAATACCTGACCGAGGAGCAGCGCATACTTCTGTATGACTATCAGAAGCAGGTATATGACAAGGTATCTCCCTACCTGACAGAAGAAGAGGCCCAGTGGCTGCGCCGGGAGACCAGGGTGGACAGCACAATTCTTCTGAAAAACCAGAAAGTATAAAAACGCTATTAAATTTTTCCGGCTTTATTGACTTTTAACCAAAGGTTTGAGATAATGGATAGGACTATTGAGGTTGTACCGGATATCCGGTAAAAATACACTACAAGGAGGACATCATATATGTCAACAAAAGCTTATTATCCGATTAGTGAAATCGGCGCTGGCAAGCCCGGTTTCAGCAAGACCCGCTCCATCATTGAAGCTGCGTTTTACGGCAACAATGTGGTGAAGGTTAATACCGTTAGAGAGGCTTATGAACTTGCAAAGAACTCACCGGGCACCATCGTCACCGATATGCCTGTGTACAGAGCCGAGGAGCAGGGCCTGGAGAAGGATACTAAGGTATTGCTGTTCAACGACGGCGCGGTTACCGGCCGTTATGCAGGAGCACGCCGGATCAAGGGTGAGCCTGGCGTGGATGCCGCCAAGCTGGATAAGGTGGTGATGGATGCGGTTTACAGAACCCGCTGGATGAACCTGTATCATGCGGAGTGCTTCATCGGCCTGGATCCTGAGTTCATGGTAAAGGCGCATCTGCTGATTCCGGAAGGCGAGGAGAACATCCTGTACAACTGGATGCTGAACTTCCAGTACATGTCCGACAAGTATGTGAAGATGTACAAGGAGTCCAAACCCGTAGGAGAGGGCAAGGAGCCGGATATTTACATCTTCTCCAATCCCCAGTGGACCCCCGAGGAAGCTCCCGATGTGGACTACAGCTGCTTAAGCGATCCTCTGACCCTGTGCTATTTTGACACCGATCAGAACTGTGCCGCTATCCTGGGTATGAAGTATTTCGGCGAGCACAAGAAGGGTACGCTGACCATGGCCTGGGCGCTGGCTAACAGAAACGGTTATGCATCCTGCCACGGCGGACAGAAGGAGTACAGCCTGGAGGGCGGCAAGAAGTTTGTTGCCTCCGTATACGGCCTGTCAGGTTCCGGTAAGTCCACCCTGACCCATGCAAAACATAACGGCAAGTATGATGCTTTCGGCGGTATCAAGGTGCTGCATGACGACGCTTTCATCATCAATACGGACACCTGTGCTTCCGTGGCGCTGGAGCCTACCTATTTTGACAAGACTGCGGATTATCCCACCGGCTGTCCTGACAACAAGTTCCTGCTCACCGCCCAGAACTGTTCCGCGACTCTGGACGAGGACGGACATATCCAGCTGGTAACCGAGGACATCAGGAACGGCAACGGCCGTGCCATCAAGTCCAAGCTGTGGAGCCCCAACCGTGTGGATAAGATCGACGCTCCCGTGAACGCGATCTTCTGGATCATGAAGGATCCCACCATTCCTCCTGTAGTGAAGCTGAAGGGCGCAGCTCTGGCATCCGTAATGGGCGCTACCCTGGCCACCAAGACCTCCACCGCAGAGCGTGTGGCAGCAGGTACAGATCTGAACGCCCTGCGCATCGTTCCCTATGCCAACCCCTTCAGAACCTATCCTCTGGTAAACGACTATGAGAAGTTCAAGAAGCTGGTCGAGGAGAAGAACGTAGACTGCTATATCGTGAACACCGGTGACTTCATGGGAACCAAGTGTAAGCCTGCGGATACTCTGGGCATTCTGGAGACCATCGTTGAGGGCAAGGCGAAGTTCGAGCAGTGGGGTCCTTTTGAGGATATCGAGATCATGTACGACTGGTCCGGCAAGACCTCCGAGGCGTTCAAGCCTGACCTGTCCGACAAGACTTACACCGAGGCTCTGAAGAACGCCATGCAGAACCGTGTGGACGCAGTGGAAGGCTTTGCCACCAAGAAGGAAGGCTATGACAAGCTGCCTGACGAGGCGCTGGCTGCACTGAAGAAGATTGTTGACGAAGCAGCTTCTCTGTAAGACGAACAATTACACTCACGAGCGATGAAATTTGCCGCAATATCCTTTGGGGTTTTCGCTCGTGAGCCGAGTCACTTGGCAAGTTTTTGTGACTGTCAGTATGAATTACGGTATATTTCCCATGAGAAACAGCCGTATAGCTTTTTGTCATAAATGCTTTGGCATATATAGCGGATAATAAAAGAGGAGTCAGACCTGGCGGTCTGGCTCCTCTTATTATTGTATGATTTGATGATGTTGGGTTCAAACTTTTTATATTTCACTAAAATATTTAGTATAGAGTTCCGTGCCGTCCGCGTTGTGGAAAAGCAGCTTTATGTCATCCAGCACCAGACCGTAACTGTTTTCAAAGGAATCAAACATGCTGGAAACCATACTGGAAAAAGTGGGGACAACCTGCTCGTCAAACATACTTGCTATATCCTCTTGGCTCAACCCCTCCAGATCCTGCTGCTCCGTGTAGGTATAGTCCATAACCATCACATTCCCCTCCGCATAGATATCAATAGAGAGACCAAGGGGCTCTAACTGGGAGTTGACTGTGGAAACCACCAGCTTCTGCTCGTCACTGCTAATCCAATCCTCCAGGGAGGCGTATTCCTGTGAAGAGGAAACGCCGGAAGAGGAAGTGCCGTCCGTTGAAGGAACATAATCCTCGGTGAAATCCATGGTACAAAGGTCTGTGCCGTCCGCGTCCAGATAGGAGAGGCGGAGAGTGGTCAGGGGCATACCGTAGGCGTCCTTGAAATTCTGGATCTCGTCCACAAAGGTCTGGTACTGTGCATCCAGACTGTTGCGGAGATAATTGTAAAGCTCCTCCGCGTTTGTACCGTCATTCATGGTCTCGGTATACTGATAGTTGTAGATGATGGTACCGGGCTCCTCGATGGATATGGAGAAAGTCATGCCGGAACTGGCGTACATCTGGTTGATGGTGTCCTCCAGGTTCTTGCGGTCATCGCTGTTGTACCAGTCCGCCAGGGCGGAGGAACTCTCATTAGTGGAAGAACCCTCGGCCGAACTCTCATCAGAAGTCGTATTGCCTGCTGATGTGACGGGTTCACGGTCCTCAGGGCCGGATACTTCCGGACTGCCGCAGGCGGCCAGACTGAAGGCCAGTGTCATTGACAGAACCATTGCAAAAATTTTCTTTTTCATAATGCTCTCCTCTCATAATGCACCCTCATCAGAAAGTAGCTGATGAGGTATTTTGATAAACAGCATAATTATAGCACAGGGCGGGGAGATTGGCAATCCTAAATTTGCTGCCAGACTCTCCCCATAGTCTCCGGTCGATTTCGCTTGACAAAATTTTGCGTTATGGCAAAAATTTCAGTTGCCAAAAGGCACAATATTGGATATAATAAGGTTACCTGAAATGTTCGATAACTCTTGTTGTTTTTGAACCTACATTTTCTTTAAACGGGATTCCTATATTGCCAAGTGGCTGTCAAGCCTCCACTCATATGAGGATTGCAGGGGAAGGCAAAAGCTTGGTTGCGGTTGCCCACCTAGCGCTGCTAGGAGTCAAAAGGCAAGAGCCGGCATTTCGGGGTATTACGAAGGAAAAGGGCAGTCCTTAGGACTGCTCTTTATATATGTAATAAAAGGGGAATCATAATCTGGGGGAAACAGGATAGTGAAGGGATTGCTAAAACGCTGGAAGGAAATGAATCGTTCAGAGCGGATGCAGCTGAAGGCATTTATCTGTCTGCTGGGGATTTTTTTGCTGCTTCTGCTGATTGTGGCAGGTCTGCTGTGCGCGGGGGGCAGCGGGGAGGAGAAGGATGAGCCGCTGCCCCCGGACAGTGAGGAGGAAGAAGAACACATACCGATAATAGAGCAGTTACATAATGTCTGGATCATGGAGGCCGGTGGGGAAGGGCTTCTGTGTCACATAGAGGGGGAAGAGAGGCTGCTGCAGGTGGCGGATCCGGCGGGCAGTGATGCAAAAGAAGGGAGTGCAGACGCTCAGATCGGTACGGGAGATGCGGACTGGGGTACGGATGCCTGGCTTTTGGGGCTGCGGGAACAGGTAGCGGACCTGGAATTGACGGATGGCCTGGTTACAGCGGTCAGGGTAAAGTCCCGGAAAGTCAGCGGCAAAGTGCTGGCGGCGGATCAGGATGGCGTGTGGCTGGAAGGCCAAGGCCGACTGGAATTTGCCGGGGATGTGCAGGGATACCGGTTGTACCGGGAACTGGCGCCTGTCACCTACAGAGATCTTCGCGTCGGCTATGATTTTGCGGATTTCTGTCTGGAGGAAGGGCAAATCTGTGCCATATTGCTGGCCAGGGAGGACGCCATGGAGAACATCCGGGTGCTGCTGAAAAATAGTGATTATCAGGGGATTTATCACGAGCGGGTGGAATTGACCTGTGACACGGATTATACCGTACAAGTGCTGCACACCGGCGAGTTCCAGGATACGGTCATGAGTTATTCTGCCGGGGAGAGTTTGGAAATCACGTTTCCGGATACCGATTTGGGCAATATCGCCGGAGTTTGGCCGGGTCAGACTTCGGATATGGAGACGGGGGAGAGCACAGAACTGACTGCCCGGTGGGGAACCAGGCTGGTGGTGACCCCCACGGCCAGGACCGGCAAGATCATTTTGCAGAGCATCCACCGCAGTCAGGGCATACCGGCATACCGGGGCAGTCTGGAATTGTTGTGGACGGAGGAGGGGATTGTGTTGGTCAATGAACTTCCGCTGGAGGAATACCTTTACAGTGTGGTGCCCAGCGAGATGCCTGCCTCCTATCCCCGGGAAGCGCTGATGGCCCAGGCAATCTGTGCCCGGACCTATGCCTACACCCATATGCAGCGTGCGGGTTACGAAACGCTGGGAGCCCATGTAGACGACAGTTCCTCCTACCAGGTGTATAACAATATTCTGGAGCAGGAGGAGGCCACCGCCGCAGTGAAGGCCACCTACGGGCAGCTGCTGATGCGGGAGGACGGGGTGACCCCGGCGGAGACCTATTACTATTCCACTTCCTGGGGGTACGGCAGTGACGCTCATGTGTGGAAGACCAGCAGTGCGGACAGCTACGGCTATATCGTACCCAGGCATCTGAGCCGGGAGGAGATCAGCCGGGTACTGGCGGGAGAAGGGGCCCTGGAGACGGCGGCAGAGACTGCGGAATCGAAGGATCTAACCCAGGAGGATATTTTCGCGGAAGCCATCCGCAGCGTCGATCCCGGGGACTTTGAGGCCGGGGAAGGGTGGTACCGTTGGACTTATACGGTAAAAAAACTGGATCCCGACAAGGTACTGCGGCAGCTGCAAAGCCGCTATGAGGCCAATGACAAGCTGGTACTGACTCAGGATGGGGAGAACTATGTCAGCAGTCCCGTCGGAACATTCAAGGAGATACGCAATCTGACCATTCTAACCCGGGGAGCAGGAGGCGTGGCGGACGAATTGCTGATAGAGACGGATCGGGATACATATAAGGTGATTTCCGAGCATAGTATCCGATATGTGTTGTGTGACGGCGAGACCAAGGTGCGGCGGCAGGACGGCAGCCAGGTGGTCATGGGCACTCTGCTGCCCAGCGCGTTTTTTACAATAGAGATTGCCAGGGAGGGGGAGCTTGTGGTAGGATATAATCTGACCGGCGGCGGCTTTGGTCATGGCGTAGGTATGAGCCAGAACGGCGCCCGCTCCATGGCGGCGGAAGGGTATGGCGCCGAGGAGATACTGCGGTTTTTTTATGAGGGATGCAGCGTGAAGGAGATCTATGATGATGCGGAAGCTGATTAAGATAGGTATACATTTCAACAATAAGATGAGCGAAAAAAATATCAGCGCCTATGCGGCCAGCACAGCGTTTTTTATTTTTTTGTCCCTGGTGCCCATGTTGATGGTGATTTGTACCATGATTCCCTACACGCCGTTGACGGAGGAGAACCTGACCCAGGCGATCACGGAGGTGACTCCGGATCAGATTGATTCCATGGTGACAGAACTGATCAGAGATGTGTACCAGAGGGCATCCACCATTCTGCCTCTGGCGGCTCTGGTCATGATCTGGACTGCGGCCAAGGGTTTGATGGCCCTGATGGGCGGGCTGAACGCCATCAATGATGTGCAGGAACGACGGAATTATTTTGTGGTGCGCTTTATTGCGGCGTTCTATACAGTGGTGATGCTGATTGCCACGGTGATATCTCTGGTGATTATGGTACTGGGAAGCAAGCTGGTGGATGTGGTGCTGGCCAGGATTCCCCAGCTGAAACTGCTGTTTTCGCTGATTGTGAATCTGCGGTTTATCTTTTCCTGGGTGGTGCTGACCTTGCTGTTCGCGGCGGTGTACACCTATGTGCCCAGCAAAAAACTGTGCTTCAGGGAACAGGTTCCGGGAGCCAGCTTTACGGCCGTGGTGTGGAGTATTTTCTCCTGGGGATTCTCCGTTTACCTGAATTACAGCAATTCCTTCAGCATCTACGGGAGTCTGTCTCTGATCATCATAGCCATGATCTGGATGTATTTCTGCATGTATATCATCTTGGTGGGGGCCTACCTGAACTGTTTTTTCAATCCTGTGAACAAGGTGCTGCTGGACCGCAGGGGGCGGCAGCTGGAGAGCCTGGAGGAGTAAAAGAGGAATATTTATGTTGGATAGATATTATCCTTGCGAGGATGCGATTAGTCAAAAAAGTATAAAACCAAAATATTTTTATTGTAAAATATTTGTATAAAGTCTATAATAAATGTGCAAAGTAAATTATAACCTGAAAGAATCAAGATAAGTATCATTGTTTTTTAGTGCCGCTACAATGAGCTGCATCTAAATCGTCTACATATTTGAGAAAGGCAATGTATAATGAAGATTGAAATCGAACGTTTTGGACCAATTCAGAAATTTGAGTATGATTTAAATAAGGACTTGATTGTTACTTACGGAAACAACAATATAGGAAAGTCTTATTCGATGCAAATTGTTTACTTGCTTTTAAAAACCTTCATAGGATTCTCATATGGATATCCGCGTATGACTAAAAGATTATATTTAGTACCATATGTTCAAAATGATTTTTCCAAAAAAGAAGTAGAAAGTTTGGTGCGAGATTTTCTTGCTTCTAAGGAAACAACAAAAGATGTTTCTGTTTTTTTAGTTCAAGAAGTTTATAAAAATTTAGGTAGTATTTTATTGCCAGAACTTATTAATTCGTGTAACAATACATTTGGAAATCTAGAGAAAACATTAGAGCAAGTGCCAATAATTAGAGTTAAAATTAAAAAGATTGAATTCGAAATTTTTTTGAATTCAAAAGAGATTAAAGGAACATTGGATTTAAAACCCATTAGATTAAAAAAGACGGAATCGGATTTTCACAAATCCAGAAAGTATGAAACACATTTAGATATTTATGTTGCTTCTAATATTGAAAATCCTGTTTCATTAATGTGCGAACAAATACAAATGAAACTGTTAGAGTGCCTACAATGTTTTAATATGTTTTTTGATGCTGTTTATTTTCTTCCAGCGTCAAGATCTGGAATATATAGTGGGATGAATGCTTTTGGTTCGATAGTGGCGGAATTGTCAAAAAACAGAGCATACTTTACTAAAAAAATCGAATTTCCGGGAATATCAGAACCTATATCTGATTACTTTATTTCGCTATCTAATATAAAGCCTAAAATCAATGAGGAATTGGCGGAGTATTATACACAAATTGAGGACAATATTTTAAAAGGGAAAGTATCTATTGATAAAACAAAAAATGCTTTAATGTATAAACCTCAAAACATGGACGTGGATTTTGAGATGACAGAAGTCTCATCAATGGTTTCAGAGATTTCCCCAATAGTTGCTTTCTTGAAATACATTTTGCATACACAATTAAAAACAAGACAAAAGGGTAAATCAGTATTATTTATTGAAGAGCCAGAAGCTCACTTGCACCCTAATAATCAGATTATGTTAATAGAGATTTTTGCAAAGCTAATTGATGCTGATGTAAAGTTAATTATGTCATCACACAGCAATTATATATTTAACAAGTTAAATAATTTGGTATTGGGTGGAAACTTGGATTATAAAAAATATCAACCTATTATTTTGATTGATGAAGGGAAAGGAAGTATATCTAAATCTTTACCAATCAATGATTTAGGGGCGGAAGATGAAAATTTTATTGATGTCAGTGAAAAGCTCTATTGTGAGCGTGAGGAAATAATTCAACACTTAAATATGGAGGAGTAGGAGCTATGGTACAACAGATAAAGTCTTGTAAGCAACTAATGCCATATTTAAGGGAAACGATAGAAGATGAAGGGATTGAGGTGGGAATATCGGAGCATCTTATTTTAGATAAATTGGCAATTGTGAAAGTCGATGACTATTATGCAGGACTACATCTTGCTGCCCCTCCCAAAGCGATAGATTATTTGGTTGTTGTGGACTGTGAATGTAATTCTTTTGTTATGTATTTATTGGAACTTAAAAATGTTAATAGTCCAAAATTTTTAGATATAAAAGCTATACATGAAAAATTTGATAATACAATTAGTGATTTCCTTTCAAAGAGGTTTGCGGGTATTTTTATGAATGATAGTTTTAAATATAAAGAAATTTTGCTTTATCTTGTATCAGATGCGTATGGTTTATGTGGTAAGTATGAAAGCTACAATGAATATAGAAATTTCCGTGAAAGAATTAATAAAAGGGATTCGCTTAAGACAGAAATGAATTTAGGAAACAAAATGTTTCGTTTTAGGGGAAAAATATTAAAAATCTCATATGATATGCCACCTAATCCTATTATTAAAAGAATTTCATAGTTTTATGATAAGATTTGTAAAGGGATATAGGCAAAGGTATTACATAGGGCACAAATATACTATAAATTCATGTTTTAACCTAATCAAAATGCATTTCGGTTGGATATTTGACTATGCGATGTTTCCATATTCTTTTCTAGGCTTTAATGGTATTGATATCTTGAAAAATGTATATGCCTTGATAAGTTGCTTCAAAAGCGATATTAGAATATAAAAAACAGCTTGACATTTGGCAGGAAAGCCTCTAAAATAGTCACAGTAAGAGATTAAAGGCGATGAAGGTGCATAGTAGCGCGTCATTTTCGCACAGAGAGGGGGAGTCATCGGCTGTAAGCTGCCCTGCGTTCTGATGACTGCGTGAATTTCCCACCGGAGCTGTCGGGGTGAATCCTGTTGTAGTGAAATAGGCAGTAGCTTTGGCCGTAGGCGCGCGTTAGGCGTATCAGAGAGTCCTGCCCGTATCGGGCGGGGAATATGGGTGGTACCGCGGAAAGCAGATTTCGTCCCATGTGCAGGAGACTGTACATGGGGCTTTTTATGCGCCAAAAGCAGCGGAACATGCGGAACTTAAAATTAGGAGGATATGGTCATGAGTGACAGATTAGCAGGCATCAGGCAGGAGATTCTGGACGGCATGAAAGAACGTGCGAACTCCAGGGCGGAGGCGTTTGAACTCCGCAAGCAGTTTCTGGATTCCAAGACCGGCAAGATCGGTCAGCTGATGAAGGAGATGAAGAGCATTGCGCCGGAGGATCGGGCCAGCTTCGGCAAAAGCGTCAACGAACTGAAAGAGTGGGCCCAGCAGTGCTTTGCGGAGTTGGATGAGAAGATGAAGGAGAAGGAACTGCGGAGGCGCTATGAGTCCGAGCGCATCGATGTGACCATGCCCGCCCAGGGCGTGGGTACGGGTAACCTTCATCCTGTCACCCAGATTCGCAACCAACTGATGGATATTTTTGTGGGTATGGGGTTTGAGGTGGCCCAGACCAGAGAGATTGAGAAGGATTATTACAACTTTGAGGCGCTGAATATACCCAAGGATCATCCCGCCAGGGACATGCAGGACACCTTTTATCTGTCCCCGGAATTTTTGCTGGCCACCCAGACCAGCGCGGCCCAGATCCACACTATGGAGAAGAAAAAACCGCCTATCAAGATTGTGGCCGCGCCGGGCAAGGTGTTCCGGTCGGATGATGACGCCACTCACTCCCCCATGTTTCACCAGATGGAGGGGCTGGTGGTGGACAAGAGGATTACCCTCTGTGATCTGAAAGGTATGTTGGATATTTTTGTGAAAAAGATTTTCGGGGAGGAGACTGTCACCCGTCTGCGTCCCTCCTACTTTCCCTTCACTGAACCTTCCGTGGAGGTAGACGTGAGTTGCTTTGCCTGCGGCGGCAAGGGCTGTAAGCTGTGTAAGGGCACAGGCTGGATTGAACTTCTGGGCGCGGGAATCGTGAACAAAAAAGTGTTGGAAAACTGCGGCATTGACTCAGAGCAGTACAGCGGTCTGGCCTTCGGTATAGGTCTGGATCGTACCGCCATGCTGAAATACGGCATCAATAATGTTAAACTGCTGTTCGAGTCTGATTTGCGGGTGCTGCGGCAGATTGACGACAACTGATGCCGGAGGGCAGAGAATAATAGAGTGAGAAAATGGAGGGATAATATGTTAGTACCTTTGAGTTGGTTAAAAGACTATGTGGATATAGACGTGACGCCCCGGGAACTGGAGGAAAAACTGTTTTCCTGCGGCTTTGAGGTGGAGGAACTGCACGAGGTGGGAGAGGCTATAAGCAATGTGGTGGCGGGCCTGGTGGAGACCTGTGAGCCCATTCCCGAGACCCATCTGCATGTTTGCCGGGTGAATGCCGGCAGTCATGGCACGTTCCAGGTGTGCTGCGGCGCGGACAATGTGCGGGCCGGTGGAAAATACCCCCTGGCGTTGGTGGGAGCTACCGTGTATATGACGGCCAAGGACCACAAGACCGTGGAGGGCACCATGACTATCAAAAAGGGGAAGCTGCGGGGCTATGAGTCCGAGGGCATGCTGTGTTCCGGCGTAGAGCTGGGCGTCAGCGAAAATATGTTCGCCGGCGCGGGCTACAACGGCCTGTTGGCGCTGCCCTCGGACACGGAGCCGGGCGTGGATGTAAAGCCCATCCTGGGACTGGACGACTGGATTTTTGACATTTCTATCACGGCCAACCGGCCTGACTGTCAGAGTATGGTGGGCATTGCCAGGGAGGTGGCTGCGGCGCTTGATAAGCAGTTTCGCATGCCCGCCCTGAACTATACGGAGACGGAGGTCAAAAAGGAGGGCTTTACGGTGACGGTGGATGCGCCGGACCTGTGTCCCCGGTATATCGGTCACTATGTATATGATGTAAAAATCGGGGAGTCGCCGCAGTGGATGAAACGCAGGCTGGCTCTGATCGGACAGGATTCCATCTCCAATATCGTGGATATCACCAATTACGTGATGTTGGAGATGGGACAGCCCATGCATGCCTTTGACTGTGACTATCTGGAGGGCAACGCTATCCGGGTGCGCCGGGCGGAGCAGGAGGAGAAAATCACAACCCTGGACAGCCAGCAGTACACCCTGCATTCAGACAATCTGGTGATCTGTGACGGCAAAAAGCCCGTGGCTCTGGCCGGGGTCATGGGGGGGCTGAACTCCGAGATCCGGGAGAGTACCACGGAGGTGCTGCTTGAGTCGGCCAAATTTGCCAGGGACAATATCCGCAAGACATCCCGTGGGCTGGGCAAGCGCACGGATGCCAGCGCCAAGTATGAAAAGGGCGTGGATGAGTACTCCACGGTACATGCTATGGAGCGAGCGCTGCATTTGATTGAGGAGTTGGGCTGCGGCAAGGTTTCCTCCACCCATGTGGACGTGAATACCGGCAACAGCATCCAGCCGAAGGAGATGAAAGTCAGCGTCAAAAAAGTGGGGGATGTGCTGGGCATTGATGTGCCTATTCAGGAGATCCTGCGGATCATGAAGAATCTGGACTTTGCGCCCGTTATCAACGGGGATGAACTGACCTTGCAGATTCCCGCTTACCGTGAGGATATGGACTCTTATCCGGATGTGGCGGAGGAAGTGATCCGCATGTATGGCTATGACCATGTGGTTCCCACTTTTATGCCCCAGGCGCAGGTGACCATGGGCGGTGTGCCCCGGAACATGAAAAAGGATATGAAGCTTAAGAGGGCCCTTTGCGGCGCGGGAGCTTATGAATGTATCCACTACAGCTTTTTCTCCCCCTCGGATCTGGACCTGCTGCGCCTGCCTCAGGATGCGCCGCAGCGTCAGGCCATCCGTATATTGAACCCCATCAATGAGGAACTGTCTTTGATGCGGACCACGCTGGTGCCTTCTATGTTAAATGCAATCTCCCGGAACCAGAAAAAGGGCAATCTGGAGGGCAGGCTCTATGAGAGCGCCAAAGTGTTTATCCCCAGAGCCCTGCCCCTGGATGAGTATCCGGATGAGCGGGAGACTTTGTGCATCGGCATCTTTGGCGAAAAGGAGAGTTTCTTTACTTTAAAAGGCATGGCTGAGAAGGTGGCGGACACCCTGTTTATCCAGTTTTCCTATGTGCCCGTGACGGAGCCTTACCTACATCCCTACCAGGCGGCGGCCATCTATTTTGAGGGCGCCAGGGTGGGCTGTCTGGGCAAGGTGGCTTATGAGGTGGCGGAGCAGTTGGATCTGCGCACGGATGCCTATGTGTTGGAGATCGATCTGCGCGGTATGGCGGAGGCTTATGATCGGCAGGCAAGCTTCATTCCCCTGCCTAAATTCCCGGAGGAGAGCCGGGATCTGGCGCTGGTGATGGACAAAGAGATAACTTGCGGCCAGGTGGAGGAGGTAATCCGCAGTTCCTGCAATTATATCAAGGGCATTCGTCTGTTCGACGTGTACGAGGGCGGCCAGATTGCGGCGGGCAAGAAGAGCATGGCCTTCACCGTGGAGTTTACGCCTCGGGAGGAGGCTTTCGAACCGGACACGGTGGACCGCTTTGTGAAGAAAATTCTGAAGAACCTGAAAAACCAGCTGGATATTGAACTCCGCAGCTAGGGCTTGTATCAACAGTTTGTTCCCGAAAAGTACACTGATGGATATCCGGACGCCTCAAGCGGCGGGATATGCATCACTGATATGTGTGCTAGCAGGGAACATGCGGAACCCAAAAGGGATATAACAGCATGTTCCCGGAAAGTACACTGATGGATATTCGGACGCCTCAAGCGGCCGGATATGCATCACTGATGTGTGTGCTTGCAGGGAACATGCGGAACCTTAATATAGAAAGGAAAGCAGCATATGTTAAAAAAGTGTGTATGGGAGAATTATGACGAGAAGCAGCTGAAAAAGCTGGAGAAGCTGAGCCGGGAGTACAGGGAGTTCCTGGATCAAGGCAAGACGGAGCGGGAGTGCATCGACACCATTGTAAACATGATAGAAAAAGAGGGTTACCGGGAGTTGGAAGCCCTGATCAAAGCCGGGGAAACACTGAAAAAGGGAGACAAGGTCTACAGCGTCTGGATGAATAAGTCCATCGCCATGTTCCGCGTCGGCCAGACACCTCTTACAGAGGGGATGAATATCCTGGGCGCTCATATCGACAGTCCCAGGCTGGATGTGAAGCAGAATCCTCTGTTTGAGGATATCGATCACACCTTTGCCTACATGGATACCCATTACTACGGCGGTGTGAAGAAGTACCAGTGGGTGACGCTGCCCCTGGCCATTCACGGCGTGGTGGTTAAGAAGGACGGCACCACCGTTGAGCTGAACATTGGAGAAAACGAGGAGGATCCCGTATTTTTTGTATCAGATCTGCTGATCCACCTGGCTGGAAAGCAGCTGGAAAAGACAGCAGCCAAGGTCATCGAGGGCGAGGCATTGGATCTGATTGCCGGGACAAAGCCCCTGATTCTGGGCGAGGAGGAAAAGGAGACGGACGAGGGCAGGCAAAAGGCGAAAAATATTGTCAAATCCGGAGTGCTGGATATTCTGAAGGAGACGTACGATATCGAGGAAGCGGACCTGATCTCCGCAGAATTGGAAGTGGTGCCCGCAGGCAAAGCCAGGGAGGCCGGTTTTGACCGCAGTATGATTCTGGCCTACGGGCAAGATGACAGAGTCTGCGCATTCACTTCCCTGAAGGCCATGTTGGATTTAAAGGGGAATGAGAGAACTGTGTGCTGTATTTTGGTGGACAAGGAGGAGATCGGTTCCGTGGGAGCCACAGGTATGCAGTCCCGTTTCTTTGAGAATGCGGTGGCGGAGCTTATGAATCTGGCAGGGGAGTACAGTGAATTGAACGTGCGCCGTTGTCTGGCCCGCAGCGCCATGCTTTCCTCCGATGTGAGCGCGGCTTTTGACCCCGGCTACAGGGACTGCTTTGAACTGCAGAATGCGGCCTTTCTGGGCGGCGGCATGGTGTTCAACAAATTTACCGGTTCCAGAGGTAAATCAGGTTCCAACGACGCCAATGCGGAATATGTGGCCCATCTGCGCAAGGTTATGGATGAGAGCGGCATACAGTGGCAGACGGCGGAACTGGGCAAGGTAGATGTGGGCGGAGGCGGCACCATCGCCTATATTCTGGCACTCTACGGCATGAACGTCATTGACAGCGGTGTGCCCGTACTGAATATGCACGCTCCCTGGGAGGCCACCAGCAAAGCGGATATCTACGAGGCGTACAGAGGGTATAAGGCATTTGCGGAAAATGTGAGCATGTGATATGATTTTATAAAAGCCCTTTGCGGTAAGCCGGGGCGCAGCGGCAAAAACTGTCGCCGCGGTACGGCGGATGGGGGCTTTTGGCGTTGGCTGCAGGTCAATGGCATGGAGAGCGTTATGGAACTGAAAAAATCGGATTTTTATTTTGACCTGCCTCAGGAACTGATTGCGCAGGATCCCCTGGAGGACCGTTCCTCCTCCCGGCTTTTGCTGCTGGATAAAAATACGGGACAGATACGGCACGAGTTTTTTTACAATATTACCCGGTATTTGCGGCCCGGGGACTGTCTGGTGCTGAACAATACCAAGGTGATTCCTGCCCGGCTTTTGGGAGAGCGGGAGGGCACCGGCGCCCATGTGGAAGTGCTGTTGTTAAGGCGCCGGGAGAGGGATGTGTGGGAGACTCTGGTAAAACCCGGCAGAAAATGTAAACCCGGCACCTGCCTGGTGTTTGGAGACGGGCTGTTGAGAGCCCAGGTATTGGAGACGGTGGAGGAGGGCAATCGGCTGATCCGCTTTTTCTATGAAGGCATCTGGGAAGAGGTGCTGGATAAGCTGGGAGAAATGCCCCTGCCCCCTTATATCACCCACAAGCTGCAGGATAAAAACCGCTATCAGACCGTCTATGCCAAGTACGAGGGCTCGGCGGCGGCTCCCACGGCGGGACTGCATTTTACCCGGGAACTGCTGACCCGGATCGAAGATATGGGAGTGGATATAGTCTATGTGACCCTGCATGTGGGGCTGGGCACGTTCCGGCCGGTGAAGGAGGAAAATGTGCTGGAGCACCATATGCACTCGGAGTATTACCAGATCACCGAGGAGGCGGCGGAGCGGATCAATGCCGTCAAAGAGGCCGGAGGCCGGATCATCTGTGTGGGCACCACCAGCTGCCGCACTCTGGAGAGCGCGGCAGACGAGTCCGGCAGAGTGCGGCCTGGCTGCGGGAATACGGAGATTTTCATTTATCCGGGCTACCGTTTCAAAGTGTTGGACTGCCTGGTTACCAATTTTCATCTGCCGGAGTCCACATTGGTGATGCTGGTCAGCGCGTTGGCAGGACGGGAACAGGTGTTGGCGGCCTATGAGGAGGCTGTCCGGGAGAAATATCGCTTTTTCAGTTTCGGCGATGCCATGTTTGTACATGAGGGAATTGACAATTCGTGAGGAATCGTGTAAAATTATGCTTATAGTTACTACTGTTGGGGGGCGCTTTAATGGAAGAACGTAGAAAAAGCAAGAGAATGGAGTTGGAGGCTAAACTGATGGTGAAGCGTCTGGACTCCACAGAGAAGCATGCAGTAGTCATTAATATTACGGATGTATCCCGCACCGGTGTGGGGTTCTCCTGCCCGGATCAGCTGGACATCAGGGCAGTATATGAGTGTTACCTTACCATTTGGACTAAAGAGGTAATACATGTATTTCTGCAAATCGTGCGCTCAGATTTAGAAGGAACAGAGGGTTTTCACTATGGTGCCGTTTTTATCGGTATGTCCGAGCAGGACGCCTTCCGCATCAGTGTGTACGAACAATTCTCGGCGATAAATCATTAGTCCGAGATATCATGGCATCTTAAATCAAAAGGGTCTGCCTGTTTCATTGTGAAACAGGCAGATTCTTTTTGCTCTATAATTTTTTTTCATGAATGACAAACTGAGGTGTGGAGAGCAGATTTTTGGCTGCTTCCTGAGAGGCTTCGTCGTAGAACTCAATCCGCAGTACGCCCTCTTCGTATTCCCTGTTGTGGACAATGCCGATATTTTTGATATTGATATTGTTGAAGGCCAGAGTGGTGGCTACTTGAGCCAGCATACCGGGGCGGTCGTCTATATCAATGCTGAAAGAATACACCCGCTTGATGGGGCCGCTGGAGGCATTGATAAAGGAATCCCGGTAAATTCTGGCACTGTCAAAAAACTGGTACAACGCCTCTCCCTGACGTTTATTAAGCTGGTCCCTGATTGCAGACAGGGAATCAATGTAGCTGTCCAGCAGCCGGGAGATATTTTCCGTGTTGGTCAGGCAGATCTGCTGCCACATGGCGGCGGAGGAGGAGGCGATTCGGGTGATGTCCTTGAAGCCCCCTGCGGCCACCAGTTTCATGATGCCCTCCTCATTGTCTGAATCCCGCACCAGATTGACTAAAGAGGCGGCGATCACATGGGGCAGATGGCTGATGCCTGCGGTGACATAATCGTGCTGACGGTAATCCAGCACCAGAGGGATGGCCCCCATGGTCTCCACCAGCGTCCGGTAGGCAGCCAGCTTGTCCGGGTCGGTCTGTCCGGTGGGCGTCAGGATATAGTAGGCGTTCTCCAGCAGCTTGGCCTTGGAGTTGGCATAGCCAAAGCGTTCGCTGCCCGCCATGGGATGTCCCCCGATGAACTGTGCCTCCAGGCCCGCCTGAACGATATGCTCATGAATATCGGTCTTGACGCTGCCCACGTCCGTCAGGGTGCAGGAGGGGGAGAGAATTTTTTTCACCGCCTCCAGATTGGCGTCATTTTTCTGTACAGGGGCACATAAGAAAAGATAGTCGCAGTCCGAAAAGCCTGTGTCAATCTGCTCCGCCGCCCGGTCAATGACACCGTCCTTCAGAGCCGCCTCCAGGGTGGCGGCATTCACGTCATATGCAGTGAGCTGTATATCCGATATATTTTCCCGCAGGGCCCTGGCGATGGAACCGCCGATGAGTCCCAGCCCGATAAAGCCAATGTGCAGCTGTGCCATGTTGTTTCCTCCCGAATTGTGTTTTGCTATAGTAACTATAGCACGTTGAAGTGTGAAAAGCAAGGGAGGCTTCAGGCGGATAAACATCTCTGCCCGGAATGATTATCCCTCTGAAGCTGGTTATAGTCAAAGGTGTAAGTTTGGATGTGTACATCCAAATACGCATTAACGCAGTATCGCAGGCTCAGCCAGCGATATGCAGGAAAGAGGTAAGTTTGGATGTGTACATCCAAATACGCATTAACGCGGTATCGCAGGCCCAAGGAAAGTTTCCAGGGTCACCCTGTAGGCTTCCCAGGGGGCCGGGATTTCCAGTTTCCGGATCATGTCATTCAGGACGGTCTCCGGAATGTGCCGGGTCCTGGTGCGGTTGCGGCGCAGCAGTTCCTGATAAGGAACCTCCAGGTATAGGATATGCACTCTTGCTCCATAGCCCGCGAAAAGCCGCACCAGTTTTTGGCGGGTCTCCTGAAGGAGATTGGTGGCGTTCCAGATAAAGGGCCGCCCCTGGCGCAGGTATCCCCGGGCCAGTTCCAACGCCTCCTGGACGACTTTGCCGGAATTTTTTGTTGGCGGGATCCCTAATTTTTCCCGGAGATCGTCCAGGGAGACAACGGGGGGCCTGCCGTCTGAAGACAAAGCCTCGCCCTGTTGGGCAATCCATGTGTCTTTGCCTGACAGGGGAAGTCCGGCCATCACAATTACGTCAAAGGTGGTGTCATCATATAATTGTGCGCCCTGCCACAGGTAGTCTTTTTGGAAAAACTGGAATTTCGTATAAGGATTTGCGAAGGTATAGGGATGCTCCCAAATTCCCAGTTCCCGGGCGTATTCTCCGAACAACTCCACCTGGCTGGGCAGTTGGCTGGGAAGAGTCTCCTGCCGCCCCAGGGTGTCCGCTTTGGCAAGCAGATATAGTAGTTTTAACGGGATACTTTCGGCGGCTTTGCACAGTTCCACCTCCGGCTGCTTTTTTGTCCAGAACCACAGGGGCAGACCATGGCAGCGGATCAGCTTTGCTACAAGTTCACGTTGGGCAAAGGTCAGACCGAAGCGCTCCGCCTCCTGATAAGCGGTTCTGCGGAAAATTTTCTCTCCCACAATGGTGTGCTTCGGCGACACCCATTTTCCGTCCTCTTGTTTTGTACAGACGGGCTTTCCAATATCGTGGAATGCCGCCGCCAGAAACAGGAGCGCTTTTTCCTCCTCCGGCAATGCCTGCCAGGGGGCCAGCTTTGTCAGTTCTTCGCACACCATTTCCGTGTGCCGCAGCACATCGCCCTCCCCGTGATATGCAGGGTTTTGAGGCACGTCTTTTAACGATAGCAGTTCCGGGTGGGAGACTGCCAGCTTTTGCAGAGAATATCCGCCTTCTTTTATTTCATATAATATATTTTTTTCCATTCAATCACCTTCTTATTAAAAGTTCCGCATCTGTCCGGCCAGTACACAATACGGGAGATCAATATCCGGCCGCTCAGGCGTCCAGATATTGATCTGAGTACAGTCCGGACAGATGCTGATTAAAAGTTCCGCGTCTGTCTAGTCGGTACAGAATAGATCCGCTCCATCCGCCAGGTGGTTCGCCACTATGGGACGGCTGGCCCAATGGCTTTCCGAATCCAGAATGGTATTCAGGAAGGAAGCGCGGACGAATTTCAGGCGGTCAATGACATAATCCCCCTCTTCCACCTTGATATAGACTCCCTCCATGATGCCGGAGAGATCGGTCTGCCGGGTTGCCGTTTCCGGATTTACGCCGCCTTTTTTGCACTGCAAAAGGAAGTGTTCTTCTGCGTCTTGGGAAATAAAGAGGCTGGGCCCGATCCATTCTGCAATGGCCTCCGGGTTGGCATAATAGCCCTCGCTTAAAACCCGGACCGAATGGACAAAGGGGGCATTTTGCAAAAGATCCCTGCGCTTTCGGGTAGAGAAAAATTTTTGCTCTGCCTTATCAAAAATATCAAATTCCATAAAGTAGTGGGGCAGGCAGTCGTAAAATACCGTATGCTTTGCATACAGCCATTCGCCGTACATTACATATCTGTCCCCCAAAAGAGCGCGCAGTTTTTCTTCAAAGCAGCCCGCCCACAGCTTGAACAGATCGAATTGCTTTTCACCGTAACCGCCGTTTAGGAAGTGCCCACGGCTTTGCAGGTACATTTTTCCGTTTCTGTCAAAACTGATGCCGCAGTTTGCGCCGTCCACCTTTTCCTCCAAAACCAGGTATTTCCCCTCGATTTCGCTAAATGCAACATTTTTTAAGTCCTCATCCCCGGACTGCTTTCTTGAACCCTCCAGATGGCGGGTGCGGGGATATTTATAAATCTGATCCATAATATGTCAATCCTTTCTATAAAGAGTTCCGCATGTTCCCTACAGGCACACAGATAGGTGATCAACATCCGGCCGCATAGGCGTCCAGATGTTGATCAGTGTACTTTCCGGGAACATGCTGTTTTAAGAGAACCTATAAAGAGTTCCGCATGTTCCCTACAGGCACACAGATTGGTGAAATAAAAAAAGCCATGAAAGAATATCTTCCACAGCATACCAAAAAAGACAGTCCGGCGGCACTGCTTCTGCCTGCGGCTGCTTTTCAAATTGGGGTGCAGCCCCAATCGGATCAAAAATCCCATGCTCAAAAGATATCCAACTTAACAGGTACACAAAAACACCAGACACTTTAACCGATTCCGGAGGTGTCTGCAGTTCCTGCCTGTTTATTTGTCGGATATAGTTTTACATGGGGTCCTCCAATCTGAAACCGAAACAATATTTACTTTATCAATCTAACATTCTGAAAGGGATTTGTCAAGCGGCAGTTGATTTCATGAATTGCGGCTTGATGTATAAAATGGGCAGTGGTACATTGTACTCAAATCCAGAAATAGAAAAATTGTTGCAAGATAGCAAGAGCTTAGTGGTAAATGCATACGTTCATCCATTTAAAGACTTTGGGGTTACATTGAAAAAATCAAAAATAAGTATAGTTTTTGGATAAATACAGAAGGATATCCTGCGTTAGATAATAAGCAGATTATCAATAAAAGCCGCCGAACAGGGGGAACAGAATGCCATAGACTCGCTGAGTCAGTTCGGTCTGTAAACGGAAATTGCGCCATCAGAAGCCTCAGGCATCTCCCGGTCAATAAACTGTACAAAAACAATAAAACTACTTGTAAACTTCCAGAATATTTAGTAAAATACACTTATGGGTGTCAGAATGTGCGAAATCAAGTTCTGGCAAAATACCTAAATCAGACCTTAATTGGAGGATAGCTTATGAATGTTTACACAACTGACAAGATCCGCAACGTATGCTTATTAGGTCATGGCGGCAGCGGTAAGACCAGCCTGGTGGAGGCCATGGCTTACCTGTCCGGCATTACTTCCAGAATGGGTAAAACAACCGATGGCAATACAGTCAGCGATTACGGCAAGGAGGAGCAGAAGAGACAGTTTTCCATCAGTACCTCCGTGGTTCCCATCGAGTGGGAGGGACATAAGATCAATATTCTGGACACGCCGGGATATTTTGACTTTGTAGGCGAAGTGGAGGAGGCTCTGAGCGCGGCGGGAGCTGCCATTATCGTGGTGAACGGCAAGGCCGGCATCGAGGTGGGCACTCTGAAGGCATGGGAGATGTGCGAGAAGTATAAGCTGCCCAGATTCATCTATGTGTCCAACATGGACGTGGACAACGCCTCCTTCCGTCAGGTGGTGGAGGATATGACGGGGCTCTTTGGCAAGAAGCTGGCTCCCTTCAATCTGCCTATCCGTGAGAATGAAAAATTCGTAGGCTATGTGAACGTGATCACCGAGACCGGCAACCGCTGGCAGGGCAAGGAAGTGGTTCCCTGTGAAGTGCCGGAGTATAATAAAGCCAATCTGCAGATCTGCCGTGATGCCTTGATGGAGGCGGTGGCGGAGACCAGCGAGGAGATGATGGAGCGCTTCTTTAACGGGGAGACTTTCTCCGAGGCCGAGATCCGCGCGGCGCTGCGCACCAATGTGTGCGACGGCAGCATCGTGCCTATGACCATGGGATCCAATACCTTATGTCAGGGCGTTTTCACCCTGCTGGACGATATCGTGAAGTATATGCCCAGCCCGGAGAACCGGGAAGTGGCCGGCATCAATATGAAAACCAATGAGATCTACCATGCGGATTACGACTTTGCCAAGGCTAAGTCTGCCTATATCTGGAAGACCATCGTGGATCCCTTTATCGGCAAGTACTCCCTGATCAAGGTAAATTCCGGTGTGCTCAAGACCGATGATCTGATCTACAATGTGGATAAGGACATCGAGGAGAAGATCGGCAAGCTGTACGTCCTGCAGGGCAACAAACCCATGGAAGTGGGCGAACTCCATGCAGGCGACATAGGCGCTCTGGCGAAGCTGACGGCGGCCCGCACCGGCAACAGCCTGTCCACCAAGAACACCACCATCAAATTCGGTAAGTGGGAGATTTCCACACCTTACACCTACATGCGCTACAAGGCCAAGAACAAAGGGGATATCGACAAGATTTCCCAGGCGCTGCAGAAAATTACCCATGAGGATCTGACCGTGAAAGTGGTCAATGATTCCGAGAACCGTCAGCTGTTGCTGTACGGCATGGGTGATCAGCATCTGGAGATCATCGCCAGCCGCCTGAAAAACGAGTACAAGGTGGAGATTGAGTTAGATAAGCCCAAGGTGGCATACCGGGAGACCATCCGTAAGACCTCGGACGTGGAGGCCAAGCACAAGAAGCAGTCCGGCGGCCACGGCCAGTATGGTCATGTGAAGATGCGCTTCTCCGCATCCGGAGACCTGGAGACTCCCTTTGTGTTTGAGCAGGAAGTGGTGGGAGGCGCTGTGCCTAAGAACTACTTCCCGGCGGTGGAAAAGGGACTGCAGGACAGCGTACAGAGAGGGCCTCTGGCGGCTTACCCGGTGGTGGGTGTGAAAGCTGTACTGTACGACGGCTCCTACCATCCGGTGGATTCTTCCGAGATGGCGTTTAAGATGGCTACCATTCAGGCATTTAAGAAGGGCTTCATGGAGGCCGGTCCTGTGCTGCTGGAGCCCATTGCCTCAGTGAAAGTGACGGTGCCCGATTCCTTTACCGGTGATATCATGGGCGACCTCAACAAGAGAAGAGGCCGTGTGCTGGGCATGAATCCCACAGTGGGCGGCAAGCAGGTGATCGAGGCGGATGTGCCCATGAGCAGTCTCTATGGCTATTGCACGGATCTGCGTTCCATGACCGGCGGCCAGGGCGAATACAGCTATGAATTTGCCCGCTACGAGCAGGCTCCCAGCGATGTGCAGGAGAAGGAAGTGGCGGCCAGGGCAGCCAAGGTGGCGGAGAACGCTCTGGAAGAGTAACATAAAATATAGCAGGGCAGCTTCTTTGGAGAGGCTGCCCGTTTTTGTCCGTGGATGCCGGATTCCCATGGGGAATGGAGGATGTTTCACAGGATCGGGTATGGCGCTGCGAAGCGGACAGAAAAAACTTGACATCCCTGGGCAATAGAGCTAAAATGAGCCATAACATCAAGAAAAATCTGGAAGAGGGGTAAAAGTTATGGCAGCACCTTATAACCACCATGAGGTGGAACAGAAATGGCAGAAGATCTGGGATGACGAGCAGGCATTCAAGGTCTCTGAAGATTATTCCAAACCGAAATACTATGCACTGGTAGAGTTCCCCTACCCTTCGGGAGCGGGGCTGCATGTGGGACACCCCAGACCCTACACGGCTCTGGATATCGTGGCCCGCAAGCGTCGTATGCAGGGATATAACGTACTGTATCCCATGGGCTTTGATGCCTTTGGCCTGCCCACAGAGAACTATGCCATCAAGAATCATATCCATCCCAAGATTGTCACCAGAAACAATGTGGCCCGCTTTAAAGAGCAGCTTCATGCCTTGGGCTATTCCTTTGACTGGGATAGGGAGGTCAATACCACGGACGAGGAATACTATAAGTGGACCCAGTGGATTTTCCTGAAACTGTTCAAGGCAGGACTGGCCTACAAATCCGAGATGCCCATCAACTGGTGTACTTCCTGCAAGGTGGGCCTGGCCAACGAGGAAGTGGTGAACGGCGTCTGTGAGCGCTGCGGCAGTTCGGTGGTGCGCAAGGTCAAGAGCCAGTGGATGCTGAAGATCACCGAGTATGCGGACAGGCTGATCCAGGATCTGGACACGGTGGACTATATTGAGCGGGTGAAGGTATCTCAGAAGAATTGGATCGGCAAGAGCCAGGGGGCGGAGGTGGATTTCTCCATCACCGGCAAGGAGGACAAGCTGCGCATCTACACCACCAGGCCGGATACGCTGTTCGGCGCCACATATATGGTGGTTTCCCCGGAGCATCCTCTGATTGACAAATATAAGGACGAGATCCGCAACTATGAGGAACTGAAAGCCTACAGGGAGCAGGCCGCAAAGAAGTCTGATTTTGAGCGCACGGAGCTTGCCAAGGACAAGACCGGTGTACAGATCCAGGGTCTGACTGCTACCAACCCGGTAAACGGCAAGGAGATTCCCATCTGGATATCCGATTATGTACTGATGACCTACGGAACCGGCGCTATCATGGCCGTGCCTGCCCACGACGAGAGGGACTGGGAATTTGCCAAGAAGTTCGGTCTGCCCATCATAGAAGTGGTGGCCGGAAGCCCTGTGTCCGTGCAGGAGCAGGTTTTCACGGATGTGGCCACCGGTACGCTGGTGAACTCCGAATTTTTAAACGGGCTGTCTGTGGCCCAGGCCAAAGAGAAGATTATCGCATTTCTGGAGGAGAAGGGCATCGGCGCCAGCAAGACCAATTTCAAGCTGCGTGACTGGGTGTTTTCCAGACAGCGTTACTGGGGGGAACCCATCCCCATTGTCAAGTGTGAGAAGTGCGGCTTTGTGCCCATTCCTGAGAGCGATCTGCCGCTGACACTGCCGGAGGTGGAGTCTTATGAGCCCACCGACAACGGCGAGTCCCCGCTGGCAGCCATAACCGACTGGGTGAATACCACCTGTCCCTGCTGCGGCGGTCCCGCCCAGAGGGAGACGGACACTATGCCCCAGTGGGCAGGTTCTTCCTGGTATTTCCTGCGATATATTGATCCCCACAACAGGGAGGCGCTGGCCAGCAAGGAGGCGCTGGAGTACTGGATGCCTGTGGACTGGTATAACGGCGGCATGGAGCATACCACGCTGCATCTGTTGTATTCCCGTTTCTGGCACAAGTTCCTGTATGACCAGGGGGTGGTGCCCTGTCCGGAGCCTTACCAGAAGAGGACCAGTCACGGCATGATTTTGGGATTAAATCCTCACAGCTTTGTGAATCAGTCCCCAGAGGAGCAGAAGCGCCTGGTGGAGCAGTATGGCAGCGAGAAGGCGGCAAAGGAAGCCTTGGTGGAGCAGTATGGCGGGATGGCGGATCATCCCATTGTGAAGATGTCCAAATCTTTGGGAAATGTGGTGAACCCGGACGAGATCGTGGCGGAGTACGGCGCAGACACCCTGCGCACCTATGAGATGTTCATCGGCGCCTTTGACATGTCAGCCGCCTGGAGCGAGGACGGCGTGAAGGGCTGCCGCAGATTTCTGGAGAGAGTGTGGAAACTGCAGGATATCCTGGTGGAGGGAGAGGACTACAGCGCCGATCTGGAGACCAAGATGCACCAGACCATCAAAAAGGTCAGCGGCGACTATGAGAGCCTTAAATACAACACCGCCATCGCGGCCATGATGGCGCTGATCAACGATATGAACAAGAAGGGGGCTGTGACTAAGGGAGAGTACAGGACGCTTCTGACGCTGCTCAATCCCGTTGCGCCCCATATCACGGAAGAGTTGTGGCAGATCTGCGGTTTCTCCGGCAAGATCTATCAGACCAGCTGGCCGGAGTACGAGGAGGCCAAGACCATCGAGGCCACCGTGGAGATCGCCATGCAGATCAATGGCAAGATGCGGGGCACTTTCTCCATTCCCCAGGATCTGGCCAAGGAGCAGGTTATAGCCCAGGCCAAAGAGTTGTTGGGAGATAAGCTGACCGGCACGATTGTCAAGGAGATCTATGTGCCCGGCAGACTGGTGAATATTGTGGTGAAGCCGTAGGCATTCGGTTTTGAAAGCAAAGAGGAGGCAGATAGATGCATCTTACGGGCATTTATCTGCCTCTTTTTTGAGGATGTGCATTTCTATAAGCCGCATCCAAATGGAATATTGAAGCGGTCGGTTTCCTGAATAGTCTCTCAGTTTTACTTTCGTATTTTACGAATTGCCGGCGGTTGTGCGGTACATGAACACTGCCAGAGGCTCATCTGTGTCAGGCAGACGCAGCGCGCCGCTGTCCAGGGCACATTTGCCGAGCAGCCCCACCGTATCAAAGAACAGGAGTTTGCCGACGACATCAGGAATCAGTCCTGCCACGCTCTGGGGGGCATGGTTTTGGAGAAGTGTCTGTCCCAGGGAGACCATCTGTTCATATAGATCCGCCATAGCCTGGATCTGGGGCTCCAGCAGGGCCTCCGTCTTTGACAGCTGCGCCTGGTCGAAGATCACATATTTTTCGGATCCGGAGTAGATGGAGTCGCTGACCGTCTGCACAGGATGCCGGAGATAGCGATTTTTGAGGGGCAGAATGCCAAAGTCCGCAAAAGACGCGGCATAGTCCTCATTGATGCGGGAGTATCCGGCAAAGCCATCGGTTTCATAGGGGCTGTCAACTTCAGAATAGGTCCTTCCTACATTGATGCCGGTGGCATCCGCGTAGAGGGGGTGGTAGGTATACTGTCCAATATGGCGTCCGTCAAAAAGGTTGTGTCCTCTGTGTATCACCAGCCAAAACAGCGGCCAAAGCAGCCGTTCATCCTCCATGCCTGCGCCGCGGAAACCTATTTCCCGCAGCGGGGCAAGCTGGCGGCGCAGACCGTCCAAAATCTCCGGGAGCCGTTCGGTGCAGAGGGGTGTCAGCCGTTCGTACAATTCTCCCATGTACTCTTCGGTGAAGATGATCATATTAGTCTGGTAGCGGTCCCTGCCGGAAGGCTGCTGTATTGTGGACGAGGCATTGAAGGAACTGGGCTCTTTATCAGAGTCTATGGTGTTCCCTGATCCGGATTCGCTTTTTGAGGGCAGTATGCTCAGTAATCCGTATCTGACCAGCAGGGCTGTCTCATCTTCCAGATAGGCGGCGGGCACTCCCAATTCCAGGGCCAACTCTCGGACAGTCACCGGAGAGTAGTAGGCGCTGAGCAGGATGTTGCCGGGCAGCAGGCGGTTAAAAAGGCTCCTGTATTCCGGATTATAGCTGCCGGAAAAAAGGGGGCTAAAGCTAAATTGGGAGGGACTGTAACTCTTTGTTCCATATTCTCTTTCCATTCCGATACCTTCTTTCAGTAGTTTCCTGGTTTTAAACAGGTAATATTTGGTCATATTCAAAGAAATTCCCAGCTTTTGGGCGGTCTCCTGGCAGGAAAGGCCCTGAAAATAGTAGCAGAGGGTGCATTCCCGGTACTCTCGGGACAACAGGGATAGTTCCCGGCGCAGCTTTGTAATCTGAGCCAGCCTGTCCTCTTTAAGAACCAGATCCTCCGTAAAATCCTCTTGGCTGGCCAATTGCTCCAAAGTGTCCTGGGGCAGAGGATCCAGGGTGTGCCTGTTCTTTTTGCGCAGGAATTTCTTGTAGGTGTTTCCGGCAATGGACCAGACGAAGCCATAGAGAGCCGTCTCATCCCGCAGCCGGGAGGCGTTGGAGAGCAGAGCCAGCAGGATATCCCCAGCCAGATCCTCCGCGTCCTCCCGGTTTGAAACACGGGAGAGGGCATAGGCGTATATGGTTTTCATATTTTCTTCCGCAAAGGCGGAAACCTGATTTTGTTTCATGTGGTTCCTTTCTTATTTAATGTATGCTTTAATGTTCCGCGTCCGCAGGGCTGGTACACAATGCCGAAGTTCTCTGTCTGGCCGCTCAGGCAGCTGCTGTTTCACTCTGAACTGTGACCGTCAATGGGTTAGGACCCGCCGCCCGCTTCAGCGGGCGGTGGGGCAGGAAAGGATATGCGCATATTCCTTCAGATGAGCAGGTCTTATCTGTCTCACCTGTCTATATAGTACCCGCAGTCCGGTATTGGTTAAAGTGTTTTTATTAATTTATTTTTTTTTCTTTGGCCTTGCTCATGATCTGGTCAATCTGGCGCAGCTCCTCCGGGGTGCTGGCCTTGCGGATAGCCGCTACGGCGATCTGCAGCTCCTTCGGGGTGAAGGTCAGGCCCTTTTGTCTGGCCTGTGCCATCATGGGCATTAGGAAAGACATCATCTCCTTCTGGTTCTTGCCCTGTCCCTGCTGGTAGAGCTGGGATAAAAAGGCAAGCTTCTCACGGGGAATGTCCTGAACGGAAGGGTCTTCCATCCAGCTGGGAATGTCAGTGGTTGGTTCCATATATTTGTTCCTCCTATTTTGAGTTCCGCAGACTCCCATCCAACACACATGCAGGTGATAAATATCTGCCCGCCAAGGCGTTCAGCTATTTATCAGTGCGTTGCATGGGAGTCTGCTGTTTTGAGTTCCGCATGAAAGGTTGTCTGAAAATATAATTGGCGGATGCAGCTGTCAGGCACTGTCGTCTGTAGGCTGGGCTGGCGCAGGCGGCGGATCCGCAGGCTGCATCATGCTCATCATGGACATAAGCTGGGACAAGTCAGGCATATTTCCCCCAAACAAGCCGCCAAGCCCGGCGGCCATCATGTCAGGACTCATGCCGCCAGCGGCCCCGGCGTCCGAGGAAGTGTCGCCGTCACCGGTTTCCGTGCCGGGAAAGGACATTCCTTCCGGGAACATTTCCTGAAACATTTTTACCATCTCCATCATCTCCTGGTAATGGCTCATGGCCTGGAACATTGACGCAAACTGGTTCAGCTGGCTCTGTTCCCTGGGGCTGCAATAGGGAGTGATCTCCTGGCAAAGCTTTGCCGGGTCAGGGGAGTCTTCCGAAGGGGCGGGAAAGACGGACAGCCGTGGGGAGCGCTGGAACAGCTCCATGGTGTATTTTAATTCCAGGAACTTGATATAGATTGCAAGCTGTTGCTGCATAGGGCTGTCCACATAGGAAATCAAAACTTTCAACTTCTGGATTTGATTGTTGGTAAATAAAGCGTCAAAGGCGGTTACTTTATCCATGGTTTCCTCTTTCCGGCATATCTTAAGCTTGCATTAAGTCAAACTTACCTTGCTCCTGCATATTGCAGGCCGTGCCTGCGATATTGCGTTAATGCGTATTTGGAAGTTTTACTTCCAAACTTACCTCTTTGCGAATATCGCCGGCGTTCCCTGCGATATTGCACCAATAGGTATTTGGACGCTTCCCATCCAAACCTATCTCTGCCTGCATCATGTCTCAATGCGCGATTGCCTGTGCGGCATATAGTTTGTTTTATGGCAGGCAGGTCCCCCGGAGGGGACCCGCCTCCTAAGTCATGATCTTAGCAGCGATTGCAGCTGCAGGTGTTGTTGCAGCCGCAGGTGTTGTTGCAGCCACAGCCGTTGTTGCCGCCGCAGAAGCAGGACAGCAGCAGGATCCAGATCAGCCATTCGCAGCCGTTATTATTGCTTTCGCAGCCACAGCCACAGCCGTTGTTGCCAATGCCGATGCCATTGCCGTTTCCACAGAATAATAAAAGCAGGATGATCCAGCAGCAGCTGCCGCCGCCGCCAAACAGGCTGGTTCCACAGCCACAGCCATTAGTGCAGCTGTTAGTGGAGCAGCCGCAGTTAGTAGCAGTTAAGTCACTCATGATAGTGCCTCCATGTTTTTTTATAGTGTATTGTATGCGCATGGGCCTGTCAAAGTTTCATACCGGAACAGGATATTTACATAAATTTTTTGGTGAATAATGTCAAATTTCAGAAATGTTTCAGGGCATATAAGGGGAATTTGTCCGAAAATCCTTGAAAAAAGCATATAGGAGGTGTATGTTTTATATAGTAATTTCTATTTCTGAAAGATAAGAGGGGGAAGGTATGAAGCGGAAAAAGAGTTTAAAGACAACTTTGGTAGGAGTATGTGTAGCTTTAGCGGCGCTTGTCTGCGCCGTGGTGGGGGCAATCGGTATTTTTGCAGTCAGGTCCATCACCAACGTGGCATATGACAAATATGAAACGGCCATGGACGAGGGTTATAATGCGGAGATTAAGTCCCAGGTCCAGAGTGTGCTCGCTATTCTTCAAATGGAGTATGACAAAGTTCTGGCAGGAGATATGTCAGAGACGGAAGCACAGGAGGAGGCAAGTGAAATTGTCCGTGCCATGCGGTACAGGGATGACGAAAGCGGATATTTTTGGATTGATGATACGGATTACGTTTTGGTGATGCATCCGATTCTTGCAGAGCAGGAGGGCAGCAACAGATATGATCTGGAAGACCAGAATGGTGTGATGATCATTCAGGAGATCATGAACTCCTGTCTGTCGGCGGACGCAGGCGGATTTAATGAGTTCTATTTTACAAAAGCGGATGGAGTGACGGTGGCTCCGAAGATTGCGTATTCCGGGTTCTTTGAGCCGTGGGGCTGGGCGATCTCCACAGGCAATTATGTGGATGACATGAAATTGGACATGCAGGAAGTCAATAATTCTATTAAAAAGGATTTCTATACCGCCTGCGCAATTATGGCGGGCTGCTGCGCCGTGCTGATAGCGCTTGCGGCGGTTATTTCGTTTATCTTTGGTGAGATCGTTGTGATTCCTTTGAGAAAGATGCAGAGCTTTGCGGAAAAACTTTCGGAAGGCAATCTGACAGAAGATGTAGAGGTAAAGCAGAAGAATGAAATAGGCGTGACTGCCGAGAAATTGAATCCAGCTGGACAGCCATGTGGGTTCTATCGTGAATATTAAAAATATGACACAGGAGATTGACGAGCGCAGACTGGGCATTATGGAGGTATTGAATACGCTTACATCCCTGGCTGAAGACAATGCGGCTTCATCGGAGGAAACGTCGGCAATGGCGGAAGAACTGTCTCAGACTGTCAGCCGCTCCATAGATACGGTGGCGGATCTGAAAAAGGAGATCGAAGAACTGATGCAGGATGTCAAAAAGTTTTCTGTGTAAGACAGAAAGCGATGCGCCTTAATTTGTTCTGTGGGGCGACATTGCCAGATCCTTACCAATGGGGAGAGGATCGTCATACTTCATATGAGAAAAATAGATGAGGGTTAGTTTATGAAAGGCCATAGGTTTCAGGCAATAAAAAGAATGCTCTGCCTGCTTTTAATATTGGGGTTGTGCGGATCGAGTATAGCCTGCGGGGGATCCCCGCAGGTTATATCTGATCCCGAGGAGCAGCAATATCAGTATTCTATACAGATTCGTGAGATACCGAGCCCGGATCAGGCACTCTATGAGAGCGATATTCTGGAGGGCCATGAGGACTGCCAGGTACTGGAGAGGAACCGTGTCTACCAGAGCGGCAGTATCTATCGGTTTCTGGCCATTGTGAATGAAGATGAAAACAACTTCTACTATGAAAATGTTTTACAGATTTTCCGTGAGGAAACCTGGAGATGGGAACAGATTCCGCTGTCTGGAGAGGGTTGGATAGAAGAGAGGGCGATTTCTATAAACGCTTTGGCGGGTGCCACAAAAGAAGGGGCTTTCCTGCGGCTTACGGACTACTATGCGGAGGGGGGAGAACAGGGCTTTCTGGGATATTTTGACGGGAGCGAGGGAAAACTTCTGATGGAATGGCCCAAGGAGGCGGAGGAAGCCTTCGTCTGTCAGGATCAGAAGCAGAATATCTATTTTGTTGATGATTTTGGGGGAACCATCTACGCCTATGACAAAAATGGGAAACAATTGAGGCAGTCCTCGCTGAACGCTTATCTGAGAGGAGGTATCTGTCACCCGGTGACAGGGGCCATGCTCTGGTACGGGAATGTGGATGATCAGCTGCGGCTTTGGAAGGATGCGGGCAAACCGTCCTCCTATGAACTGATCAAAGTGGTGGCGCCCTATGAGTCCTTAATAACCTGTGGACCGGATGGCGTTTTGTATTACGCGGACGCGCAGGCCGTATGGGTGTCTGGGGACACTCCCCGGCAGGTGCTGAATTTTAGCGACAGCGGTTATAGACCGCAGGAACTTCACAGTATCCAGCTGCGGGAGGACGGGGATATTCTGTGTCATGCAACATTGGATGGGACTCTGTGCCTTATGACCCTGCATCGGCTTATGGAGGGTGAGACAAACGAGCAGCAGGAGATTCTCCTGTATGGATACGGCGATACATTCCTGCAACAGATTGTCACCCGGTTTAACCGTCAAAATTCACAGTACCATATTACTATTCAGGACCCCACGGAGGATTCCCGGGCTTTCATGGAGATTGCCAGCGGAAAGGGACCGGACTTGTTTTTTCTTTCACCCCTTGAGGCAGAAGAGTATGCCAGAGAGGGCTATATTCGAGACATGGAAGGGATTATTGATGATCCTTCTCTTTTTTTGAACGCAGCGCTGGAGAATGGCAGGGTGGATGGGGTCACTTACGGCATCCCTTATTCCTGTACTTTATATAGTCTTGTTTTCTCTCAGAAAGTTGCGGGAGACCGTCAATCTTGGACCGTGGAAGAGATGATGAAGGCCGTGCGGGAGTCGGAGGCTAAGACGTTGTATTGGTATTTTTCGCAGAATAATGCCTATAGCATTGTACTGCAATGCGGACTTTATGACAATGAGAACACAGCTTACATAGACTGGAAAGCCGGGGAAAGCCATCTGGACGAACAGCCCTTTATGGAACTGCTTAAATTTGCCAAAGAGTATGGGGACAACGGGGATTATGATTCCGCGGAAGTTCTCTCCAAGCTGCAGGGGGGTGAAATCGCAGGACTTGAGCTTCATCTGTGGAAACCGGGACAACTGGACTATGCAGAGACTTGTTTTGCAGGAAAAGCTTCCTATGTGGGATATCCCACCAGTACCGGGAAAAAGGGAGTCTATGTCCGGGCGGACTGCCTGTATGTAAATCAGGCCACGGACAAGCTGGAGGGAATCAGGGAGTTTATGCGGTTCATGTTGACAAAGGAGGCCCAGAATTTATGTATGGCGGATGGGAATGGCTTTATTATGCCCATTCGGCTTAACACGATTTTTGATCTGGTGGAACAGGAGCGAAAAAAGGCGGAAGAGGCGTTAGAACCGTTGTATTACGATGATGGATATATCGTCTGGCAGGAGGACGGCCTTAGTCAGGAACAGCTTGGGATTTTAGAAGAACTGCTTGAGCAGGCGCAGCCCTACAGATTTTATGCCATGGAACTGGAAAGTATATTGGAGGAGGAACTGGAACCCTATTTTTCCGGGGACAGATCACTGGAAGAAACGGTGGAGATTCTGGACAACCGGGTACAGGTGTATTTGGATGAAAGGAGTACGGATTAGGAGAAGTCGGGAAACCCTGCGTTCGCTGGAGAAGTGACGCCTCTGGAGCGAAGCGGACGATAAGCTGCGAGAAAAAATAATGCGGTATCTCCCGAACGGAGGGGGATACCGCATTTGACTATACTGGTCGATGACGGTTATTTCAGGAACCCGTTGACAATCTGAGCCTCGGCCTGTGCCTCGGTCAGTCCCAGGGTCATCAGCTTGACGATTTGCTCTCCGGCGATCTTGCCGATGGCGGCCTCATGAATCAATTCCGCATCCAGATGGTTGGCCGTGATCTCCGGAACGGCGCTGATTTTGGCATTGTCCATGATGATGGCGTCGCATTCGGAATGTCCTACGCAGCGGTTGTTGCCATTGATTTTCGCAAGGAACAACTGCCGGGAGTCATCCCTTGCCACTGCCCGGGAGATCACATTGGCGCTGGAACCTTCCCCGTTTAAATCTACATCAAAGGAAGTCTCCGCATACTGCTTCCCGTGGGTCATCAATTTTTCGGTGACAATGATCTTGGCCCCCTCCGCCAGAGTGGCCCGGGTGGAGCGTTTCGTGGAATCCACCCCCCGGATCTGCACGGTTTCCAACTCCATGAAGCTGTTTTCCTGTAGTTCCACCACAGTCTCAGGATTCATGATCCGTTCTCCGGTTCCCTCTCCGGAGCCGTAGTGCTTCTCCACATACTTCACATGGGAATTTTTTCCGATATAGAAGGTGTGGATTCCGTCATGCTTGGACATCTGGTCACCGCTGTTGTGGATGCCACAGCCTGCCACAATGGTCACATCGCAGTCGTCTCCGATGTAAAAATCATTATAGACCATCTCGGTCAATCCGCTCTGGCTAAGCACCACAGGAATGTGTACGCTTTCTTTCTTTGTGCCGGGCTTTATAACGATATCAATGCCTGATTTGTCCGGCTTGGTGACGATATCAATATGTGCAGTGGTGCTTCGGGCCACGGCTTCGCCATTGGCCCGGATATTATAGGCCCCGGCGGGCATCTCGTGCAGCCCCGCTACCTGCTCTAGCAGTTCTTTCTGTATTGCGTCCATGACAAAATACCTCCTTAATTAGAGTTTTACATGTTCCCTGCTCTGACGACATCATTTCGGTCGGGCAGAGTGTGTCTCACTGTATTTCCTGGTAAAAGCGGCAGCTGCCTGTATCCTGCAGCAGTTCCGGCAGAATATTTTCCCTGCGGCCCTGGGCTTTTACCTGTCCGTCGGCGATCACCACAATCTCGTCCGCAATATTCAGAATGCGCTCCTGGTGGGAGATGATGATCAGAGAGCGGTCAGAATCAATGTCGTGCAGATCCTCAAAGACCTTGATCAGATTGTTAAAACTCCACAGGTCAATGCCCGCCTCCGGCTCGTCAAATACGGACAGAGCAGTGTTTCGCGCAAGCACGGTGGCAATTTCAATGCGCTTCAACTCCCCGCCGGATAAGCTGGCGTCCACATCCCGGTTGATATAGTCTCTGGCGCAGAGTCCTACCTTGGACAGATACTCGCAGGCCCCGGCGGTGGAGAGAGCATCCCCGGCGGCCAAGGTAATCAGGTCCTTGACTTTGATCCCCTTGAAGCGCACGGGCTGCTGAAAGGCAAAGCTGATGCCGCATTTGGCACGCTCGGTAATGGAAAGTTCAGTGATATCCTGTCCGTTAAAAAGAATCCGGCCACCGGTGGGCTTCTCTATACCCATGATCAATTTGGCCAGGGTGGACTTGCCTCCGCCGTTGGGTCCGGTAATGACAATGAAGCGGTGGTTATCAATAGTCAGATTTAAGTTTTTGATAATCTCTTTCCGGGAGTCGGACTCATCCGCCACCTGAAAGGAGAGGTTCTCTAATTGCAGCATATATACCTCCTGGAATCTATAAAGCATCCTTCTTGCGCATGCACAGCGCCTGCCTAAGGGATACCGCCGGCGCTTAACATCGGCAGCGGCGGGAGCCTGGGCATTAGCGCACACTGATCATTATAGCATATTCTTGAAAAAATAACAGAGAAAATCATATTTATTCTACCATTTTGAAAAAAAGCATGTTATAATACGAAAGTACCAGTTTTTGTTTTTTCGGAGACAAACAGAAAGTCTATTTTTTGGAGGGCGGAAATGAAACTATCAGAAAAAGCGTATATTAACAGGGCGGCTCTTTGGTGTCACACGTTCATAGATGTGGTGCTTGCTCTCGCCTACATGCTGGAGTTGTTTAAGGGCGCCAGATCAATAGGTTACATATGTGTGTTTACCGCACTGTGCATTGTGCCGATTATTGTGGAATGGCTGTTGTATAAAAAGAATCCGGAGAGTAAGGCTATCATGCATGTGATAGGCGTGTTATACGGTATACTATATGTATTTGCCATTTTCACGGCCAACAGCGTCACCAATTTTGTTTATGCCATCCCGATGTTTGTTGTCCTGCTTTTATATTCAGATGTGCGTTTCAGCGCTCTGTACTGTGGGACCCTCTGCCTGCTTAATATATTGGATATCGTATATGTGGCGATGACTGTGGGCTATGCATCTGACCAGATTGCGGATGTGGAAATCCGGGCAACTAGTATTATACTGATTGCGGTATATTGTGTTATAACTACGGTGTGCCTGAATAAGCTCAACAGGAACAAGCTGGATAATCTGAATGAGGAAAAGAATAAGTCCACACAGATGCTGAACAACACACTGCAGCTGGCGGAACGGATCAGCCAGGGGATTGAGCAGGTGACAGAGAAGATGGAACAGCTCGATCAGTCGGTGGTACATATCCAGGGGTCCATGAAGGAGGTAACCCAGGGAAGCACGGAGACGGCGGATTCGGTACAGCAGCAGATAGATCGCACAGGGGAGATCCTGAACCATATCGCAAAGGTGAAGGAAAATGCGGAGAGCATCGACCGGGGCGTGGACGATGCGGCGGGAATGATCCAGAGCGGTCAGAAAAATGTTGACGCGATGACGGAGCAGGTGAAGAAGTCCATAGAAGCTAATAACACGGTGATCAGCAAGATGGAAGACCTGAGCGTACAGACAGAGAAGATGAATACCATTATTGAGATGATTACCGGCATCACCAGCCAGACCAGTCTTTTGGCATTGAACGCCAGTATTGAGGCCGCCAGGGCAGGCGATGCGGGGCGGGGGTTTGCAGTGGTGGCGGGAGAGATATCATCCCTTGCCAATCAGACCCAGTCAGCAACCGTCAGTATCACAGAACTTATCCAAAACATCAATGCCGAACTCAAGGAGGTATCCGAGGCCATTGACCTGGTGACAGGCAGCAACAAGTCCCATGCCGTGACGGCCAGGGAGGTTCGGGGCAGCTTTGAAAAGATTGCCGAGATGACCCAAAATATCGGGCGGCAGACCAGTGCCATGAGGGATACCGTGATGGAGCTGGAGACGGCCAATGCCGGTATCGTGGAGAGCATTCAGACTATCTCCGCAATCACGGAGGAAGTATCCGCACATTCCAGCGAGACCTATGCAGCCTGTGAGAGGAACAGCAGCATGGTATCCGAGGTAACGGCCATTGTGGAGAATTTGAATGAGGAAACGAAAAAAATTGAAAAAAGCTATTGACATTTGAACTGGAATTTAGTAATATATTTAATGTTGCAGGGAATAATTGCAGCATGTGCGTTTAGCTCAGCTGGATAGAGCGTTTGGCTACGGACCAAAAGGTCGGGGGTTCGAATCCTCTAACGCACGGTATTTTAAAAGCCGAAATTCGTTGACAATTCAACGTATTCCGGCTTTTTTTTGCGCGTATTTTTTACTCGGTTTACTGTTTGGTGTCGGCCCGGAAAGTATTCCTTATGAAAATATAAACAATATGTATTTGAAGAATAGTAGAGACTGTGTTATACTGTTTAGAAAAATAATCTCCTCTTATACCCAAGGCGGGAAACGGGGCGGTTACGGAATATAATAGTAGGAGGAAGCTATGGAACTGAAGATTACCTGTATTCCCGGGGACGGAATCGGCCCGGAGATTGTGTCGGAAGCAAAAAAAGTGCTTGAAAAGGTGGCCGATAAGTACGGCCATGTGATGAAGTTTACGGATATTCTGATGGGCGGCGCGTCCATTGATGTGCATGGGGTGCCCCTGACAGCGGAGGCGGTGACCACGGCCAAGGCGGCGGATGCGGTGCTGATGGGTTCCATCGGCGGCAATACCACCACCTCCCCCTGGTACAAGCTGCCTCCCAATCTGCGCCCGGAGGCGGGTCTGCTCAAGATCCGCAAGGAACTGAATCTGTTTGCCAATCTGCGGCCTGCGGTACTCTATGATGAACTTGCGGCGGCCTGTCCTCTGAAGGAGGAGATCAGCGGAGCCGGATTTGATATGATGATTATGCGGGAACTCACGGGCGGTCTGTATTTCGGTGAGCGCAGGACCGTGGAGGAAAACGGTGTGCGCAAGGCCGTTGACACCTTGACTTATGACGAGAACGAGATTCGCCGGATTGCCATTAAAGGCTTTGATATTGCCATGAAGCGCCGTAAAAAAGTGACCAGCGTGGACAAGGCCAATGTGCTGGATTCCTCCAGGCTCTGGAGAGCAGTGGTGGAAGAGGTGGCAAAGGATTACCCGGAGGTGACTCTGGAGCATATGCTGGTGGATAATTGCGCCATGCAGCTGGTAAAGGATCCCGCGCAGTTTGACGTGATTCTGACGGAGAATATGTTCGGCGATATCCTGTCCGACGAGGCCAGCATGGTGACCGGATCCATCGGTATGCTGGCCAGCGCCAGCCTGAACGATACGAAGTTTGGCCTGTATGAGCCCAGCGGCGGATCCGCCCCGGACATTGCGGGTAAAGGCATTGCCAATCCCATCGCCACGATCCTCAGCGCCGCCATGATGCTGCGGTACTCCTTTGACCTGGATAGGGAGGCCGATGCGGTGGAGGCAGCGGTGAAACAGGTGCTGACGGAAGGGTACAGAACCATCGACATTATGCCCCAGAAGGGGGAGGAGACCACGGGGAACATCACCCAGGTGGGCACTGCCCGGATGGGTGACTTGATTGCGGAGAGAATATAGAAGGGGGACGTGTGTCCCGAAGGAACGTAACCCTTTAGTGCCATCGCGCGGCGATTAATAAACAGGAGGAATCACAATATGATGACAAGCGACAACGCGAGAGCCGGTATGCAGCAGGCACCGGCCAGAAGTCTTTTTAATGCCCTGGGCTTTACCCAGGAGGAGATGAAGAAACCCATGGTGGGCATCGTCAGTTCTTACAATGAGATCGTGCCCGGCCATATGAATATTGACAAGATCGTGGACGCAGTGAAGCTGGGCGTGGCAGAGGCGGGCGGAGTACCTGTGGTATTCCCTGCCATAGCGGTGTGCGACGGCATTGCCATGGGCCATGTGGGCATGAAGTACTCTCTGGTGACCCGGGATCTGATTGCGGATTCCACAGAGTGTATGGCCATCGCTCATCAGTTTGACGCCCTGGTGATGGTGCCTAACTGTGACAAGAACGTGCCGGGCCTGCTGATGGCAGCGGCAAGGCTGAATCTGCCCACGGTGTTTGTATCCGGCGGCCCCATGCTGGCGGGACATGTAAAAGGGCAGAAAAGAAGCCTGTCCTCTATGTTTGAGGCGGTGGGATCCTACGCGGCGGGCACCATGACCGAGGAGGACGTGTGTGAATTTGAGAACAAGGTGTGTCCTACCTGTGGTTCCTGTTCCGGCATGTACACCGCCAATTCCATGAACTGCCTGACGGAGGCGCTGGGCATGGGCCTTGCGGGCAACGGCACCATACCGGCGGTGTACTCCGAGCGTATCAAGCTGGCGAAACATGCGGGCATGGCGGTGATGGAGATGCTGAGGCAGAATATCCGTGCCAGAGATATTATGACCAAGGAGGCAATCATGAACGCCCTGACGGTGGATATGGCCCTGGGCTGTTCCACCAACTCCATGCTGCATCTGCCCGCCATTGCCCATGAGATCGGCTTTGATTTTGACATAAGCTTTGCCAACCCCATCAGCGAAAAGACCCCTAACCTGTGCCATCTGGCTCCGGCAGGCCCCACCTACATGGAGGACCTGAATGAGGCGGGCGGCGTGTACGCAGTGATGAAAGAACTGGCGGATATCGGTCTGCTGAACACCGATTGCATGACCGTGACCGGCAGGACCATCGGGGAAAATACCGCAAATGCGGTAAACAGGAACCCTGAGGTCATCCGTCCCGTGGAGAATCCTTACAGCAAGACCGGCGGACTGGCTGTTCTTAAGGGCAATCTTGCGCCGGATGGCTCCGTGGTGAAGCGTTCCGCCGTGGTGGAGGAGATGATGGTGCATGAAGGCCCGGCCAGAGTCTTTGACTGTGAGGAGGACGCCATCGAGGCCATCAAGAGCGGCAGGATCGTGGCGGGAGACGTGGTAGTAATCCGCTATGAGGGCCCCAAGGGCGGTCCCGGCATGAGGGAGATGCTCAATCCCACCTCCGCCATTGCGGGTATGGGTTTGGGATCCAGCGTGGCGCTGATTACCGACGGCAGATTCTCCGGCGCCTCCAGAGGCGCTTCCATCGGCCATGTATCCCCGGAGGCGGCAGTGGGCGGCCCCATGGCTCTGGTGGAGGAGGGAGATATCATCAGCATTGATATCCCCGGCCTAAAACTGGACATCAAGGTTTCCGACGAGGAGATGGCTGCCAGAAGAGCTAAATGGCAGCCCAGGCAGCCCAAGGTGACCACCGGCTATCTGGCCCGATACGAGAAGATGGTGACCAGCGGCAACAGAGGAGCTATTCTGGAAATCTGATATATACTGCTTAACAGTTAAAATTGCCGAGTAACCTGACTACATAACGCCGGCCATATACGTTTAACCAATGCAATACGGTAAATTCTGGCGTTATGTAGTATAAAATGGAGTATCAGGATTCAGGTTATGTATATTTAATATTGACATGAACAGGAGGAAGATTACATGCAGTTGACAGGATCAGAGATCGTAATAGAATGTCTCAAGGAACAGGGCGTGGATACCGTGTTCGGCTATCCCGGCGGTACGATCCTGAATATATACGATGCCCTATATAAACACAGTTCGGAGATCCGCCATGTGCTGACCAGCCATGAGCAGGGGGCGGCCCATGCGGCGGACGGTTATGCCAGGGCCACGGGCAAAGTGGGCGTATGCATGGCCACCAGCGGCCCCGGCGCTACCAACCTGGTGACGGGCATCGCTACGGCCTATATGGATTCCGTGCCCATGGTGGCCATTACCGCCAATGTGAACCTGCCCCTGCTGGGCAAAGACACTTTCCAGGAGGTGGATATCGCCGGTGTGACCATGCCCATCACAAAACATGGATATATCGTGAAAAATGTGGAGATTCTGGCGGACACCCTGCGCAAGGCGTTCCACATCGCCAGAAGCGGCCGCCCCGGCCCGGTGCTGGTGGATATCACCAAGGATGTGACAGCGGCTCTATGTGAATACATACCCGCAAAACCCCGGGAACTGGAACGGGCAGGCCATTTTACCCAGCAGGAGATTGAGCAGGTGGTGGAGTTGATCAACCAGGCCGGACGCCCCTATATCTATCTGGGCGGCGGCGCGGTGATTTCCGGCGCCTCCCAGGAGGTGGCCCGGTTCGCGGAACTGGTGGATGCTCCGGTGTGTGATACACTGATGGGCAAAGGCGCCTTTGACGGCAACAGTCCCCGCTATACCGGCATGATCGGTATGCATGGCACCAAGACCTCCAATCTGGGCGTGAGCCAGTGTGACCTGCTGATCGCACTGGGAGCCAGGTTCTCCGACCGGGTGACCGGCAATCCGAAAAAATTTGCGGAGGAGGCCAAGATCATCCACATTGATATCGACGCTGCGGAGATCAACAAAAATATTCGGGTGGATGCCTCCCTGATCGGGGATTTGAAAGATGTGCTGGCTGCCATTAATGAAAAGCTGGAGCCTCAGAACCATTCCGATTGGATGAAGCGGATCCAGGATTTAAAGAGTACCTACCCGCTGAAATATGACAGGGAAGGCTTATCCTGTCCCTACGTGATGGAGGAGATCGACAGGATCACTAAGGGTGAGGCTATCATCACCACCGATGTGGGACAGCATCAGATGTGGGCGGCTCAGTATTACCACTATACCAGCCCCCGTACTTTCCTGTCCTCCGGCGGCCTGGGCACCATGGGCTACGGTCTGGGAGCCTGTATTGGCGCGCAGGTGGGTCAGCCGGATAAGATCTGCATCAATATCGCCGGAGACGGATGTTTCCGCATGAATATGAACGAACTGGCCACCGCCAGCCGCTACAATATCCCCATTATTCAGGTGGTGATCAACAACCATGTGCTGGGGATGGTGCGCCAGTGGCAGACTCTGTTTTACGGTAAGCGGTATTCCCAGACGGTCTTAAACGACAAGGTGGATTTCTGCAAGGTGGCGGAGGGGCTGGGCTGCAGCGCTGTCCGGGTGACAAAAAAGGAGGAATTTGCGCCTGCGCTGGAGAAGGCATTGGCCCTCAAGGCCCCGGTGCTGATTGAGTGCGTGATTCCCGAGGACGACAAGGTATTTCCCATGGTGCCCGCCGGGGCGCCCATCAATGAAGTGTTTGACGGGGACGACCTGTAAAGCGGCATGCGGGGAATAATACTTTTTGACAGGACACAAAAAGAGCAGCTGCCGCATATAAATTAAGGAATAAAGCTGTTGTATCGTTGGCAGGCTTGCGGTACACAAAAGGGGGATTGCCGGAAAAGCCGTTGCATTTCCGGCGTGATGGTGATTTACAATGAAAAAGATGTTTCGCATATGTCTGCTGACGATTCTCTGTGTGACTTTTGTGACGCTGGGCGGCTTCCTGCTCCTGATCTGGTACTATGGAAGGACCTTTGTGGTAAATACCTGGATTAACGGCATATATTGTACCGGCATGACAGTGGAAGAAGTAAACAGCGAACTGGTGAAGAACGCGGAGATACCGGAGTTTATGATTGTTGACGAATTGGGGCGGAGTTGGCCGCTGGATCTGGCCAGAGCGGATTACTGCGTGGACTACACGGACAGCCTGTATGCATATCTGCGCAGCAGGCAGACCGCCTGGCTAAGTCAGAGTGAGACAGTGGAGCAGCATCTGTTTCCTCAGACCAGATGGAACCATGAGAAATTAAGGGAACTGGTGGCAGGCATGGACTGGGTGCAGGCGGCACAGGAGCGAAGCACAGAGGTGGAGATCCGGGTGGGGGAGGACGGGGAAGAGCCCTATGTCCTCTATGATGGGAAAAGCCGGCGGTTGGATACGGAAAAACTCTGCGACTATGTGCAGCAATGTCTGGAAAGTGAGAACTACCAGGTACAGGTGGGGCAGGGGGATTGCTATGTGGAATTGGAGGATACGGCGGCGGATGTTCTGCAGAGACAGCGTTTTGCGGAGTTACAGTCTTTTTTGCACAGCAGCCCGGTCTATGACATGGGGGCCGAACAGATTGAATTGACACCGGAGATACTGGCCTCCTTTCTGCAAAAAGACAGCACCGGGTGTCCCGTATGGGAACGGGAGGAACTTATACTCAGCGCCGATGGGGTCAGGGAGTGGGTGGAGCAGCTGGCAGGGCAGTATGACACGGTGGATACCACCAGGGATTTCCAGACCACGGAAGGACGGGTGGTGCAGGTGGCGTACAAGACCTATGGCACACGGCTGGATGTGGAGGCAGAGGTGGAATTTCTCACGGAGGAGTTGTTTTACCAGCGGCAGGAGCCCCTGGTGCATAAGCCCGCGTATCTTCAGGAAGGGTTCTGCAGGGGGCTGGACGATATCGGGGATACCTACATCGAAGTGGACATGGGGCAGCAGCGCATGTATTATTACCAGAACGGCGAGTGCCTGGTCTCTGTGGATGTGGTCACCGGCAATGCCCGGCGCAGATGGAATACCCCGGAGGGGATCAATTTTGTCTATGCCAAGCAGAGAAACCGTATCCTGCGGGGAGCGGACTATGCCACTCCCGTGAAATACTGGATGCCGGTGGTGGGCAATGTGGGCATACACGATGCCGACTGGCGCAGGGATTTTGGCGGGGAGATTTACCTGACCAACGGATCCCACGGCTGTATCAATACGCCGCCGGACGTGATGAGCGAGTTGTATGAACTGGTGGAGAAGGGGACGCCGGTGGTGATGTTTTACTGACAGAGGGTAGGTGCAGACTTATATTTTAACAAAGTAGTTGACTAAAGCGTGTTTTGGATATAAAATAAATGAATCATATGGGACAGTAGATTCTCGGATGGATGCGGCACATAAATGTGCGATCCATGTATGAACGCCTAAGGAGCCAGACACCGATCATAGAATTGGAGAGTGAAGGGGAATCTGCAAAGCTCTAAATAAAGAGGAGGAAGAGGAAGTGTCAAGAGTTTACAATTTTTCGGCAGGCCCCGCAGTTTTGCCTGAAGAAGTACTGAAAGAAGCTGCAGAGGAGATGTTAGATTATCGGGGAACCGGTATGTCCGTGATGGAGATGAGCCACAGGTCCAAGGCTTACGAGGCCATTATTCAGGAGGCGGAGGCCGATCTGAGGGAACTGATGAACATCCCTGACAATTATAAGGTATTGTTTTTACAGGGCGGAGCCAGCCAGCAGTTTGCCATGATCCCCATGAATCTGATGAAGAATAAGGTGGCTGATTATATTGTGACGGGTCAGTGGGCCAAGAAGGCCTACCAGGAGGCTTGCATCTACGGCAAGGCCAACAAGATTGCCTCCTCGGAGGACCAGACATTTTCCTATATACCCGACTGCTCCGATCTGCCCATCAGTGAGGACGCGGACTATGTGTATATCTGCGAGAACAACACTATCTACGGAACCAAGTTTAAGACCCTGCCCAACACCAAGGGCAAGACTCTGGTGGCGGACGTATCCAGCTGCTTTTTGTCCGAGCCCGTGGATGTGACCAAGTATGGTGTGATCTACGGCGGTGTGCAGAAAAATATCGGCCCTGCGGGCGTGGTCATCGTGATTATCCGGGAGGAGCTGATCACCGAGGATGTGCTGCCGGGTACGCCCACCATGTTAAAGTACAAGATCCATGCGGACAATGGTTCCATGTACAACACCCCGCCTGCTTACGGCATCTATATCTGCGGCAAGGTGTTCAAGTGGATCAAGAAGCAGGGCGGCCTGGAGGCCATGAAGGCCCACAACGAGAAGAAGGCGGCGATCCTGTATGATTTCCTGGATAGCAGCAGGCTCTTTAAGGGCACTGTGCGCAGGGAGGATCGCTCCCTGATGAATGTGCCTTTTGTCACAGGCAATGAGGAGTTGGATGCGAAATTTGTCAAGGAGGCCAAGGCGGCAGGCTTTGAGAACCTGAAGGGCCACAGAACCGTGGGCGGCATGAGGGCTTCCATCTACAATGCCATGCCCATAGAAGGCGTGGAGAAGCTGGTGGAGTTTATGAAGAAATTCGAGGAGGAGAATGCCTGATGTACAAAATTAATTGTCTGAATCCCATTGCGGATGTGGGACTTAAGAATTTCAGCGACAAGTATCAGATTACGGCGGACGTGCAGGAGGCCGACGGCATCCTGGTACGCAGCGCTTCCATGCATGAGATGGAGATTCCCGCAGGGCTGCTGGCGGTGGCCCGGGCGGGCGCAGGGGTGAACAATATCCCCCTGGATAAATGCGCGGAGAAGGGCGTGGTAGTGTTCAACACCCCCGGCGCCAATGCCAACGGCGTGAAGGAACTGGTGCTGGCAGGTATGCTGCTGGCCGCCAGGGATGTGATTGGCGGTATCGACTGGGTCAAGGCGTCTGCGGACAACGCGGATATTGCCAAGGCGGCGGAGAAGGAGAAGAAGAACTTTGCCGGAACCGAGATTATGGGCAAGAAGCTGGGCGTCATCGGCCTGGGAGCCATCGGCGTGAAGGTAGCCAATGCCGCAGTGTCTCTGGGCATGGAGGTATATGGATATGACCCCTATCTGTCCGTCAATGCGGCCTGGAACCTGAGTCACTCCGTGAAACATGTGCTGAATGTGGACGATATCTATGCGGACTGCGATTATATCACCATCCATGTGCCCCTGCTGGACTCCACTAAGGGTATGATCAATGCGGTGTCCATCGCCAAGATGAAGGAGGGCGTGGTGCTGCTGAATTTTGCCAGGGATCTGCTGGCCAATGAGAAGGATGTGCTGGAGGGGCTGCAGAGCGGCAAGATCGCCCGCTATGTGTCCGACTTCCCCAATCCCACTACGGCAGGGCAGAAGGGCTGCATCGTGATTCCCCATCTGGGCGCCAGCACAGAGGAGTCCGAGGACAACTGTGCGGTGATGGCTGTGGAGGAGATCATGGATTATCTGGAGAATGGCAATATCCGCAACAGCGTGAACTATCCGGCCTGCGACATGGGCATCTGCTCCAAGGCGGGACGTGTGGCCATTTTCCACAAGAACATTCCCAATCTGATCACCCAGTTTACCGCCGAGTTCGGCGTGAAGGGCATCAACATCAGCGATATGACCAATAAATCCAGAGGCGAGGTGGCCTACACCATGATTGATGTGGAGAGTGCTCCTACGGCAGAGATTATTGAGGCGCTGGAGAAGATTGACGGCGTGTTCAGAGTCAGAGTCGTAAAATAGTATGTTGCGGGAAAAAGCTCTTAAGCGGCGGTTTAGGAGCTTTTTAACTTGACATAATCCTTTGGAGACTACTAAATAAGATTAGCGGTTTTTTCTCATGGATATGTCGTGGACACCAATCGACATGGTGGACGGGAAGTGCCAAGGTTGTCATCAAATCTATAGATGACAATAATCAGAATAATGGTAGTGTGTTCAAAGTCCAGATAGGGGATAAGAGTAACATTCTGTTTTACTGCATTATGCTTCTTGTATCTGGGACTGGCTTCTTATAAATAATAAAAGGAAAGAGGGAAAGTTTGAACATAAAAAAACATATACCAAGATTGATGGCAGTTATCCTTAGTTTTTCTGTGCTTTCGGGTGGTGTGATTCCTGCTTACGCGACAGATGCAGAAATCGTAATCAGTGAAAGCCCGTTGGAAGGGATTGAATTTGATGATGCAGGGCAATATGTTCCAGAAAATAATGAACCAAGCGATTACTTAGAAACAGTTTCTGGTAATGAAAAACCCATATCCGCACCTGGACACAATTATGGAGAAGATGATAAATGTACAGATTGCGGGGAACTTAATCCAAATCATGAACATAGTTATAGCGAAGCAATCAGCAAAGAGGCAACCTGTATAGAAGCAGGTGAAAAGACATTTACTTGTGTCTGCGGAGACAGCTATACAGAGACCATACCTGCAGTGGACCATAGCTATGAAAATGAGATATGTACAAAATGTGGCATGAAATTTCATTGTAAATTAGATAAAGTTAGCATAGGAGACACTGAAACCAGAATAATAGCAGGACAAACTCTTGAATTTATTTGTATAGATGATGCCTATGTGGATTCAACAGGAGAAACAAAAGGAGCTTTATTCATAGCGAAAGATTTTATTCCTGGAAATATTCTGACTATGGGGGTCAGCAATAATTCCTTTGTCAAGGATTGGGGACTAAATTCTATAAGAAGTAAATTGAATGGAGATACTTCAGATCTGGAAGATTTATTAAATGTTGATACGACAGTGACAACAGCATATTCATATCAAAAAACTGCTAAAGATTATGATATGCAAACTGCTTCTTCATATGGCCCTGTTAGTAGTTATAGCGGTACAAATGCGATAGATAAAGTTTTTATCCTAAGTCTGGAAGAAGCGATTAAATATAATAAAGTTAATATTAATGGTATAGAAATATCAACTATGTGGGATTTAAATTGTGATGGGGTAGTTGACTTAAAATCATCCTCAACAGGAAGATATGGATATTTTCTTAGAACCCCTATATCAGGTACAA
>Ga0137308_100182_pt1 | contig 116777 bp, 104 predicted proteins | sample Inofrocosms_June_FD_97181 | JGI IMG/M metagenome (GOLD analysis project Ga0137308, IMG submission 97181) | Mouse cecal microbial communities from Vienna, Austria - N-Acetylneuraminic and N-Acetylglucosamine D2O microcosms_June | ecosystem: Host-associated > Mammals > Digestive system > Large... | reverse complement strand
AGTACAAAAACGGTTACCGTATGCTGACGCTCGGACGCTCGGATGGTCTGATGGGAACTCCTTTGTTCCAATCAACCATTGTCTTCTGTCGGCAGCCGATGATAAAAATCTGCTCTGCAAAGCTGCAGACTTTGATGGACGTACTCTTGCCGGAAAAAGGCGGAAACAATCCAGACGTAAAGCAACACAGGTCATGATTGACCTAATCAGGGCAGCACAATCATCCGGAATTTCTGCAAAATATGTGTTGTTTGACAGTTGGTTTTCATCACCGAAGACCATTACTGCATTAAAGACAGACTGCGGATTAGACACAATCGCAATGGTTAAGAAAAGCAGTAAAATCAAATATGAATATCAGGATGGAAAATACAACATCAAAGAAATCTACAAACAGTGCAAAAAACGCAGCGGCCGCTCAAAATATCTGCTTTCTGTTGATGTAACCGTTGGTGATGAGGTAATTTCGGCAAAAATCGTCTGTGTCCGAAACAAAAGCAAGAAAAAAGACTGGCTTGCCATCATCAGTACAGACACAACGATTTCAGAAGAAGAAATCATCCGTATTTATGGGAAACGCTGGGGTATTGAGGTGTTTTTCAAAACCTGCAAATCCTATCTGCATCTGGTAAAAAAGTGCCGGAGCCTGTCCTATGACGCTTTGACTGCGCATGTATCTATTGTTTTTGCACGATATATGATGCTTGCAGTTACGCAACGGTGCAATACTGATGACAAAACGATTTGTGAACTGTTTTACCGTCTCATGGATGAACTGGATGATATCACTTTTAGTCAATCCATGAGGATTATCATAGATGCATTAATGGATGCCGTAATGGAACATTTCCACATCACGGAACAACAGCTGGAGGATTTCACTGCCAGCTTTGTTCAGAGACTGCCAAAGTACATGCAAAAAGCATTGGAATACGGTTCAGCAGCTACATGAATGTTATTTTATGAGTTAAGGTATTGATTTTTCAAGGTGCAAATCCCATTTTTTATGTGGGAAGTTTGAGTAACGTATATTATGTATAAGGAGGACGTGTTTATGACTAAAATAATCTCAAGAAACTTTAGAGTTTTATGTGATTTTATGGATGTTTATCAGTTTATGATTGAGGTATATGAAAAAGATTGGAGAAATGGTGTTCCTGCTCCGTTTTTGGAATATGCACTCTCTAGTGACTGGATGGATAAATCTTTGGTACATCGTTGGAAACTTTGGGAGGATAATGGACGTATAGTAGGTCTTGTCTTTTATGAAAATCCTGTAAATGATGTATATTTCAGTCTGCGCCCGGGCTATGAGAAGTTGGCGGATGAGATGGTTACGTATGCAGTTTCATTTATGCCACATGTAGATGGTCATCTCAGATTTGTGATTTTTGATGGGCAAAATGCAATTAAACAAGCAGCAGCAAAAATTGGTTTCCAACAATCTTTTGGCTATATAGAGAAAGTTTTCGACTTTGATCAACCACTTAATTATTCGTTGCCGGATGGATTTCATTTCGTGGAGTCTAAAAAGCTCTCCGTAGAAAAAATAGCGGAATGCTGTTGGAAAGGTTTTGACCATGAAAAAGAGGAAGGTTCTTGGGATGGCGATGCTGAGCATGGATATTATACATTAATGGCACCGCACATGAATCCGGAGGATTCGATTGTCATTGAAAATGACGAGGGGGAGTATGTCTGTTATGCGGGTATGTGGTGGACGCCAGAAAATCACCTCGCTTATATGGAACCACTATGTACTATTCCAAAATATCGAAAGAAAGGCTTGGCAGCAGCGGCACTTTCAGAGCATTACCGCAGGCTTAAACCCTTAGGAGCAACACATATGACTGGTGGTGGTAATACATTTTATGAAAAGATAGGTTTCAAGCCTTTGATTCATTGGACTTTTTGGGAAAAAGCTGATTAAGAAATATTGATTTGTCAAGAAGAGGGGCTTTATCTTGCCCCTCTGTCATAGCTCTTGCCTTTTTTTAGAAAAAAAATTTTGATCAATTCTCCACAGGCATTTTCCGAAAGCTCACGAAGTTTCTTTAACGGATTTTCTGCAGTTGCCTATTTTTGTTTCCCGATATCTTTATCATTCGGAAAGAACTTCTCCAGAATCTCAATACTGTCCTTAGATGTATACCCCCACAGGATAGAGCTGAGTGCGTCAATCGCCTCCCGTCTCCTGCGGTAATAGGTACGGAAGCTGATATCTCGGATATGGGGGCGCAGTTTCTCTATAATTTCTTCCACATTTCTCAGCTGTTGCGGAGAAAGGAAGGAAAAATACAGCAGCCAATAATAGTTCTCGCCATTCTTGTGCTTGGTACGGAGCAGGTCAATGGAGGTGTCCAGAAGTTTCAGCATCCGGTGGCTCCGCTCGATACATTTGGCATGGTGTTCAATACTGCGGTCTGACAGGTCTATCCCGGCCACATAGACCGACTCCAGAAAATCCTCAATGGAACTCCCATATTCGATCTCAAACCGGCTTCGCACCTGCTGGACGGGCAGCTCCAGGCTCCACACTACATCCCTGTATTTCTTCAGCAGCTTCCAGGTATCATGGTACAGAGGGTTATCGGCAATGTTCATTTCTTCCTGATTGTTTTTCATGCCCTGGCACCTCCTTCCCTGTCCTTTTCGGTGGGAGAGAGCGTCAGTTCAAAGGTGTAGACCGGTTTATCCTCCCCGCAGGATACAGTCATTCCAAACCGTACAGTCCCCTTCAGTATGTGGGATATATACTCTTCCCTGCAGGCGTCTGATAAAAGATATAACTTATATATGGATTTGGGACACCGGAAACAGGAAATGCCCTGTGCATTAAGGACTTGCGCCATTTTTGTAATGACTGCCTCCATGTTGGATTTTGAAACGCTGGATAATTCCTCTGAAACGCATATCTCATGCTTTGTAACAGTAGAATCTTCCTGTGAATCTGTTTCATCCGGCAGTGCAAGATTGATTTTCAGGACCATGGCAACCTCCTCTTTGTCAACAAGGACATCTGATACTTGGAACATAGTGGAAAGGTAGCTATGCAGATAGATTACGCTGCCTGTTCTTCCAGGGAATGACATTAAGGAGATATAGTCCATATCAGCGAGTTTTTTCAGCACACGTCCCGTTGTGGCTTTGGAGATGCCCCAACGGACAGCCATTTCACTGTAGGCTGCCAGCGGGGAGCCGGTGCCATTACGGAAATAGACAACCGGACCAATTTCTGAACCCTGCACCTGGCTGTCATTGTAGACAGCGGACATCCACAGATCTAGCAGGATATCCATTTCAGAGCAGCGGCCGGCGCTGACCAGTTCTGTTGCAATCACAGTGGGCATAAAGAAAAATCCTGTATCCTTTTGACAAGGGCAGTTGTAGTCCAACACGGTATTATGTTTTTTCCAGTCACGGATCTTATATTTGACCACTTTCCCACGGTCAAGGAAAAGATAGGAGATAAGATGGCGTTTCTGAAGCTCATCCAGGATGGAGACGGACTGGCACTGAAAGCGGGTACGGAACCATGCAGTCAGTTCCTTCACGGTACAGATCCACTCACCGGGGTATACCGTATAGCCGATACCGTCTATGCGGAGATAAGAGGTGCGGAAATTTGCATAGTTGCAAAGCACCGTATAATAAAAAAGACCGGAGCCCCCGCTTGCGCGAATGCTCCGGTCTGCCATTAAGTTCTGGATAAAGTGCCGGTAGATCCGGCAGCGTGGATAGTCCACGATCTGTTTGATTTCTAACTGGTATGATTGCATAATTTTTCTCCTTTAAAAGAGCAAAATAAGCAGGTAGGTTCGAAAATGCAAAGTGAACGTAGAAGTTTCACTTGCACCTTCATTGATAAACTGCTAATATTTTGCTAATACGACTATGGGAATCATACCGCTATGAGGTGGACGTAGGTGCTCTTAGGTGGAAATGAAAGGTTCAAAAGTGTTGATTTTATTGGACTTGGAGATACCACAAGGATTAGGCTGAACCTGCGTGGAAACAGCCCTTTTAACTCCTAAGCCCCAGTTGTGGGTTCGATTCCCGCAGGGAACGTTAAAGGCTGTAAATTCAAGGATTCTTGAATTTACAGCCTTTTTGCATTCTTTATCTGATTTTCGGGAATATCCAAAAGAGCCAGATCAGATACGGGAAGATGAATAAAGCCACGACAGCCGCCCAGACAACGCTCTGCCTGTCAATTGCCATGAAGAGAAAGACCATGAGCAGCAGAATGTATGGCCCGTTTATCACCCGGTAAATCATTTTTCTTTTAGGAGAAATATCCGCATCCCCGCTTTCTTCGGGATGCGTCATCGTACAGCGTACCGTTGCTCCGAATCGTCCAAAGATACGCTCCGCTTTATACTCCACACCGTCAAGCGTAAAAACAGGATACATCCCCTCCTTGATGATTTCCAGATTCTGATTGTTTTCGTTGGCGTATAAAAACAACGCTTCCAGAAATTCTCCGGGATTCATCACCATCGTATCGGGCTGAAAAGAAAAACTCTGTTTGAGCTGCGCTTTCGCATATTTTTTATAATCTTCAATAATCGACATAAACATACCCCCATTCTGTTCTATTCGATCCATCTTTTCCAGTGTTTCGTCCACGTTGATTTTTTCAATGTCCGTGTGGAGCAGATCATCGCAGACATCAATACAGGATTGTAATTTTTTCTGACGTGAATGCAGTTCTTCCAGATGCTGCTCCAGCAATGTGTGGAGCGCTACCTCTGCAGACAGGATGCCCCGGATATCCTCCAATGAAAAATCCAGTTTCCGCAGAAGCTTGATCGTTTTGAGCGTGGCTGCATCTTCTTCCGAATATTCCCGGTAATTATTCTCAGGATTTCTGATTGGATGGAGCAGCTCCTTCTTTTCATAGAAACGGATATTCTGTTTGGTGATTCCAGTCAGGCGTTCCAACTCGTTGATGTTCAATAGAAATGTACCTCCTTTCCTTGTTTGTTAAGCTAAGTATAGGGGGTATACTTAGTATAAGGTCAAGAGTTTCTATGATTAAAAATCAAAATCATCAAAATCCATACGCATGCGCGACCGCCGTCTTTGTTTGCGCTTGATGCGGTTATTTCTGCGCTTGGCAGTTCTTCCGTTGGTGATTAATGCATGAAGCATAAATATGGTGATCACAGTGGCGGCAAGAACGAGAACTATGATTAAGACTTTTTTGATGTTAATAAAAATCGTGTTCTGCGTCTGCCCGTCCTCTGTTTTCAGTTCCGCATCCGTTCTTTCCACGCTTACATCCGTGGCAGTCATATTTGTGTCAAACTCATAGGAGGAAACGTTGTCCGTGATGAGATTGAGGTACGCATTTCCAACATACATGCCGTGATAGGAGTATTCGATTCCGGCAACACGGTTCGCATCCGACTGACTGTAGTCAATCACAGAATCCAGATCCTGGAAGGAGACAGTATTTGGTATGATCACATAACTGTCACTGTCTATAGAGAGGATAGGATCCGAATTGCCAAAAACATCATTTCCAATCTGGAGAAAGCCGGTGGATTCAATATTATATTTCTCTTCGTTTTCCGAAATATTCAAAACCTGGAAATTGTGAAAACCATAGTCAAAAAGCTCCACGGTATCTGTAAACTGATCCGGGCTTTCCTCTTTGAAGACAACACAGACGAGGCGCATGCCGTTCTGCTCTGCGCAGGTCACAAGAGTCTGTCTGGAATCGCTCGTAAACCCTGTTTTTCCGCCCAGTATACCTTCGTAAGGGATTTCTCCGTTTACCAGCTGATGTTTGTTGTTTTTATAGAAATCGTCAGGCTGTGTGTCCGTGGCTTCAAAGTGATAGCGCGGGGTATTGCTTATCTTACAAAGCATTTCATTGCGGAAAAACTGGCTTGATATCAGTGCAAGATCGTAAGCGCTTGTGTAATGCTGGGAATCGTGGAGACCGTTAGGGTTGGTGAAATGCGTGTCGGTACAGCCGATTTCCTCTGCCCGTTGATTCATCAGCGCAACAAAATCTTCGATAGAGCCGGAAATATATTCCCCTGCGGCATTGGCAGCTTCATTGGCGGAAGCAACCATGATTCCGTAGAGACATTCCTCCAGCGAAATGGATTCTCCCTCGTCCATACCCATATTGGAACCGTCTGCAGGTACGCTGAATACCGCTTCGTGGCTGAATTTCACGATATCGTCCAGATTGCCCTGTTCCATCGCGAGAAGTGCGGTCATAATTTTCGTTGTGCTGGCGGGATAGAGACGCTCGTGGATATTTTTAGAATAGAGAATAACGCCTGTATTTGCGTCCATCAGGATGGCAGCCTGTGCGCTTACCTGTGGGCCTGCAGGCCAGTTATCAATTTCATTTGACTGGATGGGAAGTGTTTTGCGGGCTTCGGCTTCCTCCTGCAGTTCCTCCATACTGGCTGCATTGGCAGTCAGAAGCAGGCCGTCGGAAAAAAAACTGCCGAAAGCCAGAAAAGATGCAAGAAACAGACTCGCGATCCGCCTGGATTGAAAAAGTCTATGATTCGTCCAAAATAACATGCGGTAAAACCTTTCTATGATAACAAATATATGAAATATGCAATCAATTATGAGTATTTCCTTACATATCATACACTATTTGAAAGAAAAACTATAGTCTATTCACAAAAAAAGCAAAATGTGTTAAAGTTCTAACAAGGTTATTTGTAAAATAAAAGCGAAAAAAGAAAAAACAGCGGCAGGTGAATGACAGACCATGAGATTACGAAATGTGACGGGATCGAGAGAAGTGATAGCGGCCTGTGATTATGTCATACATAATCCACAGGAATGCCGGGGAAAATGGCATGAGGTTTTCGGGAATGATTGTCCCATCCGCATAGAAATCGGTATGGGAAAAGGGCGTTTTATTATGGATCTGGCAAGGATGAATCCGCAGATCAATTATGTAGGGATTGAGAAGTATTCCAGTGTGCTGATCCGGGGCATACAGAAGCTGGAGGCTGATCCTCTGCCAAATCTTTATTTTATCCGAATGGAGGCGGAGGAGATCACATCTGTTTTTGCACAGGGTGAGGCAGACCGTATTTATTTAAATTTTTCTGATCCCTGGCCGAAAGACAGACATGCGAAGCGCAGACTTCCCTCGCGTGAATTTTTGCGCCGGTATGATGAGATACTAGTAGCAGACGGTGTGATCGAATTTAAGACGGACAACCATGATCTGTTTCAGTTTGCACTGGAGGAGCTGGAACCGGCGGGATGGAAAATTCTTCAGATGACGGAGGATCTTCACCACAATGCGCAGATGATGGAAGGAAACGTGATGACTGAGTATGAGGAACGGTTTTCCTCGAAAGGGAATCCGATCTGTAAATACGTGATTGTAAGATCGCGTGATGCGGCAGATTGATTGAAGACGGGTGTTTATTGAAATAAAACGATAAAAGCATAAGAATAAGGAGGAAAACAGATGGAGTACAAATTTACAAGTGAAAATTTTGAGAGTGAGGTATTGCAGTCAGACATCCCCGTTTTGGTGGATTTCTACGCGGACTGGTGCGGCCCCTGTAAGATGATGGCGCCCATCATTGCCCAGCTTGCAGAGAAGTATGACGGGAAGGTAAAGATCGGAAAATGCAATATAGATGAGGATGACGGTCTTGCCAGAATGTACCGTGTGATGAACATTCCCAATATGAAAATTTTCGTCAAGGGAGAGCCTGTCGGAAATATTGTGGGAGCGGTACCGCCGGAGGCATTGGAGGCGGAATTGGCGAAGGTGCTGTAATATAAATGTGCTGCAAAACTTTTCATGTGTTTTGCAGCACATAATTTTTTAAATCAGACTGCCGGGTCTGCGTTTATCATATTAAAAAAAGCGCTATGACAGTAATCAGAAAAGCAACCAAGAGAAACATTGTAATGTAAGCAATCCTGCGTTTTATGGGTGATATGGACGTATTGTTTCTCTTATTCTCATAATCTGTAAACTGAGCGCTTAAAGCGGCGTTACGCATCGGATCACGGTTAGGATTGAACGTGCCAAAAGCTCCCATATTACTTTCCCCTTCTGTTTCATCTGTTGACTTAATAAGCAACTCTTAAGAAGGCGTCTTATTTTTTGTTAATATCTTCTTTATTATATAAGAATTTCAAAATGATTGGCGTCGCAATCGAAGAGAACAGGATCAGCAGGATCACGGCCATAAAATAGTCGGAAGTCAGAAGATCTGCAGCCAGTCCCTTCTGTGCCACAATCAGCGCAACCTCTCCGCGGGTCATCATGCCGACACCGATTTTCAGTGAATCGGACATGCTGTAGCGGCAGACCTTTGCCGCCAGACCGCACCCGATAATCTTGGCAAGAAGCGCGACAATCACAAAGCAGATACAGAAAATAAACAGTGTGGAATCCATTGCGTCAAAGTTGGTTTTCAGACCGATGCTGGCAAAAAACAGAGGGCCGAAAAGCATGTAGGAGCTCACATCCACTTTTCGTTCTATATATGTATTGTCACTTAAGTTACAGAGCACAATACCGGCGATATAGGCTCCCGTAATATCCGCAATGCCAAAATATTTTTCAGCCACATAGGACAGCGCGAAACAGAAAGCGAGTGAAACAATGGGAATACGTCTCGTGTGCGGATAACGTTTATCCAGGGCCAGAAAAACTTTAAATATGACAAAACCGCCTGCCACAGCGACTATAAAGAAAATAATGGTCTTTACAATAACCATGCCGGGATGAGAGTCCGGGGACTTAAACCCGATGACAAAGGTAAGGACGATAATGCCGATCACGTCGTCAATGATGGCGGCGCTGACAATCGTTGTACCTACCTTGCTTTTGATTTTGCCCAATTCCTGCAGGGCGGCGACGGTGATACTCACGCTGGTGGCTGTCATAATCGTACCGATAAAGACCGCTTTGAAAAATTCTTCGCTTCCCCAGGGTGCAACACCGTAAAAGCCCATATATAAAAGAGCGCCCAGCACCAACGGTACAAACACACCCGCACAGGCGATCAGAAGGGCGATCGGTCCTGTCTTGACCAGTTCCTTCAAATCCGTTTCCAGCCCCACCTCAAACATTAAAAGGACAACACCGATCTCCGCCATATGTGTGATAAAATCGGAAGGGGCAACCCAGCCTAGCACACAGGGGCCGACTAACAGTCCGGCCACAATCTGGCCGACTACCTGGGGCGCTTTGCATTTTCTTGCCATAACACCGAAAAATTTTGCGGCAAAAATGATAATTGCCAGATCTCTAAACACTTCATAAGCTTCCATAACAAACCTCCGAACAAAAATTTGCTACATAAGAATACACCTTTTATGAAGAAAAAACAAGAGAAATGGCAGTCACTTTCATATATTTTAGCGAAAAAAAGCGGAACTGTCTGATGAAGCGGAAATTTTCTTTATAATGGACAGAATCAGAAAAAGGAATGTAGAGCAAAGTATGCAAGGTAAAAAGAAAACATCAGATTTCTTGGAAATCTGATGTTTCGCTTTTGATAGTCGAAGCGACAGGATTTGAACCTGCGACCTCTGCGTCCCGAACGCAGCGCTCTACCAAACTGAGCCACGCTTCGATTGATGAACAACTATGATAATACAACATTTGTAAGGGTATTGTCAATGATTCTGAACGAATAATTTTGCTTAATTTCCCCATTTATAATCCTTTATGTTATGATAAACTGTATATGATTACCTTTTTTCGCTGCAGACAGTGAAAGGATCGCCTTGTTTTCTGCGCGAAACTTGATTTTAGGGAGAAGGAAGCCGGTGGAGAAACACGCGCTTAAAATTCCATGTAACGCCATGCCTTTTATCTGTGAAGCTGATTACAGCGTGTCGCTTGGGAAAATGATCCATGCAGACCGAACGGCGCCGTTTCATGTGGCGATTTATCTGCTCAGGGGTTCGATGGAGATCATCGAAGACGGTTTCCGCTATGAGTTACTGCCACACCGGCTCTTTTTCTTAAAAAGCGGTGTGCATCATTGGGGAGAGAACCCTTTTGAGGAAGGTTCGGCCTGGTATTATGCTCATTTTTACTGCGGAGAGCCAAAAGCCCATATGGAGGAACTTCCCAAAAATGTGTACTATGATACAAAAGTCTGCTTAACTTTGCGGGACAGCGAAAAATATATCACGCTCCCAAAGCTGACGGACTGCGGACGTATGCGGCAGATTCAGAAGGATTTTGAAAAAATGATAGAGGCTCATATTCATGGCAATATTCCGCAGGCTTCGGTCAGATTGTGGCAGATTTTTCTGGAATGTGCGAAAAATGCACCCGGAGATGTTGTGGAAAACGGTTATGTTAAAAAACTGCGGGAATACATACAGGCACATTACACAGAGAATTTCGATGCAAAAGAGGTGGAAACAATCTGCGGGCTTTCCTATAAATATGCAGGTACGCTTTTTAAGGAGGAAACGGGACAGACAATCCACGAGTATCAGCGTATGCTGCGGGTACGCAGGGCAAAGCAGCTATTGAAGGAGACGGACAAACCGATTACGGATATCGCACAGCTTACGGGATTTTCGGATGTGTTTTATTTCAGCAGGGTTTTTCGTGCGCAGCAGGGATGTCCGCCGAGCGAATACCGCAGGACGTATATTCCGGGGATCTGACAGATCGCTAAAGGGTGAATTGTCTTGAAAAGAAAGAAACATGAAAAGCTTTATTGAGGAGGATATGGAATATGAGACTGGATATGATTAAAATTATCTTTTTTGATATTGACGGTACACTGATTGATATCAACAGCAGGAAGATATCGGAAAAAACGCTGGAGACATTAATCCGATTGAAGGAGCGTAATATCCTTCTTTGTCTTTCGACGGGAAGGGCGCCGCTGACAGTCCCCCATTTCGAAGGCTGGGAACCCGATGTATTTCTTACTTTTAACGGCTCATACTGCTATAACAGGCAACAGATTATTTACAAAAATCCGATTTCGACTGAAGACGCAAAAGTAATTGTGAAGAATGCCGCCTCGATCAACAGGCGGGTATCGGCCGCTACGCCGAACAAGCTGGCAGCGAATGGCAAGGATAAAGACCTGGTGGATTATTTTTCTCTTGCCAAGCTGGATGTGAATGTTTCCAGCGGGTTTGACGAGATGATAGAGAAGGATGAAGTCTACCAGATTATGTGCGGAGGACGTGAAGAGGAATATCCGTCGCTTCTGCGTGACACGAAAAATGCGAAAATAGCGGCCTGGTGGGATCGGGCGGTGGACATCATCCCGGCGGACAGCGGGAAAGGGGTCGGGATCGAAAAGGTACTTGCACATTATGGTCTGAAAAAGGAGGATGCGCTCGCTTTTGGCGACGGCAACAACGATATAGATATGCTGCAGGCAGTGGGTATCGGTGTTGCTATGGCAAATGGATCGGATGCGCTTAAAGCAGTGGCGGATGATATATGCGGCCATGCGGCACAGGACGGGGTTTATCATTACTGTGTGGAGCATGGGCTGATAGCGGAAATTCGATGAAGAGGATGTGCCGGAGAAAACCAGGTTTGAAAGTTCTGTGAAAAAAAGCGGGGGTTTTTATGCCCCCGCGCCGATCATGTAAGCCATGAAATTGTAACTGTCCTGCGCATCCGTCAGGAAAAGATCCAGCCATAATTCCCCCGGATTAATCATCCGAAGCATCTGCAGAACCGCCGTGTTCTGCTTTAAGTCACAGAGCGTTTCGTTGGGCAGTTCCAGAAAGACACGGCCGCAGCTGTTTTCTACCATCTGAATAAATTTTTCTGTGTTTTTGATTGTTCTGATATTTACCTTATACATAAATTCTCTCCTTCCTGCATTCTCATATGGGTTTTCCTTTTGTCTTTTCTTTTGTGTTACCTTGTGATATGATAATATCATCATATTAAAAAATAATGTTAGGAATAAATACGCATTTTATATAACTATATTTCCAAAAATGAATTATTGAAGGATGAGGAAAGAACAGGCAGATATTCGTGTGAATGTTTCAACAGGAGGACAAGGGTATGATATTGCCGTGCAGTGTACAGACGAATATGCAGGGGGAGGAACTGCGCAAGCATGGGACGCATCAGTTTCCCGTGGCATGTTATCTGGATCTGATGCCCCGGGATGAAATTTCCTGGCATTGGCACAATGAATTGGAGCTGGGACTGGTTGCCGATGGAAGCGCCATTGTGGAGATGGGCTCTTCTTCCCGTCTGCTCCGGGCCGGGGAGGGATTTTTCTTCAACAGCAATATTTTGCATGCCGCCTCTTTGTCTGAGGATGATTCCTGTGAAATTCATTCCGTGGTGTTTCATCCGCAGGCTGTCAGCGGCAGTACGGACAATATAATCTGGCAGAAATATCTGAAACCTCTGATGGAAAATCAAGCGTGTCCCGGGTTTTATCTGACGCCGGATGTAGACTGGCAGAAGAAAATTCTGGACTCTCTGACTTCTCTTTGGCGGTCGGCGCAGGAGGAGTCTTTCGGCTATGAAATACAGATCCGCAATGAGCTTTCCACAATTGTGGCGCTGGTTTCGGAGTTTCAGCCGGTTGTGAACAGGAAATCTTTCGGAAAGGCCCAGAGGGACAATGCCAGAATTAAGGAAATGCTGACTTTTATCCAGGCCAATTACAGCAGGGAAATTACGATAGAAGAGATCGCCTCTGCCTGTGCGGTCAGTACGAGCGAGTGCATCCGCTGTTTCCGCGCAACGATTAACACAACGCCCATTGCCTATCTCAAATCTTACCGTCTCCAGCAGGCGGCGCTCAAGCTGCAGCTCACCACCGATAAGATATCGGCGATTGCGGAAAGCTGCGGATTCCAGGAGATGAGTTATTTTGCCAAATCCTTCAAGGAGGTCTATGGGAGCACGCCATCGGCATACAGAATCGGAAAATAATATAAATAAATAAGAATTTAATCCATTTTATTGCCGCATATTTCCGAATATAATACATATATTGAGGCGCAGGACAGAGGAAGTCGGAAAGGTGTCTGTGTGCCGGGCGATGGAAGCTGACATGGAGGGTAAAAGAATGGGTGATTTGAGGTTAGTCAAGGATTTTAAGGTGGAGGAAGGGTTTTTTGGCAGATATGAGAAGCTGGTAAAGGATGTGGTGCTTCCTTATCAGGAGCGGGCGTTGAACGATCAGATTGAAGGCGCGGAAAAGAGCCATTGTATTGAAAATTTCCGTATGGCGGCGAAGAAGCTGAAAACCGGGAGCTGTGACGGAGAGTTTTACGGTATGGTGTTTCAGGACAGCGATGTGGCCAAATGGCTGGAGGGTGCAGCCTATTCCCTTGCGCAAAATCCCGATGAGGCGCTGGAGAAGCGGTGTGATGAGATCATTGAGCTGATCGGTGAGGCACAGCAGAAGGACGGGTATCTGAATACCTACTTCACGGTGAAGGAGCCGGAGAAACGGTGGACGAACCTTCACGAGGCACACGAGTTATACTGCGCGGGACATATGATCGAGGCGGCGGTGGCCTATACGGAGTGCACGGGAAAGGCGAAGCTTCTGGAAATTATGTGTGATATGGCAGACCATATTTACCGTCATTTTATTGAGGAGGGCGCGGAAGGATATCCGGGGCATCCCGAGATTGAGCTTGCCTTGATGCGGCTGTACCGAAGCACCAAAGAGGAGAGATACAAGGAGCTTGCGTTGCATTTTATCAATGTGCGCGGCGTTGACCCTGACTATTATAAAAAGGAGATGAAGAAAAATCCCTGGCGCGTCTGGGGAAATCATCCCGAGGATACAGAGTATGCCCAGAACTATGCGCCGGTGCGGCAGCAGGACAAGGCAGTGGGACATGCGGTCCGGGCGGTGTATCTCTACACAGGTATGGCCGATGCAGCTATGGAGACGGGAGATACAGAACTTGTGGATGCCTGCAAAACGCTCTGGAACAATATCACACAGCACAGGATGTATGTGACGGGAGCCATCGGCTCCGCCTATGAGGGGGAAGCCTTCACGAAGGATGACCATCTGCCCAACGATACGGCTTATGCGGAGACGTGTGCGGCCATTGGCCTAATCTTTTTCTCCAATAAAATGCTGTATCTGGAACATAACGGCAAGTATGCGGATGTGATGGAGCGGGCTTTATATAATTGTGTGCTGGCAGGGATGCAGCTTGACGGCACGAGGTTTTTCTATGTGAATCCATTGGAGGCGCTGCCGGGTATTTCCGGGGAGGCCCAGACGCACAAGCACGCGCTGCCTGTCAGGCCCAAGTGGTTTGCCTGTGCCTGCTGCCCGCCGAATGTGGCAAGGCTTTTAGGATCCGTGGCGGAATACGCCTGGCATGTGATACCGGGCACTTTGTTCTCCAACTTGTACATTGCGGGCACTCTGGATGTGAGTGATCGTTTCGGAGGCAAGGTGGTTTTGCGGACAAATTATCCTTATGAACATGTACTGGAGTACCGTTTCGAACCGCAGGAGGGAAGAGCGGGCATGGAGGTGCCGTTGGCAGTCCGCATTCCCGCGTGGAGCAGGCAGACAAAAATTCTTTTAAACGGAAAAGAGGCGGAATGTGAAATCCGGGACGGGTTTGCTTATCTGCGGGGTGAGTATACGGCGGACGATGTGATTACGGTGGAGCTTGATATGACGGTAAGGCGTGTGTATACCAGCAGCCGCGTTTCCGCGAATACAGGAAAAGTCTCTTTGCAGCGTGGACCGCTGATTTACTGCGCGGAGGGCGTGGATAACGAGAATGATATCCTCTCCTTAAGTCTGAAAAGAGACGGAGAAGTGACGGTAGGAGCGTATCTGTCGGATGAATTGTTCGGGATTCAGAAACTTGTTGCACAGGGGTACCGGGAGACGGTAAACGAGGAGCTGTACAGTTTTGAGAGGCAGGAGGTGCAGCCGTGCCAGGTGACGCTGGTGCCTTATTATACCTGGGGAAACAGGGGGCTGAACCAGATGCGGGTGTGGATGCCCGAGAGGGATTAGCATAAAAGCTTGTCCAAATAAAGTATAAAAAGGGAATTGTATCTGAGAGAAATTCCCGTTATACTTACCTTAATATGGAATTGGAGCAAACAGGCGGTATGTCCATATGGATGTGCCGCCGTCTTTTTACGGAGGGTGTCAATATGTTAAAAAAGGACGAGAAAAAGATCGAAAAAAAGAGGGAAAAAGAAATTGATAAACTGATAAAAAAACTGACGCTGGATGAGAAAATTGCGATGATTCACGGGGCTTCCCTGTTTCGCTCCGGCGAAGTGGCGAGGCTGGGGATTCCCGCAATTGAAACTTCGGACGGGCCTATGGGCGTGCGTGCGGAATTTCTTGATGACAGATGGATTCTCGTGGGAAATCAGGATGATATGGTTACCTATCTTCCGAGCAACAGTGCGCTCGCTTCATCCTGGAATACGGACCTTGCCCGCGAAATGGGGCATGTGCTCGGAGCGGAGGCCAGAGGGCGCGGTAAGGACGTGATTCTGGCGCCGGGCATCAATATCAAGAGAGACCCGCTGTGCGGCCGGAATTTTGAATATATGAGTGAGGATCCGGTTCTCACAAAAGCGTTCGCGGTACCGTTTATACAGGCAGTGCAGGAAAATGATGTGGCGGCCTGTGTGAAACATTTTGCGGCGAACGGGCAGGAGACGGACCGCCTGATGGTGGATGAGGAGATTGATGAGCGGACGCTCTATGAACTCTATCTGCCTGCCTTTAAGGCGGCAGTACAGGAGGCCGGGGCCTACTCAGTCATGGGCGCCTACAACAAAGTCAACGGTGTTCACTGCTGTGAGAACAAAAAACTGCTGGATGAAATTCTGAGGAAGGAATGGGGTTTTGACGGCGCGGTAATCAGCGACTGGGGAGGCGTGCATAAAACCAAAGAGGCGGCAGAATGTTCTATGGATCTGGAAATGTCCATCTTCCCGGATTTTGACGATTACAAGCTGGCCAATCCGTTAAAGGCGCTGATTGAAAAGGGTGAAATTTCCGTGGATACGGTGGACGCCAAAGTGAGGAACCTTCTGCGCATGATGTACCGGCTGAAGATGATCGGCTCGAAAAAGGACGACCGCAAAGCCGGCGCATACAATAAGCCGGAACACCGGGAGGCAGTCCTTCGCGGCGCGCAGGAGTCCATGATTTTATTAAAAAATGAGAACCGCATTCTCCCTCTGGATGCGAAAAAAATAAAAAAACTGGCAGTGATCGGTGCAAATGCCGTGACACAGCACTCTTACGGCGGCGGCAGCGCGGAGATTAAAGCGCTTTACGAGATCTGTCCGCTGGCCGGGCTCAGGATGTATCTGGGCGGCAATGTCAGGGTCTCCTATGCGCAGGGCTACTATGTGCCGCAGAACAAGGCAGAAGAGGGAGAGAACTGGCAGGTGGCAAGTGTGGATGAGGATAGAAACCCGGATATGGGAAAAGCTGGCCGGGACGAAGTCAGTGACAGCGAAAACCGCCGCAGGGGAGAGGAAGAGCGGCTTGCGAAACTGGAGCGGGAAAAGGCGGAGGCTCATGAAAAAAATGAGAAGCTGTTCGCCGAGGCGCTTGAGATGGCAAAGGATGCGGATGCCGTTATTTTTGTGGGAGGTCTGAACCATGAATACGATGTCGAGGGCTGTGACCGGCCGGATATGAAACTGCCTTATGAGCAGGATATGTTGATTGAGGCGCTTTTAAAGGTCAGAAAGGATGTGATACTGACCTTTGTGGGCGGTTCTCCCGTGGAGATGCCCTGGCGGGAGCAGGCGCAGACCATATTGTGGAGTTATTACGCAGGCATGGAGACAGGAAATGCGTTGGCGCAGATTATTTTTGGTGAAGTAAATCCTTCTGGTAAGCTGGCGGAAACTTTTCCTGTCAGATATGAGGACTGCGTTGCCGCAAAGAACGGACAGTTTGGCAAGTGGGGAAATATTGTGCTGGAGGAAGGGCTGTACTGCGGCTATCGTCATTTTGACAGACAGCGGATCAAACCGGCCTTCTGCTTTGGGCATGGATTGTCTTACACCAGCTTTGAATACAGCGGCCTTACCATGAAAGCGGAAAAGGGAAAGGACGTGAAATTGACTTTCTCAGTCAAAAATACTGGAAAGCTGGCGGGAGCGGAGGCTGTGCAGATTTATATTGCGCCCATCGCCGCGCAGGTGGACAGGCCTGACAAGGAATTGAAGGCGTTTAGCAAAGTGGAGCTTGGAGCGGGCCGATCCAAAAAAATTTCTTTGACCTTGAAGCAGGAAGATTTTATGTATTATGATGTGCAGCTGCGCAAATTTATCGCGGATGCGGGCGATTACGAGATTCTGGTGGGCGCGTCCTGTGAAGATATCAGACTGCGGGGCATTGCAACGCTCAGTTAAGGCGGAAAGCGGCTCAACTGCGGGCAGCAGGCAGTTGAACTTTTCCATATAAACTGCATAACATTTCATCCCGGCGTACATGCTATACACGATGGCAATGAGCAGTGCCACGACGTAATATGACAAAATGACTGCTTGCAGTCAGTTTTGACAAATTATGGAGTGATAGGGCGAAGCCCGTGAGCTCGAAAAAACGCAGGTTTTTCGAGCGTGCACTGCTGAGTAGGGAGCAGAGTACAGGAAAGGGATGAAAACATGGATTATAATACGTTACCTGTCGGCCTTGGGCTGGCATTTGCGAACAACCGCGCAGCTATGGATCGTTTTTCGGGCATGTCCGATGACGAGAAGAAAGAGTTTGTGGAGAGGAGCCGGGGCGTGATGTCCGGGAAGGAAATGGACAGTCTGGTCGGTTCTCTTACGGAGGATGAAAAGCCGGATCTCCATCTCGAAGATGTGAATCAGATATTTAAGGGGCCGGGAATCGGATAAATGAGGGCCCGAAGGAAAAGGAAGCAGGGAGTTTTTTATGCAGATACAGTTGCCCGATAAAGTGCATCACATCATAAATACGCTGGAGGAGGCGGGATATGAGGCTTACGCAGTAGGCGGCTGTGTCAGGGATTCCATACTTGGCAGAAAGCCGGATGACTGGGATATTACCACGTCGGCTAAGCCGGAGGAAATAAAACGTCTCTTCCCGAGAACCGTGGACACGGGAATTAAGCACGGAACCGTCACGGTTCTTCTGGGAGGAGAGGGATTTGAAGTAACGACCTATCGGGTCGACGGCGTCTACGAGGACGGCAGACATCCAAGCGAGGTGACTTTTACCGCCAGCTTAAAAGAAGATCTGAAAAGACGGGATTTTACAATCAACGCTATGGCTTACAATGCGCGCACCGGTCTGGTGGATCTTTACGGCGGTCTTGCGGACATAGAAAACCGGGTGATACGCTGTGTGGGGATTGCCGGAGAGAGATTTGACGAGGACGCTCTGCGCATGCTTCGTGCGGTGCGCTTTTCTGCCCAGCTCAGCTTTCGGATTGAGGAGGCGACCGGGGAGGCGGTGAAGGCGCTTGCCCCCAATCTGCAGAAAATCAGTGCGGAGCGGATACAGGTGGAGCTGGTAAAACTGGTCACTTCTCCTAACCCCGATTATCTGCGGACGGCTTATGAGCTTGGCATCACAGCGCAGATTCTGCCGGAATTTGACCTCTGTATGGAAACGCCACAGAGACATAAGCACCACTGTTATGACGTAGGAGAGCACATCTTACATTCCATGATCGAAGTGGGGCCGGACAAAGTGTTGCGGCTTGGCATGTTATTCCACGATATCGGCAAGCCCCAGACTCTGACCATCGACCCGGACGGAACCACCCACAATAAAAGGCATCCCTTCGAGGGGGAAAAGATTACCAGAAAAGTGATGCGCCGTTTAAAATTCGACAACGATACCACAGATAAAGTGACAAAGCTGGTACTGTACCACGATTACGACATTGCACCGACAGAGGCGGGTGTGAGGCGGGCCATCAATCGCATGGGGGAAGATATTTTTGCCATGATCTTCACCGTGCGGCGTGCGGATATTGCCGCGCAGAGTGACTACATGCGGGAGGAAAAGCTTGCAAAAGTTGCTTACATAGAAAAGCTGTACAGCGAAATTCTGGCCCGTAAGGATGCGGTCACCCTGAAGGATCTGGCGATTTCGGGAAATGATCTGATTGCCGAAGGAATGCCGCCCGGCAGGCAGATTGGGGAAACGCTGTCCGCGCTTTTGGAGCGGGTGCTTGACGACCCTTCTCTGAATACGAGAGAGATTCTTCTCAAACTGTATAAAGAAGTGTAATGAAAATCCCCTGCCGGTCATAAGATGTAACAGTCAGAGTCAGGCGGGGGGTATTTTTGTGAATGACAGAGCTGTCAGTTTATTAGAAAATTATGAGATAGAGGTGCATCGTACATGGAAAGGCCGAGGGGCTATTTTGTGCGATTCAGACCGTGGTCTGCTCATTATGAAAGAATACAGCGGCCCGGCGGAGAAGGTCGGCTTTCAGGAGCACCTGCTGAATCATATCCGGGAAAGCGGCGTCGTGCGGGCGGAGTCCATTCTGCGGACGAAGGAGGATGAGCTGATTGTCCGGGATCAGGACAGGACGGCTTATATTGTAAAGACATACTGTGAGGGCAGGGAGTGCGATCATCGAAATGCGCAGGAATGCCGCCAGGCGGTGGATACCCTGGCGCATCTTCACGATGTCTGTGATCTTTCCGGCAGTGAAATGTTGGAGAATCAGCCTGTTTTTCATGTGGGAAATGAGTATGAAAAGCATAACCGGGAACTGAAAAAGGTGCGGAAATTTCTGCGGGAAAAAAGCCAGAAGACCGATTTCGAGATTTATTTGATGAAACATTATGATTATTTTATGGATATTGCCTTGCAAATTACGGGGGAATTGAGTTATTATGCCTATGAGGAGGATTCACATCCGTTCTCCGTTGTGTGCCACGGCGATTACCAGTATCATAATATCATACAGTCCGAGGGAGGCAGTGTGATTGTCAATTTCGAGAAGTGTGTCCGGGATTATCCTGTCCGCGACCTGTATCTGTTTATGCGCAAGCTTCTGGAAAAAAATAACTGGCCGCAGGCGCTTGGTGATATGCTGCTTTCGGGGTATAATGGAGTGAGACCCTTGAGTGACCGGGATTACAGGCAGTTGTATTTCCGCTTTGCTTATCCGGAGAAGTTCTGGAAAATCGTGAACTTCTACTATAATAGTGGGAAAGCATGGATTCCCGGGCGGAATATGGAAAAAATAGAGAAATTGTTTGCACAGGAGAGGGAGAAGCAGCTCTTTTTAAAGAGTGCATTTCCCGGCATAGATTAAATTATGTGCTGTTTTTGCACAGCCTGTACAAGACAATGCGGAAATGGAGTATATAATGATCAGAATGCACAGAAGAGTTTCAATGGCTGTTGCGGCGCTGGCACTGATGGCGGTTGTCTTGACGGGCTGCACCTCAGAGGCCAGCAACATCGGAAGGGCCAAGGATAAAAACGGAAGTGAGGATGTGGTGGATACCGGCTTTACGCTTTCTACCGTGGGCAGCTTTGATTCTGCGGATACGGCTGTCGTTCTGTCCACGGATCTGAACAACAAAGCGGTGTCCTTCATCAACATGAATACAGGAAAACCGTATACCCTCTATTATGACGGAACCACTTACGTGAAGGATAAGCACGATGGTCCTATGACCATTTCCCAGATCAAAGCGGGGGATGTAGTTGATGTCACTTTCTTAAAAGGTAAGAAAAAACTTGCCAGCATCAAACGATCCCCGGAGGCATGGGTGTACGATGATTTGTACAATTATGATCTGACGGGGGAGAACAGGACGGCCATGATCGGCTCCCAGAAATATTCTCTTCCGGACAGCGCCGTTGTTTTATCGGAGGGCCGACGTGTGGAAGCGGGCGAGGTCGTGTCCCAGGATGTGGTTACGATCTCGGGAATCAATCATAAAATTTACAGTGTCAATGTGGAAAGAGGGCATGGATATCTGCGTTTGAAAAATGAGCAGTCTCTGCTGGGCGGCTGGATTGAAGTGGGCAACAGCGTGATCCGTCAGATCACGGAGGACATGCTTCTCACGGTGCCGGAGGGTACCTATCAGGTAGTGCTTTCCAACAATAACGTGGGCTGCGTGAAGGAGATAACGGTGGAGCGCGGCAAGGAAGTGGTGCTCGATGTGGGTGATCTGGAAGTTGCGGAAGATGCAGTTGGAAAGATTCTCTTCACGGTAGAGCCGGAGGGCGCGAAAGTCAGTGTGGACGGAAAGCCGGTGGATATCACCAAGGCTGTGGAATTAAAGTACGGGATTCACCAGATACAGGCGGAGGCGAACGGTTACGATACCTTGACCAAACACATTCAGGTGGGATCAGAGTATGCGACCATTTCCTTTAAGCTGGAGGAGAGCCGTAAAAACGACGGCGAAAACTCTGTCAGCGGCAATTCGACAACTACTGACCGTATCCCATGGCAGGATACGATGGATACTGCCAAAAAGCCGGACAGCGTCAGTGGTAATAATTCTTCGAGTGTAAGCGATAACGCGCTGGGAAGTGCGAACAATAACAAAGTGTATATTGATTCCCCGAAAGACGTTGAAGTTTATCTGGATGGAAACTATATAGGACTTTCGCCGGTCAGATTTACGAAAACGGTGGGAAGACATGAAATCACGTTGAAAAAGACTGGATATAAGACAAAGACCTACACAATTTATCTGGAAAACACGAAAAAGGACGAGACTTACTCTTTTTCTGCCCTGGAAAAGATAAATACTGACGGCGACAAGAAAGATGACGATGATAATTCCAATAACGGGACGACCGCACCGGCACCTTTGTTGAAAGTTGAAATTAAACCTGGTACGGTTACCGTTGAAAAAGGACAGGAAGTAGCTTTTGAAGCGCAAGTCAGTTTAAATGACACAGATCAGAATGATGTCAGTATTACATGGGGGCTGGTCGGACAAAAATCAGAAGGAACTAAGTTTAAGGGAGGGGATGAACCCAGTACTTTGACGGTAGCTTCAGATGAATCTGCGGAGAGTCTTACGGTTACGGCTACATATTCGGATGGCGAAACAGGACAGACTCTGTCTGGAGAAGCGACGGTTACGGTTATTGAAAAGAAGACGCCAGAGGAGGTTGCGGTTGCATTTTTGATTGTACCTGATGAGGCAGAGGAAAAAATTAGCGAAGTTATTGTGGATGGGAAGTCGTGTGGGACGGATTTTCCTGAAAAGCTGTCCTGTGAGGAACATAAAATAACAGTAAAAGCGGATGGTTATGAAACATGTGAGAAAGTAGTTACAATTTCAGAAAACAGGAAAGAAGTTGAACTTAAATTTGAGAAAATTTCTGATTCTGTGACGGACACTGATTCGGATCCCGAAGATACAGTGGATCCACCATCTGATCAGAATGAGCCGGGATCGGTAATTGATGAGGATGAGAAAGAAAATGAGGATGCTCCTAAAGTGGAAGAGGAGAGCAACACAGAGAATAACAATGACGGATTGATTACAGAAAGAGTCGAGATCACCAAAGAAGCACATCCGATCAAAAAGTGGTTTTCCTCATTGTTTAGATAATTACTGATCTGCATAATAGGCACTCAGCGCCCTAAGTGAGGATATTTATCCTTATTAGGGCGCATTTTATTTCTATTTTCAATGAATTAATTTCTCTATATATGTAATGATAATGTAATGAAAATACTTGATTTTTGCATTGCGGTAAGGTATAATTACTGAAATGCAATGAAGGGAGGATAAACATGGCACAGGCAGTAAACGTAAATTTTCGCATGGATGCGGATTTAAAAAAAAGTATGGAGCAGGCATGTTCAGAATTAGGAATGTCGATGACGACAGCTTTTACAATTTTTGCAAAAAAAGTAAGTCGTGAAAGAAGAATTCCTTTTGAGGTCAGTGTAGATCCTTTTTTTTCTGAGACCAATACGCGCTATTTGGAGAGGATTGCTCAAGATGTTGCTCAAGGCCAGGCGTATTTTGCTGAGCATGAACTGGTGGAGGAAGAAGAGTAATGCGGCTGCTTTGGGAAGACCGAGCCTGGGATGACTATCTTTATTGGCAGGCACAGGACAAAAAGATACTGAAGCGAATTAATGTATTAATTGAGGAAATGAAAAGGACTCCTTTCGAAGGAAGAGGAAAACCAGAGCCGCTGAAAGGAAATTTGAGCGGATATTGGAGTCGCCGTATTGATGATGTTAATCGGATTGTCTATTTTGAGGAAAACCATATGATTTATGTTATTTCATGCCGGGGTCATTATTGATATTTTTGCTGGCAACTGAAACAATGTAATATAAAGGAGCGCATATGTCTGAAAAAAAATACACCTATGAGGAATTTCTTCAAATCATTGCGGCGCTGCGCAGTGAAAACGGCTGCCCCTGGGATAAGGTACAGACTCATGACAGCTTAAAATCCTGCATGATGGAGGAGGCGGCGGAGCTGCTTGCCTCTATCCGTATTTACAATAAGACCGGCAATCCCGAAAATATGATTGAGGAATTGGGTGATGTCCTTCTGCAGGTTGTGATGCACGCGCAGATTGCTTCTGAGGAAGGTCTTTTTACGATGGAGGATGTGATAAACGAGGTCAGCCGCAAAATGGTGCGGCGGCACCCTCATGTTTTTGGCACGGAAAGTGCGGATACACCCGATGAGGTGCTTGTGAACTGGGAGGAAATTAAAAAGGAGGAGAAGAAAGATAAGGATTGGGTACAATCACCCTTGAAGGATATACCGAAGGAGCTTCCATCATTGACCAGAGCGGTCAAAGTTTTAAAAAAGATAGATAAGCACTATGAGAAAGGGAACACATTTGATCAGGATACGGCTGCCATTTGTGAGCTGGCGGAGGCATTGAGAAACTGCGAGCCGCAGGCGGACAATAAAGAGACTGAGGCGCTTTTATCCGAGCTGCTTTTGCGGATCAGCGATGTGGCCAGAATTACCAAAATCCCGCAGGAACAGGCGTTAGCGGACCGAATAGAGGATTTAATAGAGAAATACGAGTAAGTTTTCTGACAATAAACTATAAATTTTATAAATAAAGTCTTAACAAGGAGAAAGAAACGTGGGTGCACCCGAAAAATGCCGTAAAAAAGGCATTTTTTGCTTGACATGCCAGGTAAAAGCAGATATAAATATGTATAGACGGTTTCCGAGGGAAGCTAAATAATAATACGAAAACTCATTTAAGAGGAGGAGTTCAAATGAACAAAACAGAGTTAGTTGCAGCAATGGCTGATCAGGCAGGATTATCTAAGAAAGATGCAGAAAAGGCTTTAAAGGCATTTACAGACGTGATTGCTGATGAGTTAAAGAAAGATGGCAAGGTACAGTTAGTTGGTTTCGGTACCTTTGAAGTTTCCAAGAGAGCAGCTAGAGAGGGTAGAAATCCTCAGAGCGGCGCTGTTATGAAGATCGCTGCATCCAAGGCTCCTAAGTTTAAGGCTGGCAAGGCTTTAAAGGATATGCTTAACGCATAATTAAATTTCTGGTGACAAACAAGGCCTGTATGCATTGCATACGGGCCTTTTTCCGCACATAAGCAGGGTATGAAGTGTAGAAAAGCAGAGGAGGATTCAAATGCGACTGGATAAATATTTAAAAGTTTCAAGGCTGATCAAACGCCGCACGGTGGCAAACGAGGCATGTGATGCGGGAAGGGTATTTATTAACGACAGACCCGCCAAGGCGTCCGCCAACGTGAAGACAGGGGATGTGATCACTATACAGTTTGGCAATAAAGAAGTAAAAGTGGAGGTTCTCGATGTACAGGAGACGGTCCGCAAAGAGGAGGCCAAGGAATTGTTCCGCTACCTCACATAAAGACTGAAAAGGCATATTTCCGAAAAGTCAGACATACACTGAACCAGTACCATAATTATGGTATAGGAGGCGTGTATGGAAGATCTGAACAACAGCGGTAAACGGCCGCATAAACTGATGCTTACAGGCAGAAGAACCTGCGCACTGACAGGTGTAAATGATGTGCTTTCCTTTGATGTAAATGAGATTTTGTTGGAAACAGAGCAGGGTATGCTGATGATACGCGGCGGAGAGCTGCATGTCAGCAGACTTTCTCTGGATAAGGGAGAAGTGGATATCGACGGGCGGATTGACAGCTTTACTTACTCGGAAACCGCAGGGTACGGAGCCAAAGGAGAGTCTCTGCTGGCGAGACTGTTTAAGTGACAGTGTGGAGGATGGGAAAGGTATGAGCCGGGAGATCGTACAGGAGCTTACTTTTTTTACACATTCTGTCCTTATGGGGCTGGTCATCACTTTTATCTATGACTGGATCCGGGTGCTGCGCAGGCTTTTCAAGCATGGGACAGTCCTGACGTCGGTGGAAGACCTTTTGTTCTGGCTGGCCTGCGGGATCGGCGTATTTTATATGCTCTACAGAGAAAACGACGGGACGCTGCGCTGGTTTGCCATTCTCGGAGCCGCAATCGGTATGTTTTTTTATAAATTGGTTGTGCAGGATGCATTTATAAATGTTATGTCAACATGCATACACAAGATCATGTGGTTCATTTTTCGTCTCCTACAAATTGTGCTAAAACCCTTGAAAAGCCTGTATTTTACTGGGAAAACATTTGTTCTTCACATGGAAAAAAAATTGAAAAAGTGTAAAGAATTTATTAAAAAACGGTTGACGGGTTTGCTGAAAACAATTAGAATGGTTTTATGTAAACGCTAACAGGCGGGGGGAGAGGGGAAAAGTTCGAAGCATGGCAAGAAAAGCAGCATATCGTAAAAGACGTCAGAACAGGCTGGCCATGCTTTTAGTTACCACCGTAGTGCTAATGATGATGCTCGTGGTTACCTTTAAAAGTGTGGAGCTGAGGGAGAAGCGTCAGTTTTATATGGAAAGGGAAGAGGCGCTGATCAGCGAGATAGAGGCGGAACAGGCGAGATCTGCGGAAATTGAAGAGTATGGGAAGTATACGCAGACTAAGAAATTCGTTGAGGAAGTGGCAAAGGAGAAACTGGGTCTGGTGTACGAGGGCGAAATTATCTTTAAAGATGAAAAATAGGTAAATTAACGTCGAGTAGGGGAAAATTTCCTCTACTCGATTTTTGGAATAAAACACATCAACTTTTCATATATATGTGTAAGACGGGTTTTGCGGGCTTTTCCGCTTTTCCCGGACAGGCAGTATTGGCGTATATGGAGGCGGTGTGTGATGAAAAGACGGACAAGCTTAAAAGAAGACGGCAGAATAGATATGATCCCGGAGTATGGCAGGCAGAAGCTTTTGTCTTATGCGGAATCTTTTCGTGATCTGGCGGATTTGTTTGAGGACACCCAGGTGAAGGATGAACCTGCAGGGGAAGAACCTGCGGACAGGCAGGAATATCTTTACAGGAGGCGTCTGCAGGAAAGCCAGGGACTTCTGGCGGAACATTTAAAGGAGATGGCGCATATTCTGGCGATAACAGCCAGGGAAACATGCCGCTGCCGGCCTATGGGAGAGCGGCGGTATAAGCAGATGGTGGCACTGCTCAAGGAATCCGGCATTATGTTAAAGGACTTTCTGGAGCTGGAACATGAGGACGGTCACAGAGAGATCAGTCTTGTCATGAGGCAGAACAGCGGGAGGCGTGTCCACTTCGGGGAGATTGAATATATTTCTACGGAGGATGTAGCGGATTACATATCGGTAGCTATGAACCGCAGGCTCTGTGCGGCGAAAAATACACCCGCCTATCTTGCGGCGGAGTATAATACATATTATTTTCTGGAAGAGCCGCCCTACCATCTGCTGACAGGCTTTGCCAAGGCGGTGAAGGAGACGGAAAAGGTGTCGGGGGACAGCTATTCCTTTTTTGAATCGGACACGGGAAAACTGCAGGTACTGCTTTCAGACGGCGTCGGCTCCGGGGAGGAAGCCCGCCGGGAATCCGGCCGGGTGATTGAGATGATGGAGCGCCTTCTGGAGGCGGGATTCGGGAAAGAACCTGCGGTACAGATGGTGAACGGGGCAATGGCAGCGGCGGGTCAGGAGCAGGCGATGTCCACGCTTGACGTGTGCGATATTGACCTTTATACGGGGAACTGTGAATTTTTGAAAGTGGGGGCGGCCAGCACCTATATTAAAAGAGGGCGGCTGGTGGACAGGCTTTCCTCGAGAAATCTGCCTCTGGGGGTTTTTTGGAAAATGACGCCGGAAATCCAGAACAGGACGCTGCAGAGTGGCGATTATGTAATTATGCTTTCGGACGGCGTGCTTGACGCACTTTCGGAAGGTATCGGAGAAGAGGCGCTGCCGGAGATTATCGGCAGGATGGAATACAGTAATCCGGGAGAGATCGCAAACCAGATTCTGGCTTACGCCATCGGGCAGAGCCGGGGGCATATCCGGGATGATATGACGGTGCTTGTGACGGGGATCTGGGATCAGGAGGTTTCCCTGTAACTGGAGCGGCGGACGGACAGGCGGGAAATGAAGGAAAAATTTTATGAGACCGTAAAAAAATATATGGGTGCACACAGTATGGCAGAGCCGGGGGACTGCATAGCGGCCGGGGTTTCCGGGGGTGCGGATTCTGTCTGTATGCTGCATTTACTGGTGCGGCTGCAAAAGGATATTCCGTTCCGGCTGGCAGTGGTGCATGTGAATCACGGGATGCGCGCGGAGGCTGCGGAGGACGCCGCTTTTGTGAAAAAGCTTTGCGCACAATGGGACATTCCCTTTTATTTGCGGGAGGTGGATATGGCGGGCTATGCGGTTTCCCACAGGCTGTCTTTGGAGGAGGCAGGACGCGTGCTCCGCTATCGGGCATTCCAGGAGGTACTTTTGGAGATCAGTGCAGGGGACAGAAGCAGGATTGCGGTGGCGCACAATGCGGATGACAGGGCGGAAACCATGCTCTTTCACATGTTCCGGGGAAGTGGATTGAAAGGATTGTCATCGATACGTCCGGTCAGGGAATCGGTCATCCGTCCTCTTTTATGTGTGGACCGGGGTCAGATTGAAACTTATCTTGCGGCGGCGGGACTTGGCTGGCGGGAGGACGCGAGCAACGGGGAGGATGCTTATGCCCGCAACAAAATCAGACATCACATACTGCCTTATGCACAGCAGGAAATCTGTGGCAGGGCAGTTTCGCATATGGGAGAACTGGCGGATATTCTGGCGCAGACCGAGGATTATCTGGCCCGGGAAACGGAAAGACTTTATGATATCTGTGTGCGGGAGGATACGGAAAGAAAACCCGGTGGGAAGAGCGCCGTGGGAACGGCCGGAGAAATCGGGAATCTGTACGGAGAAATAAAAATAGAGCTGACCAAATTCTGTGCAGAGGATGTGGTGATGCGAAAGCGCATACTTTTGCGGGCGCTGGAAAGGCTGACGCCCTATCGGAAAGACATCACCGCGCGTCATATCGCGGGACTGATGGAGCTTACGGAAAAAGAAGGCAGCAAGGAGTTTTCTCTCCCATATGGGATCAGGGCGGTTAAGGAGTACGATACGCTGTTTTTAAGGCGGAAGGAAGAAACGGAGGGCGATCTGGGACGTCAGCAGGCGCAGGAGGCGGACAGACCGGGGCGGCAGTCGGCGGCACCTTCAGACGATCTGCCTGAAATCTGTATTGCTGAGTCTTCGCTCACACCTGGTACTGCGGTGGAGTATGAAGTGCCGGGAACGGGCAGTTTTACTTTTATTCTGTGGGAGGCGGCTTTTCTGCCGGGAGCGTCTTTTTTCTACAGAAAGGAACAAAATATTCCAGAAAATAGATATACGAAATGGTTTGATTATGATAAAATAACTACGTCTTTATTCCTGCGGACCAGAAGGCAGGGAGATTATCTTACCATAGACGACGCACTCCATACGCAGTCTGTGAAGCAGTACATGATCAACGAAAAAATTCCGAAGACAAAACGGGACGATGTGTATCTGCTGGCGGATGGCAGCCATATTCTCTGGGTGCCCGGACACCGTGTAAGCAGACAGTATCGGGTGGAGAAAAACACGAGGCGTATTCTTGAGGTACGGCTAAGAGGAGGAAATGATGGCGGAACGAATAGAGGTATTGCTGACAGAGGCGGAAGTGGATAAGCGGATTCAGGAGATTGGTGATCAGATTTCCAAGGATTATGCGGGAAAGCAGGTACATCTGGTGTGCGTGCTGAAGGGAGGCAGCTTTTTCATGTGCGAACTGGCCAAAAGGATTTCGGTGCCGGTGTCCCTTGATTTCATGTCGGTGTCCAGCTATGGCGGGGATACCAAGTCAAGCGGGGTAGTCAGGATTGTGAAGGATCTGGATGAACCTTTGAAAGACAAGCATGTGATTGTGATTGAGGATATTGTGGATTCCGGGCGGACGCTGAGTTATCTGCTGGATATGCTGGAAAGCAGAGGACCGGCGGATGTGAAGCTCTGCACGCTTCTGGACAAGCCGGACCGGCGTGTGGTGGATGTGAAGGTGGATTATACAGGATTTGAGATTCCCGATGAGTTTGTGGTGGGATACGGCTTGGATTATGATCAGAAATACCGCAATCTGCCTTATATCGGGATGGTAAAATTTGATTAACTGTCTTAGTACAGACTGGAGTAGAGGAATTACTGGATGAACAAGAGTGGTAGAAGTTTTTATCTGTATTTTGTAATCATTATCTGTCTGTTGCTGTTTACTGTCTGGGTAGGAACGCTGCGGGTGCCAAACAGCGGCTATACCAGAGGGGAATTTGAGACGCAGATGGAGAACAATGAGGTCGCGGTGGTGACGGTGTGTCCGAATAAGGATACACCTACGGGTTCCCTGAAGGTGGTTCTCAAGAGCGGTGAGGAGAGAATCCTCTATGTGACGGACGTGACAGAGATGGAACGCATTGTCAGGGAGCACGGTATAGACTGCTCCGTGGAGAGCGTGCCGGAGGAAAGCTGGTTCTTAAACAGCGTCCTGCCGATTCTGATTGTAGTAGTGGTCTGCGTCTTTTTCTTTGTGATGATGAATGCCCAGAATGCCGGCGGTGGCGGCGGCAAGATGATGAATTTTGGGAAGAGCCGCGCCAGATTGACGATTGGAGCGGAAAATAAGATCACGCTTGGAGATGTGGCCGGTTTAAAAGAGGAAAAAGAGGAGCTGCAGGAGATTGTGGAGTTTCTCAGAGAGCCGGGCAAGTTCACCAAGGTGGGGGCACGAATCCCCAAAGGTGTGCTTTTAGAAGGTGCGCCGGGTACGGGTAAGACACTTCTTGCCAAGGCCATTGCGGGCGAAGCGAATGTGCCGTTTTTCAGTATTTCCGGTTCGGATTTTGTGGAGATGTTTGTCGGTGTGGGAGCGTCCCGTGTGCGTGACATGTTTGCGGAGGCGAAACGCCATGCACCCTGTATTATTTTTATAGATGAGATTGACGCAGTGGCGAGACGGCGCGGTACCGGCATGGGCGGCGGCCATGACGAGAGAGAACAGACATTAAATCAGCTCCTGGTGGAGATGGACGGTTTCGGCGTAAACGAGGGCATTATCGTGATGGCGGCCACAAACCGTGTGGATATCCTGGATCCGGCAATCCTTCGTCCCGGGCGTTTTGACAGAAAGATTACAGTGGCTTCCCCGGATGTGCGTGGCAGAGAAGACATTTTGAAGGTACATGCCAAGAATAAACCTCTCGGTGACGATGTGGATCTGCAGCAGATTGCCCAGACTACGGCGGGCTTTACGGGAGCGGATCTGGAGAACCTGTTAAACGAGGCGGCCATCAATGCAGCGATGGATAAGCGGGTTTTTGTGCGGCAGGAGGATATCAAGAAGGCGTTCATCAAGGTGGGAATCGGCGCGGAGAAAAAAAGCCGCATCATTTCGGAGAAGGAAAAGAAGATTACGGCCTATCACGAGGCAGGCCACGCGATTCTGTTCCATGTGCTGCCGGATGTGGGGCCGGTATACACTGTTTCTATTATCCCGACTGGTCTTGGGGCAGCAGGTTATACCATGCCTCTCCCGGAGAAGGACGAGATGTTCCTCACAAAAGGAAAGATGTTTGAGGATATTATGGTGTCCCTGGGCGGCCGAATCGCGGAAGAGATTATCTTTGACGACATTACGACGGGTGCGTCCAGCGATATCAAGAAAGCCACCAAAGTGGCCCGCAGGATGGTGACCCGTTATGGTATGTCTGCTAACATTGGTGTGATTAATTATGACGACGATGACGATGAAGTGTTTATCGGCAGAGATCTGGCTCACGCGAAGAATCACAGCGAGCTCGTCTCCGGAGAGATCGACAGGGAAGTAAAAATGATCATAGATGACTGCTATCAGAAAGCGAAAGACATCATCATGGAGCACGAGGATGTGCTGCACAGGTGTGCTAAGCTGCTGCTGGAGAAGGAGAAGATCAACCGTGCGGAGTTTGAGGCGCTTTTTGATACCTATTATCCCCAGCCGGAGGAACCCGGGGAGAGAGTGGGAGAAGAACAATAATTATGCATAATGCACAAAAACACATATATAAAATTGTAATATTTGTGAATCCTTAGTATTGTAGACAGACATGGGGTATGCTAATATACTACTTGTAACCCCCCAATACATTATATAGTTTTTTGCTATACCCCATAAGAAAGAAATACCTTCTCTAAAAAAGACAGTTTTTTGACTGTCTTTTTTACTTGTGGTGTGATCTGACCGCAAATCATCTGCGTTCATGAATTGTGGGTTGCGCATCCACAGCATATAGGATAAAATACCTATATATCGTTTTTCATATCAAGGAAGGGCTGATTATGGATATTAACCAATTTCAGAAGGCAGAAAAGAATCAGCAGTACTTTGCGGGCATGCGCCCGGTATTTAACAGGAAAGCTTTATTCACGGATTTGTCCGAAGACTATGTATCACCGATGGAGCCAAGCGCCTACGGTGAAATTACCGTGCGTTTTCGGTCTGCCAAAAATAATATTGATAAAGTGTTTTTTGTACACAATAATGTGAAACACCTCATGTTCAAGACAGAATCGGACGATTATTTCGATTACTATTCGATAACGATCCAGCTTGAGGATGAGAAGGTGAGTTATTATTTTGAAATACATGCAGGCAAACTTTCCTGTTTTTATGACATGCGGGGTGTTACGAAGGATACAAACGAGTACTATTATTTTCATGTGATTCCGGGCTTTAAAACGCCGGATTGGGCGAAGGGAGCGGTGTTTTATCAGATCTATGTGGATCGTTTCTACAACGGTGATCCCACCAATGACGTGCTGACGAACGAGTACCAGTATATCGGGGATAAGACGGTCAGAGTGGAGGACTGGGATAAATATCCCGCAGCTATGGGCGTGCGCGAATTTTACGGCGGCGATCTGCAGGGCGTTCTTGATAAGATGGATTATCTGCAGGAACTGGGCGTGGATGTGATCTATTTCAATCCGCTGTTTGTGTCGCCTTCCAACCATAAGTATGATATTCAGGACTATGACTATATTGATCCCCATTTTGGCAGGATTGTGCATGATGAAGGGGAGCTTTTAAAGCCGGAGCAGACGGAGAACCGTTTTGCTACCCGGTATATTGACCGTGTCTCCAACAAAGAAAATCTGGAGGCCAGTAACGAACTTTTTGCCGAGGTAGTGAAAGAAGCGCACAGAAGGGGCATGAGAGTTATTCTGGACGGCGTGTTCAATCACTGCGGGTCTTTTAACAAATGGCTGGACAGGGAACGGATTTATGAGAATGCGCCCGGATATGAAAAGGGCGCCTATATTGATAAGGATAGCCCTTACCACAATTATTTTCAGTTCCATGATGAATATAAATTCCCCTACAATGGTTCCTATGACGGCTGGTGGGGACATGACACGCTGCCGAAGCTGAACTATGAAAATTCCAGACAGCTTCTGGATTATGTGCTTTATATCGGCAGAAAATGGGTATCCCCGCCTTACAATGCGGACGGCTGGCGGCTGGACGTGGCGGCGGATCTGGGCCACAGCCCGGAGTTTAACCATACGTTCTGGAAAGAATTTCGCAGGGCGGTAAAAATGGCGAACCCGGATGCGATTATTTTGGCGGAGCATTATGGCAGTCCGTTAGACTGGCTGCAGGGGCAGGAATGGGATACGGTCATGAATTATGACGCCTTTATGGAGCCGGTGACCTGGTTTCTGACAGGGATGCAGAAACACAGCGACGATTACAGAGAAGATATGCGGGGTAATGCGGACAATTTCTGGGGAGCCATGAGACATCACTGCGCTGCCTTTACCATGCCGTCTCTTCTGGTGGCGATGAACGAGTTGTCCAATCACGATCACTCCCGATTCCTTACAAGAACGAACCATAAAGTGGGAAGGACGAATACGCTCGGACCGCAGGCGGCTGACACGGGCGTGAATAAAGCGGTGCTTCGCGAGGCGGTAGTGATCCAGATGACATGGCCCGGCGCGCCCACGATCTATTATGGGGACGAGGCGGGTGTCTGCGGGTTCACGGATCCGGATAACAGGCGGACATATCCTTGGGGACACGAAGATCAGGAACTGATTGCTTTCCATAAGGAGATTATCCGTATTCATAAATCACACAAGGAGTTTTTGACAGGCTCTCTTAAATATCTGTGTGCCGACTATAATTTGATCGGTTACGGCAGGTTTACCAGAGAGAGTCAGTCGGTAATTTTGGTCAATAATAATGATTACGAGGTTACGAAGGAAGTGTCGGTATGGTATCTGGGCATTCCGAAAGAGTGTGTGCTGTCCTGTCTGATACTGACGATGGCGGAAGGTTATTCCACGGAGTCTAAGCAGTATCCTGTTATTTCTGGCAAGGTGAAGGTGACGCTGCCGGCAACATCGGCAATTATTTTGAGACATGAGAAACAAAGAGAACGGAAATTTTTAAAGTTTTTCTGAGGGGCACGATAATGAAGATATTAAGAAATATCATAGTGGGCATAGGGGTTCTGGCAGCACTGTTGTGTGCGCTCATTATATTATCTGCTGCAAATCCCGGAATTACACAAACTCTTTCATCCCTGCTTTCGGGCGACGGTATTCCGTCAAAGGAGGAGAAATCTGAGGAATCTATTGAGGATGAGGCATCAGAGCTTTCCGATCAACTGTCTGATCCGCCCTCTGAAGCAGAGGAAGAAGGGGAGGAGCCGGAGGACGATTCTGCTCTGCCCGAGGAGGAAGAGGAGATGGGGGCAAGGCTGAGTGTACAGCGCCAGCCTGAGGAGCCGGAGCGGGGCACATCTGACCCGGAAAGCAGCGGTGCGAGCGTCAGAGGCATGAACGGTTATGAGCCGCCGGCGGAATCGGGGGTGAACGTTCCCGAGGCAGTAAGCGGAAAATCCGGCTATCAGCCCATCACAGAGAAATCCGAAGAACTGCCTGACGCGGAGGGTGGCGAATATACAAGCGATTTGGGCTATGGCGAGACGGGAGATAACTTGTCTTTTGATTCCATTTTTTATCCTTATTATCAGATGCTGGATCAGAAGGGACAACACCTTTACCGGCAGATCTATGCCAATGCAGCCGCGTATAACGCGGCTTTTGTGCCCATTGAGGCAGTACCCGTGTCAGAACTTAAGAATGTGGTTATGGCTGTATACAATGACCATCCTGAACTTTTTTGGCTGAATACGATATTTACATGCAGATACGACCAGAATAAAATCTGTGCGGAGCTGGAATTGGAATTTAACATGACACTGGAGGAGCTTACCGCATCCTCAAAGACGTTTTATAATATCACCAATGAAATTTTGTCCCAGGTACAAAATCTTGGTACTTATGAGAAAGAGAGCCGGCTGCACGATATTCTGATCGAGCGGGTGGAGTACGATAAGGGTGCGGATAAGAACCAGAGTGCTTACAGTGCATTGGTGGACGGAAAGAGCGTGTGCGCGGGATATGCCAGAGCTTACCAGTATCTGATGCAGCGGGCTGGGATTCCCTGCTTTTACTGTACGGGGTACGCGGGACAGGATCACGCATGGAATATTGTCGGGCTGGATGACGGCTATTATAACGTGGACGTGACATGGGATGACACGGAAGGCGGCCAGTACGATTATTTTAACAAAACAGATGAGATGTATGCGGATACCCATGTGAGACGGGAGCTATCGGTGAATCTGCCAAAGTGCGAGGGACAAAGGTATGTGGTTCCTTGATGAGCCGGCTTACGGAGTGGGATATGAAGAAGTGACAGTGGGAGTGCCGAAAGGCATTCCCATTATGATATTCAGATTTTTATAATGAATTCGAGAAGAAAAAGGGGGAAATAGGACATGCTATCGTTCGAGAGCGATTATATCCAGGGGGCACACGAAAAAATTTTAGAGCGTCTTGCAGAAACAAACAGGGAGCCGCTTTCCGGCTACGGCAATGACAGATACTGCGAGAGCGCAAAAGAAAAGATCAGACGGGCATGCGGCTGTGAGGAGGCGGAGCTCTTTTTTCTGACAGGGGGTACCCAGACCAACCAGGTTGTAATCAGCTCCATGCTGAAATCTTACGAGGGTGTGATTGCGGCCGAGACAGGACATGTCAGTGTCCATGAGGCGGGAGCCATCGAGCACAGCGGCCACAAGGTGCTTACCATTCCGGGGCATGAGGGAAAAATAAAGGCGGAGGAACTTGTGGCTTACCTGAAGGCTTACTGGGAGGACACAAGCCACGAACATATGGTATTCCCGGGCATGGTTTATATTTCCCATCCCACGGAGTACGGCACGTTGTATACTGAATCAGAGCTTGCATCTATCGCTGATATATGCAGAAAATACAGCATTCCATTGTATCTGGACGGCGCAAGGCTTGGATATGGGCTGATGAGCCGGGAAACGGATGTGACCCTCCCGAAGATCGCCCAATACTGTGATGTGTTTTATATCGGCGGCACTAAGGTGGGGGCGCTTTGCGGGGAGGCACTGGTATTTCCGAAGAAAAACATGCCGGCCCATTTTCTGACGCTGGCCAAACAAAAAGGTGCGCTCCTCGCGAAGGGACGGCTTCTGGGTGTGCAGTTTGACACGCTCTTTACGGACGATTTATATTTTCGGATCAGCGCCCATGCCATCGAGATGGCGGAAAAGATGAAGGAAATGTTTCGGGAAAAGGGGAAAAGATTTTTCCTTGACTCTCCGACAAACCAGCAGTTTCTTATTCTGGAGGACGGGGAGATGACACACCTGCAGGAACTGGTGAAATTTGATATCTGGGAAAGATATGACGAAGGGCATACGGTTGTGCGGTTTGCCACAAGCTGGGCGACGGAAACCGGGGATGTGGAAAACCTCAGGGAGATCATGCCTTCCGGCGGACAGTGAGACATTTGTCCGCCCCGTCGGAAAGTTCTGCCATATGGCGTAATGCTGTGCTAAAAAATGAAACCGATTTCTGAGATGAGAGGTATTAAGAGTAGAGAACCTTGTCTGCCCAGTGCAGACGGGTTTCAGTAAAGAGGCCGTGTATGACAAAAGAGGAACAGATAACAGCGGAGGCTGCGATAAACCGATATGCGGATATGGTGTATCGTCTGGCGTTGTCGCAGATGAAAAACAGGACGGATGCGGATGACCTTTTTCAGGAAGTTTTTGTCCGTCTCGTCAGTCATGTGGATAAGCTGGAATCCTGGGAGCATGTGAAAGCGTGGCTGATCCGGGTAACGATTAACTGCGCGAAGAAACATTTTGATCTGTACTGGAACAAAAATGTGGATTATATAGAAGACGAGGAACAGATCCGGGGAGAAGAGGCTTATGAACCGCCGGGGGATGAGCCTGTCAGGGGAGCGGTGGCAAAGCTCCCGCCCAAATACCGGCTGGCGGTACACCTCTTTTATTATGAAGAACTTTCGGTGGCGGAGATTGCCGAACAGACCGGGCAGAAGGAAGGCACCGTCAAATCACAGCTGCACCGGGCACGGGAGATGCTGAAGCAGATGCTGGAAGAGCCGGGATAGCTGTCCGGCGCAGGATGAAGGTATGAAACGGACGACCGCCTGAGATACAGACAGAGCGGTTGATAAAGAGGAATCTCATAGATGATGATAGATCAGTATAAAGAGCAGTACAACAGAGAAACAGAACAGATACATGCCCCTGCGGAACTGATTGCAAGGACAAAGGCGGAGATGCGCGAAGAAGAGAGGCGGATCCTCCAGATGTCTGCATCGCAGATGGCAGAGGCGGAGACAAAAGGGATTCGGGAGGATTCCGGGATGCCGTCAGCTTCTGCCGGTGACAGAAAATATGTGAAGCGTTCCGGCATCCAAAAATGGGCGTATCCTTTGACTGCGGCAGCGGCACTGTTTATTTTGGTGTCCGTATCCATGATGATGAAAGGGATAAATTCCAGGGATATGTCCATGAGCGAAGCGCCTATGGAAGCGCCTATGGAAGCAGCTATGGAAGCATCGGAGCTGCCCGTCGGTGAAGATCTGGATGGAGGAATGGCAGAGGCCGGTGTGGTGATGGAGCCGGAAAAGGCAGCGGGGATCACAGAGAGAGCGTATGCTGATGAGGCGATGTCTGCCGAAGCGGATATGGCGGTGTCTCCTGCATCGGAGACTGAAACCGAAAGTATGTCCGGGGCGGGGACAGAAACAGAGGACGGGGAGCAGCATAGAAAGCACAGCAATAGGAAGGAGATCCTTGCCGGGGAAGCAGCAGAGGCTCCGGCAGAAGACGTAACCCAGGGAAGCACAGCGGCAGACGCGACGAATATCACGATAGAAAAGGTGGCAGAAAAGCCGGACTTCTGCAGACGTTCTGATGTGGAAGCGCATATCTTTGAGGGGGAAATTTTTCATGTAGCGGAGGAAGAAAGCGGATGGGCCGCCTATGTGGAGGTTGAAAACAGAGAAAAGTATGTGATCTGCGGAGAGGCGCAAGACTTGGAGGCGTTTTTGGAAGCAGGCTATCGGAAACTGGTGGAACAGATGGAAAAGGACGGATGATTTTTTGAAATTTTTGGGATAACGTTGCAACCCATTTCTTCCATGAAAGGTATTAGAAGTAGAATGGCATAAAACAAATGCCCGGGGAGGATCAGAGCACAAAAGCCTGGAGATGGAGGAAAAGGGATGAAAAAGTATCAGAAAAGAACAATGGTATTGGGTATGACGGGAATATTGCTGCTTACAGGATGCGGCGGGAAAGCGGATGGGGCAGCAGGGACAGCGCCTTGGACGGAGGGACTTCCAGCGACGGAGACAGAGACAACGCCCTGGACAAAACAACTGCCGGAGACGGATTCCGGGGCGGCAGAGGATGCGGCCAGCGTTGTGGAAGCACCGTCTGAAGCGGCAGATATGGCGGAAGATAGTACATTGGGTGCTGCAAGCCGGACAGAGAGCGCATCGAATAAAAAGGAATCGAAAACGGAGGATGCGGACATCCGGGATCTGCCTGAGAAACTGTATGCAAAAGGGGATGTCCCGGACGGATATCTCGGCTCCTGCTATGAGTTTGATGAGGAAACCGGCAGCAGGGATAATCTGGAGGAGTACAGCAAGTGGGAAGAACAGGGTTTCTTTTCGGTGATGGCGCAGCCGCAGTCTACTTTTTCTGCGGACGTTGACACGGCTTCTTACAGTAATTTACGCAGACTGATCCGTGAGGGATACGACTTGGAGAGCCTGCCGGAGGGAGCTGTTCGGATTGAGGAGATGCTCAATTATTTTTCCTATGACTATGAGGAGCCAGCGGGGCAGGAGCCCTTCGGTGTGACGACACAGATCGGCCGCTGTCCGTGGAATGAGGAGGCGGAGCTTCTGATGATCGGCCTTAAGACAGAGGATATCAGCTATGAGCAGGCGCCTGCGTCCAATCTGGTGTTTCTGTTGGACGTCTCCGGTTCTATGGGCGAGCCTGACAAGCTGCCTCTTTTGCAGGAATCTTTTTTACAGCTTACGGAAAACCTTACCGAGAAGGATCGAATCTCCATTGTTACCTACGCTTCGGAGGATCGGGTGATATTGGAGGGAGCAGACGGAAGCGAAAAGCGTAAAATCAAGAAGGCGGTCAATGGATTGAAAGCAGGCGGAGGCACCTGGGGCAGCAGGGGAATTGAGACGGCTTATGCGCTGGCAGAGGAAAACTTGATTAAAGGCGGAAACAACCGCATTATTCTGGCAACGGACGGCGATCTGAACGTCGGCATGACTACCGAGGAAGAATTGGAAGAACTGATCAGCGAGAAAAAGGAATCGGGAATCTTTCTTTCGGTGCTGGGCTTTGGAACGGGCAATATCAAAGACAATAAGATGGAGACGTTAGCGGATAAGGGAAATGGCAATTATGCCTACATAGACTGTATGCAGGAGGCGAAAAAGGTGCTCTCGGAGGAGATGACGGCCACACTTCTGACAGTCTGCAAGGATGTGAAGCTCCAGATAGAATTTAATCCAGAGCTGGTGGAGGCGTACCGGCTTCTGGGCTACGATAACAGAGTGCTGGACAGAGAGGATTTTCACGACGATACGAAGGACGGTGGAGAAATCGGAGCCGGGCACAGTGTGACGGCGCTCTACGAGATCATATTGCGGGAGCCGCTGCATCACGGTATGACGTCGCGTGAAATTGAGGATTTGAAATACGGAAGCGAGTATAAAAAGAGAGTGGATGAGACGTCTGCGGCCGCTCAGAAATATAAGGAGTGGCTGACAGTCAGCATCCGTTATAAGAAGCCCGCAGGAAACAAAAGCGAGCTTTTAGAGTATCCGATCGGATATGACAGCTACTGCGAAAATCCTTCCGATGATTTTCAGTTTGCGGCGGCGGTGGCGGAATTTGGCCTGCTTGCCTCTCACAGTGAGTATCCTGGAGGCGCGTCTTTGGAAAATGTGACAAGAACAGTGAAAAAGCTGGATTTACATGACAATTACAAAATAGAATTTTTGGAGCTGGTGGAAGAAGTGCAGTAGAAACTGTGCCGGCGGCGGATTTTCGTAAAACGACTCACAGAAACGGCAGGACGTGTCAAAATACCGTCCTGCCGTTTGGATTTGTCTCTATTTTACTTCGATCCTGCGCAGTTCTTCCTTGGCGGCAAGCTCCCTCTTGGGAAATTTTACTTCCAGAATGCCGTTGTTGTAGGAGGCGTCGATGTCACCCGGTTCCACATCGTTTACGCGGAAACTCCGGGAGTAGGAACTGTAATACCGCTCCCTGCGGATGTATTTGTCCTTGGTGTCCTCGTTTTTCTCTTCCTTGTGGGATGCGGAGATGGTTAAGAGGTTATCCTTTAAGTCGATGTTGATATCCGACTTGTCGAAGCCCGGCAGCTCTGCCTGTAAAAGGTAACTGTCACCCTGGTCGATCACATCCGTCTTAAAGGCGTCGAAGGTGGCCAGCTCGCTGTTTCCCCAGAAATTCTTAAAGGCGTCGTCAAACATTCTGTCGAAGGGATCCTCATAGAATGCGGGTTTGTAGTTACGGTTGTTGAATAATGCAGGTCTTAACATAGAAATCACTCCTTCTTTATATTATACTACCAGTATGACCGGATTGAGAAATTCGATTCATAATCGGCAGTTGTTTATTTGTTTATATATGTTATACATCAACTATAACAGATAATCAATGATAGAAATATAAACTGTTTATAAAGAGATTATAAACTGGCGGCAGGGCGGCCGGAAGCGTATAATGAAGATAAAAAGCAGAGGAGTTTTTCGTGAGAAGGGAGATTCATATGGATTTTGGAATGCCGACATTAATTGAGAATAAGGATCTGGGTGAGAATATTGCTCTCTGTAAGGAGCTGGATCTGCAGTTTGTGGAACTGAACATGAATTTTCCGATGTACCAGATTCCGCAGCTGGAGGAAACGGCACATTTGAAAAAACTGGCGCGGGATAACGGGATTTATTTTACCATCCATCTGGATGAAAACCTGAATGTCTGCGATTTTAACCCGCTTGTGGCGGAGGCGTATATGGAGACGACAGAGCGGGCGCTTAAGGCGGCTGTTGCGCTTGGTGCGCCGCTTTTGAATATGCACATGAATCATGGCATCTATGTCACGCTGCCCGACAGGAAGGTGCGGCTGTTCGGAGAGTACCGGGAACCGTATATGGCGGCGATACATAGATTTCGGGAAATGTGTGAGAGGACGGCAGGGGATTCGGGTGTGAAGGTATGTATCGAAAATACAGACGGCTATCAGGAGTTCGAGAAAGAGGCGATTGACTATTTATTGGAGAGTGCAATGTTTGCGCTGACCTGGGATATCGGCCATTCGCATGCCTGTGGCAATGTGGACGAGGATTTTCTTATGCAGCGCAGAGGCAGGCTGCATCATTTCCATATCCACGATGCGAAAGGAACCGGGAATCATAAGACGCTTGGATCCGGGGAGATCGATCTGGCACAGCGGATCGGCCTGGCAGAGACGAACGGCTGCCGGTGCGTGGTGGAGACAAAAACGATCGAGGCGCTGCGGCAGTCTGTAAAGTGGCTTGGGGATAACGGATATCTGTGAGGCGGTGTGGAAATCGGCCAGGAAAGACTCTGGCCGGTATATGGCCGGCGGCAGATCTGCACGTAAGAAGGGCAGGCCGAAACAGCCTGCCCTGCATGGTTAGCCATATATGAAGGGAGTAAGTTTCTCCCTGATTCCCTCGTCGTCCGAATCATAAGTGAGTTGGAGCGGACGGGTCAGATCAAGCGCCATCACACCAAGGATGGATTTGGCATCTACGACTCTTCGGCCTTCCCCCAGATTAAAGCACGAATCAATCTTATCAATTACATCTACAAACTTTCTGATCTGATTCACATCATTGAATTTAACATTTACCTGCTGCATAATCTCGTGTCCTCCTTAATCATTATTGGTGACTGAAAAATAGAATAATCAATGATTTACAAATCAATCCGATTAACAGCAATTCCCCTATATGCAGAATCCTCTGACAACACATCTGTTAGTTTGTCGTTTGTTTTTCGTGTGAGCCTCCTTTCTCCGCGAAACAAATAATTGATATTTCGTGAGAATATAATATCTGTCAGCTTTCAAATTGTAAATAGGCGGATTCAACAAACTTTTAGGGAATATATTATACAGTATGCCCAGAAAAAGGGAGATAAAACAGAGAATATAGAAAGGACGTCCAGCTAGAGGACGCCCTTTGTCATGTGATATTTAGTTGTAATTGTCAATGCAGGGCTGGAACATATCCTTAGTCACACCGCAGAGAGGGCAGCACCAGTCTGCCGGAAGATCCTCAAATGCCGTGCCGGGTTTAATGCCGTGCTCCGGATCACCCTTCTCGGGATCATAAGTATAGCCGCAGGGATTGCAAAAATATTTTTTCATATCACATTCCTCCTTTGTACTTTATAGATATGTGGTTATTAACCGAAATATCTCTTTAACAGACCTTCAAATGCCTTGCCGTGTCTAGCCTCATCGCGTGCCATCTCGTGAACGGTATCATGGATTGCGTCAAGATTGGCAGCTTTTGCACGCTTTGCGAGATCGAATTTGCCGGCGGTCGCGCCGTTCTCAGCTTCCACTCTCATCTCCAGATTTTTCTTGGTGGAATCGGTTACTACCTCACCGAGCAGCTCTGCAAATTTAGCAGCATGCTCTGCCTCTTCCCATGCAGCCTTTTCCCAGTACAGACCGATCTCGGGATAGCCCTCTCTGTGAGCAACTCTCGCCATAGCAAGGTACATACCAACCTCGGTGCACTCGCCGTTGAAGTTAGCTCTCAGATCAGCCATGATATCCTCGCTGACACCCTTTGCTACGCCTACTACATGCTCAGCAGCCCATTCCATTGTGCCGCTCTGTGCTGTGAATTTCTCAGCAGGTGCATTACACTGAGGGCATTTCTCCGGTGCAGCATCTCCTTCGTGAACATAACCGCATACCTGACATACAAATTTCATAATGTGATCTCTCCTTTTCTTTTTTCATATTATAACCCATGATAGATGGGTTTGCCAGCACATCCATTGATAAATTTATTCCCGGTTTTTGGAAGTTTTATCCAGACATTTTTCGCAAAGCCCGTAAAAGCAGGTGGACTGCCGCTCAATTCTGCCCTCAAAACCCTGCCGGGCTTTTGCCAGTATCTCGTCTATACAGGCAATTCGCATATCGGTCACACTGCCGCACTCCGAGCAGACAAAGTGGCAGTGCCGCGAAGTATCCGCATCGAAGTGGTCAGCGCCGTCGCCTACCTGTAATCTTAAAATTTCACCTCTGTCAGCGAGCAGCGTTAAATTGCGGTAGACGGTTCCCAGACTGATATTCGGGTATTCCTGCCTGACATTCTGATACACCACGTCAGCGGTGGGATGATCCTTGCGGTTCATCAGAAAGTTATAGATAAGCTGCCGCTGCCGACTATATTTCACCGTCATGGCAATTCCCCCTGATCCGTCAGATCTCATTATAAAACACAAAACTAGGAATCATTACTGTTTATATACCCATTATAGCAAATGAAACGGACATGTCAATCGGATTTTTAAATTTATAAATATTTTATAAGATTATCGTAGATGTTTTATTTTCAACTTTGTAAATTGTGGTATCATAGAATGAAAAGAAGTTCTAACCGCTCACAGCAGAGGCTGTTTCGCGGAGGGCTTCCAGGAGTTGCTTCGCAACTCCGTTTCACTCAAGAGAATGCCCAAAATACGGCATTCTCCACACGAATTATGAACCATGCATGTATAGGCGGAACGAAGAAAGAAGGTTTTTAAGTGAAATTCAGAACAAGGCTTCTGATCACATCATTGACGATGGTGCTGCTGCCGTTTCTGCTCACAAGCGTTGCGCTTTTGGTGGTGGGCAGCCATATAGAGGATACAGAAGCGCCTTACGGGTTTTTTGACCGCGATAACGCTTCCTATATATACACGATAGAAAATTACAGCCGCATTTCGGAGGAAGTGCTGGAGAAAGTAAGACAGCAGATCAAGGAAGATCCTTCCCGGCTGGAGGATATGGATTATCTGGATGAGATGACGCTTGATCTGAAAGATAAATCCTCCTATATCATAGTGAGAAAAGACAACGAGATTTATTATACCGGCAACAGCAGTGCCGCCAGGAAAATATTTCCGGCATTGCCGGAACACGGCAATGAAATGCCGGGTTCAGAGGCGGGCTATTACTACAGCGATATCAAAAAGCTTGTGAAAGAAGTGGATTTCCGCTTTTCAGACGGCAGCGAGGGAAGTTTTTTCGTTGTTACCAGCATAAATTCCCTGCTTTCCCGAAAGACACTCTACAGGATGATGCTTGCCTTTATCCTGGTTCTTGTTTTTACAAGCATACTCCTGACCCAGGGAATACAGAGAGGAATTTTTACCCCGATCAACCAGCTGAACACAGCGATGCAGAATATCGCCGAGGGCAATCTGGAATATATGCTGACTACGGAGGAAAAGGGTGAAATCGGTGAACTTTACCGCAACTACGAGGATATGAGACTGCGGTTGAAAGAATCTCTGGATGAAAAGTTTGAGCATGAAAAAAAGAACAGGGAACTGATCAGCAATATTTCCCATGATCTGAAAACGCCTATCACTGCCGTAAAAGGGTATGTGGAGGGTATTATGGACGGGGTTGCGGACACGCCGGAGAAGATGGATAAATATATCAAAACCATCCATAATAAGGCTAACGACATGGACCGCCTGATTAACGAGCTGACTACTTATTCCGGCATTGACAACAATCGGATTCCCTACAATTTCCACCGCATCAATGTGGCGGAGTATTTCGGGGACTGCGTGGAGGAAGTGGGGCTTGATCTGGAGTCTAAAAATATTCAGTTAAACTACGAGGATCTGGTGGAGCCATCCACGCAGATTATTGCAGACCCGGAGCAGCTCAAACGGGTTATCAGCAACATTATCAGCAACAGCATCAAATATCTGGATAAGGAGAGAGGCGTCATCGACATCCGTATTCTGGATGAAGTGGATTCCATCCGGGTGGAGATCGAGGACAACGGAAAGGGCATTGCGGCCAAGGATCTGCCGAATATATTTGAGCGGTTTTACAGGACGGACGCGTCCCGCAATTCCTCCCAGGGAGGCAGCGGAATCGGGTTGTCCATTGTAAAGAAGATTATAGAAGACCACGGCGGCTATATATGGGCTACGAGTAAGGAGAACGAAGGCACCTGTATGCATTTTGTGATACGGAAATGGTTAAGCGAGCCGGAAAAAAGCTGGGAGAAAGGACAGGACAGTGAGTAAAATTTTAATTGTGGAAGACGAGGAGGCAATCGCAGATCTGGAGAAGGATTATCTGGAACTGAGTGATTTTGAGGTGACGATCGAAAATACGGGGGATAAAGGGCTGGAGGCGGCTCTCTCGGGTAACTTTGATCTTGTGATTCTGGATCTCATGCTGCCCGGTATGGACGGATTTGAGGTCTGCAAACAGATTCGTGAAGAAAAAAATATTCCCATTATCATGGTGTCTGCGAAAAAGGATGACATAGATAAAATCAGAGGCCTTGGTCTTGGTGCGGACGATTATATGACGAAGCCTTTCGGCCCATCCGAGCTGGTAGCCAGGGTGAAAGCGCATATGGCCCGCTACGACAGACTGGTGGGCAGTAACCAGAAAGTCAATGATATCATAGAGATCCGGGGACTTAAAATTGATAAGACGGCCAGACGGGTTTATGTAGATGGAGACGAGAGGATTTTCACCACCAAGGAGTTTGACCTTCTGACGTTCCTTGCGGAGAATCCGAACCATGTATATTCCAAGGAAGAGCTGTTCCGCGAAATCTGGGATATGGATTCCATCGGGGACATTGCCACCGTCACCGTGCATATCAAAAAGATTCGTGAGAAGATCGAGTTTGACACCGCAAAACCGCAGTATATTGAGACGATCTGGGGCATCGGATATCGCTTCAAGATCTGACGCGAAAGCAAAGAGCAGTGCGCAGACAGCGGATGAGGGGATAGGGACAGTGATGCATGTAAACAGAATCCTCTATGAGGATCATGATATAATCGTCTGCCGCAAGCCTGCCGGGATTGCCACTCAGACGGCAAGAGTCGGGCAGGCGGATATGGTGAGTGAGATTTCCAACTATCTGGCATCGAGGAAAGGCGCCTGCGGCAAATCCCCTTATGTAGGAGTGATCCACCGGCTGGATCAGCCTGTGGAAGGGATTCTGGTTTTTGCCAAAAACAGGGCGGCGGCTGCAGAGTTAAGCAGACAGGCGGCGGGAGAGGAAATGAAAAAGGAGTACCTTGCCCTGGTATGCGGAGAAAATCTGAAGGAGCAGGGAGAGCTGACGGATTATCTGTTAAAGGACGGGAAGACAAACACTTCCCGCGTTGTACCGCCGGAGGTGAAGGGCGCCAGGGAGTCAAGGCTGTCTTATGAAATTTTGGAGGGAAAGGGACAGCAATGTGCGCTCGCAAGGATCTGCCTGTACACGGGACGACATCACCAGATCCGGGTGCAGATGGCGCATGCAGGAATGCCTCTTTTGGGGGATTGCAAGTATGCTGACGAGGCGGCCCGGGCGCTTACGCAGAAACTGGGGATCCGGGAGACGGCGCTTTGCGCATACCGCCTGTCTTTTGCCCACCCGAAAACGGGAAAACACATGCAGTTTGAAATTCAGCCGGAGGGGACAGCCTTTCGCAGGATAAAGCAGGAAACGGAGTAACTGTTACAAGGAAATTTGAAGTATAAGATTTTAGAAAAATCAAATAATAAGAGTGCAGCATCAGAGTAAAGAAGCAGGTAGCATCCCTGCTTCTTTTTGCGCGTTTCATAGAAGAGTCAGAGGAGGCAGGGTTACATGGTATTTTGGGAAAAAAACAGCCTGGTCGATGGGCTTTGGAAAAATAAGCTGGCTAGAGGATGCCTTGTCACGGCGCTTGTCTGGTTTTTCTTTCGCTATCTGTTTTCTCTGGCAGCTCCCTTCTTTTTGGCATTTGCGCTGATTACCCTCCTGTATCCTGTGCTGGATCGAATGCAGAGAAGGATTCCGATCAAGAAAAAATTTCTTGCGGCGGGCATTGTGCTGCCGATTCTGCTTCTCATATGCGCCTTGCTCTGGGCGGTTTTGACTTTTGGGATAGGGCAGCTGCAGGGTCTGCCATCATTTTGTGAAAAGGTTGAGCAGCAGGCGGCGTTCTTTTTCCATCAGTGCTGCGGCCGGCTGGATGGGCGGTTTGGATGGGAGGGAGAGCGGATTGAGAGTTATGTGATCGAGCAGATGACCGTGGTTATGGAAAATGTGCAGATTCAGGTGGTGCCCCGGCTGCTCTCGTCCTCCTACAGTTGTTTTAAGGGGATTGTGTCTGCAGCCGGGTTTCTGGCGATTACCTGTATTGCGGTTTTTCTGTTCGAGAAGGATTACACGAAAATGGTAGAATGGGTGAAAAGAGAGGAAAGTTTTCGGTTTCTATGGTCCGTGCTGGAAGGGGTGCTGTCCTACCTTGTCACTTTTTTTAAGGCGCAGGGCGTGATTCTTCTGACGATTGCCGTGCTCTGCAGCGTTACTCTCACGATTGCCGGGGTGGAGGGCGGTATCTTTCTTGGCATGCTGGCCGGATTTCTGGATATGCTGCCCTTTGTGGGGACAGGTATTGTGCTGGTGCCCTTGTCGGTGTGGCAGCTTCTGAACGGGGCATATGTACAGATGGCGGTATGTCTGGCGCTTTACGGAATTTGTGCGCTGGCCAGGGAATTTTTGGAACCGAGGTTGATTGGAAATAAGATTGGACTGTCGCCGGTCTGGATTTTGTTTTCCATTTATGCGGGTGTGAAGCTTTTTGGCGTGGGAGGCATTGTGAAGGGACCGTTGGCTCTCATCGTTATTTCAGAAATTTTGAAGGGTCGGAAGGAGGCGTTTGACGAACCTGCCGATGTGTATTAACATAGAAGGCGCAAAAGAAAGCAAAGCGGGGCAGAGGGAATCACAGCAAATGAGTAATAAAGTGAAAAAAGCACAGAACAGGAAACAGGCCAAAAGCATATCTGGGCAGGAAATGTTAGTGACAGCTATGGAATATATTGTGGCGGCGGCGATGGCGGCCATGTGCGCGGCGGTATCTTTTTACGCGGAGGATGGGTATCATCAGATCGGCAATGCGAAGTTTGCGGCATACAGGACGGTGATGACGGTTGGTTTTTCGCTTTTTCTGGCATCCGGCGCGGCACTTCTGTTTCTGCGCCTTTACGGAACAGGGCGGGAGCAGAAGTTTTCTGCGGCAGACTTTTTCGGACGCGTAAAAGAGCGGCTGTCTGTGACAGACTTTTGTGTGCTGGCTTATCTTGTTTTTTCAACGATATCTGTAGTTTCCGGCGGCTTTTACAAGGATGCGCTGTGGGGGAGTTTTGGCTGGAATATGGGATGGATGTCCCAGCTTAGTTTTGTGCTGATTTATCTGGCAGTGTCCCGCTTTGGGCGACATTATCGCAGCATTCTGATCATTTTTGGCGGGTCGGCGCTGTTTGTGTTTCTGATCGGGATTTTGCACCGTATGCTGATAGATCCGATTGGGTTTTACGAAGGGCTGCAGGGTTATCAGATGGCGCAGTTTCTCTCTACAATGGGGCAGGCAACATGGTATGCCAGCTATCTTGTGGTGGCGCTTCCTGTGGGTGTTGCAGTGTTTCTTTTTTCTGAGAAATCTTTGTGGCGGGCTGTTGGCGGCGTCTATACAGCGGTGGGTTTTGCCTCTCTGGTGACGCAGAACAGCGACAGTGCATATTTTGCGCTGGCGGGTTTTATGTTGGTATTCTTTTGGGTCTGTGTGAAAAGACGGGAGACGCTGAATCGCTTTGTGGAGGTATGCACACTCTTTTTTGCGGCGGGTAAGGTAATGCATTTTCTGATGCAGATTCATCCCAACCCGGATTTAGAGTACGATTTCATAACAGAGCTGATTCTGGACAGTAAGGCGGCATGGGTACTTCTGGGAATCTGTCTGCTCCTCTGCCTTTTGCTGTATACAAGGAGGAACAGACCGTACCAGGCGGTACGCATGCAGTGGGCAGGACGGGCAGCCGTGTTTATGGCGGCGGCAGCCGTGATCGTTCTGGTGGGACTTATTGTACTGCATAGCAGGGGGGCGCTGCCGGACAGACTGGGCGGCGCGCTCAGCGCGGTGTCCTATTTTAACTGGAATGACGCCTGGGGAAATGGCAGAGGGCGGATCTGGAGCTTTGCCGTCAGGGTGTTTGCCGGGGAGGGTTTATTACATAAGCTTTTTGGTGTGGGGCCTGACTGCTTCAGCAGCTATGTGGCTGCAGCCCACGGGGAGGAGGCGAAGCTTCTCTGGGGGGATAAAGTACTGACCAATGCCCATAATGAATGGCTGACGACGCTGATTAATACGGGGGTTTTCGGGGCGTTATCCCACATAGGAATTTATGTTACGGCTACCAGAAGGTATCTGGGAGCATGGCAGCACAATTATTTACTGGTGGGTGCAGCGGCGTCGGTGGTATCTTATATGGCCTACAATTTTTTCTGTTACCAGCAGGTGTGCTGTACGCCCTTTGTGTTTCTGGTGATGGGGATCGGAGAGTATATCTGGCGCAGGGAGGCAGAACACAGCGGCGTGAGCTGTCTGTATAGGAAACATGGGCAATTCACGGAAAATCATTGACTTTTGGGCGAGGGGGGGGGGTAAGATGGGTATACGTGGAAGTATCGCGGAACACCCAGTGGCGGAGGCGGCAGCATCGGAAGGACAGAATGACGATGGCACAGGGCAGCCGTCGGAGACAGGGAACCAGCCGGCACAGGATGGTGGACAGAGTGATACGACGGAAGAAACGGCCCCGGCGGAGGATGCAGATCTGACGGAGGACACGGATGCCCCGGCGGATTCGGACAATGTCGGTAACCAGAACGACAGCCCGGAACAGGGAACGGCAGATGACGGAAGCAATGACGGAACCGCTGCGGAGGATACGGATGCGGTCAGTGAAAATCAGGATGAAGGCGCGGACGATACGGCTGTCAGCAGTCCTATGGCGGATGCGGCGGAAACGCAGGCGAAGCCGGTATATGAGATCGATATCGAGGCCTTTGAAACGCAGGCAGAATATACGGGTTACTCCGTGTTTGAGTTAGGTAATATTACGCTTGTAAAAACAGAAAACGGCGTGACTACCAGTGAGTCCGCGATGGATGCGGGTGTGACCGCTGTCTGGAAAGTGCAGGGTACGGATGCGGCGGTGGCAGGCGAGCCGGTGAATGCCGGAAAATATGAGCTCACACTGACCTATCCGAAGGCAGAGGGAACGCACGACGGCGCGGAAAAGAAGGTGGAATGTGAGATCACAAAGGCGCCTGTCGAGTTTCACTTTGAATCGGAGAGAGTGTATGTAAAACCGGGTACGGCGGCGAAGGACGTGAAACCGGGGGCACTCAACCGTGTGTATTGCGCAGGGAACAACCTTGATGCGGAAGATTTTGACCTGAAGGCGACAGCAGTGAAAAACGCCATGACGGGAGAGGAAATCCCGGCGGAAGAGAAGCTGCTGCATGGCGGTGACTATGCGCTGCAGATCACCCCTTCCATCAAGGCCGATGCGGCACAGGCGAAGAAGGATATTTCGGCCAACTATGATCTGGCGCCCTTTATCGTGGACATCGAGACAGGGGAGCTGGTTGCTACATATATTGAGATTACACTGGCGGAAAAGTGGAAGGAGAACGGCATTGTGACGCTGAAGTCATATGACGGAAAAGCTGCCACAGAGCCGAAAACCCCGGATGATTATACCGCTGTAGTGAAGTACTGGGATGAGGCGGCGAACGACTATAAGAAGCTGGAAGGCGCAGCGATCACCGGGCAGTGGGTGACAGGCTGGGACGCAGAGGAAATCTCAGAAATGGAGGCGCCAGCAGATGCAGGCGGGTATTTTTACAGACTGAGATATGAGGGAGTCGAGGGCGAATATCAGGCGGCTTCTGATGTCGTGGAAGTCGAAATCAAGCCAGCGGCTGTAAAGATACAGATCAGGGATGCGGACAAGAAGCTGGTTCTTCCGCAGGGTACCACAATGTCTGAGGTAGTGACCAGGGCGGACTATGCGGCAGTGGATGAGGCGGGTAAGGACATCACCGGGGAAGTTAAGAAAAAACAGATCTGGGGTACGTCCTACGACGATTCCAATATGAGCCAGGTCTATGAGCCCCTGCTCACGCTGGAGGTGAAGGACGGGACAGGATTTAAGGCTGTCCTGGACGCGGACTACGAGCTTGAGGGAGGGAAGGAGTACCGTATTGTTTTTGACGGCCAGAAAGCGATCTACAATGCGGACGGCACCTTCGGGCACAGGACATCTATTAATGAAGACAGAAACATTAACGGGTACGATTACAATTACGAGACCGACAATACCAGGACGGCGGACGCGCAGGCGCGGGCAGTTGAGGTTACGGCGGCTACCAGGGCGGTGATCGATGTCAGTGAACTGGTTAAGGATGACAACGCGGCGACGCTTGACCAGATTGCCACATTGAAATCCAAGGTATATGACGGCAGGGAAATCTACAGTGCGCGGAGCCAGTACAAAAATAAGGTAGGCTTGAAGACGGCGGATGACAAAGGCACAAAGATTAAGACGCTGGCGAAAGAGTTTTCTTACGAGTGGCAGAAAAACGATGCTGCGGAAAATCTGGAAAACGAAGATAACTGGAGCCCGGTATATGGTTTTACCATTTCGCCGGACAGGGCAGGCATTTACAGACTGAAAATCACCTATCAGGACATGACAGAGGATGGCACGCTCTACTATGCGGATAATTCGGAATATGTCTATTATGCCATTGACAGGCAGAAGGTGAAGATTGTACCGAACAAGGAGAAGTCATATGAGACTTTGTCCGGGCGCAGTGTGGGATCCTTTTTCGATGACAACGAAATTGACTGCTCGATTCTGGATGCGGAAACAGAAAAAGCGCTTACATTTCCGAAGGGACATCACGCAGAGGTGACCTGGCAGATGCAGGAAACTGTCGGGGAGAAGATCAATACCTATTTACAATATGACTATGGCTATACCTTTGTGAGTGACGCCGGTACGGCCTATGCCATTCAGGCGGCGGGGCTGGAAGTGTATACGCTCGACAATGACGGATATGAGGATTTCAGTGATAACTATACAGTCGCGTCGGCTGACACGGTGCCCTTGACCGTAAAACCGATGGGGACGGTTCCGGTGAAGCTGGAGGTGGACGCATCCAAATGGGGTTCGAAGACCAAAGTTTACGACGGAAAGCCCTTTGCACAAAATGAGCTGATTACCGATGGGGTAGTGACAGCCAAGAAAGTGGAAAACGGCGCGGAGACGACAATTGAAGACCCCGGGATTTCCTACATAACTTATGATCCGAATGAGGGTGAAACGAGAAGTCTGGATTGGACTACAGACGCAGGGGTGTATGAGCTGTATGCCTGCTTTGACGGCAGTACGGCCTATGCGCCGATTGAGAATCCTGATTCCTTTATGATGAATGGTGTAAAAATCGGTATATTTGAAATCACACAGCGGGAGATCACACTGAAGATTGACAATATGCCGAAGACCTATGAAGCGGGCATTCTCGTGTCGGATATCTTACGTGATATCCCCGGAAAGGTCAGGGTGGAAGGCTTTGCACCCGGTCAGGAGTGGGCGTTTACTGAGGATGACGGTATACCGGCATGGGATCATGCATCGCCAGTGTTTGAGATATATGAGAAAGGCAGCAAGACGCCGGTTGATGAATCCACATCCCTGAAGTGGGATCAGAGCTTCGTGGTGCGCTATGCCTTCTGGAGCGACGGCCTGTCAGAGGGTTATTATACAGAGGAGTTTGGGGAGATTAATTTCCGCAGGAATTATAAGGTATCGGCGGATGTGGCGGCCGCATTTGATACGGTTAAGGGCAATTCCCGCATCGAATCGGTTTCTTATGAGGGTATTTCTGAGATTGCTGTTGTGAGCAAGATGGATGAGAAGGATCCCATGAGGCAGGAAGTGACGGTTCTGGATGGAATCGGCTATTCTCGCGGGGAGTTTTATGATGGCTATGATGATATCATCATGGAAGGGAATCTGGCAGCCTTTGACATCGCGCCTCCGGCGTACCATGGTGAGTCTGTGCCGGAAACGGCAATGTTTAGAAATGAAATCAAACAGCAGAAAGGCATTGCTGAAATTTATGATGACAAGATCAGGGTCGTGTTTAATGCAGCCGAGGGAACGAAAACTTTCAGAATCCGCTGGGAAGACGACTACGTGGAAACCTATGTGCTTAAGTTTGACGAGGCTGTGAAGCTGGGCAACCTGGAGGAAGCTGTTGCGCCCAAATCCCTGGCATTTAACGCCGTGGAGAAAAAGATGGCGGTGGGCGAGTCCCAGCAGCTGGATGTGAAGATCACGAAGGCACAGATGGGCGACATCATTAAACTCGGCTACAGGAGCAGCGATGAGAGCGTGCTGAAAGTCAACGAAAACGGATATGTGACTGCCCTGAAAGAGGGTAAGGCAAATATTGAAGTGTTCCCGGTGCGTCTGGTTAAGGGAAAACTGGAGCGGATCAAGGACGCCAAAGGTGTGGATGCCAAAGGCGCCACAGTGGCGGTCGCGGTGACGAAGTTATCCGCGCCGAAGCCTGTGAAGGTGACATCACACGGCAGTTACGCCGACGTGAACTATGACATTCCCAAGGACGGCTACCGCCGTGAAATCTATGTCGTGGATAATGGGAAGAATCCGGATCTGCTCACCTACAAGTTCGGCGGGACAAAGCTGACCTACTATCCGTCGGGCAGTGTGGATCTGGACGCCGTACAAAGCGCGATTACGAGCCAGAAACAGGAAAGCTTCTTTAAAGTGAATAAGAACGGTTATCTGACAGCGGTTAAAGCGGGAGGAGCCCTGACGCTTGCGCTGACGGATAAGAACGTGGCAAAGATTGACAAGGATAAGGCGACGGCGACGGTCAAGGTTACATCGGCAGACCTGGAGCCGGTCAAGAGCCTGAAGGCATATGATGTGATCGACGACAGCTTTGGCCTGACCTTTACCCATACGGGCGGCGCGGAGAGATTCCTTGTGGAAATCAGCGACAACAACAGACTGATTTACAGCAGGGGATATATCGCCAGTGAGCACAGGATGCAGACGGAAGACGGGGAGATTGTGAAGGATGCCTACCGTATCAGGCCGGAGGAAATCATAGCCCGTCTGAACAGGGAGAGCGCATACACGGTCAGCGTAAAAGCACAGTATGATACCGTTGCGTCGAAGGCGGTTTCCGCTAAGGTGAAGACCACGAAGATTCCGGCGGTAAGTACATATATCGGGGATGATGAGTACATAGACTCTGATCCCAAGATTCCGCGCAGAGGCGGCATGGAGATCCAGGTATCGGAGGATGATTCCGGGACGGTACTGCATGACTACAACACAGCCCTGCAGGTATTATCCGGGAATGCTTACACACTGACAGCCAAGGTGGATTCTAACCGTGGGCGGGTTTCCGATACGCTTGTGTGGACGCTCGGCGACGCGAAAGTGGCGAACGTCAAGGCGGCAGCAGGAACCTACTGTGTCACCTTGAAAGGTCTGAAGCCCGGAAGCACAGTCCTGGAAGTGAAATCCAAGATCTGGGGCAATAAGGTGATTGCGAGATACGATATCCATGTGGTGGCAGTCGGAAATGCCTATGACTATTATGGGGATAACGAGAAACCGGGATACGGTGAGCCGTCCATAGATAACGGAGGCAGCAGTGCGCCGGCATATCTGCCGCTTGGTGTGGATGACAGGCGGAAAGTGACGGTCGGACAGACGGCGTATTTCCATTTCCAGGCGCCTGAGACCGGGAGATACCGGTTCAGCGGTACCGGAAATGTATTCGGTGGAATAATCCTTGGAAAGGGAGAAGAATACGATAAGCCTTCTCCAAGTCAGTCTTCCAGTCTGGATCTTGGGCTGATGAAAGCGGGAGAGAGGATCTGTCTTTCCTCGAGAGCAAATGAATGGCCATACAGACCCGGTGATGTTTCCTACTATGTGGAAGTGACCATGACCCAGTCGGAAGCGGAGATTGTGGAGAAGGTCAGTGCGGTCGGGGATACCACCGTCACGAACTATGAGGGGGAGAAGATCTTCGAGTTTACCGCGCCGGAGAGTGCGGATTATGAGTTCTCCTTTATGAACACGAGGTATGGCAATTGGGAGTTTTTCTATCTGTACACGAGCAGGGATGCGGCGTTAGAAGACGGATATAATTATGATGATGCCGGTACTACAATGAATCGGACTTTGGCGCAGGGTGAAAGCGTATGGCTGAAAACGCAGAATTTACGTTCCAATTACAGCTACACCTTTTCGGTACAGAAACGTGAGACGCCTGTGGATCCCGAGCTGTCTCTCGACACGCCGAAGGACGTGAAGGTGGCGGCAGGGGAATCGCAGGAACTGACCTTTACCGTGGCGGATGAGGGCCTTTATACATTTTCTTCCACGGCGGGCGCAAACTACCGTCTCGCGCCGAGGGCAGCAGGCGACAGTGATGTGCTTGTGACACTGAAAGTCAATGGGGCAGTGAAGTACAGCGAAAATGGCTCCGTGTTTGAGATTCAGGTATATTTACAGGCCGGCGATATGGTATCCCTGACCATGGTAAATAATGGTTCAACCGTTTCGGCGCTGACAGTCACTGCCCGGCAGACAGAGCTTACCGTTACGGAAGTGACGACGGATACGGATGTCTCGGTGGAGAACGGAGGATTATACAAGTTTACCGCAGGGACAGAAGGCAATTATGAATTTTTCCTGTCGCCTTTATCGGACGATATGGAAACGTACGAGGTGCATCTGTACGGAAGCGAGGCGGACGCATACAACGGGGAGAACGCGATCGTGGACGCAGAAGTTTGGCAGAACCTTGCGGAGTACAGGATGTCGGCGGATGAGACGGTCTGGATATCCACGAAACTTTCCGGCACGGCCGGAGGTAATCTGACCATTGCGAAGATGGATCAGAAAATGACGCTCGACACCCCGATTGCGGTATCCGTTCCGACAGGGGAAAGACACCGCTACCTCACTTATCAGGTGTCGCAGGACGGTAATTACAAGTTTGCGACGGTAACCGGCGGGCTGTCTGATATGGAAGGTTGTGTGACGATAACCGTAAATGGAGAAGAGGTATTTCTTCAAAATTCCGTTGCGGTCATAGATTTTGATTTCAGATGGGTATTGCAGCAGGGCGATACGGTATGTATCGAGATAACCAGCGGTTTCGGGGAGAATGACATGGAGGTCACGGTAAAGGCGGAGGAGCTTACCATACCCGACCTATCTGAAGAAGAGATAACCCTGGAAAAGGGGAAGCGGAACGCAGCCTACAAGTATACAGTCACCAAAGATGGCACATACCAGATCAGAATGGAATCGAATTTGAGCGACATGAATCTGCTTTGCTATGATCGTCTGAGTGATCTTTTTCAGGAGAATATGGATAGTGCGATAGGGTCTGACACAGGAGTGTCGTCAGAAGGGGAGAACAAATATTCCTGTACAACCGACAAACTTGTACTGACTACAGGGCAGATTGTGTATATTAATCCCAGGAATGGGAATGATTCAGCTGACATGCAGGCCACAATCACGGTTTCGGACACACAGGAACCGTCTCCAGAGCCGGAACCGGAACAGCCAACGGATCCAACAGAGCCGGAAGAGCCGGAAAATCCGTAGAATATCCGCGAAAGACGGATTTTACAAAAACAATTAGGCAAGAAGATTTATGAACAACACAGGGCCGGTTGGCAGGAATGCTGACCGGCTCTCAATTGAAGAAATATCTGGTTTTTTCCCGAATTGACATCAGATGATGTAGAAGAAATCGAAAAAGAGGTTATGCAGTTAGCATAATCGACAAAACAATATAATAGCAATAAAACAGCGCAAATCCGCAAGGAAAGATAATATATAGTTGACAAAACCAGTTCATGCGTCTAAAATGGATGAAAATACAGCCGATCAGGGCTGATGTTATAGTAAAAACGTGGCGAAGAAGAGAATAGTACGGATGGGAAACGTTGCAGAGAGAGAGCTGATGGTGGGAAGCTTTTACGGGAACTGTTCGGAACCGGACTCGGAGTCCTGCGTGAGGAGCGCAGCGTAACACCGGCGATAACGGTAAGAGAAGCAGAATGCATACAAATGCATTAATCAGGGTGGTACCGCCGAGATTTCGGTCCCTTAGGGATAGAAGTTTTGGCGGTTTTTTTGCGCGCATAGGCAGAGTCAGAAGCAGCCGCGGACAGGATGCATGCCTGCATGCAGGACTGTCAGGGGAAGCTTATGACGAGCAACGCGAATGAGAAATGCGAAGCATTTCGAATCTGCATATGCGAAGAAAGTAGAGAGCAGAGTCAGAAGCAGGAGAAGGAGGAAAATATGGCAGACAAAAAGTTAGTGGAAGCGATCACAGCGATGGAGGATGATTTCGCACAGTGGTACACGGATGTGGTCAAGAAGGCGGAGCTTCTGGATTACACAAGCATCAAGGGATGTATGGTGTTTAAGCCTGCGGGTTATGCGATCTGGGAGTTGATTCAGCGGCAGATGGACGACCGTTTTAAGGCGACGGGGGTAGAGAACGTGTATCTGCCTATGTTTATCCCGGAAAGTCTGTTAAATAAGGAGAAGGATCATGTGGAGGGCTTTGCGCCGGAGGTGGCATGGGTGACGCATGGCGGGTTGCAGCCTCTGCAGGAAAGACTCTGTGTCAGACCTACCTCTGAAACACTGTTTTGCGATTACTATAAGAATGCGGTACAGTCATACCGTGATCTGCCGCAGATTTGCAATCAGTGGTGTTCAGTGGTGCGCTGGGAGAAGGAGACAAGGCCGTTTCTACGAAGCCGCGAATTTTTATGGCAGGAAGGGCATACGGCTCACGCCACGGCTGAGGAGGCTGAAGAGCGGACGATTCAGATGTTAAATGTTTACGCTGATTTCTGTGAGGAAGTATTGGCGATTCCTGTTATCAAAGGCCGGAAGACGGACAAGGAAAAATTTGCGGGAGCGACTGCTACCTACACGATTGAGGCGCTGATGCATGACGGCAAGGCATTACAGTCCGGCACCAGCCACAATTTTGGCGATGGCTTTGCGAAGGCTTTTGGGATACAGTTTACGGATAAGGATAATACTCTGAAATATGTGCATCAGACTTCCTGGGGAACGACGACCCGCTTGATCGGCGCGGTGATTATGGTGCACGGTGACAATTCCGGGCTGGTACTGCCTCCCAGAATTGCGCCTACCCAGATTATGGTCATTCCGATTCAGCAGAAAAAAGAGGGTGTTCTGGACAAAGCCTATGAGCTGAAGGATAGACTTGGTGCATTCCGGGTAAAGGTGGACGACACGGACAAGAGTCCCGGCTGGAAGTTTTCTGAGCAGGAAATGCGGGGTATTCCCATCCGCGTGGAAATTGGGCCTAAAGACATAGAGGCCGGCAAATGTGTGATCTGCCGCCGTGATACCAGGGAAAAGATAGAAGTTTCTCTGGATGAAATTGAGACAAAAGCCGGAGAAATTCTGGATCTGATGCAGAAGGAAATGCTGGAACATGCCAGAGAGCACAGAGAAGAGCACACTTACGAGGCGAAGGATATGGAGACCTTCCGCAAGCTCTTTGCGGAAAAGTCCGGCTTTGTGAAGGCTATGTGGTGTGGAGAACAGGCATGTGAAGACCAGATCAAGGAGGAAATGGCAGTTACCAGCCGTTGTATGCCTTTTGAGCAGGAGCAGATCGGAGAAACCTGCGTGTGCTGTGGTAAGCCCGCGAAAAAGATGGTTTACTGGGGCCGGGCATATTAAAGGAAAGCCATCGCATTTTGCGGCGATGGGACGGTAAGTGCGCAGAGCTGTTGCAAAAAGTGCGTGGATGTTTTTGGAAGGGAGTCATTTATGAGCAGGAGAAGAAAGAAGAAAAGGGGACTTATCCCGGTGATCTTTCTGGGGCTTTTTCTGGGAGTCTGTCTTGTTGTGGCGATAGGTTTTGCCAGCGGGTCACTGGCCGGGACAGGGGAGCATGCGGTGACTCAAAAACTTTCTGAAACCGTCAGACATGCGGTGACAAAAAAAGTTTCCGAAACCGTGATGGAACAGGCGGTAAAACAGGCGCTGGAGAGCGCCGGCGATCCGCAGGCGGCCGAGAAAGCCCAGGAAATTGTGAATAATATGGACGAAACCGACAAACAGAAAGCCGAGGAAATTATCGACCGCTACGCGGACAGTGACACGATCTCTGATGTAATGGAAATTGTGGGGGATGGCGTGGACAGCGAGTCCTTGTCGGAGGTGCAGGAGTATCTGCAGGAAAATGTATCTGAACAGGATCAGGCAGACTTGGAGGAGCTGTATCGGAAATACAGTGAAGCCTATTGAGTGATGCGGGATTGAAAATCTGGCGGCGCACAGGACAATGTTGATAAAGAAAGAGAAAGCAGGAAATCCAGTTGATGGGTTTCCTGTTTTATGTTTGAGCGCGGCTATAAAAAGTAAGAGTACAAAGAGAATTGAAAAAGTACACCCTACTGGTAATAGATTTTCAGAATAACAGAGGGTTGACAGGCGTATACCCTTGCGTGTATGATACTATCACAAGGTATACGTCCGTATACCAAAATATACCAAAAAGACTGGAAGGATGCGGAAAGACGCAGGGGAAGGAGAACAGAGTGGTCAGTTTATCGGATGGGGAATGGAAAATTATGAATCAGCTCTGGGAGCGGGAGAGCACGATCACAGAGCTTAAAAACCAGCTGGGCAGGGACACGGGATGGGATAAGCATATTGTGATTACCATGCTCTCCCGCATGGAAAAAAAGGGCGCGGTTTCTCACAGGGAAGGCGGACGGGCAAAAATATTTTATCCGCTTGTGACGAGGGAGGAAGTGTCCATGCGGGAGACCCGGGGATTTTTGCAGAAGGTTTACAGGGGCAGTCTGGGAATGATGGTCAACGCTATGGTGGAGGATCAGGCGCTGTCTGAGGAGGAAATACAGGAATTGTACGGCATTCTGGAACAGGCAAAGAAAAGAAGGACGGGAAACAGTCCGCAGGGAGAAGAGAAGGAACGGTAATTTATATGTGTGGATGGACATTTCGCAATCATGGAGGGCAATGATGAGAGAGATATTGATAACGGCAACCGTTCTGATACTGTGTATTTTGTTGATCCGGCGGATTTTCCGCAGAAAAATCGGCAGCAGGATGCAGTATGCGCTCTGGCTTCTGGCAGCGCTCCGGCTGGTGATTCCGGTTTCGGCAGAATTTGATTTGGGATCGTTTTCCGATTTCCGTCTGATGGATCTGGTGGGGGAAGATGAAAGCGGTATCGGAGAGCGGCTGGAAGAGACGATTCGGCTGGAGGAACCCATCCAGATGACGGTAAATTCGCGCAGTATCCTGTTTCGTCTGTTTACCACGGATGAGATCAGGGAAACGCTGGAAGCGATGCCAAAAGACGGCCCGACATCCGTGTTTATGGCGGGAAAGCTGGGCTTTTCCAGATTGGATGTGCTCTTGTTTTTCTGGGGGATTGGCGGGTTTATCATAGGCGCGTGGATCATAATTACCAATGTGGTATTCAGCCATCGGTTAAAGAAGCGCCGAAAGCCTTTTGATCTGCCTGAAGAAGTGAAAACAGCAGTTTTTGGAGAAAAGAACAGCGGCCTTTTTAGAAAGAAGGGACGTATGCCCGCTTTTTATGCGGTGGAAGGCATTTCTTCTCCCTGTCTGTACGGATTCCCTGGGTGCGAAGCGGTTTATCTGACGGCAGATGTGATCGGTGATACGGACAAACTGCGCCATGTCATTGTCCATGAGCTTGTTCATAAAAAGCATGGGGACAGCCTTTGGGCGGTTCTCCGGGGCGTATTGGTAACGGTATACTGGTTTCATCCATTGGTATGGGCCGCTGCGGTCTGTTCCAAACGGGATTGCGAGCTGGCCTGCGATGAGGGAGCGCTGGCGGCGCTTGGTGAAAAGGAACGGGTTCCATACGGGGAGACACTGCTGTCCATTATTACCCAAAAGGGGCATATGTCTGATTTGGTGTGCACGGCGACAACCATGACCGGCAGTGGAAAGAGCGTGAAAGAGCGGATACGTTTTATCGCAGAGAAACCGAAGGTTTTCTATGCAGCGGCGGCCGGTGTGCTGTTTCTGATTGCGGTTGTGTGTCTCTTTGTCTTTACCAGGGATACGCAGTTTCATGGGACAGTGGTGGATGCGCAGGAAGGTCTTCTGGTCACGGGCGGGGATATGCAGATACCGCTGCCTGCAAGCATCGGCGGCATAAGTGGCTGTGTGGTAGAAAAAGAAAGTGACGAGGCTGTCATTTATCATCTTGTGGCGCAGGAGGAGGTGGGCAGATTTGCCAGAATGCCGCTCAAGGATGCGCTGGGACTGGTCGATGAAGGGCGGGAAGTCACGCCGATCGGGGATTACGGCTATAATTATCTGCTCAGAGCCTATCTGGGAGAACCGCTGTCGAGAACAGAGCATACTTATACGCCTGCAAAGGAAGCGGCCACAGACTATCAGCCCGGGATGGATGAGGCGGGAACAGCCGGGGAGACGGCAGGTGTGCCGGGCACAGACATGAACGACGATACCACCTATATGATAGATGACAGCGGATATCGCACAGAGGAAGTGCAGGAGGCATATGAAGGCAAAACAGATTACCTGCCAAATGAGCAGATTGTAGAGATAACTTACGAGCCGGACGAAGTCAATGTGGATGAGCTGCACTCGGGGTGCTATGTTTACGTCAAGGCGGACTTTGACGGCAAGGTGCGGGATAAATATCAGGAAGAAATGGCGTATATTGACGAAGAATTAAAAACAGTGGTATATCGGGTGATTGTTTTAAGCTTGAACCGGGAGAACCGGGACGCCCTGTTTGACAGTCTGGCGGCGAATCGGACGCCCTACGTCGGGGATCACTCCAAAGTGGGCGCACTGCTGGAGGCCCTGCCCCTGCCGCCAACACTGAACCGGGAAGCCGGGTTTTCCTTGCAGACGCTGGAAAGCCCCTACGCCCTGCGTTTCGATTACAAAATGTGCATGGATCATTTCACAAAAGACGATCAGGATATGCTGTATTTTAATGCGGCTATGTTGTTTTATGCCATTGGGAATTTGGAGCAGATTGCCGTGGAAATCAAGTATCCTTCCGGGGGAGGATCGGATATGATGATTTATCGCCGGGAGGAATTGGAAAAGGATCTTCCGATGCTGGAAAAGGCAGATTACGAGGACGATCAGATTTTCCGTGACGGATTAGCTGAACTGCAGACGGCGGTGGAGAAATACCTTTTACAGACGGATGCCGGATAAAAATAAAAAATTATTAAGAATTATGTAACCTTTTTCTTAAGTTCCCCTCTCTAATATATAAACGTAGGAAAATCTTTATTTATTTTAGAGAAAATTTAAAGATTAACATACTACAATTATGTGTAACAGTACAAAAGAGGGGGAACATCATGGGGCAGGCACAACGGAGCAGGACAAGAGACAGTATAAGCGTCATATCGGGCAGCAGCTCACGGAGCAGAACGGGAAACAGCGCACAGAGGAGAAGAGGCGGCGGTGGAGAGCGGGTAAGACAGCGTAGCAAAAACAGCGGGGGTCTGGAAAATCTGGAACTGTGGGAAATATCCAGACAACCCGGCAGCTCCCGCATGATGCGCCTTGCAGATCAGGAACAGGTTCGTTACGGGCAGAGGCGCGCTTGCGCAAAACCGCAGTCCGGGCGGCGGGTCGCAGCCAGCGCGCGTCCCATCAGTCCTGCCAGACGGCGCAGGGAAAGGAAAAGGAGGCGCAATCTTTACCGCCTGTCTGTGTTTTTTGTCATTGGGGTGTGCCTGATCCTGATTTATCAGACAACGGGGGCGGTTTACCGCATGATGCACGATACAAAAGCGGGAAAAGGCAGGGGCATTGTGGAGGTTGTCTCCGAAAAAATAGAGGAGAACCGTGTACAGCCGCCGCCGATTACCGTGGATTATCTGGAACCAAACGATTTTTCCAGGCCCGGTACGGAGCTGAAAAAGATTAAAAGCGTTTTTGTGCACTATACCGCAAATCCGGGAACCTCTGCGGCACAGAACCGCAGTTATTTTGCCAACCTTGCAGAGACAAAAGAGCGGTCCGCAAGTGCACATTTTATTATCGGTTATGAGGGAGAACTGATCCAGTGCATTCCTCTGGAAGAGCAGGCCTATGCGGTAGCTACCAGAAACGAGGATTCCGTTTCCATAGAATGCTGCTACCTGGATGAGGACGGGATGTTTACGCAGGAAACCTATGACACACTGGTACATACACTGGCATGGCTGAAACAGGAATATCATCTGTCTGCTGACGATATTCTGCGGCATTATGACTGCGGCGGCAAAAAGTGCCCGCTCTATTATGTAGAGCACGAGGATGCATGGGAAAAGCTGCTGGCGGATGTGGAGCGCTATAAGCCGGAAAAAACGGAGGAAGCGGACTGATTTTCTTTGACAGACGTTTTCCCGGTGTGTTATGATCGAATTGACGGCATTATTGACTACATGGAAACGCGCACGGAAATATAGCGCGGCGGCAGGGAAGAAGAGAAATGGAAAAAGCATACAAACTGGAATTTGCGGGGGAGCAGACAGGCAGTCTGTATATGAATTGCTGCGGTTTATCGCGGACGGAACCGATGCACAGTTTTGGACCGGCCTTAAAACCTCATTATTTGATCCATTATATTTTAAGCGGCAAAGGGAAATTTACAATTGGCGGGGAAGAGTATCTGTTGGAGGCGGGATACGGATTTCTGATTATGCCCGATGAGCTGGCATTTTACCAGTCTGATGAGGAGGAGCCGTGGACGTATGTGTGGGTCGGCTTCAGCGGTACGCAGGCGGCGGAGTATGTGGGGAATATCGGTCTGTCGGTACGGCAGCCGATTTTTAAATCCGAAGCTTCGGAGGAGCTTTACCGAATTGTGAAGGATATGATGGAGCATAATACTTATGGTCTTTCCCACGATCTGCGCAGGAACGGGCAGCTTGGGATTTTTCTGTCTGTCATAGCCGAGGGCAGCAGGGTGGAAAAGCGGGGAGAAGACGACAGGGCAAATGTTTATGTTCGGAAAGCCGTATCATTTATCCAGAATAATTACTGCAATCCCATCAAAGTGACGGATGTGGCGGATTATGTATGCATCAACAGGAGCTATCTCTACACTCTGTTTCAAAATTCTATGGGGATGTCGCCCCAGCAGTTTCTGACCACGTTTCGTATCACGAAGGCAGCGGAGCTTCTGCAGCTTACTTCACTGCCCATTGAGAGCATCGCCTTATCCTGCGGTTATCACGATCCGCTGGTATTTACGAAAGCATTCCGGCAGATGAAGCAGATGTCCCCCACCAGCTTCAGGAAGGAGATGCAGAAAGGGGAAACCAGGCGCAACAGAGAGTATTTGCGGCAGGTGGAAGAGTTTATCGGCCAGATCAACAGTCTGAATCACATGTAACATTTTGACAGGTTTCAGTAACAAAGGACTATGTAAGGATGGTCCTTTTTTGCTATAATAGAGTGAGAAGTACTTCTAAAGACGTTCCGCCATAGGACGGGACGCCAAGAAGTACTAAATCTCACTTAAAAATATGGCATTTTCTGTATGGCTTGCGAGTAAAGGGCTGTGAAAAAGGGAAGGAGAGAGGGTATGAAAGAAAAGGTTTTAAAGAAGTTTGAGGAGCTTTACGGGGCCACTGAAGGGGCGGGCGTGTACTTTGCGCCGGGCCGGGTGAACATGATCGGCGAGCACACGGACTATAACGGGGGGCATGTGTTTCCTTGTGCGCTGACAATCGGCACATACGCGGCAGTGAAAAAGAGAGCTGACAGGAAACTGCGGTTTTATTCGATGAATTTTGAAAAAATGGGTGTGGTGGAGAGCAGTCTGGATGATTTGAAGCCTTCCGATGCGGCGGGCTGGACGAATTACCCGAAGGGAGTTATATGGGCTTTCGCTGAACGGGGCATGAAGATGGACTGTGGTCTGGATATTGTGTTATACGGGGATATTCCGGGTGGTTCCGGCTTGTCATCTTCCGCATCTTTGGAAGTGCTGACAGGTTTTTATCTTCGGGATCTGTTTGGATTTGATGTGACCAATGTGGATCTGGCCCTGATCGGTCAGTATTCGGAAAACAATTTTAACGGCATGAACTGTGGGATTATGGATCAGTTTGCCTCTGCAATGGGAAAGAAGGACAATGCGATCTTCCTGGATACGTCGGATCTGTCCTATCAGTATGCGCCCCTTGTGCTGGAAGGTGCAAAGATTATCGTCACCAACAGCAATGTGAAGCACTCCCTTGTAAACTCCGGCTACAATACGAGAAGAAAAGAGAGCGAGCAGGCGCTGGCTGATTTACAAAAGGTGATAAAGATAGAGACACTCGGCGATCTGACGGAGGAGGAATTTGAGGCGAATAAGTCCGCCATTGCCGATGCGGTCTGCGCGAAACGTGCAAAACATGCGGTATATGAGAACCGCCGGACAATCCGTGCGGTGGAGGCTCTGAAGAACAACGATCTGAAGGCTTTTGGCGAGCTGATGAATGCCTCCCACGTTTCCCTGCGCGATGACTATGAGGTTTCCTGCGATGAGATTGACGTGCTTGTAGAGGAGGCCTGGAAGGTGGACGGTGTGATCGGTTCCCGCATTACAGGCGGCGGTTTTGGAGGCTGTACAGTGAGCATCGTGAAGGATGAGGCTGTGGAGGCCTTCAAGGAAAAGGTGGGCGCGGCTTATATGGAGCGTGTCGGTAAGAAGGCGGATTTCTATGTGGTTGAGATTGGAGACGGACCGTCTAAACTCTAGGGGAGGTTGAAAAATGATTCGGCAAAATATCAGAAAACTTGTGAAGTATGGCCTGCTTACCGGGCTGATTGAGAAAGAGGATGAGATATATACGGTCAACCGTCTGCTGGAGCTTTTTGAACTGGATGAACCGGGGGAAGACGGCGATGCTGCAATGACTGTGGAGGAGCTGGAGGCAGTCCTGAAAGAGATGCTGGACTATGCCTGTGAAAAAGGAATGATAGAGGACAGCATTGTATACCGGGATCTTTTTGACACGAAGATCATGGGATTACTGACACCGAGGCCCAGTGATGTGATCAGGACATTCCGCGAAAAGTATGACAAAGACCCGGCGGAAGCGACAGATTACTTTTATAAACTGAGCCGGGATACGGATTACATCAGACGTTACCGCATTGAGAAAGACCAGAAATGGATTTCATCTACGAAATATGGCGATCTGGATATCACGATCAACCTCTCCAAGCCGGAGAAGGATCCGAAGGCGATTGCGGCAGCGAAAAGCGCGAAGCAGAGCGGTTACCCGAAGTGCCTTCTTTGCCGGGAGAACGAGGGTTACGCGGGGCGGGTGAACCATCCCGCGAGACAGAACCACAGGATCATTCCCGTTACCATCAACGGCAGCGAATGGGGCTTTCAGTATTCGCCGTATGTGTATTACAACGAGCATTGTATCGTGTTCAATTCACAGCATATTCCCATGAAGATCGAACACGACACGTTCTGTAAGCTGTTTGATTTTGTGAAACAGTTTCCGCATTATTTTGTGGGTTCCAACGCGGATCTGCCGATTGTGGGCGGTTCCATTTTAAGCCATGACCATTTTCAGGGCGGACATTATGAGTTTGCGATGGCGAAAGCGCCGGTGGAGCGTATTTTTACGGTGCAGGGCTTTACGGATGTGGAGGCAGGCGTGGTGAACTGGCCGATGTCCGTGATCCGCATTTCCCATGAGGATTCAGACAGGCTGGTGGCTCTTGCGGACTTGATTCTGGAGAAATGGCGGGGGTACACTGACGAGGAGGCGTTTATATTTGCCGAGACGGAAGGCGAGCCGCACAATACGATCACGCCGATTGCAAGAAAGCGGGACGATAAATTTGAACTGGATCTGGTACTGCGCAACAACATTACGACAGAGGAACATCCGCTGGGCGTGTATCACCCCCATGCCAGGCTGCATCATATCAAGAAAGAAAATATTGGCCTGATTGAGGTTATGGGACTGGCGGTGCTGCCGGCCAGACTAAAAGGGGAGATGGAGCGTCTCGCCGAGGCGATTGTGTCAGGCGCGGATATCCGCAAGGACGAGGAACTTGCGAAACATGCCGACTGGGTGGAAGAATTTCTGCCGGCTTATCCGAATGTGGACAGGGAACATATCATGGATATCCTTCATAAGGAGATCGGCAATGTATTTATGGAAGTGCTTGAGGATTCTGGCGTGTACAAGAGAGATGCGCAGGGACAGGCGGCCTTTGACAAATTTCTTTCGATCCTTTGACCATGTGAGAGGCGCTGCGAAATCTCACACAGGACAAGAAATGAGACGGGATTTTGCAATCCCGCCTTTTCATAGAAGCGTTATATAACGCATAGATCAGATGTGACAGCATAGGGGTTTAAGCGTTACAGGGCGCTGACAATCTGACTAGAAATGCTGTGTGAGACAAAAGTTATATATTGAAAGGCCAAGCGTCACCTGCGGGTGACAGATTCCGTATTACAAATCATCGCTCATGCCTAACATGCTGCATAAGAAATTGTAAAAGTCTCCCTGCTGTTTCTGGGTCATTTTCTGATAAATGGCGATAAGGTGCTGGTATTTTTTGAGATTGCTCATATTATCTGCCAATAGGGAATCTGCTGCCAGACGTTCTTCGGAGAGTAATAGAATATAGTCTGTTGTGACATGAAAGAAACGTGAAAGATCGGCCAAAAGCAGAGCGTCAGGGGTACTGGCTCCACATTCGATTTTGCTCAGACTTGTTTGATTAATGCCAAGTTTTTTAGCAAGAGCTTGCTGTGTCAGTTTTTTTTCCAGTCGGAGTTCCTTTATCCTTGTCTTCATTTGTAATCCCTTTTTGTTATTGTAGTTTATCTGGCGCCAAAAAATATTCCAATTTTTAATAAGGATATTCAATGCAGAATATTTTTGTGGAAAGACCCCCTTTTTATGATTAAATCGCCATCGGACTACAAGATGTAGTGTGCGGCTTTGGAAGCAGACATAGATATAGAAGTATGGGATACGTTAATTCTGGGCGGGGAAAAGTCGATATAATTTATGCTATATAGAATAGGATCTTATCAGGGATACTTGAAGGATACTGCCGCGTTATCTTTTATCGGGCAGAGGAGTGACAAGGAGGGGAAATGACAGATTCCTATGTGTGTGTCGATCTGGAGACGACCGGGCTTGACCCCAAACGGGATAAAATCATAGAGATCGGTGCGGTCAGGGTAGAGCGGGGCGAGATGATCGAAGAGTGGAAAAGCTTTGTTAATCCCGGACAGAAGCTTTCGGAACGGATTGTAGAGCTTACAGGAATCCACGACGAGGAGCTTGCCGGGGCAAAGCCGATAGGGGAGATTTTACCGTCGTTTTTTTCTTTTTTGAGGGAAGATGTGCTTCTGGGACACAGTATACTTTTTGATTTTTCCTTTTTGAAGAAGGCGGCTGTGAATGAAAAGCTCCTCTTTGAGAGACGGGGAATAGACACGTTAAAAATTGCTCGGAAATATTTAAAGAATCTGGAAAGCCGCAGTCTGACAGCGCTGTGCAGGTACTATGGCATTTCCCACAGCGCGCATAGGGCATTGGGCGATGCCCGTGCCACGGTTGCTTTATATCGGAAACTTGCAGAAGGATTTTATGAAAAAGAAGAAGAGGCGGGAGAAAAGAGCTTGTTTTTGCCAAAACCGCTTTTGTATCGGGCGAAGCGCGATACCCCGCTTACGACTGCACAAAAAGAGCAGTTATATAAACTGATGGACAGGCATAAACTGATAGTAGACTATCAGATCGAAAATCTGACCCGCGGCGAGGCTAGTCGGAAGATTGATCAAATTCTTGCAGCATACGGACGATAGGCTTCTGCATGGCGGATGTCAGTGACTGTGCCACAGGATAGAGCGCGTCGATTTTTTCCGGTGTGCCATTTTCCTGATAAATGCGGCACAGAAGGCGGTAAGTTGCACTTACATCCGTATGAGTGGATACAGCAAATTCCAGAAGCTGACAAGCCTCCCTGGAAAAGCCGTTGTCGTAGAGTGCCTGCGCCCACTGCTGCAGGGTGCGCGCCAGAAGTGTGTAATTCTGGTCATAGGTGGTCAGCAGGGTAATATTGGGCGCTCCGTAGCGCAGTTTCAGTTCTGTATTGGAAAGCCCTGTGAAGTTGACAATAGGCTGATCCTTCAAGGTAAGTATGATCTGCCTGTAATCTTCGATTTTTGGGATGTCCTGTAAAAGTTCCATGGGAAAGATTTCCATTGGCACTTTGATATAGTCCAGATTGTCCAGCGGTTTACGCCTTGTGCTGTTTGCGGCCCGTTCTCTTTTCCAATATTCCTGTTCCATGGCAGCCGCACTTTTCTGGCTTTTGGAGGAGGCTATGGCGATGGCTGCGGCCAGGATCAGGGTGCTTGCAATAATTAAAAAATTCATATATAATTCCTTTATGCCAAAAGAAAGCATTCCTTATTTCTATAGTGTAGCAAAAAGATGGTTGAGGTGATATCATGAAGTTCAACAGAAAAACCAAAAAAATCATTTCATCAGTTATCATTATTATCGTCGTTTTGGCGATGATCATTCCGATGCTGGCTTCTGCTTTCTATTCATTTTAGCATAAGAAATGTTTTTTGTGAATGGCATAGGGTTGACAGAGGAGCGGGTAATGGTTATGAAAAAAATATTTGTGGCGGTATTGACAGCGTTTATTGCAGCGGGATTTGCTTTTATACCGGCGCAGGCAAAAGAAGGAAAAATTGAGACAGGAATCTACGTGGAGGAAGTAGATATCTCTGGAATGACACAGAGCGAGGCGAGCAAGGCGATCGAGGCATATGTCGCTGCCTTTGGGGATGCGCAGATTACGCTGCATGCCCCCGGGCAGGGTGAGATCACAGCCTCTGCCGCAGATCTGGGCTTAACATGGGGAAACCGGGAGATTCTGGAGGAAGCGGCAAACTTCGGCAGGGATGGAGATGTTCTGCAGTGCTATAAGGAGCTGCGGGATCTGGAATATAAAAATAAAGTTTACCGGGTAAGCTTTGACTTCGATAAGAGCAAAATCCGTAAGCTGATTGAGGAAAATGCGGATCAGTACGACCAGGAGGCAGTGAATGCAAGTCTGAAAAAGACGGAGGATGGCTTTGAAGTCACCGAAGGACAGATTGGCCGTGTGGTAGACCGTGACGGTACGACAGAGAGCGTATATGCGTATCTGACAGACGAGTGGGAGGGCGGCGCCTGCGATCTGGATATGCAGGTTGAGACGCAGGAACCGCAGAACAGTGCGGAAGATCTGGAAAAGGTGAAGGATATTCTGGGAACCTTTACTACCAGTTATTCCACTTCCGGCGGAGCGAGAAGCGCAAATGTGGAAAACGGCTGCAGGCTGCTCAGTGGAATTACCCTGTATCCTGGAGATGAGATTTCGACGCTGGAGACCATAACGCCTTTTTCGGAAGAAAACGGTTATTATATGGCGGCTTCCTACTTAAACGGGCAGGTGGTTGACAGTCTGGGCGGGGGAATCTGCCAGGTATCGACCACGCTTTACAATGCAGTGCTTCAAGCGGAACTGGAGGTAACGGAACGTTACAATCATTCCATGATTGTCACCTATGTGGATCCTTCTGCGGATGCTGCCATTGCGGAATCTTCCGGGAAAGACTTTAAATTTAAGAATAATCTGGATTACCCCGTATATATAGACGGCTACACGACTCCTGAGAAAGAGATTACATTCACAATCTATGGACTGGAAACCAGAGACAGCGGCCGGGAAGTGATCTACGAGAGCGAAGTTCTGGAGAGAACCGTGCCGGATACAGAAGTGATCTACACGGACGCATCCATGCCGGTAGGATACTGCAGTGTGCAGTCCGCGCATGTGGGTTATAAGGCAAGGCTGTGGAAGGTTGTAAAAGAGAACGGTGAGGAAGTGAGCCGTGAACAGGTGAACAGCAGCAGTTATATGAAAGCGCCCAGAAGCGCGACCGTGGGAGTGGCTACCGAAGATCCGGGCGCATATAACGCTATCATGGCGGCTGTGGCATCTGGCAGTGTGGATCAGGTAAAAGCGGTATCCGGCGCATACCGTGGCGGAGATCCAGCGGCAATACAGGCAGCGGCGCAGGCGGCACAGCAGGCGGCGGAGGCCAAAGCAGCGGCGGATCAGGAAGCGGCAGCGCAGGCGGCTGCAGAACAGGCAGCCGCAGAACAGGCAGCTGCGGAGCAGGCGGCACAGCAGCAGCCGGAAGCACCGCCCCCGGCGGAGTGATCAATCCTACGAAGAGTAAGGCGAACGGCATGAGACAGGAAAAAATATCGAAGAATGTGTCTGAGTATTCTCCGTTTCAATACACCGATCTGAATATACAGGAAATGAAAAATGGCGCAGGGCTGGGGAAAGACTGCGCCGTTTTATGCACAGAGCCGCAGATGGCAGCTGTGGATCAGGATATTGTGGTGAGCAAATGGATTGGTCTGGAGGGAACGGCGAAACTTGCCGGAGAAAACTATGAGAGACTGCGGGAGCGGCTTCCGGCGCGCATGATTGAGGAGGCCGCTGCTTTTGACAGATATCTGTCGGTGATACCGGAGGCCGCCACCGCCATGAAGTCCGGCGTCTGCGGCATACAGCCTGTTTCCCGGGGCGGCATTTTTGCGGGTCTTTGGGAGATGGCAGAGGAAGCCGGCGTCGGACTGGAAGCGGATTTAAGAAAAATACCTGTCAGACAGGAAACCATAGAAATATGTGAGATTTTTGGAGAAAATCCCTATGAGCTTTTGTCGGGCGGATGCCTCATTATGACAGCCGGGGACGGAAACGGTCTTGTGACGGCGCTGCAGCGGGAAGGGATACCGGCAGTGGTGATCGGACGCACGACGCGAGGCAACGACCGGGTGCTCTACAATGGAGGGAGAAAGCAGTTTCTGAATAAACCAAGATAGAAATCATGATGGAGGAGGAAAATATGAGAGAAGAACTGTTAAAAATTATAGAGAGGAACAGCCGCATTGACCTGAAGGAACTGGCGGTCATCCTTGGCGTGGAAGAGATGGATGTGGTGAATGAACTGCAGGCGTTGGAGGAACAGGGGATTATCTGCGGTTACCATACCATGATCGACTGGGAGAAGACTTCTATAGAAAAGGTGTCGGCGCTGATTGAGGTGCGGGTGACACCCCAGAGGGGACAGGGCTTTGACAATATTGCAGAGCGCGTTTACAAGTACCCGGAAGTGACCTCTGTTTATCTGATTTCCGGCGGATATGATCTGCTTGTCACGTTGGAAGGAAAGTCCTTAAAGGAGATTTCCGGCTTTGTGTCCGATAAGCTTTCCACACTGGATTCCGTACTGAGTACGGCGACCCACTTTATTCTGAAAAAATATAAGGATCATGGCACGATTCTGACGAAAAAGTATGAAGATACAAGAGAGAAGGTGTCACCGTGAGAGATATGTTATCAAAGCAGGCCGTTGGCCTGAAGCCTTCGGGTATTCGGAAATTTTTTGATATCGTCAGCGAGATGGACGACGCCATCTCCCTCGGCGTGGGAGAGCCGGATTTTGACACACCGTGGCATATCCGGGACGAGGGTATTTATTCGCTGGAAAAAGGGCGCACATTCTACACTTCTAACAGCGGACTGATGGAGCTGCGGCAGGAGATCTGCAATTACATAAAGAGAAAGCAGGGTGTGACTTATGATCCGCAGCATGAGGTGCTGATCACGGTGGGAGGTTCCGAGGCGATTGATATCGGTCTGCGCGCCGTGGTGAATCCCGGAGATGAGGTGCTGATCCCGCAGCCAAGTTTTGTGTCCTATGAGCCCTGTGCCATTATGGCGGGCGCTGTGCCGGTCATTATTGAACTGAAGGAAGAAAATGAGTTCCGCCTGACGGCGAAGGAACTGGAAGACGCCATAACGGAAAAGACAAAGATATTGATTCTGCCCTTCCCGAATAATCCGACGGGGGCCATTATGGAGCGGAAGGATCTGGAGGAGATCGCGGAGGTCATCAGAAAACATGACATACTTGTCATGTCGGATGAGATTTATGCGGAGCTTACTTATAAGGAAAAGCATGTATCCATTGTGGAAATGGAGGGTATGCGGGAGAGGACGATCCTGATTAACGGATTTTCCAAGGCTTACGCTATGACAGGCTGGAGACTCGGCTATGCCTGCGGCCCGAGAGAAATTCTGGAGCAGATGACAAAATTGCATCAGTTTGCGATCATGTGTGCACCTACTACCAGCCAGTATGCGGCGGTGGAAGCGCTGCGAAACGGGGATGAGGACGTGCGGGAAATGAGCATGGCCTACAATCAGAGAAGAAGGTATCTGTTGAATGCTTTCCGCGAAATGAAACTGTCCTGTTTTGAGCCGTTTGGCGCGTTCTATGTGTTCCCCTGCATTAAGGAGTTTGGTATGACCAGCGAGGAATTTGCGGAGCGTTTTCTGGCAGAGGAGAAGGTGGCTGTGGTGCCGGGGACGGCATTCGGGGACTGTGGTGAAGGATATCTGAGAATTTCTTATGCCTACTCTCTGGATAATCTGAAGCTGGCGATTGGGAAACTGGCGGATTTTGTGGAGAGGCTGCGGCAGCAGGATAAGAAACACGAATAATCACGGCAGAGGCTGCTTTTCAAAAGGCTTCCGTGCCGCGTGTGAGAGAATGTGAAATGGCGTATTCTCTGTGGAGGATGAGATGCATATTATCTTACATCAGCCGGAGATTCCGGCAAATACGGGAAATATCGGCCGTACCTGTGTGGCGACAGGTACGGCGCTCCATTTGATTGAGCCCTTGGGGTTCCGGCTGGATGAGAAATCCATCAGACGGGCGGGCATGGACTACTGGGAACATCTGGATGTGACCCGCTATATCAATTTTCGGGAATTTCGGGAGAGGCATCCCGATGCAAAAATCTGGTACGCCACCACAAAGGCAAAACGCCTCTATACGGAGGCGGTTTTCAGGCAGGATGATTTTATTATGTTTGGCAAGGAGAGCGCCGGGATTCCCGAGGAGCTTCTGGTGGAGAATGAGGAGACCTGCATCCGCATTCCGATGATGGACGAGATTCGATCTCTGAATCTGTCCAATTCCGTGGCAGTTGTGCTGTATGAGGCGCTGCGGCAGAACGGGTTTGTGGGAATGCAGAGGGAAGGAGAACTGCACAGACTGTCGTGGGAAAGTTAGTCGTCGTCCTCCACATCAGACTTAGGCAGGGAGAAGATAAACTCTGTTCCTACACCCTCGGTGCTGATCACATTGATGTTTTCCCCGTGCGCCTGAATGATTTCCTTTGTGATTGACAGGCCGAGTCCCGTTCCTTTCTTATCCTTTCCTCTGGAGAGGTCAGATTTGTAGAAACGATCCCAGATCAGCTTCAAGTCGTCTTTCGGGATGCCGATGCCGGTGTCTTTTATGCTGATAAAAATTTTATTATGCTTTTCGGTCGTCTCGATTTTGATGAGGGAATCGTGATGACTGAATTTGATCGCGTTGTCCAGGAGGTTGTAGAGAACCTGCTGGATTTTATCTATGTCTGCGACCACATACATCTCATCGCCCGTGAGCACCAGCTCGATGCCGATCATCTTCTGCCGGCAGGTGCCCTCGAAGGTGGCCGCCACATTGCGGATGACGGCGTTGATCTCGAAGTCCGTTTTGTTCAGCATGATTCCCTTGGTGTTGAGGTTATTCAAGGTCAGAAGGCTGTTTGTCAGTTTAGTCAGACGCCCGGTTTCGTTCAGAACAATGGTTAAGTATTTTTCGTACATTTCCGGGGGGATCGTGCCGTCCAGCATGGCTTTCAGATACCCCTCGATGGAAGTCAGGGGCGAGCGGAAGTCATGGGAGACATTGGCCACGAACTTTTTCTGGTCATCCTCCGACCGGGCGATTTCGCTGGCCATATAGGACAGTGTAGCGGCCAGATAGCCCATCTCATCCTCACTCTCCACACTGAATTCATAGTGCATGTTGCCGCTGGCGTACTGTTCCGTCGCTTCCGTGATTTTCCGCAGGGGAATATAGACCATCTCTGTGAAAAAGATCAGGATGATCAGGGACAGCAAAAAGAGAATGAGCAGCATAATGTAGGAAATGTTTAAAAGCTTGTTTGCTTCGGTCTGTATGCTGCTCTGGGAGGCGTGGATTACTACATAGCCCTTCACCTTATAGCCGGAAGTGATGGGTGCGAAGACACTCAGCATTTCCTCGTCAAACGTCTGGAAAAAGTCACCGACTGTATAGTAGGAGCCGGCGGTGATGGTGGGATCGAAATTTTCCACGACCACCTCGTTTTCCACATCCACCGGGGCGGAGGAATCTAAAACCATACGCCCGGAAGGGTTGATGATCCAGATAGTGGCGTTTAAGTAGGTGTCCAGCGCATCCAGCTGCGTCTTCACCGTTTCCAGAGAAACTTCGGTATTGTACAGATCCGTGGCGTAGGTGTTGGCGATCAGCGTGGCTTCCCGGTAGAGGGCGTCCGCCTTCTCCTTGGTGAGATGGTTTATGGTCATATCGGACACGAAAGTTGCTACCACCACAAAACCAAACAGCCCAAAAATGATGTAAGCAAGTATTAACTTTAAATAGAGTGTCTTCCGCATATCAATGTCTCCATGCCTAGAACTTCTTTTCGCGGACTTCAAACTTGTAGCCTACGCCCCAGATCGTAGCAATTCGCCAGTTTTCATGGTCGTTAATTTTCTCACGAAGCCGTTTCACATGAACGTCTACCGTACGGCTGTCCCCGATATACTCATAGCCCCAGATCTGATCCAAAAGCTGTTCTCTGGAAAAGACGTGATTCGGTGAGGAGGCCAGGAAGTAAAGAAGCTCCAGCTCCTTGGGAGGCATTTCAACGGTTTTTCCCATATAAATTACGGAATAATTGGTCTGGTTGATGATCAGATCCGGGTATTCCACGCTCTTGACGTCGGAGGATTTCGGTTCTGCCACGGCCGGCTTGTAACGGCGCAGCACCGCCTTGACCCGGGCCACAAGCTCCTTGGAGTCAAAGGGTTTTTCCATGTAGTCGTCCGCACCGAGCTCAAGCCCCAGCACTTTGTCAAAGACCTCGCCTTTGGCGGAAAGCATGATAATGGGGAGTGAGGATTTCGAACGCACCTCCCGGCAGACCTGATAGCCGTCAATGCCCGGCAGCATCAGATCCAGAAGCATCAGGTTTGGTTCGAAACTGTCCACCGCCGTCAAAGCTGACTCCCCATCGCCTGCAATCATGGTTTCAAAGCACTCTTTTGTCAGATAAAGGGAGATCAGCTCCGCAATGTTGTTGTCATCGTCTACAATTAAAATTTTTTGTCTGTTTACCATGATAACCTCCTCAGTCCTTAAACTCGGCTATGGTTACGCCGGCGTCGCCTTCCCCAAACTCACCCAGACGGAAACTTTTTATGACCCGGTTTTTGCGCAGATATCCGTGTACTGCTTTGCGCAGAGCCCCGGTTCCTTTGCCGTGTACAATGCGTACACTGGGCAGATGGGCCAGGTAGGCGTCGTCCAGATATTTGTCCAGCTCGGAGAGTGCCTCGTCCACCGTCCTGCCGAGGAGATTGATTTCGGTAGAGATAGAGTAGGATTTGGACATTTTCAATTTGCCGGAAGAGCTGCGCTGCATTTTTTCGGTTTTCACCGTCTCCTCCTCGAGCAGAACCAGATCCGACAGGGAAACCTGGGAACGGATGATGCCGCACTGGACAAACAGCCTGCCGTTTTTGTCGGGAAGGGAGCTGACGCTGCCCTTTAATCCCATAGATACGATCTTTACGCTGTCGCCCAGCCTGATCTGGTTCGGTTTGAGTATCTTGTGGGTTGTTCTTTCGCTTTTCAGAGCGAGCTTCTCGTTTTTCTCAGAAATCTTGTCGTGTACCTTGCGGCGGGACTTCTCCAGATCCTTTATGGAAGAGGCGGCGCCGGCTTTCTGGAAGGTGCGGATCGTTTCGTCTGCCAGCTCCTTCGCGTTCTGTAAGATTTCCCGGGCCTCCTCGTTGGCTTCCCGGATAATGCGGTCGCGGGACTGGTCAATTTTCTCCTGTTTGGATTCCAGACGCTCTTTTAAAGCCTGCACTTCCCGCTTGTAGGCTTCGATTTCCGCCTGTTCCTTCTCGATGGTCAGACGGCTGTTCTCCAGATTGGCGAGCAGATCCTCGAAACTCTCTTTGTCCTGTGTAATGTGCCGCCTGGCATCCTCTATGATATGATCCGGCAGACCCAGACGGGAAGAGATGGCAAAGGCGTTGCTCTTGCCGGGTATGCCGATCAGAAGACGGTAGGTGGGCCGGAGTGTTTCCACATTAAATTCACAGCAGGCATTTTCCACAAAAGGCGTGGAGAGCGCGTAGACTTTCAGTTCGCTGTAGTGTGTGGTGGCCATCGTGCGGATGCCCCTGCCGTGCAGATGATCCAGAACCGAGATGGCCAGAGCGGCGCCTTCGATGGGATCTGTCCCTGCGCCCAGCTCGTCAAAAAGACAGAGAGACTCCGTATCCGCCTCCTGCAGAATGGACACAATGCTTGTCATGTGGGAGGAGAAAGTGGAGAGACTCTGCTCAATGCTCTGCTCGTCCCCGATATCCGCATACACTTCCCGGAAAACGGAGAGCTCCGAGCGGTCAAGGGCGGGAATATGCAGTCCGGCCTGCCCCATCAGGGTCAGAAGCCCCACTGTCTTTAAAGCCACTGTTTTACCACCCGTATTCGGGCCTGTGATGATGAGCAGGTCAAAGTCAATCCCGAGAAGAATGTCCACAGGCACGACTGCCTTTTTATCAATCAGCGGATGCCGCCCTTTGCGGATGCGGATCTGCTGATCCGTATTGAAAAGCGGCATGGTTGCGTTCTGATCCATAGCAAGGGATGCCTTTGCAAAGATAAAGTCCAGCATGGTCATGGATTTCTGATCTGTGGCAAGAGCATCCGTGTGAGCGGCGGCCAGTGCGCTTAAGGCGGCCATCACCGCCTCAATTTCTTCCTGCTCCTTTATGGATAATTCCTTCAATTCGTTGTTCAGATTGACAATCGCCGCAGGCTCAATAAAAAAGGTGGAGCCGGTGGAGGACTGGTCGTGCACCATGCCGGGCACCTGTCCCTTATACTCGGATTTCACGGGAATGCAGTAACGGTTGTCGCGCATGGTTACCACGGCGTCCTGCAGATAGGTGCGCAGGGAGCCGTTAATCATGGAATTTAACTGGGAATGAATCCGATCGTTGGTGATCGCCATACTGCGGCGGATGCGTTTTAATGCAGGGCTTGCGTCATCTGCGATTTCCTCCTCGGAGAGAATGCAGCGGTTGATCTCATTTGCCAGGGGCGTGAGCGGTTCCAGACTGTCAAAATACACGTCCAGAGAATCTCCCGGAATATCATCCCGTTCCCTGCGCCCGTAGACTTTGATGCGGTTCACGTTTTCCAGAAAAGAAGCGATGCGCAAAAGCTCTGCGATGGAAAGCACGCTTCCAACCTCAAGGGATTTTATGCTCATTCCCAGATCTTTGTTATTGCCAAAAGACGTGGAGCCTTTGGCGAAAAGACGCCCAAGAGCGTCCGCAGTCTGGATCTGTGCTGTCCTGATTTCCTCCAGATCTGTCATGGGAACAAGCGCCTGTGCGAGTCGCTTACCCGGTTCCGAGGATGCCTTTTCCGTCAGATGGCTGATAATTTTATGGTATTCTAATACCCTTAATACTTTACTGTTCATGCTTACCTCTGTATGTCTATATTTTTGTTTTGTTTATCTTTTTTGCTGTTCTTCTATGATACAGCAGATGTGCTCCCCGTAAAAATCCCCCTAAGCAGACGGATATATGCCTGCTTAACAATCATCTTACCACATGCCTTTTCAAATCACCACAAATTTTCTGCAGTTGCTAAAATTACAGAGTGGTAAACTGGCAGGCAGTCTTTATCATAAAAGTGTAGGAGTCTAAAAATACAAAAAGATGGAGGTATTGAAAATGCAAGAACTGTATTCAATTATGAGAGAATTGCTGGAAGTAGAGTATAATCAGGAGTCCCTGCGGTATATTATAAAAATGCTGGAGGCGGCTTACGGGCAGGAGGAGGATCAGGGGAAAGAAAATCTGATCGTCAGCGGGGTCGGTTACTACCTTGCGGTTTTACACCGGGATCTGGGAACTGCAATCAACAGGCTGGACAGCTACATAGCGGAGACGGCAAAAAAGGAATCATAGATATAATAAAAACAGGCAGCGGCTTTTCTGAGATGGAATGGGAAAGCTGCTGCCTATTTTACAGGATATTTTGTTTGGAGATTGCTCGCTCCCGTGATGTAATCCATGGAAACGTCATAATATTTGGCCAGTATCAAAAGGCTGTCAACAGGTATTCTTGTCTTACCGCTCTCATAGTCTGCGTAAGTACGCTGTCCTATGTGGAGCAGGTCTGCAATTTTCTGTTGCGTTATGGAATGATCTTCGCGGATTTCTCGTATTCGCTCGTAATATCTCATTAACATGCTCCCCCTGGATACCATTCAGTATAAGCGAAAAGGAAAAAAGCATTGACATTTAGAGCTATAAACTCTAAACTGTATGTGAATGCTTAGAGTTTATAACTCTGGAAACTGATATGAGTATTAGCGAATGTGTTTGTCTTTATGCATGTACCTGAGAAGGAAGAGAAGGAAAACTATGAAATCTGCAGAGTATGCAGTTGTTATTGTGACGTATAACAGGATTCAATTGCTACGCGAGTGTGTTGTGCATGCAGTCAGTCAGACAAGTTGTCCCAAAAGTATAATTATAGTAGACAATGCTTCGACGGATGAAACAGAGGAGTATCTGGAAAGTTTAAAGCAGCATGAGTATTTCGAAGTGATAAGACTTCCCCAAAATATCGGAGGCGCTGGAGGATTTGCAAAGGGAATAGAGAAGGCGCTGGAAAAAAATGTGGATTGTGTGCTGCTGATTGATGATGATGCAATCATAGCAGATGACTATATGGAGAAGATTTTGTCAGCCATGGAACTGCACCCGCAGTATAAGGCGTTTGCCGGAGTGGTGAAAACGGGAGGTAAAATTGATCCCTTTCATCGGAGGGATTTCCGCAAGCCGGGGCTGACGACCAGAAATGTGCAGGAAAAGAAATATAGCCAGGATTATTTTACCTGTGACAGCGTTTCCTTCTGTGGCATGGTAGTTAACACAGAGCTGATTAGGGAAATTGGCCTGCCGCATGCGGAATATTTCATATTTTTTGATGATACAGAATACTCTTTGCGGATTCTTCGGTACAACCAGTTTTTGGTAGTTACCGGGGCGGTGCTGAACCATAAAACGAAAACAGAAATACAGGACGATCCCAGGAGATATGGATGGAAGGACTACTATGCTGTCAGAAACAGGATTTTGATGGTCAGGGAGCACGGGAGTGTCGTGGACCGGGTAATTAATTTTATTGATATTTTCATACATATCATTTTTCGGAATTGGGTATTTGGGCTGACGAAAAGGGATCATTATGACTGGAAATACGAGCGCAGTCTGGTAAGAGAAGCAATTAGGGATTCAAACGGTGAAAGTTTGCGAAACGTCGTCATAAAACGTGAAGGGCGGGAGAGCTATCGAATTGAGTATTCTGAAATATGTAAGACGTCAGCTGAACAGCCATTTCATCAAAAATAATACTTTAATAGTAGGAGAAATGCAAAAGCACTATAGAGAACATGGCAGACCAGAAACTGTTGTCATGCGTATGCGGCTGATTCTGAAGCTGTTTGTCAAGTACGCTGTTTTGAAAAAGAATCCTTTACGCGTAAAGCAGAAGAAGATGGAAAAGCAGATTTACCCGGAATCAAAGGTAAATGCTCAGATTACTGAATCGGTATTATTGGAAAAAATGGAAAAGACAGATTTTATTATCTTTGATCTGTGGGATGTTCTAGTCTGTCCTGTACTTGACCGGAGGCATATATGGGCATTGTTTGAAACCATGATTGGTTCTCCGGGTATTTCTGATTATTCTGATTCTGCCATTCTGGAAAATAGAGAACGGCGGAATTGTCTTAAAAATATTGTGGCAGACTTTTGTCTGGATAATACATATATGCACCGTATATGGAACTGCGCAAAAAGCATGGGGAAACAAGTATTTCTGCATAATAATTCTGCTTTCGAGAATCCATTTATTGAGGAAATTGCAGGGCGGTTTGCGTACACAGGAAAAATATACCAGGGAGATCTGCATGGAGGGCTGTATATTACAGCAGATGCAAAAAGCAGGACAGGGATTTTATATAAAAATGTGAATTTGTTAGGAGAGCCCTATCGCCCTTTTTATCAGAAAAATATTATTACAGATTTCTACAGCAGAGTTATTAATCTCAAATTTCATGCAGGACATGCAGAAAAAAGCATATTTTATGAATACGGTTTTGCTTGTGGAGGGATTTTAACTTGTGGATTTTGTCAGTACCTTAATGAACTGGTCAGGCAGGAAAAAATAGATAAATTGTTGTTTGTGGCCAGAGACGGAGACATTATTAAGAAAGTGTACGACAGGTATTTTAAAGATTGCGACACAGCTTATCTGTATTTTTCCAGAGTGGCATCCTATGAACTGATATTTGAAGATTTTCCAGAAGAATATATAGATAAAAATGTGAAAAAGGTAATGGGAACAGGCGGAGGAGAAGTTACAGTCAGGAAGCTTTTGCAGGAATGTGATCTGCTTTGCATGGAGAGTTATCTGGAAGAAAAAGGTCTGGCAGGTACAGAGAAACTGAATGGAGACAGTTACAGACGGCTCAAGAAGCTTGTGCTGGAGAGCAGAGACAGAATAAAAGATGAGTTTCGCGATTCGGCAGCGGCCGCAAAACAGTATTTTATGCAGGAAATACAGGGATATAAAAATGTCTGTGTGGTAGATTTAGGCTGGCGCGGAACTTCAGCGGTATACTTGAGACATTTATTTAAGAAGTATGGGTGGAGGGGCAGTGTAAAAGGCGCAATAATCGGGGCGGCACTGGATGATGTCACCCAGGTTTATGTCAGAAATGGTCTGCTTTATACTTACGCCTTTGACAGCGAGCTTTTCAGAGGATGCGGGGCTGATAATGGGACGCATATGCTTCAGGAGGAACTTTTTTGTATTGAAGCTTTATTTTCCTCAGATGAGCCGACACTTCTCAGATATCAGACAGCGGCAGACGGCAGTTACGGGTTTATTTTCGATGGGCAGAATATTGGCAGGGAAATGACGGTTGAGATACAAAAAGGCATTATGGATTACGCGGGGACATGCGCGCCGGTATTACAAAAGTATCATCTGCGGATTTTGCCAAAGGATGCGTATACACCGCTGGACTTCTGTATGCGCAATGGTAGGTATCGAAAGATGATTGGACAGGCGTGGGAGAAAGGCAGACATGCATGAATATATTAATGATAGGTGAGTCATATAAATTTGGCGGAGCGTCTGAAATCATGGAAATTTTGGCCCACAGTCTGGAAAAAAATGGACATACAGTGACACTCGTATATGGATACAATTACGAGGGTTACGAGATAACGTCCGGGCATTATGTTTTATTTAATAATATACTTTTACGACGGATACATAACAGACTGAGATATTGGGTAGAAAGATTTAATTTTAGGAGCTTGTACGTTTATTGTTATATCAAGTTATTAATGAAGAAGAAAAGGATTGATTTAATACACATTCATGCGATGCAGGGCGGATTTATGAGTCTGCCAGATATTAAGAGGATCTGTAGCCAGGAGGATGTAGTATGGACTGTACATGATACGTGGCCTATTACAGGAGGATGCATGTATTACTGGGATTGTCAAGCGTGGCAGAACGCGGCATGCATAAATTGCGTGGAAGATGATCTCAAGATGAAGTATAGGAACACGGCAGTTAACTGGCGGAGAAAGAAAAAAGCGTTTCAAAATAAAGAGATCTATTATGTGGCTCCATCAAAATGGATGTTAAGAAATATGCTGCATTCTTTTTTGAAAAAGGAGAGATTGACAGTCATTGAAAATGGAATTGATTTAAAGGTTTTCAGGCCACTTTTCAACTCTGAAACTCTGAAATTCCGATATGGAGTAGATGTTCATAAAAAAATATTAATGTTCAGTGCGGGAAGCGTTAAAAATAAATATAAAGGTTGGAACTATTTAAGAGATGCGCTTCACTGGATTAAAAATAAAGAGGAATACCAATTACTTATTATTGGAAAAGAGACCGAGGACATTGAATGTTTGGATATAGCGATGATAAAGCTGGGATTTATTCAGGAAAAGAGTGTATTAAATGAACTGTATAATATTGCGGATGTATTTATCCTGCCGAGCGTTCAGGACAATTTTCCAACAGTGACACTAGAGGCGCAGGCAGCAGGGACACCTGTTCTGGCTTTTGCTATCGGTGGTATAACAGAACAGATAACGCCGGAAACAGGCTGGCTTGTTGAAGAGATAAGTGCAAAAGGCTTAAGAGGAGAACTTGAAAGAATTTTTGAGGATAAAAACTGGATAAATACTATAAAAGCCAAAGGGAAAATGGCTAGAGAACGAAGCGAATTATTGTATGGGGAAAGACGTATGACGGAGAGGTATGAAGAAATATATGCCGAAAAGAAAATACATACAAAAAGTAATAAATTTCGTATTAGAAAACAAAAAAATATATTATGAGTTGATCCTAAATGATTTCAGATCAAGATATAATGGTTCTTTTTTAGGAATGGTTTGGGGATTTATACAGCCGCTTGTTACTATTCTCGTATACTGGCTGGTGTTCCAATATGGACTCAAATCAGGAGAAAGGCCGGATGGAGTTCCCTATGTATTTTTTATGATTACGGGTGCAGTACCATGGTTTTTCTTTTCGGAGGCATGGGGAGGAATTACCACAGCTTTTTTGGATTATTCCTATTTGGTAAAAAAATTGAATTTTGAAATACAATTATTGCCACTGGTTAAACTTGGTTCTGCGTTAATTATTCATGTAGTTTTTTTGGTTTTTACTACGGTTGTATTGAATTTCAGCGGATATTATGCAAGCTGGTATTATTTACAGCTCATATATTATATGTTTGCGACAATGGTACTTACAATACTGCTTGGTATGATAACAGCTTCGCTGGCAGTTTATATAAGAGATGTCATTCAAGTCGTCGGTATTATTATTCAAATTGGATTTTGGGCAACTCCTATTTGCTGGGGAAATGATGTCAGTATGGGCATTTTAGGAATTATGTTGAAACTCAATCCAATGTACTACTGTACGGAAGGATATAGGAAAAGCTTAATTTACAGACAGGGCTTTTGGGAGGAACCATTTTATACTGCATATTTTTGGTGTATTATGGCGCTCTTGCTTGTTCTTGCTACGTTTATGTATAAAAAATTACGTCCTAATTTTGCAGATGTGATGTAATAAATGGAGGAATATTGTGTATAGCGGCGATGTGGTTATTGATGTAAGTGATTTAACAAAGACATATCATTTATATGATAAACCTGGCAACCGAATTAAAGAAATATTTTCTTTGTCACATAAAAAATATGCCAGAGATTATGATGCATTGTCTGGTGTCAGTTTTCAAGTTCATAAGGGTGAAACTTTAGGAATAATTGGTAAAAATGGAGCAGGTAAGTCAACTTTGCTTAAAATGCTGACTGGTGTCACAACACCTACCGCAGGTGAAATTAAAATTAATGGAAATGTTTCAGCTTTACTAGAATTGGGCACGGGATTTAATCCGGAATATAACGGATATGAAAATATATATTTAAATGGCTCAATGAGAGGGTATTCGAGAACAGAAATGGCTGAGAAGGTGAATGAGATAGAGACCTTTGCAGATATAGGAGATTATATTGCGCAGCCAATTAAGACATATTCCAGCGGGATGCTTGCAAGACTGGCTTTTGCTGTGATGGTCTGCTTTAAACCAGATATTTTGATTGTGGATGAAGCACTGTCTGTAGGCGATGTTTTTTTTCAGCAAAAATGTAATACATATATGAAAGAAGAAATGCAGGGAGTAACAAAGCTTCTTGTAACTCATGATATGAATTCAATCGCAAATATGGCGGATCGGGTTATCTTACTCGATAAAGGTAGAATTATTCAGGAAGGAAAGCCTTTAGAGGTAATCGAAAATTATTTGAAACTTATGCATACGGAAGTGTTTGCAGATTATTCTGAAGATATGGAAAGGTACAGGAATATCGCAAACAGTACAGAAGATTCAGATGAGAAAAGAGCGTGCAGGATGGACGCTGATGATTGTATGTGGATTCCTGTTGAAAAAAGCGAAATAGGGGGAGCAGGAGAAGTAATCATAAGGAAGATAAAGGTATCAATTAACGGACAGACTTCAGATATAGTTAAGGCTGGGGATAAAGTATCTTTACAGGCTGTTTTGAAGTCAAAGAAGGACTGCGGAAATATCATTATTGGTTATACATTTAAGGACAAGTATGGAAATAGTATTTTTGCTATGAATACTATTGGCCAAGGAATTAAGGTAGAAGGACTGAAGCGAAATAATAGCTACTGTATTGCTTTGGAATTTGCATGGCCGGAGGTTAAAGAGGGAGACTATTTTTTGACACTCGGTGTAGGAGAAGGGGAAGATCAAATGATTCATGTAATTCAATGCTGGGCGCACAATATATTTCATGTGGAGGCTATTGCATTAAGGCCCATGCATGGAATTATCAATCATTCAATTGACAGGTTCAGCATTGGAAAGGTGGAATAATAGGAAATGAAAAATCATTGGGTATTGTCAGAATGTCCGCATTATGAGAGCGACCAGATAAATGAAAAGTTAAAATTTGCATATTGGGAAGGACATCGGGATTTTGCATATGATCTGCTCAATTTTGTCAACCCCAAAAAAATTGTAGAATTAGGTAGCCAGTATGGCTGTTCCTTGTTTGCATTTTGCCAGTCTGTAAAAGACAATGGATTAAAGACACAGATTAATGCTGTTGACTATTGGAAAGGGGACATAGGAGCTGAAAATACAGGAGAAGAAGTTTATGAGATTGTAAAGCAAACTATAAAAAAATTTTTTCGAGATGTGGATATTAATTTATATCAAATGGATTTTGACTCTGCGCTTGATAGCTTTGAAGATTCTTCTATAGATATCCTGCATATAGACGGGGGGCATAGATATGAAGATGTAGAACATGATTTAAATTCATGGATAAGCAAACTAAAAGAAAATGGAATTATTCTTTTTCATGATGTATTTAGCCACATTGACAGTGGCTCTTGTGAACATTGGGAACAAACTAAAAAAAAATATCCTGCGTTATATTTTGAATTTAGGCATAGCTGTGGTTTAGGAATTTTGTTCCCTAAAGGAAACTACTGGTATGAAAATATGATAAGTGAAGGCTTTATGGATAAATATTATCCCGTGTATTACTATAGATCATTATATAAATATACGAAAAGACGTTTTGAGGAATTAGAAGGTTTATATCGGGAGCGGTATGAAACAATAATAGGCCAAAGCAAAATGATTACAGAGCGGGATACTGTAATAGCAAGTCAGAAAGCATTAATTGACGAGAAAGATAAAGGAATCTGCAGTCAAAGCCAGATGATAGAAGAGCGAGATGTTGTGATAGCAAGCCAAAAAGTGTTGATTGACGAGAAAGACGAGGGAATTCAGAACCAAAGCAAAATGATAGAAGAACGAGATGTTGTGATAGCAAGTCAAAAAGCGTTGATTGACGAGAAAGACAAGGGAATTCAGAACCAGAGTCAGATGATAGAAGAGCGAGATGCTGTGATAGCGAGTCAGAAAGCGCTGATAGATGAAAAGGATGAGGGAATTCAGAATCAGAGTCAGATGATAGATGAGCGGGATGCTGTGATAATAAGTCAGAAAGCGCTGATAGATGAAAAGGATGAGGGAATTCAGAACCAGAGTCAGATGATAGATGAGCGGGATGCTGTGATAATAAGTCAGAAAGCGCTGATAGATGAAAAGGATGAGGGAATTCAGAACCAGAGTCAGATGATAAATGAGCGGGATGCTGTGATAGCGAGTCAGAAAGCGCTGATAGATGAAAAGGATGAGGGAATTCAGAACCAGAGTCAGATGATAGATGAGCGGGATGCTGTGATAATAAGTCAGAAAGCGCTGATAGATGAAAAGGATGAGGGAATTCAGAACCAGAGTAAAATGATAGAAGAGCGTGATACTCTAATAAGTGATCAAGAACGGATTATTGTAGAGCAGGCAGAGAAATTAGAGTATTTAAATCAGCTCGTACAGGAAGTAAATAGGCACAAAATAATATCTCGGTTAATATTTCACAAAAAAGGATAGGGAATGTTATGAAAAAAGCAGCATGGGTTTTGCCTGTATTTTTAGAGGGTTCAGGCGGCCATAGAACAATGTTTCAAAATATTCAGGTTTTAGCTGAAAATGGATATACAAATGATGTATATGTAGAAGATAAAGGACAAGTAGGTAATGAGATTGAATTAAAAAAACAGGTTGAAAAATATTTTGGACAATATGACTGCAATTTATACTTGGGTCTTGAAAAGATAGCTGATGATTATGATGTGATTTTTGCTACCGCTTGGTTTACAGCAAAGATTGTTAGGGATATTGCAGGAAGTGCAAAAAAAATATATTTTATACAAGATTTTGAAGCTTTGTTTAATCCAATGGGTGATGGATATTTAATGGCGCTAAATTCTTATTGTTATGGTTTACAGCCAATTTCTATTGGTCACTGGCTCTCTCATAAAATGGAAACAGAATTTGGAACACCAGCACAATGTTTTGATTTTTGTGCAGATAAAGAAATATATAAACCTATAAACTGTAAAAAGGAAAATGCTATATGTTTTGTGTACCAGCCGGATAAGCCAAGAAGATGTACTATTATTGGAATAGAGGCACTGGGAATCGTAAAATATCTTAGGCCGGATGTAAAAATATATCTTTATGGATCCAGAGAAAAAGGAAATGTCTGGTTTGAACATGAGAATTTAGGAATAATTTCGCTTGAGAAATGCAATGAACTCTATAATAAGTGCAGCGTGGGATTATGTATCAGCTCTTCTAATCCATCAAGAATTCCGTTTGAAATGATGGCAGCAGGATTGCCGGTCGTGGAATTATATATGGAAAATAATTTATATGATATGCCAGATTCGGTGGTATCATTGGCACATCATACACCTGAATCAATTGCGGAGGCTTTGGTTAGACTGCTGGATGATGCAGAAAAACGGGCGGAAATGTCAGCCGAAGGAATTAGGTATATGGAGAATAAGAATTTAGATAAAGGATATAAACAATTTTTAGATGCCGTTAACAAAGTAGTAAATAATGAAAATATACCTATGCAGAATGCCAGAATTATGTATAATAAACCAGCCATAATGGCTGATGTGATATTAAATCAGGTAGCAAGCCATCAAGAAATTGTAACAGCCACTGAAAGCAGAAAACACAGATATATTCAAAGAATTAAAAAAATACGAATTTTGAATAACAGCAGATTGTTACATAAAATTTATAATATATATCGTAATAGGAATAGATAAAAGGATTGGGCAAGGGGAGAGATCTGTAATGGAGCAAAGGAAATATAAAGTCATATCCTTAGATTTGTGGGATACAGTGATTCGCAGAAACTGTCATCCAGATGATATTAAAAGAAAAACAGCGGACTATTTGATGACGAATTATTATGAATATATTATGGAAAAATTTCGGTCTGTCAATTTCCTGGCAAAAATACGAGTGCAGCATGAAAGAGAAATTGGAGAAGAAACACGAATCAAAGGGATGGATGATGAGTATGAGATACATACCGTATTTAAACGTTGGATTCAAGCAGTAATGCCGGAATATCCTAATCCAGAGGAGTTAGTTGATGAGTTGTACAATTATGAGCTTCAAACTGAAATAATGAATGCTTATCTGGATCCGACTATTGTTGCTATGGTTGAAGAGATACCGCATGAGAAACTGATATATATATCAGATTTTTATGCAGGGGTGAGTTTTATCAATGAAATCCTGTCAAAAATTCAGTGCCCGCTACAATTTGATCAACAATATGTATCTTGTGACTCTGGATATAATAAGAGATCTGGGCGTTTGTTTGAACATATTCTAAGTGATATGCAGATAGATCCAGAAATGCAATTACATATTGGGGACAATCAATATAGTGATGTGGAAATACCTAGGAGTAAGGGAATTAACACAAGACAGTATCTTCCAGAAGAAGAGCATAAAATTCGAATACAAAAGGAAAAAAAGTATAGCGAATTAATAAAGTATGAAAAAGAACCGTTCCGACTTGGCGGGCTGTTATCAAAAGGAAAAATTTCACTTTTCTTTTATGGATTTGTACATTGGATTATTGAATCCTGTTTGCAAGATAATATAGAGAAACTTTATTTTTTTACACGGGAAGGAGAATTTTATAAGCAGGTTTATGATGAAATAATTGAAAATGAGTATAAAGATAAAAGAGTACCGCAAGCAGAAATTTTAGAGGTAAGCAGACTATCAACCTTTTGCGCATCATTGCGTGAGATCACTCTGGCAGAAATGATGAGGATTTGGAATCAGTACTCTGTCCAATCCCTTGCGGCAATGTTTAAATCTTTGGGAATTTCGGAAGAGGCTGTTATCGCGTTTACTGAAAGATATCAAATTCCTATGAAAGAAGTGATTACTTATCCATGGTTGGATGAGCGGGTAATTGCTCTATTTAAAGATAAAGATTTTTTGATAATAGTTCAGAAGGAAAGAGATGCTAAAAGAAAACTGTTAATGGAGTATCTGGAACAAAAAGGAATTAACCATAAGGATAGCAAACGTATTGGTATTGTGGACATTGGATGGCGAGGAACCATTCAGGATAATATCAGCTATTTAATTCCAGGCTGTGAAGTAAAAGGATATTATATAGGACTGATTTCTGCCCTAAACGAACAGCCGGGCAATGTCATAAAGCGGGGCTACTTAAATGGGTATAGTAAATTCGATTTTTTACTTCAATATGTAATGCCATTTGAGATGATATGTAACTCACCTAACGGGAGTACAACAGGGTATGAGAAAAGCGGAAATATAGTCTGTGCCGTCAGAAAGAAAGAGGAGGAAGAGGATCAGATATACTATCAATACACTGAAAAGATACAAAGAGATATATTGGTTGATATACAAACGATTAGTCAAAGATTAAATAAAAGAGTGTATATAGCAAGTGATATTCGTGCATTTGCCCATAAAACATTGAGTGAATACATATTAAATCCGCAACGAATAGTGACAAAGGCATATTTTTCTTTGCGTCACAATGAAGAATTTGGTGTTGGAGAGTACGTGGATAAGACGACCGTATTCCGATTTGATTTATTTGCCAAGGTATTGCTGGGGAGAAAATACCGAATCAGGCTGGCGCAATTTCTGAGAAATACTACATGGCCGCAGGGATATCTGGTGAAATATCATTTAACGCCTTTAGTAAGATTTTATAATTTGCGGTATTGCGAGAAATAGAGGGAGCGGGTAGATAAAATGAAGAAAAAAATTAGCAGTTTAGCGGGAATGCTGGTTTGTCTGTTATGCTTTGTAGTGTTACTTCCAGAAAATGTGATAGCTAAGGAAGAAAAAACAGAGGTATCCTCACTTATTATTTCACATGAGGGACAACAATATGGGGAGTTATATGGCGCACCCTATAGTGAAACAGATGATTCAGACTGGCTAACTTTAAGAATGGGTGGAAGGGGATTGCGTATTGTAGATGATAACAATACGGATATTGTTCTCATTGATCAGTTTGGATCGGTTTATATAGGCGGCGTATTATGCAATCCTGGGCAGATGGAAGAACAGGAAAATATCAACACAGATTTTTCATATGGTTTTATGTATTTCTTAATAACTATTGCATTGCTACTAAGTATTTGTAACTTTTTTGTAAGAAAGAAGCGGTAGAGGTCTGGTGGGAAAAGCATGAGGCAGAAAAAATTATATACAGATATTAAGAAGGAGCAGAGTGCCGAAAAATGTGAGGGGGGGGGAGGGCAGAGAACACTTGTATATGACTGGCTAAGATTAATTGCCACAATCTTTGTTGTAATAGGACACAGCGCATATTTGCAGATTATTACCATGCATGGGGGCGTTTCATATGAGATTCCTATTGACATAAATTCGATTTATTATTCAACAATGTTCGAATGGCAAAGATATCTGGCAGGTTGGGTATATGGCTTTCATATGCCATTATTCTTTATGTTATCTGGTGCAGTATTGGCGTTGAAACCATTAGGAGCTTTTGATGATTTTGTAAAATCTAAAATAGAAAGACTTTTAATTCCTTATTTTGTATGGGGATGGTTATTTATGCTACCCATCAAACGTTTGGGGAATTTTTATAACCAGGATTCTTTGCTAAGTGCACTAAAAGGTTTTTTGGGAGGAGAAGATAGTGGGCATTTATGGTTTTTAACAGCATTATTTTGGTGCATGATTATATTTTATCTGATGAAAAAGGTTTTGGAAAAAATAGAAGTTAGCAGTAATTTTTTGCTACTATTTTTAGTAGGAATTGTATGTGTTACGTATACATATATTCCATTTGATTTTTTGGGATTTAAAGTGGGAGTGGGATATTTATTTTATTTTGCATTAGGTTGGACATTTGAAAAAGAAAGACAGACTCATCGGCACTGGAATATAAAGAAATTAATATTAGCCGGTATAATCGTTCTTTTAATAGAGGCTCTAAATAAGAAATATGACATTTTAAATTCATTTTTTGCAATAATTGTTGGATCATTTTTAACATATATTTTGCAGATTTTTGTGACAAGATATTTACAAAAGCTCCAAAGTGTAGGTTATGGGTTATTACTAGTAGAAATTTGTTTTATGTATACATTTTTCATGATCCATTAAATTATTTAATACTCAAATTATTTATGGAAAAAAGGATTTTGAGCAGCCAAATTGGCTGCATATTATACTTATTTTCTAGAACACTATTACTATTTATAATATCAATTTTATTAGGAGAAGCTGTCCGGCTTATGAAAAGAGCTATAGGAATTATTATAAAGGATAAGGCGCAGAATTCTGTAGAATATATGCATTCGATAGATACATAAATGAAATGGCGGGCATATATGATTTCTATATTTCAAATAGTGAAAGGAATGATATGGCCAGTATGAAATACGATAGAATTATTATTGGTGCCGGTTTGTACGGCTTATATTCAGCACTGTTTTGCGGGAGGAAGGGAGAAAGTGTCCTTGTTCTGGAATGCGACCCAGCCCCATTTGGAAGGGCAACATATATTAATCAGGCGAGAGTGCATCAAGGATATCATTACCCAAGATCAATATCGACAGCGCTGAAATCCGCAGGTTATTTTGAAAGATTCAATAAAGACTTTGGTTTCTGCATTAACAAAGAATTCAAGAAAATCTACGCAACATCTTCAGCTTATTCCTGGACTAATGGGGAACAATTTAAAGATTTTTGTGAAGCGGCAAATATTCCGTGTCAGGAATTACACATTGAACAATTTTTCAAGAAGGGCATGTGTGATGGCGCGTTTATGACAAGAGAATATACATACGATGCGACTATTTTGAAAAATTATTACTTAGAGCAGATCGCACTGTTAAAGAATGTAGTGATAAAGTTCAACATTAAAATTAATGTAATTGAAAAAATGCAGGATGTGTATTGCGTACGTGATATGGAAGGCAAAGAATACAAAACAGCTTTTTTGCTTAATGCAACATATGCTGGAACTAATCAAATATTGGACATGCTGGGATATGAAAAATTTAAAATAAAATATGAGTTATGTGAAATTATACTTTGTAATGTAAATAACTTATTGAAGCAGTATGGATTTACAGTTATGGATGGTCCATTTTTTTCTATTATGCCTTTTGGTAAGACAGGATTTCATTCCTTGACATCTGTAACATTTACTCCACATATGACTAGTTGTGAAATGCTTCCGACGTTTAGGTGTCAGCAGAAAAATGACAATAGTTTTTGTTCCACAAGTCATTTAGGAAATTGTAATAAGTGTAAAGGTAAACCGAAATCAGCGTTTCCGTATATGGAGAGTCTTGCAAGGAAATACCTAAGAGATGAATATAGGTTTGATTATAGAGAGTCTCTATTTTCGATGAAACCAATTTTAATGTCTTCTGAAATAGATGATTCCAGACCGACAGTGATACGAACATACTCTGTTAACCCTACATGTGTCAGCGTATTGTCTGGAAAAATAAATACGGTATTTGATTTAGATGAGGTATTGGACAATGGCTAATAAAGAGAAAAATTTTATTTCAGCAGTAATTTATGTACATAATATGGGAGGGGGGAGGGAAAACAAATTATTAGTTTTCTGTCTATGGTGACGGAGTTTTTTGAAGCTAATTTTGAGCATTCAGAGATTATCTGCGTAAACGATGCTTCCACAGATAATAGTGTTGCGATTATAAAAGAATTCAGCAAAAGTGTAAAATTATCAAGTATAACTATTTTGAATATGAGTTATTTCCATGGGTTGGAAATGGCAATGAACGCAGGAGTTGATCTTGCTATTGGGGATTTTGTCTTTGAGTTTGACACAACATTGCCGGACTTTAATAAAGATGAAATTATGAGGGCATATAGCAGATCTTTGGAAGGGTATGATATAGTCAGTGTTTCTCCTGATAAAAAGGAGAAAACATCCTCAAAATTATTTTATAAGACCTTTAATCATTTCGCCAAATTGAATTATCAGATGAAAACGGAAAGTTTTCGAATTCTTAGCCGGAGAGTAATTAACAGGATTGCATCCATGAATAAAACTATACCTTATAGGAAGGCGATATATGCGGGATGCGGATTGAAAACAGATAATATAAAGTATCATGTTAACGGAATGTCTGGTAAGCACATTGACCAGAAAGAAAGTGGGTATCGTGTCAGACTGGCAGTAGATTCTATGATTTTATTTACAGAGATAGGTTACAGATTTTCTATAATGATGACTGTCCTTATGATGATAATATCGGTGCTGGCATTGTTGTATTCGATTGTGGTGTATATAACGACCAGTCCTGTAGCAGGATGGACTACAACTATTTTGTTTTTATCAGTCGCTTTTTTTGGACTGTTTGGTATTCTGACGGTGATTATCAAATACTTACAACTGTTAATTGATCTTGTTTTTAAGAGGAAGCATTACAATTTTGAGAGCATAGAAAAGCTTACGGGATAAAAACGGGAGGCATATTTACTGTGAGTAGAACATTATCGATTAAAGAAAGACGAACTGTTAAGAAAATTTTATTTTTTATTGGTTTAACCATTATTCTGACAATAAATTATATGTACAATTTTATGGATTCTCAGAATAATGCGTTCAATGATTTTCAAGCGGATAGTGAAACTTTAGTTACGGGCATAATTTTTGCTGATTGCAGGGAACTTGATAATATGCAATATGGATTGGGAAGATATTATACAAAATCTGGGCCGCTTATGTCCAGATATGGAACAAATTACACGTATCTCACTGATGAAAACTGGACATTAGGTTATTCTAATTACACGGCACAACTTATATTCGATAAAAATTATTATACACAGACATATGCTGTTGAAGGAAATTTTATAAAATTTGCTACCGGAGAAATATTTCCGATTATTTCTAGTATGGAAGACGATGAATATCTGGTTGTATCGTTGGCTTCAGATGAACCATTAAATGTTTCACAGTATGGATCTTTGAGTGAAACTGCTTTTTTAGATCAAGAGGGGAGGAAACTACCAGATAGTGCAGTGGAGATTTACAAATCACAATATGGTTTACAGGGAAAAGTATTTAGATTTATGGCAAATAGTTTGGGGATGGAAATACAAGAGGGAGATAAAACAGTTTATCATTTAATTTGTTCACTGTTAACAGGGTTAACGTTTGTGATGCTTGTCTGGTTGATAAGAATAAAGTATGGAAATTTACTTGCATCGTGTTTTTATATCACATTCTTACTTTCACCCTGGGTAGTTAATTTTGCAAAAAATTTATATTGGGTAGAGTTTACATGGTTTATTCCTATGCTGGTTGGCTTATTTTGTTCTATATATATTGATAATAAAAAGTGGCGAGCTATAAGTTATATTGCAGCTTACACTTCTATATTAATAAAGAGTTTGTGTGGCTACGAATATATTTCGACTATAATGTTAGGAATGACTTCTTTTCTAGTAACGGATATTATATACATGCTTATAAGCCATACGGATAAAAGGAAAATAGGTATAGCATTTCGAACATTTTTTCTGACAAGTTTATTTGCATTGGCGGGTTTTATTACTGCATTTATTATACATGCATATTATCGTGGAGAGGGGATCTGGCAGGGGATCCAATATATTATTTTAGAAGATGCGATTAGACGTACAAGAGGAATTGATAATACAGTAGATGTTTCATTATGGTATGTTTTAGGCAGATATTTTCAATTTCAAACAGAGATTATAACTGGTATACCAGGAAATTTGTTTGTGATAATTTGTACAATTCCAATCTGCATATTTATTTATGAGTATGTTACAGGGAAAATAAATTGGAAAGATGTAATTTTATATGGAGTATTTTTTCTGACTTCTATTTCATGGTTTTGCCTGGCGAAAAATCATGCCTATGTACATACACATATGAATTATGTTCTTTGGTATTTTGGATATATTCAAATATGTATTTACGTTATTGTTAAACGTTTTGCAAAGTTTTGCAAAGGGAAAGCTTGATAGAATTAAATAAAAATTAAGGATATAAGGTGAATATAATGAATGCATTGGTCGGATATACGGGATTTGTAGGAAGTAATATTTACGATACAGGAAGTTTTGATTATGTATTTAACTCTGGAAATATTGAAGAGGCATATGGTATTAAACCTGATTTGTTGATCTATGCGGGAATGCGTGCTGAGAAATATCTTGCTAACAGTGCTCCAGAAAAAGATATGGAACTGGTGATTCAGGCAGAGGAAAATATATCTTGTATTGATCCGAAAAAGCTGGTACTTATTTCAACGATTGATATTTTTAAAGTGCCAAAAGATGTTGATGAGGAATCTGAGGTTGATACTGTGACTCTTCATCCATACGGATATAACAGATACCAGTTAGAGCTATGGGTAAGAAAGAATTATCCGAATGCAACAATTATTAGGCTGCCAGGTCTTTTTGGTAAAAACATAAAGAAAAATTTTATTTATGATTATATAAATATAGTTCCATTTATGTTAAAAAAACAAAAAATGGAAGAATTATTGTTTGCAGATGGAGAGCTAAGTAAATATTATCAGCTTCAAGATAATGGGTTTTATAGACTAAATAATGTATCGGAAAAGGATAAAATAGTTCTAAAAGACAAATTCAAAAAAGTTGGATTTAGTGCATTAAATTTTACGGATAGCAGAAGTAGATATCAATTTTACAATTTAGGTAGACTGTGGGGGGATATTCAGAAAGCGGTTAAAGAAGACATCAAATTATGGCATCCAGCGACAGAACCAGTATCTGCTAGTGAATTATACAAATATTTGACAGGAGAGGATTTTATAAATGAGCTGGAAGGGAAACCGGCGGATTATGATTATAGAACAATTTATAGCAATATATTTGGCGGCAAAAATGGATACATAAGCGATAAAAGCAGAGTGCTAGAGGAGATAAAAGCTTTTATTTCAAGATAAAGACGGAAAGGGAAGTGATTTTGAATGAAAATGGCAGTATCTAATATAGGCTGGGAAGCCGGATCTGATGAATTGGTTTATGATTGGATGAAAAAACATGGGTTCTCTGGACTGGAAATAGCACCTACAAGAATTTTTGCAAATAATCCTTATGGGCAGTTAGAAAAGGCTAGGGTGTGGAGCGAAGAACTAAAAGATAAGTTTGGCTTTATTATACCGTCGATGCAGTCTATCTGGTATGGCAGGCAAGAAAAGATCTGGGGATTTGAGAAGGAAAGACAGACTTTAATGGACTATACTAAAAAAGCAATTGATTTTGCTTCCATTATTGGCTGTAAGAATTTAGTATTTGGCTGTCCTAGAAACCGTTGTATGCCGGAGGACGCTGATCTAAATGTAGCAGTGTCTTTTTTTCGAGAGCTGGGTGATTATGCATGGGAACAAGGAACGGTGATTGGCATGGAAGCAAATCCGATTATTTATGATACTAATTTTATTATTGATACTATATCAGCATTAGATTTAATTGATCAAGTGAATTCACATGGATTTTTACTAAATTTAGATGTTGGGACAATGATTTATAATGAGGAGAATATTTCAAGACTAAAGGGTAAAGTAAAATTTATTAATCATGTACATATCAGTGAGCCAGGGCTTAGGCCTATTAAAGATAGGGAAATTCATAAGGAATTAATGAATTTATTAAGTGAAGAAGACTACAAAGGATATATTTCTATCGAAATCGGAAAATTAGATAAATTAGATATGCTAAGGGAAAATATAGTATACGTCAGTAAAATATTTGGCGAAAATTAATTAGCAGTGTATGGGAGAATAGAAAATGATGTATGAAAAACAGGAGGGTGTACCTAAATTCTTGTGTAGAGAATATGAAGGTAAAAATAAAGACTATGTTGTGCTGATACCAATTATTAATGAAGGAGACAGAATTGTAAAAGAATTGCAAAGAGCTGATAAGTTTAAAATAGCTGAAATAGCTGATATCGTTATTTGTGATGGTGGATCATCGGATGGATGCACAGAAGAATCACGACTTCGGCAATTAAAAGTAAATGCTTTGCTTGTAAAGCAGGATGTAGGAAAACAAGGCGCACAGCTCAGAATGGGAATATGGTGGGCATTAAATAGGGGATATAAAGGAATCATTACGATTGATGGTAATAACAAAGACAGCATAGAAGATGTACCAAAGTTTATAGAAAAGTTGAAAGAGGGATATGATTTTGTGCAGGGATCGCGTTTTATTAAAGGCGGAAGAGCAATTAATACGCCGTTAGTCAGGCTGATTTCTGTGAAAGCTATACATGCACCGATTATTTCTCTGACTGCCCATTACCGATTTACAGATACTACAAATGCATACAGAGCATATTCTGCGGCGTATTTAAGAGATAGCAGAGTGCAACCTCTTCGGGATATTTTTATGACATATGAATTACTAGCATACTTATCTGTAAGAGCGACACAGATTGGCTTAAAAGTATGTGAAATTCCAGTGACCAGGGCATATCCTAAAACAGGAAAAACGCCTACTAAAATAAGCTTTTTTAAAGGTAATAGTGAGTTGATGAAAATACTAATACAGAATTTGTTTGGTCGATATAATCCGCATTAGTTTTAGGCATGTTATGATGGGAGATAGAAAGAAAAGGTATTGTTATATGAAATATTGTAGTAAAATTATTTTTAAAATTCTGACATTTGTTATAATTGGTATTTTCATTTTTGCAATTCTTCAAAAAATATTTATACCAAAGCGATTTCCATATGATAAGTCTAATGACACTGGTAAATTGAGATATTTTATTGGAGAAGAAGAAAATAGTGTAGATCTTCTTGTGCTTGGAACAAGCCATTCTTCAAGAGGAATATTGCCAATGGAAATGTACGAGTTATATGGAATAAAATCATATAATTTGTCAACATCTGTCCAGCCGATTGAAGTGACTTACTATATATTGCAAGAGGCCATAAAAACTCAAAATCCAAACGTAGTTATATGGGATGTATCCAGTTTATATATCAATTATGCTGATACGCCACATTGGAAAATGGCAATGGATGAAATGAAGATCGGCAAAAATAAAGAACGATTTATTGAAGAATATTTGAAAAGTTTTTATGATACTGGGGAAACAATGGCAGATCTTCTGTTTCCATTACTTGGGTATCATACTAGGTGGAAGGAGTTAGTGGAGCAGGACTTCAAATTAATAAAGAACAATAAGCGCTATTTTTCAAAAGGTGGGCAGATTAATTCGACAGTAATGGGGGGAATACCTGTAGATGATATGAATGCTATTGCTGAGGGTTTGATGCAGAATACAGTAAAGGAAGTGAGAGAATATAACAATCAGGTATTTAACGAATGGCATGAAGAAAATATACTATATTCTATTAATATAGTGGACTCTAATAGGGAATGGGTTATCAAGATAAAAGAACTCTGTGATGCTAATAATATTCAATTTCTGGCAATAAAGGTGCCAAATGCATATATGCCACAGTGGTATGCTTCTGCCTGGACAGAGGAAAAGTATAAAAAAACAAAAATATTTTGCGATGAAATCGGAATAACATATTATGATATGCTGTATGATATAGATTTGAATATAGACTTTGAAAAAGATAGTTATGATAGCGGGATGCATTTAAATTTGTACGGGGCACAGAAAGTAAGTGGGCATCTTGGTAAATATTTAAAAGAACATTACCAGCTATCAGAGGAACGCAATAAACAGTGGGATAAGGATTTAGTATCGTACCAAAAGGTACGAGAGTTGGCGTTGCTAGAACTTGAACAGGATTTTTCTCAATATATTGATAAATTGGCTAATGAATATAAGGATAAAACGATTTTTATTGCAGCATCAGATGATATGTCACAGGGGCTAAATGAAACGGAGCTTAGTGCATTAAGGTCATTAGGGTTGCAAGAAGATTATTCGAAAGCATTTCAACGTTCGTATATTGCTGTTATTGAAGATGGACAGGTAAAATATGAAGCACTATCAAATCGTCCTCTGGATTACAGTGGAAAGTGCTACAAGACAGAAAAAAAATATGAATTGCATAGTTCTGGATGGTGGACAGCTTGGGGTGCATCTATCAAACTTGATGGAAATGAATATGCAGTTAATAGCAGAGGTTTGAATATTGTTGTTTATGATGATGAGAGAGGGCTTGTTTTGGACAGTGTTGGTTTTGACACCTGCATGGAATACCATACGCCTATCAGAAATAATGAAATGATAAATAATTTGGAAGAGGAATTCGAGTACTATATTATGGAAGTGGAAGATAACGGATAATATAGATTCAGTTTTAATGATTAAAAAATGCAAAGAGAGGAGTTCTTGAATGAACAAGAAAAAACTTTTAAAAATATTATTGCCAGTAGCTGTAATTTCTTTGGTGTGTGGAGGTGTGATAAGCAATGCAGATGAAATAGAGACGGAGAGTAAGACTGTTAGTGTACAGTCGGAGGAAGACAATATCTATATTAGAGGGAATCATCCCAGAGAAGATAATATATGGTTACAATACTTTCCTTTATCAACGGCATTGAGAAAAAATGTTGTAATATCGGATGTCATTACTCCAGATTCACAGTGGGAGAATTGGAACGGGGATATCGTTAATACTCATAGTATGAAAAATGAAAATGCGGAAAATTATGATGATAGTCATAATCATTATCAGAACTTTTTGAGTGAAGTTCTCAATTTCTCAGAAGGAACAAATGCTGTAGCAGTTTGGGGGGATTCATCTGCTGTTGTTAATGGAAGTAAGGCGTGGGGAGGCTTTTTCAGTGCAAGGGCAAATGCACAGCAGTTTTCAGAGAACGAGCAGTTTTCCCAATATATTCCTAATAATGTAAATCTAGAATATAACGAGAGTACATATGATACTCAGTTAATTGGAATTGAAGTAGATGTTTTAAATGGTGGTTTGCCGGGAGTATATCCTAATATGTCCAAAACGGGTGTTCAGATTGTAGGATTTGGAAATCCAAATTCTATGGCAATAGAAGTGCGCTCTGAAGACACGGATAAGGATGTAAGTGATGAGGAAAGAAGGGGAGTGTTTGAAAGCGGTATATATTTCAAAAACTCAATAGCGCCATATGGTAGATTACTTGTTTCGGATTTGCAACAGGCAAGGATCGGGTTAGATTTAAAAAATACATTATTTACAGAAGGAGCATTGCAGATTTTATCGCAACAAGTTGGGACGGGCATTATCTATAATGATGGAGCATCAGGTGAAATTTATGGTGGACAAAGGTGGGATGGAGCGGAGGATCAGAATGGATGGTTGACATTACGAGCAGGTGAAGGAGGAATTAGGATTGTTTCAAATGATAATACGAAAGAATTGGTAGCGATAGACAATTACGGAGGAATATATCTGAATGGTGATGTTTATTTAAATGGTCAACGGTTGAGTGGTAGTGCTGCTGAAACAGGAGTTATGAATTATGCCGTTTATATATTGTGCATTTTTAACGTTATTCTATTATGCGGTATGGCAGTTGTTATCTTCCGCTACCTAAAAATGAAGAAAAATATGGAAAAAGTATAGTAAAAACAAGGTGGGAATAACAAGAATTTGCACTATGCATTTTTCAGAGCGTAAAGGCAGAGGATAAAATTAATGACATATTTATCAATACGTTTCATCCTGTTTTTAATTATAACGATGTTGCTCTATTACATATTCCCCCGACGCATCCGTTGGTGCGTATTGCTTTTGGCGAGTGCCGTGTTCTATCTGCACGCTGGGTATGGTAAGTTTCTAATGGCTGCGGCAGCATCTCTGCTCGTCTGGGGGGCATCTGGGGCAATTAGTCACCAGTATAGGAAAGCAGAGCAGGAGATTGCACAGCGGGAGTTGTGTGGTAAGGAGAAGGCGGCGCTGTTAGCAAAATACAAAAGAAAATGTCGAAATCTTATTTTGATTCCGACGCTCTGTCTGATGGTGGGAATGCTGGCTTATTGCAAGTTCTGGGAAATGCTGGATGAGGCTTTGTGGCAGATGTTTACACTTTACATTTCCTGGGAAATGATTGTGCCGCTTGGTATATCTTATTATACTTTTTCTTCTGTGGGATATCTTCTGGACGTTTATTGGAGAAAAGGGAAACATATCAACAATTATTTTAGGTTTTCGCTGTGCATGATGTACTTCCCACAGATTGTCCAAGGGCCGATTGCGCGCTACAGCCGGCTGGAGAAGGAGCTGTTTAAGGAGCATCCGTTTGACTTTAAGCAGATATGCTTTGGAATGCAGCTTATGCTCTACGGATATGCGAAGAAGATGATCCTGGCGGACAGGCTTGCTCTCTATACTTCGCAGGTATTTGGTAACCTGCAGTCTTACGCAGGGCTGGTGATACTGATTGCCGTGATTGCGTCGGCTTTCCAGATTTACATGGATTTTTCTGGGTGCGTGGATATTGTGCGGGGCGCATCGCAGATTTTCGGGGTCACTCTGGATCATAATTTTAAGCATCCTTTTTTCTCAACAAATACAGCAGAATTCTGGCGCAGATGGCACATCACTCTGGGCACGTGGTTTAAGGACTATGTATATATGCCTGTTGCCGCTTCCAAATGGCTGATCAGTCTGATTACAAAGATCAGAAATAAATTCGGGAAAGAGCCGGCCAGAATCATTAATACCATAATCCCCCTGCTGATTGTATGGCTCTTAACTGGAATCTGGCATGGGACGGGATGGAATTACGTTGTGTGGGGTCTGTACTATGGGTTAATTATAATATGTTCCACCGTGTTTGCCGGACAATATCACAAGCTTGCGGAGAAGCTACATATTGATGAAACAACAAAGTCATATCGGCGGTTCCAGATGGTAAGGACATTTTTTGTGTTTGCAGGAGGCAGGCTGATTACAGCACCGGGAACATTGTCAGATACATGGACAGCGGTTAAGCAGATGTCAGGCAGTTTCAATCCCTGGATTTTCTGGGATGGAACGCTTTACGGTATGGGACTCGATTACAAGGACTGGTGTGTGGTAGTCATAGGGTTATTGCTTGTGAGGCGGATCAGCATCATGCAGGAAAAGGGATCAGTCAGAGAAGCGATTGCGCGCAGAAATATTGTATTGCGATGGGTAATATATTATGGTGCTTTCTTTGCAATTTTGATATTTGGAATGTATGGGCCGGGGTATAATGCCAGCGATTTTATTTATGGAAATTTCTGATTGGGGCCAACTTGTCTGGAAGATTTCCATACAAATGCAGGGTAACCTTTCAGTAAAATTAGAAGCTGTACACGGAGAGAGGAGATTAAAAAATGAGGGAAGAGTTATTACAGTTATTATCATCGGAGAATCCTGAGATCGACTTTGCGGCATCAGACGAGCTGGTGGACGACGGGATTTTAGATTCTCTGACCATAGTATCACTGATCGGAACACTGAGCATGGAGTATGGGATTGACATTCCCTATGAGGAAATTGTGCCGGAGAATTTTAATTCTATTGATGCGATGGCGGCAATGATTCAGCGTCTGCAGGCATAGATGCATATGTTACAGGTTATAATTGTGTCTTTATATGTGGCGGTCACAATAGCCATAGGTATTTGGACAAAGAGAAAAACAAAATCTTCCAGAGCATTTGACGGAGCGGAGCTGGGACTGTTTTTGTGTGTGGTTGCCGGGGCTGGAGAATGGCTTGGGGGAACGGCGACCACAGGTGTAGCAGAGTATGGATATGAATATGGTCTGTCGGGAGCGTGGTATACGATTGCAAATGGAATGGGGATATGCTTTCTGGCTTTATTTTTTGCCAGATTGTTCCGCAGTCTGGGAATGAGCACTGTATCTGGAATCATTGGAAGGTTTCTCGGAGAGAAAGCCAGAAAGGTTTCAGCAGCACTATTGATTTTGGTTATGATTGCGGTGGGAAGCTCGCAGATGGTTGCCATTGGCACGCTGGGGGAGGAGTTGTTCCACCTCAATGCGACAGCGTCAATACTGGTTCTGGGAACAGGAGTTTTGCTCTATACGGTTCTTGGCGGAATGCTTGCGGTCTCCTACACAAATATTCTGCATATGGCAGTCATGTATGCGGGCAGTATCGCTGCAACCGTTGTGTGTCTGACACAGATCGGAGGAATCAGCCAGCTTAGAGAAGCACTGCCTGCGAGCTATTTTGCCATGGATACGATCGGTATTTCCAAGATAGGATCATGGCTTGTCGCCTCTGTTTTAGGCGCATGTGTTGCGCAGGCCGGCATCCAGCCGATTCTCGCATCAAAGAATGAGCAGGAAGCAGTCAGATCTTCGTATCTTATTGCGCTTCTTGTGGCGCCTTTCGGGATGTTGTCAGCAATTCTGGGTATGATTGGACGGGTACGGTTTCCATCTTTAGAAAATGCAAAGCTTGCGCTTCCTGCTCTGCTCATGTCTATGAATCCAATTATGGGCGGTTTTGTCATGGCCTCCATTATGGCGGCAATTTTGTCAACAGCGTCACCAATTTTTCTGGCATGTGGTACATTGTTTACCCGGGATATATATTTGGAAAGAAAACGGGAAAAACGGGCAGACGATAAAAAGATACTACTGGTTACCAGGTGGACTACATTTATGGCAGGCTGCTTTTGTATGTTGCTGGCACTTGTTTTTTATGATTCGCAGAGGCTGTTGGATCTTGTATATTTTGCATACAGTATCAGAGGAAGTCTGTTTATTGTTCTGCTGCTGGCGATCTACTGGAAGGGGATTTCAGAAAGAGCAGCTGTTTATGCCATGTGGACGACAGGGGCGGTGGGACTTTTCTGGGTAATTTATAAAAATATAATTGGAAGTTACCCGATTTTTCCGCAGTTTAGTGAAACTTATGCGGCGGTAATTGCAGCTTTGGGTGTAACATTGGCTGGCAGTATGTTTACAGGTAAGACTGGATACAAAAAGCCGGAAAAACGGATAAAAAAGAAAACGGATATAGAAAGCGGGGAGTTTATGTTTAAATCTATGATTGCCTGGGTTTATGAGCATGCACAGAAAACACCAGATAAAGTGGCTGTAATTACGTGTGTGGGGGGGGGGTGGAACAAGCTACAGCGGGCTTTATTCTCTGGCCAGTGGATATGCGGCTTTTCTGCGTAAAAAGGGTTTAAAAAAAGGGGATGTTGTGGTAGCGAAATCTTCTCAGTCCCTGGAATATGTGGTGATTTACCTTGGCGTCCATCTTGCTGGTGGAGTGATTACTTCGACAGAGGCACATATGCCGGCGGAAGGAATTGCCGGGATTGTTAACGCGGTAAAGGCAAAAATGATAATCAGCAATGACAGAGCTGTCCTGAATTATTGTGAAGCGGCATATTTTGACAGCACGGAAGTATTGGGCATTGCGGCAGAGACTGAGTCCTCAGAATGGCAGTTTCCCGCAGCAGATGATTCAGCAGATATTTTGTTTACAACTGGTACAACAGGTGCATCCAAGGGAGTGGAACTGAGTCATAAGGCACTTGTTGCAACAGCAGAAAATCTTATCTATGGTTGCGGCTACAAAAAGGACACGGTGCTGATTGTGCCGGGACCGTTGAATCATGCTAACCCGATCAGAAAGCTTATTACTACATTAGTAAACGGAAGCACTATTTACATACTGAACGGTATGACCAATATGAAGGCTTTTTTTACTGCACTGAATTATCCGGGCGGACAGATTGCATGCTGCCTGCCGCCTTCGGCAATCCGCACTGTTTTTCAGCTGACACAGAATGAAATAGGGAATTATGCGCATCGAATTGATTTCATAGAATCAGCTACGGCTCCGCTGCCCGAATCAGATAAGGAACGTTTGTGCAGGCTGCTTCCGAAGACTCGCCTGCTCAACAACTATGGCTCGTCTGAGGCTGCCTCGGTCTGCATGTATGATTACAGCAGATATCCGGGCAAAACGGGATGCATTGGACAGGCAATGCCGCATTCCAGGATTTTCATAGTAAATGATAATAAAGAAGAGATCGTGTCGTCTAAAGAAAATATGGGTCTGCTGGCGTGCGAAGGCGACGTCATTATGAAAGGCTATATTAATGAGCCAGACCTGACAAATGAGGTACTGGTTGACGGAGTAGTATATACGAATGATATAGGCTATATTGACAGGGAAGGATTTGTCTATATAGCAGGCCGTAAGGGGGATGTCATTAATGTTGGCGGATTAAAGGTTGCTCCGACAGAAGTGGAAGAAGCAGCGCTTGCCATTGATGGAATAGAAGACTGTATCTGCCTGCCGTTTGCACATCCGATTACGGGGCAGGCACTGAAGCTGCTGGTGGTCATGCGAAACGGAGTGGAATTTTCACCAAAACAGTTCACAATGATTCTCAAGAACAGGCTTGAAAATCATAAAATTCCGATTAAGTATGAGCAGGTGGAAAGTATTGCCCGGACATACAATGGAAAGCTTGATCGTAAGGCATATCAGCAGCTTTAGGAGTGTATGAATAGGCTGTAATTCATCTTATCTGTCATAGCAAGCTTAGCGATTGGTCAGAGTGCCGGAAATCATTGAGAATAATTCGGATACAGGCACAGGTATGAAGTTGTTATGGATCAAAAATGTGAAGCTTAAGGAATGGAGGATAAGATGGAAACTTTAGTAGGAAAGGTACTTGTATATGGCGATTCAAAGGCGGAGAAAAATGCCGTCTGTTTTAAAAATGTAACTGTCACATATGGGGAACTGAAAAAACGGGTAATGGGGATGGCAGCTCTTCTCCGTGGTATGGGTGTCGGAAAAGGGGACAGGGTGATGCTGAATGCCGTTTCAAAACCTGAGTATATTGCAGGGCTTCTGGCCATTCAGTATATTGGAGCTGTAACGGTAGCCATAGATAAATTTGCGAAACCCGATAACATTCGTGACATATGGGAAATGACCAAGGCAGATTTTTTTCTGGCAGATGGGAAAAGACTGCCAGAAGAGGTGAAAACAGTTTCCCTAAAGCAGCTTTACGAGGAGGCGGCGGGGGAGCAGAAGCATATGCCCTATGAAGAACCAGACGAAGGGGATCTGTGTGAACTGCTCTTTACCACAGGAACTACGGGAAAGCCAAAGGGAGCTATGCTGAGTTACCGTTGTGTCCATGCGAATATTTTGAACACATGCAGGGGGATCAGCATGCGGGAAGATGACATTGTTTTAAACCCGCTGCCGCTTAACCATTCTTTCGGTATGCGTGTGCTGCGCTCAACCTTGTTTCTGGGCGCCACGGTCGTTTTACAAAACGGTTTCACTTTTGCAAAAGAAATAGAAATCAATATAGAAGAGCACCACTGTACGGCGATGGTATGTGTACCGGCATCTATAGAGATTATCTACAGACAGATGCAGGAACAATTTGCACCGATTATCGGCAAACTGCGCTACGTTGAGTTTGGGGCGGGTTCAGTAAGTGTAGGTATGAAGAAAAAACTGTGTGCTATTCTGCCTGACACGCACCTGTTTAATACATGGGGATCGACAGAGACAGGAGGCGCAGTTTTTTTGGATATAACGAATCACCCGGATAAGGCAGCTTCCATTGGGAAACCGCTAGAAGGAATAGATGTGAAAGCGGTAGATCCGAACGGAAATGAGGTGGATGCGAGAGATATTGATACGGCCGGAAGGATGCTGCTGCGTGGGAAAATGCGGATGGAAGGATACTGGAATGAGCCGGAGCTAACGGCGGAGACGATTGATGGGGACTGGCTGTATACGAATGACTTGATTTACGTGGACGATGACGGTTTTATCTTTATGCTTGGAAGGGCGGACGATATCATCAATGTGGGAGGGGAGAAGGTGTCTCCCATAGAGGTGGAGAATATCGCGCAGGAATATGACGGGATCAAAGAGTGCGCATGTATTGGCGTTGATGACCCGGAAGGAATCGTAGGACAGATACCGATCCTATATGTAGTGACGGAAAATGGAATGGTTGAGGAAGAGGCTTTACTCAAATTTCTGGCAGGCCAGATGGAGAAGTATAAACTGCCGCAGGAGTTTATACAGGTGGACGAGCTGCCCAGAAATCAGATGAAAAAGCTGGATCGGAAGGCATTGTATCAGATGTATGAGGAGCGTAACAGCGTGGAGCTGATGAATCCTGTGATCTGTAATCTTCTTGCAAGAAGAAGTGTGAGGAGTTTTACGCAGCAGCCCATTGATGATCGGATTCTGGACATGATTTTAAAAACAGGATACTATGCGCCCTCGGGGCACAATATGCAGACATGGAAGTTCACCGTATTAAAGTCACAGGAAAAGATTGAACAGCTAAAGGAAACTATTCGTGTTAAGGCAGCAGAAAAGAAAGTGCATTTATACGGATTTGAGAACCCGAAGGTGCTGGTGCTGGTATCTAATGACCGCAGGAACAAGTGCGGTGCACTGGATGCTTCCTGCGCGACAGAAAATATGATGCTGGCGGCGCAGTCTTACGGAATCGGATCTGTGTGGCTGAATCCACTTATGACATTAAGCGATGAACCAGAGATCAGGAAGCTGTTAGACAGTTATCGAGTACCGGGGCAGCATACTGTATGGGCGATGGTGGCACTTGGATATCCGAAAGCGCCCGGGAAACTTCTGGCCAAGAAGGAGAATGTAGTTCATTTTGTAGAATGAGCAGATCTTATTAATTTCGCCTATAAGAACTATAGGCCTTTCTTTACACGCATCAAACTGGGTGTTAGAATGAGTTAAGCAGAGATAATTAATTCATCTGGCAAATGCCGATTATTATATGGAGGAACCGTAATGCGGTATTTCAATACGGAAGGATGCTGTAAACCAAACGAACATTATATGGTATGTCTTGATGACAGATTAAGAACGATCAGGGAAGAGTTTGTAGAAAAAGGTAAATACTTTATTATCAACAGAGGAAGACAGTACGGCAAGACAACGACACTTATGGCATTGGCGGAGTATTTAATTGCCGATTATGTTGTGATTCATATGGATTTTCAGATGATGAGTACCGCAAGTTTTGCAGATGAGCAGACCTTTGCAGCGAAATTTATCAGACAGATTGAACGATATTTTTCCCGGAAGCAGAAGAGAATGGAGGGGGTCGATGCAGAAACCTTTCAGATGTTACTTGCCTTAAAAAACGAAGAAAAGCTTTCTCTGGATCTACTGTTTGAGGGATTGAGCGAAATGTGTGAAACAGCGGAAAAGCCTGTCGTTCTGATGATCGATGAGGTAGACAGTGCGTCGAATAATCAAGTGTTTATTGATTTTCTTGCGCAGTTGCGGGGATATTATCTGAACAGAGATGAGTTTGCGGCGTTTCAGTCGGTGATTCTGGCAGGTGTGTATGATATCAAAAATTTGAAATCAAAGATACGGCCGGATGAAGAACACCAGTATAACAGCCCTTGGAATATTGCGGCAAACTTTTATGTGGCTATGAATTTTCCGGCGGAGCAGATTGCTGATATGTTGTGTGAGTATGAGGAAGATCATCATACGGGAATGAACGTGGAGGCGGTTGCAGAAGAGATTTATCAATACACATCCGGCTATCCGTATCTGGTGTCTGCGATCTGTAAAATTATGGATGAAAAGACAAATGGTGTAGACGATTCGACGGCATGGAAAAGGGAGGGAATCCTGCAGGCTGTAAATTATATTTTAAAAGCGGATTTACCATTGTTCGGAAGTATGATAAAGCATGTCAACGAATATCCGGCGATAAAGAAGATGCTGTATGATATTTTGTTTTGGGGCGAGTCAATAGTGTATAATTTGAATAATCGCGCTGTAGGATTGGCTGGGATGTTTGGGTACGTAAAGGAACAGGAAGGATGTGTTCGAATTGCGAATCGTATTTTTGAGACATGTTTGTATGATTATTTCCTCTCAGAGGAAGAACTGGCAAATGAAATAAGTGATTTTTCCAGGCAGAACAAAAATCATTTTGTCAAAGGTAAAAAGCTGGACATGGATCGGATACTTGAAAGATTTGTGGAGCATTTTACAGATATTTATGGAGACAATGACGAGAAGTTTATTGAAACTTATGGCCGTAAATTTTTTTTGTTGTATCTGAAGCCGATTATTAACGGAACAGGAAATTATTATATAGAGGCGCAGACGAGAGATGCCAGGCGAACAGATGTAATAGTAGATTATTTAGGAGAGCAGTTTGTAATAGAGCTTAAAATATGGCGTGGTAATGAGTATAATGAGCGGGGAGAGCAACAGCTCACGGAATATCTGGACTATTATCATCTGGATAAGGGATATTTGCTCAGCTTCAATTTTAACCAAAAGAAGGAAGTGGGGGTTAAGGAACTGCGGATTGGGGATAAGATCGTTGTGGAGGCAGTGGTGTGACTGCCTAAAGTTTCTGTAGAAACATGATATTTTAAAGCTTGTACAGGGTATGAAAAATCCGCATTGTTAAAATGCGGATTTTTTTGTATACTTATTTATGAAACTGAGATATTTGTCTGTTTTCCGTAAAAGAGGAATTGGTATTCATGATGAAACAGGAAAAAGAACAGAGCGGTATAGGGCAAAACTTTGAGGGGAAAGAGCCGGTCAAAGAACAGGCGGAGTACACACCTTCTGTGCAGACGGAGTTTATGCGGGAAAAAATCAAACAAAAGCCCGTGAATAAGAAAAAGCTTCTTCGCAGAACAGTAATAACTGCGGTTATGGCTGTGGTATTTGGTCTGGTGGCATGTTTTACATTTTTAGTGCTTGAGCCGGTGATCAGCAACCGCCTTTACCCGGAGGAAGAGCCGAAAGAGGTGGCATTTCCCGAGGAGACACCGATCGAGGAAATGAAGCCGGAGGACATGCTGGTTAAGGAGGAGGATGTCGAAGCGCAGACACCTGATCCGGTGGATCTGGAAATGGTAGATGAGCAGATTCAGGAAGTACTGTCCCAGGTAGACACGGAGTTTACGCTCGAAGATTACCAGTCGGTTTATGAAGAGATGAGAAAGCTGACGGAGGAAGTGAACCGTGAGATGGTCACTGTGGCGGGTGTTACTTCCGATGTCGACTGGTTTAATAATATCTATGAAAATGTTGCGTCGGCTTCCGGTGTGATTGTGGCCAACAACGAGAAAGCCCTGCTTATTTTAGTCAGTGCGGGAAGCTTAAACGGGGCGGACAGTATTGAGGTGACTTTCTGTGACCAGACGCAGGTGGAGGCGGATCTTGTGCAGAAGGATGAGAACACAGGACTGGCGATTTTGTCGGTGCCGCTCTCTGCGATCAGCAGTGGAACGATGGAGCAGATCGATATCGCGGAGTTGGGCAGTTCCAACATCAATCTGCTGGGAACGCCGGTGGTGGCGCTGGGAAGTCCTCTGGGTACCGGCGGTTCCATCAGCTATGGCATGGTGACTTCCACTGGAACAGTGATTGACCGTCCAGACTCTGCCTATAAGCGGATTACCACGGACATTTACGGGAGCCGCAATGCAACGGGTGTATTGATTAATTTAAAAGGCATGGTGATCGGTATTATAGATAATGTCAATACCGGAAATGATATGAGCAATCTGCTCACCGCCTATGGCATCACGGAGTTAAAGCGCACGATCGAGCAGATGTCCAACAATAAAGAGCGCGCATATCTGGGCGTGCATGGGGCGGATGTGCCAAAGGCGGCCATTGAAGATGCACAGATTAACACGCCGGCCGGCACATATATCCGAGAGATTGAAATTGATTCACCAGCCATGGTGGCCGGAATCCAGAGCGGTGATGTGGTTACCAGAGTGGGGAATACGGAGATAACGACTTACAGTGAGCTTCTGGGAATTTTGCAGTCGTCGAAACCGGGCGATGTTCTCACTGTCACGCTGACAAGGCAGGGACATGAGATGAGCGTGGATGTAACGTTGGGGAGCTGGTGATCTCTGGCCGGGTTGAATTTTATAATTTGAGGTGAGCAGGAAAGGATGGGAAGAAAAATGAAATATATCAAGGATTACAAGGAAAGCGACAGAATGTTTGATGTTTACCTTTGCAAGCATAAGCAGTCGGCAGTAACAAAAAACGGGAAGCCATATGACAATGTGATTTTGCAGGACAAGACGGGCACCATAGACGCGAAGATATGGGATCCAAACAATGCGGGGATAGAAGACTTTGACAGTATGGATTACATAGAAGTGTATGGTGATGTGACCAGTTTCCAGGGAGCCTTGCAGGTAAATGTGAAACGTGTGCGTAAATGCAGGGAGGGAGAATATGATCCGTCGGAGTATCTTCCCGTCAGCAAGTTCAAAGTGGAAGATATGATGAAAGAGCTTCTGGAATTGGTGGCAAGTGTCAAAAATCCCTATCTGCATCAGCTTCTGGAGGCATTTTTCGTAAAGGATGAAGCTTTTATCAAAGCTTTCCGGCTGTCTTCAGCGGCTAAGACGGTACATCACGGGTTTGTGGGCGGTCTGCTGCAGCATACGCTGGCGGTGGCGAAGCTCAGCGATTATTTTTGTACCCAGTATCCTGTGTTAAACAGGGATCTGCTGATCACGGCAGCGATCTGTCATGATATTGGAAAAACAAAGGAGCTGTCGCTGTTCCCACAGAATGATTATACAGATGATGGGCAGTTTCTTGGCCATATTGTGATTGGCAGTGAGATGATCGGAGAGAAAGTAAGGGAGATAGATGGTTTTCCGCCGCTGCTTGCCAATGAATTGAAACACTGTATTCTCTCCCATCACGGAGAGTACGAGTTCGGTTCGCCAAAGAAGCCGGCAATTGTGGAGGCAGTGGCACTAAATTTTGCTGACAATGTAGATGCCAAGATGGAAACCTTTGCGGAAATCCTGGAAAACAGCAAGGAGACGGGATGGCTTGGATTTAACAGGCTGTTTGAGTCGAATCTGCGCGGAACGAGTCTGGAATAAAGGGGCAATTTATGCAGGGTGATAATTATAAAAAGAATGATATTGTGACAGTCACGATAGAAGATATTGGGAATGACGGCGAAGGCATCGGCAAAGCGGATGGTTATACTTTGTTTGTAAAAGACGCTGTGATCGGGGACATCATTGAAGCGCGGATTACCAAATGTAAGAAAAACTATGGTTATGCGAGAGTAGAGAAGGTGGTGACGCCTTCTCCTTTTCGTGTGGATCCGAAATGCCCCTTTCACAGACAATGTGGCGGCTGTCAGATTCAGGCCATGAGTTATGAGAGGCAGCTTGCCTATAAACAGAATAAAGTACGCAATCATTTGCAGCGGATCGGCGGGTTTTCACCCGAGCAGATCAGCGCTGTCATGGAACCGATTGTCGGGATGGAGGAACCGTGGCATTACCGAAATAAGGCGCAGTATCCCGTGGGATATGACAGAGCCGGAAACCTTGTCGCCGGCTTTTATGCAGGCAGGACCCACAATATTATTGCCAACACGGACTGTCCGCTGGGGCCGCCTGAAAACCAGGTGGTTTTGGAGGCGGTTCTCTCTTATATGAAAGAAAATGGTGTAAGTGCTTACCGGGAAAATACAGGAGAAGGACTGGTGCGGCATGTGCTGATCCGCACGGGGTTTGCTTCCGGGGAGATTATGGTGTGTCTGGTGATAAACGGAGGAAAGCTGCCGGAAGAAGATAAGCTGGTGGAGAAGCTGACGGGAGTGCGGTTAGAGGCGGCTTTTGCAGAGAACGGCAGACTGTATGCGGCGGCCGGAGAAGGGAACATGCCGGAGAAAAGAATTGCCAGTATTTCTATCAATATAAATCGGGAAAAGACAAATGTAATTATGGGGAAGGAAACACGGGTACTTTGGGGCAGCGGCTGGATCGAGGACAGCCTCAGAGTGCTGGATACGGCAGACCTCAGAGAGGCCATCAACGCAGGAGATGGGAGTGTGCACAGCAAAGAGAAAGTCACGTTTCGGATTTCACCCCTGTCTTTTTATCAAGTGAATCCACGGCAGACCGAAAAACTTTACGGGCTTGCGCTGGAATATGCAGGATTGACCGGGGAGGAGACTGTGTGGGATTTGTACTGCGGTATCGGGACGATCTCTCTCTTTATGGCAAAACGTGCGAAACAGGTATACGGCGTGGAGATTGTGCCCCAGGCAATCGAGGATGCGAAAGAGAACGCCCGCAGGAACCAGATTACCAATGCGGAATTTTTAGTAGGGAAGGCGGAAGAAGTGCTGCCTGCGTTTTATAACGGGCAGGGAACATGGAGGCAGGGCGGCCCCGTCGGCCTAAAGACCGCAGAGGAAGGCGGAGAGCCAGAAATCGAAGGGCGCCAGGTGCTGGAACAGATGCGCCATCCGGATGTGATTGTAGTGGATCCCCCCCGGAAAGGCTGCGACGAAAAGTGTCTGGAAACCATGTTGGCAATGCAGCCGGAGCGGATTGTCTATGTGAGCTGTGCCCCGGCAACGCTGGCGAGGGATCTGAAGGTGCTGTGTGGGGGAGGGTATGAGCTTAAGAGGGTGGGGGCTGTAGACCAGTTTGGGCATACAGGGCACGTTGAGGTAATAATAATGATGCAGTATTGTGGAAAAGAGAAGAATTAAGGGGTCTAAACCACAAGATGTTGTGGTTTGAGGGCAAAAATTGGAGTAAAAATTGACCAGTTTTTGCCCTATTTTTTTGCCCGTTTTTATAGATGCAGGGGAGTCAAAATCGGTTTTGGGGACGATTTGGGGATATTTTTAAGAATGGAAGGAGGTAAAGGGTACGGGAAGAGATTCCCGGTGAAGAGACAGAGGAAGGAATGCAGATGAACATGTAAGGCGGTACTTATTTTGAACAAAATAGGTGCCGCCTTTTTAACAGAACAGGAGGCAGGAATGGAAAACGCAGGAAAAGAAAACTTTGAACTGGCCATGCTGGATGACTATGTGGTGCTTTACACCGGCAGCAGGATAGACAGGAACACCGTGCCTGAAAATTTGTTCTGCTATGATGTGCGGCATGATGATGACTGTCAGGGGATTGCCTGTGAGGTAAAGCCGCATGTGCTGGTCAACCATTGGGGAACGATCCTGTCAAAGACAGAAATCCCGATGACGGAGGGCGGCAGTTATTATCCAAGAGAAGATATGAATTATCTTGGGGAGACACTCACTGTGGAAGAGTATATGCGGCTTGACATGCGGCAGGACGGAGTACAGGAGGAAAACGGGCAGGACAGGATGCAGATGGAGCTGTAAAGGCCTTGTAGATAATTATAGGCGACAGTTTAGCATACTGTCGTCTATGAATTATAAATGTAACTGTCAACAATATAACGTCCCATGTGGGAGAAAGGGGGAATTTTCTATGGTTTGCACAGAAGCATACAAGGAACATATCATGTATTCTTTCAATGGTTTCTGCAAAGTCGTCATACGCTATGCCGCTATCAACGCATGGCGTGACAGGAACAGGCGGCGACAAAGAGAAATATCCTTTGAATACCTCACAGAAGAAAAATTCTATCCTTTAAGCACATCAGATGAGTATTTTACATCACCTTACGAACAATACCCCGTTACGATATGCGGTCAGACAATCATACTCACCAATGGTGAGCTTGCTGCAGCCCTGTTATCCCTGCCGGAGAAAAAGAGGGAAATCATTTACCTTTATTTTTTTGGGAATTACACACAGCAGGAAATCGAGGATTTATACGGGCAGTGTAAAAGTACGGCATGGCATTACATACACAGTGCCTTACAGATGTTGCAGGAGGAAATGGAGGTGCTTTTACATGGGGAATCCTAAACTTATTCCGTATGAAACCATTGTTCGGGCGACCAGTGGAGAGCCGGAAGCCGTGGAGGAAGTTTTGCGGCATTACAGCAGCCGAATCCGGCTTGCCGCCCTTGAAAATGGATACGTCAACACAGACACCGAGGACAGCATAAAACAGCGGCTTATCACCGCCCTGTTCCAGTTCCGCTTTGACTGAAAATGAGCCAGACAAGCATAGGACAGCCTACATAATAGCTTTGGAAAATCACAACAGGATAATCGCCGTTACTGGTGAAGATACGAAACAGGAAATCGAAGAATAAGGTTTCCTGTTTTTTTACGCCCATTTTGCTTATCTCCGGCTTTACAGCAGGAGAAAATACCGCCACAGAGCTGGCGCAATCCACGCCACGCAAGCCGGGAATAACAGCGAAAACCAGCACAGCGGAATCCGTCACTTTCTAAGAGCAAGATTCTACCACAGTACCAAATTTCGCCTACCGGCTCATTTTGTCCTGCGGGAATCTTGTTGGGGTTGCCACCCCAAGCCCGCCTTTTTGCGGCTTGCGCCGCTTGAAAAAATCCACCCACGAAAGGAGTTGAAGCCCATGAGAAAATACAACACGCCACACCGCTGCCGGGTAATCAAGACACGCTTGACCGAGGAAGAATACGCCGAGTTTTCCGAGCGTGTCGCCCTCTGCAAAATGAGCCAAGCCGAGTTTATCCGGCAAGCCCTCATTAAGTCAAGCATGAGCGATGCGGAATTTGCAGAGGTGGCATTGGAAGCGGCGGAGTGATTGACGCAAATCTTTTATAGCATTATTCGACATAACGTGCTATAATTCTCTTAGTCAGATTAGAGCAAGTAGGGATAGTCTGCGGTTGTCCTTTCTGGAAACGGAAAGGAGGTCGGTATGAACACACTTGAGATACTTACATTGCTGTTGGTCATTTTCGCAGCATTAACATACTTAGACAATAGAAACAACCGCAAGTAACGGAAAAGGCTATCTTCTACTGCAATAGAGGATAGCCTGTAATCCGTTTGCTTTTTTGAAATTGATTACTCGTTTCCGATTGCCAAC
>Ga0137308_100181_pt1 | contig 116946 bp, 93 predicted proteins | sample Inofrocosms_June_FD_97181 | JGI IMG/M metagenome (GOLD analysis project Ga0137308, IMG submission 97181) | Mouse cecal microbial communities from Vienna, Austria - N-Acetylneuraminic and N-Acetylglucosamine D2O microcosms_June | ecosystem: Host-associated > Mammals > Digestive system > Large... | reverse complement strand
AGGAGGGATTCCCATGGAAGAGAACTGGATGGTATTGCTGCAGCAGGAAACACAGATGGCGAAGGTCATGGAAATGAATCGGGTAACGGAGAAGTATGGTCTTGTCTTGAGTGAACAGGACGCGAAGCTGATCGTGTCGGAGCGGGCCAATGCGCTCCGGGAGCAGAGGCGGGTAGAGTTCGGCGGAGGAATCGTCCCCAGGATCATCGAGGAATTTTGTGATTCTGATTTTATCGACCAGAGTAACTATGCGGAAACGATGATCCGTCTGCAGGAAATTTTTTACCTGTACAAGAACGAGATGCAGGACGAGATCTCGGACGATGAACTTCTGCATCTGATGAAGGAACAGTTCGAGACCATCTGCTTCGGGGACCTGGATTATCTGGAGGGAACCTGTCTCAGCATCTTTTCACAGGCTATACGGGCCGGCTACAGGGGCTACAAGGCTTCTGAGGGACGCGGGGAAGCTTCCCGGTTCGATGAAGTGAAACGATGGGATTATGACCTGTATATGGAGGCGCTGAGAGAGCTGTTTGGATAAGACGGAGGATTTTTTTGTTTTCAATGGAGGGAGCTTGCGTATGCATTATGAAATGGAAGAACTGATACCGATCGTGGGCAGGCTGGCGGAAAAATATACGGCCAATGAAAGCACATCTGTCACCTATGAAAAGGCGGAGCAATTGATGGGGGCTGTTCTGTACTGCATCCATGAGGCGGAGCGGCAGGGGCCGCAGGAAGGGGATGCGTCCGGAAATATAGAGGGGGCTTCGGACCGCCATCCGCTGACCGTTACAGAAAAGAAGCTGTCCGCAAAGCAGGCATATGAAGCGGGGGCAGCCTGTGTGGAACAAAAGACCAGGAAGGCGCTGAAGCTGTACCATGAGATCCTGCCGGAATTTCAGTCCTATGAAAATGAGTGCCTGTACGATACCTTTGTCAAAGGACTTCCCGAATTTTTTAAGTGGTACGATGTAAAATTCCAGCCTCAGAATACGATCCTGACGATGGACTATCCGGTTTTAAAGGATATTTCCGGGCTTTCAGGAATCGACAAGGTGTATGCGTTTATAAAATGCATCCGTTTGGAGCAGCGGTTTTTGAAAAAATTTCCCAGGAGCTATGTAGCGGAAATTCTGGAACAGTATGCTTGCGGGATCATCCGGAATATGGAGTCCGGCGGGACGGACAGCGAGATAGGCGGAGCACATTCGGCAGAAGGAGACCAGGACTCATCCGAAACTCCACATGTGGATGAGAACGATGCATTTTATGAGTATTCCAGGAAGGATATCATGGAAAACCTCTGTGAAATTGTATTTATATCGGTCATTCTTCATATCCTGGCCCGGAAACCGCTTTCCGAACCAATTTTTCTGGAATCGGAACATGCCCTTCTGGAGGAAATGTGTTTCCAGAAGGAGCTGCCGGAAATCCGGGAACGGCTGAGAGACGCGGCAGAGGTCCTTTTTGAACAATATGACAATGAGGATGCGGAGGACAAGGAAATAACGAAAAAATCGCGGACAGGACGGGAGCTGTCAGAATATCTGTCCGGCACGATTGACGGATTGGCAGCACGGCTGAAAACAGCGGCAGACTGCGGGACGATTCGGAACCTTATCTGAATCAGAGCGTGCAACAGAATATAACCCGCGGTTATCTTTTTTGAAGATTCCTTAATTACGGTTCAATTGTGAAACACGGTGATGTCTGGTATGATGGAGTCAGTAATTAAAAGATTAGGAACTGTGCAAAAATAAATTGCCTTTTTGTACAGTTCCTTACTGCTCACGGTGCCTTGCGCTTTGCGGCAAGGCTATGAATTGGAATCATAAAAAGGAGGCATTCAAAATGCAGATAGGAGAAGTGATCCGGAAGCACAGGAAGCTGAAAAGTATGACCCAGGAGGAAATGGCGAAACGCCTCGGAGTGACCGCGCCTGCGGTGAATAAATGGGAGAACAGCAATTCATTCCCCGATATCACGCTGCTGGTTCCGATCGCCAGACTGCTGGATATCACGGTCGATACGCTGCTGTCGTTCCAGGAGGAGCTCACGCCCGAAGAGCTTGGAAGCATCTTGCGGGAGCTCACTGATATGATGAAGAAGGAAGGTTACGAAACCGTGTTTCAGTGGGCAAAGAAAAAAATCGAGAACTATCCGAACTGTGAGCAGCTTGCTTTGCAGCTTGCGGCAGCCCTGGACGGATACCGCTTGATGAAGCAGCTTCCGGATTCAGAAAAGTATGACGGATATATCCTGGAATGCTACCGCCGGGGGCTGGAAAGCAGTGAGGAAGGCGTCAGGATCCAGGCTGCGGAGATGCTGTACGCATCTTATATCCGGAACGAGCAATACGAGAAAGCGGAAGAATATCTGCAGTATTTTTCCATACAGAATCCGAACCGGAAAAGGAAGCAGGCGCAGATCTATGCAAAGACCGGACGGATTCAGGACGCAAGCAGGACATACGAAGAAATCCTCTATGCGGAGTATATGGTTCTCAGCGAAGTATTTTATGGATTGCTCGCCCTGGCAATGGAGGAGCAGGACATGGAGCGGGCGCATATGCTGGTGGAAAAGCAGGGGGAGCTTGCGCGGCTTTTTGAAATGAGCAGATACTATGAGATCGTCTGCGGCCTGGAACTGGCAGCGGAGGAAAAGGACAAGGAGAAGGCGCTGGAGATCATGGAAGAAATGCTTTCCTGCGTGGAGGAAATCGGCAGCATGCAGCAGGCGCCGCTTTATGCGCATATGAAGTTTAAAGGCTTAAGAGAAGAAGTTCTGACGGAAATGAAAGAGAATCTGAAAAATGGGCTCCGCGATGAACGCTTTGCGTTTTTGAAGGATGACCCCCGGTATTTAGAATTTTGCTGAGTGTCAGACGATATACATCGTTGCTGTTCCAACAAAATTAAGATGTATTTTTTTCCAGACTATGTTATACTTGTCCCATATCCGCCCGGAAAACGGAGCGGATCAGAAATGATGATTGCGTCGTATCTGCGAGGAAACAGGGCAGATACAATGATTCGTAAATATCTGCGTCATATTTTAAGGGGATAGATATAGCATGAAAAAAGATAAGCCAGATGAAATGACATTGGCACAGGATAAAGTGAAACTGGAAAAAACGAAGAAGAAGCGGATCGGGAAGGAACCGCAGAAGATAGACCAGCCGAAGCAAGGCAGAGCATCAAAAAACTCATCAGGTACAGAGAAACCGAAGAAAGCCAGAGAATCAAAGAATGCAGCTGATACAGAAAAAACGAAAAAGGGCAGATTGCCAAGGGAATTTCAGGGGAAAGGCAAGACGAACGAAGGCCGGGCCGCAAAGGCTGCGCTGAACAATGACGACGCGAAAAAAGCCCGTGCGCGGGAAACGCTGTCCTATATCGACCAGCCGAAAAAAAAGCGTCTGAAGGGAGAACGCTTCCTTGACCAGCCCAGGGGCGGCCGGTGGAAAAAGGCGGGCATCCTGATCGCGGTGTTCGTTCTGGCGATCCTCATAAGCAGTCTGGTCTTAAACCAGGGGACCAGAGACATTACGGTGGGCTTAAGCGATCCGGATCTGCCGAGGGTGTCATTTCAGGTGAGGAATCAGCGGGTCAATGCGCTGGAAGGCTATGTCAATGAAATGGACATCACCGCCATGCGGGATACCATCACGCCGATCGCAGACGATGGGCTTCTGGACATGTATCTGGAAGCCGGCGGGCAGGAGATCGCAGGGATCCGCTATGAGGTGTATTCCCTGAACGGAGAGGAGGTCTACCTGCAGAACGCGGTCAAGGAGCTTTCTGACGAGCAGGTCACGCTGGAGCTTGGAAGCGCCCTGCCGGAAGGCGTTCAGGAAGCCGTGCTGCGGGTTGCGCTGCGGGTCGGCTCGGATGAGGAGAAGGAGATATTCTATTATACCCGGATCGAACGGCAGGACGAATTATCCATAAAGGAATGCATGGATTTCGCAAAGGATTTCCATGAAACAACATTTACCGGGGACAAGGACGACGAGATCGCCTGGTATCTGGAGCCGGATGAGACCGCTGACAACACCACTCTGCAGACTGTCAACATCCATTCCAACCTGTTTCATGTCTGCTGGGGCGATCTGGAGCCGGAGGTGTCCACGGAGGTGGAGTGGAGCATCAAGGAAAGCAACACGGTCTATACGTCCCTGCTGGCAAAATACCAGGTTACCGCCGTAGGAGACCGGGAAGAGACGGAAACCTACAATGTGAGAGAATTTTTCCGGGTTCGGTGCAGCGGCGGGGAGATGTATCTGCTGGATTATAACCGGACCATGAATGAGGTGTTCAACGGAGATCTGAAGATCGTGGACAAGGATGGGATCTTGCTGGGTCTCTCCGAGTCTGAAGTGTCCTATGAGGCAAATGCAAAGGGGACGGTCGTCTCTTTTGTTCAGGATCGGGATCTGTGGACCTACAACCGGAAGAAGAATGAGCTCTCCCTGGTATTCAGCTTTGCGAATATGGAAGGCTATGACGCGAGAAGCCGGAACGACGAGCACCAGATCCGGATCATCAGCGTGGATGACAGCGGCAATACGACATTTGCGGTCTATGGTTATATGAACCGCGGGGAGCACGAGGGCCAGGTCGGTGTGGACGTCTATTACTTTGACATTGCCCAGAACGCAGTCCAGGAGAAGGCGTTTATCCCCAGCACAAAGGCATTTGCCATTGCGGAGGATGAGCTGGGCAAGATGGTGTATTTCAACCAGGAGCAGCAGCTTCTCTACGTGCTTGCGGGCGGCGTGCTGTATCAGGTCGATCTGGAAAAGGATAAGCAGGAGATTTTGGCGGAAAATCTGGAGGAAGGCCAGTACGTGGTATCGGACGACGGGCACCTGATGGCGTTTCAGCCGGACGGTGAGCTGAATACGGCTCAGGAGGTCTGCGTGCTGAATCTGGCAAATGGAGAATCCTACACCGTGAACGCTTCCCGGGAGGAAGAAGAGACGGAGGACAAGGGATGGCATTTTTCCGGCTTCGGCGGCAAGGATAAAAAGGAAGAGACACCGGCCGAGGCAGTGCGTCCGCTGGGGTTTGTGTACAATGATTTTGTCTGCGGCTATCTTCGCGCGGAGGACCAGGGAACGACCATCGCGGGCGATGCCATTTCTCCCATGTATGAGCTGGAGATCCGGGATACCTCCAACAAGGTGAAGAAGAATTATAAGCAGGACGGGGTATTCATCTCCGATGTGCTGATTGAAAAAGGGTTCATGACGCTGAACCGCCTGTCAAAAAATGACGGCGTTTACACAGGGATCCCGCAGGATTATGTGACCAACAACGAGGAACGCAAGGAATCCAAGGTGACAGCGGAGGCATTTTCCACGGTTTTGAAGGAAAAGCAGATGCGCCTTACCTTTGCCGATGAGATCAAGGACTTTTCGCCCAGAATCCTGCGGCCGAAAAAGGTGATGGAAACCCAGCCGATCACCATTTCCTTCGATGATAAAGTGAAGACGGATAAGTTCTATGTATACGGCGTCGGAAAGCTGGCGGCGATCTATGACAAGGCGGCCTACGCGATCCAGAAGGCCGAGCAGATCTCCGGTGTGGTGATCTCCTCGGAGCAGTCCTACGTCTGGGAGAAGGGAAACCGGGATCTGGTGTACTATACCGAAGCGGCGGCATTTCAGAAGGCGGAAGGACAGTCCTCGACCGAGGCCTGCATGCAGTATCTGGAAGGATATGCGGCGCAGTATGTACCTGGGGCAAAGCGGATCGATCTGACCGGGTGTACGCTGAACCAGGTGCTGTATATTATCAGCAAGGGAATGCCGGTGATCATGATGCCGGATCCCGGCCATGCGGTCCTGCTGACCGGATATGACTACGATACGGTGACTTATATAGATCCGGACAACGGGCAGGAGCTTACGGTGAGTATGGAGCAGATGGACGCGGCCGCGGCCGGCGGAGGGAATACGTTTATCGGATTCGTGAAGTGAGTTACACAAGTACAGATTGTGCGGGATATTTCGGAGGGCCATTGAACCGGATTAGGAGGCGGCAGTTACGAAGAGGTCTGGGGTATTCTGTTGTGGAATACAAAACGGGGCAGGTGTTGAGAGCACCTGTCCCGTTTTGTAATATCACTGTCTGCGTAAAACCTGACGGCTCAGGATACGGGTTTGAAGATCAGATTCTTATATCGATGCAGGGCCGCGTACAGGATCATTCCGAGTACCCCGCAGGAAATGACTTCCCCGATTCCCACTGTCAGCATCATGAACGGGATCGGCAAGGGTACCTGATACCCAAATCTCAGGACAAAAGGCACGATCAGGGCATTGGCCAGGATCGGCGGAAGCGGCGCCAGAAATCGGCTCTGATTGCGAAGCAGGTAAGTAAATACAGCACCGGTCAGCGTAGCAAGGCTTCCGAAAATAATATCCGGCACGATGCATCCGCCCAGGATGTTGCTGAGCAGGCATCCCACGAACAGGCCCGGAACAGCAGCCGGGGTGAATACCGGAAGGATGGTCAGCGCCTCCGAGAGACGTACCTGTACTTCTCCATAGGAAAATGGCGCGAACAGAAGGGTCAGCACCACATAGATGGCGGCGATCACGGCCGCCTGTGCGACAAACTGCACATTGAGGGTTTTGGTTTCTTTCATTGTTTCGTTCTCCTTTAGTTTTGTTTTACGAGTGGAAGGTCTCGAACACTCGAATTGATTTGCCGCAAAGCCTGTATTTACTAGGGCTTTGGACTATGTGAGTGTACCACAGAAGGGAGGAAAAAGCAACGGTTGTTTCAATTTTACACCAATTTATTTTGGAACAGTTCCTTAGAGGAGTAAGATTTATAGCAAAAAAGAAGCCGCCCTCCGGCAGCTCCCTTTTTTCACGCGCTCAATTTTACGAAAATATCTTTTTCAATCTCTCCAAAATCCTGAAATTCCTGACGGAGTACTGCTCAGCCGCTGACTGGTCGCAGTACATGTAGCGCTCTTCACGCATCCATTCCGGGATCTCACTACGTGTTGTTGTTTCCATTGCCGCACTAAATGTGATCATAAAAAACGCCTCCTTTTGATAGAATTTTTGTTTCTTTTCCGTTCCTTCTGTTATCTGTATCATATCATAATCACAAAATTTTCCAATGGATTTTAAATCTAAAAAAAGAATAAAAATATGTGCTCTCAGCACAAAAAATGTTATAATCAGGTAAAATAAAAATATATGATCTATGGCAGATACCCTATATGGCTGCCGGATGGAAGCAGGATTACAATCCAAGGAAAGGAGTGGATAAAATGGGTTTTACAATACAGGATATGATGCTCATCTCCCAGGAACAATACAGGATGCGTTTTATTGCCGGTGAACAGGGCTGGTCCAATTCCATCAGCTGGGTCCATATGGTAGAAGATACAGTGATCATTCAGTATTTTTGGGGAAAAGAGCTGGCGGTCACTACCGGCCTTGGCTTTGATACCACGGAGAAGCTGCAGAAGCTGATTGAAGATTTGATCCGAAAGCATGCGGCCGGGCTGATTATCAATACGGGAAACTATATTTTTGAAATCCCGCGGCACCTGATCGACTACTGCAATGAAAATGATTTTCCGCTCCTGACCATCCCCTGGGAGATCCATCTGACGGATGTGATCAAGGACTTCAGCATCCGGATCTTCATGCAGGGAACCGCGGATAATGAGATCTCCGGGGCTTTGATCCAGGCCATTGAGCAGCCGGCCAACCAGGAGGAATACAGACAAAAGCTGCTGCCCTATTTTGACGAGGACGGGACGTTTCAGGTGGTGCTGATCACTACGGATCATCTGGACGAGATGGACACCGTGGAGCGGCAGAAATTATCCTACCGGGTGCAGGTTTATCTGGAGCAGATCACCCACAACGGGAATTTTATGTACTACGATTCCGACTTTATGCTGGTGGTCAACGACATCACAGGGGAAGTGCTGGATGAGATCGTCACAGGCATGGTGCGCCGGGCAAAGCGCCGGATGCCGGAGATCCCGCTTTACGTCGGGGTCGGAAGCTGCATAAACGATATTTCCAACCTGCATACGGGGTATGCCCGGGCAAAGGCTGCGGTGCAGATGGCAAAGAAACGGAAGCGGGACCTGTTCTATTTTGACAGGATGGGTCTGTACCGCCTGCTCTATATGGTAGACGACAGCCGTCTTCTGAAAGAGATGGCGGAGGAGCCGCTGAAGCCGCTGCTGGAATATGACCGGGAGCGCCATGCAAATTATGTGGACACACTGGAATTGTACTTGAAGCACAATGGCAGCATCCAGGCCGTCTCCGAGGAAATGTTTACCCACAGGAATACGGTGATCTATCGGATGAACAAGATCAAGGAGCTGCTGGGAACGAATCTGGAGGAGACAGAAGAGCGGATTCCATATCAGATCGCGTATTATATCAGGGCGATGTGAGAAGGCGGAGGGAGCAAAAGCATGTATAATATTGATAAAATGGCAAAAAAGCCTCTCGGGGCCAGGATCGAGGATGAGCTGATGCGCTACATCCTTCAGGAGCCTGTGGAACCCGGGCAGAAGATTCCAAATGAATTTGAACTGGCGGAAAAGTTCGGCGTCGGCCGAAGTACCATCCGGGAAGCCGTGAAGGGACTGGTCTCCCGGGGAATCCTGGAAGTCCGCAGGGGATCGGGAACCTATGTGATCAATACCAGTTCCGTGGATGAGGATCCGCTGGGTTTCGGGAAGATTGAGGACAAATATAAGCTGGCGCTGGATCTGTTTGATGTGCGGCTGATGATCGAGCCGGAGATTGCCGCCCTGGCCTGCAGAAATGCCGCGGAAGAAGATCTGAAAAAGCTGAAGCGCTTATGCGATGAAACGGAGCGCCTGTATGTGGGTGGCAGCAACCACATCAATAAGGACATCGAGTTTCATACCTGCATAGCGCGCTGCAGCAAGAATCAGGTCGTAGAGACCCTGGTTCCGGTCATCAATACGGCGGTCTTTACCTTTGCGAATCTGACCCACCGTCTGCTGAAGGACGAGACACTGGAAACCCACCGGGCCATCACCAACGCGATCTTGAAGCGGGATTCCGTAGGAGCCAGATGCGCTATGATGATGCACCTGACCTATAATCGTCAGACGATTCTGCAGATCATGGAAGAGCGTGACCGGGAATCAGGAACTGCGCAAAAATAATTCCAGCTGTACCGGTTATTTTTTTACAGCCTCAAAATACAGGAATTTCGTATATAAAAGTTCGAAGTCGGACAGTATATCTGCATGGCCAGCATCTGCGTGAGATGGAGAAAAAATAGAGAAAACATCAGATGAATCCAGGGGCGCTTAAACGTCTCATAAAATCAAATGGATAAAATGCACAAAAAAGATGGAATCTGAAATACAGAAACCATTCTTTTTTTGTGTAATTGATAGAAATGAAAAGAAAAACATCAGATGTATTGAAAGCGAAAATGCGAAATGATATGATGTTTTCACGATAACATAAGACGTCAGATGTTATGTGAAGTGTAAAGCAATGATTGAGAGGCAGATTGCAAATTCATCTGCAGGCTTTGGGCGTTTCGTCCGGCATCAAATTTTGAAAAAGAATATAAGAGTATTGAGGAGGTACATATTATGGCTGGTGAAGCAATGGAATTAAATCCAACCAGATTGGTTTTGGCCGCAATCATAGGGCTGGCGGTATTACTATTATTGATCATCAAATTTAAGGTACAGGCAATGGTTTCCATCCTGGTGGGAGCGATCGTGATCGGTCTTGGGGCGGGTATGCCCTTTGATAATATTGTAACAGCCGTGAACGACGGCATCGGCAACACATTAAAAGGAATCGCGCTGCTGGTAGGGCTTGGCTCTATGTTCGGCGCCATCCTGGAAGCATCGGGAGGCGCGCAGACGCTGGCCGTCAGTATGGTAAAATGGTTCGGCGACAAGAAGGCGGCCTGGGCGCTGGGCATTACGGGTCTGGTTATTGCGATGCCGGTATTCTTTGACGCGGGACTGATCATCCTGATCCCGCTTGCGTTTTCACTTGCAAAGAGGACAAACCGGTCTTCCCTGTTTTACGCGATCCCGCTTCTGGCCGGGCTTGCGGTAGGGCATGCGTTCATCCCGCCCACACCGGGGCCGGTGCTGGTAGCGACCATGCTGGAGGTAGAACTGGGCTGGGTGATCCTGGTAGGAATCTTCTGCGGGATCTGCTCCATGATCGTAGCAGGCCCGGTATGGGGATCCATCTGCGGAAATAAATATATGGTTCCCGTTCCGGAGCATGTGGCAAAGCAGGAAGACTTTGATGAATCCAAGCTTCCGAATTTCTGGACCATCGTAGGCATCATCCTGATTCCGCTGGTATTGATCATTCTGGATTCCATGGCAGGGGTGATCCCGGCGCTTGGCGGGCTGGCTCCGATCTTCGGATTTTTGGGAGAGCCGTTTGTGGCGCTGCTCATCGCAACCATCGCGGCCATGCTGATCTTGGGGCTGAAACATGGTTATAATATGGATCAGCTGGAAAAGATCATGACAAAATCACTGGAACCCACCGGACTGATCCTGCTGGTAACCGCATGCGGCGGCGTGCTCCGCTACATGCTCCAGTATTCCGGCCTGGGCGACCTGATTGGAAACGCGGTATCCTCCGCAAACCTTCCGATCGTAGTAGTCGCGTTTATTGTAGCCGCTCTGGTTCGGATCTGCGTCGGCTCCGCAACCGTCGCAATGACGATGGCAGCAGGAATTATCGCCGCCATGCCGGGGATCGCGGATCTGTCTCCCCTGTATCTGGCCTGTACGACGGCGGCAGTGGCAGGCGGGGCGACCGTATGCTCACACTTTAACGACTCCGGCTTCTGGCTGGTGAAGTCTCTGGTCGGGATGGATGAAAAAACTACATTAAAGACCTGGACGATCATGGAAACACTGGTAGGCGGAACGGGATTTGTTGTGGCGCTGATCATATCATTTTTTGCGTAAGCTAATCATAGAGGAGGAAAAAATCATGGAACTGAGAAGTCAGGAAATGCGCAGGAACGCGCCGGAGCTGGATCCGCTGCGGATCGGGACCGGCTGGAAGCCGGAGGACTTGTCGAAGCCCCAGGTGATGATCGAGAGCACCTTCGGCGACAGCCATCCGGGCAGTGGCCATCTGGATATCTTGGTGGAGGAAGTGCGCAAAGGAATTGAGGAAGCCGGTGGACACGGCGCGCGGTATTACTGCACAGACATCTGCGACGGGGAAAGCCAGGGAACCGATGGCATCAACTACAGCCTTGCAAGCCGGGAGATGATCGCCAACATGATTGAGATCCACGCCAATGCGACCCCGTTTGACGCGGGCGTCTATCTGGCAAGCTGCGACAAGGGACTGCCCGGCAATCTGATGGGGCTGGCAAGGGTGGATGTACCTGCTGTGGTGGTGCCCGGAGGCACGATGAACGCAGGACCGGAAATGCTGACGCTGGAGCAGCTTGGCATGTACAGCGCAAAATACCAGCGGGGCGAGATTGACGAGGAAAAGCTGAACTGGGCGAAATGCAATGCCTGTCCGAGCTGCGGCGCCTGCTCCTTTATCGGCACGGCTTCCACCATGCAGATCATGGCCGAGGCCCTGGGACTGGCACTTCCGGGAAGCGCGCTGATGCCCGCCACCAGCCCGGACCTGCTCACATTTGCCAGAGAAGCGGGCGCGCAGGCGGTAAAGCTTGCAGCCATGCCCAATATGTGCCCCAGTGGCATCGTGACCATGGACAGCTTTGAAAATGCGATCCTGGTGCACGCGGCGGTTTCCGGAAGTACAAACTGCCTGCTGCACATTCCGGCGATCGCGCATGAATTCGGCATTGAGATCACCGGGGACACCTTCGACCGGCTGCACCGGAATGCCCGTTATCTTCTGGATGTCCGTCCGGCAGGGCGGTGGCCGGCGGAATGCTTCTACTATGCGGGCGGCGTACCGGCGATCATGGAGGAGATCAAAGGCCACCTTCATCTGGACGCCATGACCGTGACCGGAAAGACGCTGGGAGAAAATCTGGAGGAGTTAAAGAAAAACGGATTCTATGAGAGATGTGAAACGTGGCTCCAGGATTTCAACGCCCGCTATCATGTTTCTCTGAAAAAAGAGGACATCATCCGGCCCTATGAGGATGCCATCGGAACGGACGGAAGCATTGCCATCCTGAGAGGAAATCTGGCTCCCGAGGGCGCGGTCATCAAGCACACCGCATGTCCGAAGGAAATGTTCAAGGCCGTTCTTAGGGCAAGGCCATTTGACAGTGAGGAGGAATGCCTGGACGCAGTATTGAAGCACAAGGTCGAAAAAGGGGATGCCGTATTTATCCGTTACGAAGGTCCCAAAGGCAGCGGCATGCCGGAGATGTTCTACACATCCGAAGCCATCAGCAGCGACAAGGAGCTGGGAAAAAGCATCGCGCTGATCACCGACGGACGGTTTTCCGGAGCATCCACAGGTCCGGTGATCGGACACTGCAGCCCGGAGGCTGTGGACGGCGGCCCCATCGCGCTTGTAGAGGAAGGGGATCTGATCGAGATTGATGTGGAAGAGCGGAAGCTGAATATCATAGGGATCGCGGGAGAGCGCAGGACCATGGAGGAAGTGGCGGCGGTGCTGGAGGAGCGTCGCAAAAACTGGAAGCCTCGTGAGCCGAAGTACAAAAAGGGCGTGCTCCGCCTGTTCAGCGAACATGCGGCAAGCCCGATGAAGGGGGCTTATCTGGAGTATTAAGAATCAGCTGAGAAGCAGCGATCAGAAAAAAACGTCACAAGTCACACCTTGACCAGGTGTGACTTGTGACGAAAAAACAGACTGTGCAGATTGCTTTATCTGCATAAGCCTGTTTTTTCTGGTTGTTATCGGACGGGACGTCCAAAACTTTAGACAGAAAGGAGATTATTATGGAACATAACAACCCGTTATTATCAGAAAATCAGAACGAACACAGGTTTATTACGATCGGTGAGATCATGCTGCGCCTGACGCCGCCGAGCTACGAAAAGGTCCGGATGGCGTCCGCCTTTGAGGCCAGCTATGGCGGAAGCGAGGCAAATATCGCCCTGGCGCTGGCAAACCTGGGGATCGACAGTACATTTTTTACGGTCGTGCCGAACAACAGCCTGGGAAAAAGCGCGGTCCGGATGCTGCGGAGCAATGATGTACACTGCACGCCCGTAATCTTAAGCACTCCGGAGCAGACCCCCACGCACCGGCTGGGCACCTACTACCTGGAGACCGGGTTTGGAATCCGCGCCAGCAAGGTGACCTATGACCGCAAGCACAGCGCGATCACGGAATACGATTTTGATTCCTATGACTTTGACGCGCTGCTGGAAGGCTTTACATGGCTGCATTTAAGCGGCGTCACCCCTGCCCTCGGAGAAAACTGCAAAAAAATGATCCTGCAGTGTCTCAAAGCGGCAAGGGAAAAGAATATGATCATCAGCTTTGACGGAAATTTCCGAAGTACGCTCTGGTCGTGGGAGGAGGCAAGGGATTTCTGTACGGAATGCCTGCCGTATGTTGACGTACTGTTTGGAATTGAGCCTTATCATCTGTGGCGGGATGAGTTGGACCACAGCAAAGGAGACTGGAAGGACGGCGTGCCGCTCCAGCCGGGTTATGAGCAGCAGGACGAGGTATTTCGGGCATTTATCAGGAGATTCCCCAACCTGAAATGTATCGCGCGGCATGTCCGCTATGCCCACAGCGGCAGTGAAAACAGCCTGAAAGCATACATGTGGTATGAAGGACATACCTTCGAGAGCAAGCAGTTTACATTCAACATCCTGGACCGGGTAGGCGGCGGGGACGCATTTGCCAGCGGCCTGATTTACGCCATGATGAACGATTACAAGCCGATGGATATGGTGAATTTTGCGGTCGCAAGCAGTGCGTTAAAGCATACGATCCGGGGGGATGCCAACATCACGGATGACGCAGCCGCAATCCGGAACCTGATGAATATGAATTTTGATATCAAACGATAGAAATGATATGTTATGATTCGCTGGCTGGCCAGTGAACTGCGGCAATGAGATTCCCACGTTATGGCCATTCGGCCGTTTCGTAAAGTATACGAAAAGCGGTTCTCCAGCAAGTATGTGACAGGAGCAAAGACGGTTTAAAAAGAATATGCGTTTCCCGAGCCGCGCGGCTTGCGCCGCTATTGACAAGAAAGCAGGGCTGCCGGATGACAGCCCTGTTCCAGTGAAATACCTTACATTACAATCTGCCTTCCGGCAAATCCCGATTTCCCCACCGTTACCTCCTGAAAATCCGTGATCCCCTTCCCTTCATTGGGATATTTCACCGAATACAGCTGATCCGCCGCAAAGACCGCCACCAATATACATGCGGTCACCATCAGGGTTCTGGCGGGAAGCTTCCGGAACATTCCGTCCAGGAAGGGCACCAACACATACACCACAGCCATGCCGCCGATGCCGAAGGTGAGCAGCCCTTCCGCGCAGATCCTGCCGTGCAGATTGAGGAAGTACCCGGTATAATCCCACCATCTCGTGCCGCCGTGGAGGGATTCCAGGAAAAGGGACGTAAAATATTCCACGCATCCGCAGAGGATGATGGCAAGGACAAATTCTGCTGCCGGCTTTGTGCGGAACTTATTTAACAGCAGCAGGATCATGACGCTTCCGCATCCATAGATCGGAAGCCATGGACCGTGCATGACTCCGCGGTTGGCAAATTCTCCGTCCGTGATCAGGTGAAGGCTCACCTCCCACAGCCATCCGGCAAAGGACAGTGTGAAAAAGATCAGGATCACGGACCAGATGGAATAGTACCGGAGATAATTCTGACTGGCGATCCATTTCCGTTTTTTATGTTCCGGGATGGGGTACAGCCTGGTGGGATATACCAGTCCTTCCGCTGCCTTTTTGTCGTATTCCAGCTGGAAGCGGAGACTCTGCTGCTCCTCCAGTACCTCAATCGCTTTATTCCGCCGGAACGTGACTCCGAACACATCTGCCAAAAATCTCTGAATGCCTCCCAGCTTCGCGGCCTCCGGCAATTTTCTGCCGTACTCCTCATACACATCGGAATAAGTAAATTCCAGCATCAGAGGATCCGCGGTTTCAAATAAATATGTATCATGCAGCTGCTCTGTCTGCTCAATCTCGCGCTCACGGCCCAGGCGGCGGAGCTCTGCATAGTACTCTGCCAGCACCGCGGTCTTATAAGGAACGGTAAAGAAGATATTGGAAAGGCCGAAGGTCAGGATCCCGAGCATTTCCCAGCCAAGGAGGGAGAGCTCAAGCACAAAGCACTCCCACTTATGGCCGTGCATCAGTGTCCGCGACAGGGTGATCGCGTCCATGGTCCGGATGTCTGGATTTTCCGCCAGGATGCAGGGCACCAGATAATAGGAATAAGCCTTGATGATGCCGCCCACGATCGTCAGAGACCAGAGGGAGTTCAAAAGTCCTGTCACGAAATGCGCGATTCCCACGTGGCACCATTTTTTGACCCGCAGCAGAAACCACACCCGCTGGGCGGGCACCTTTTCATAGCAGCGGCCCTCCAGAAACATCCGCAGCATCACGGTCCGGTATACTCCGACCACAAAGATCTGGATCAGGAACACCAGGAGAAGCGCTCCCAGAAGCATGACCACAATGGCGCCGCTGTCGGTTCCGGCCAGGGAGCGGATGCCCACCGTCAGGGTCAGAAGATACGCTCCGGAGGACAGCTTATTGACGACAGAAGCAAATACGCCGCGGCTCCGCCCAAGGGCAGCGCCGGGATTGACCAGCGAATCCTCCACATACCGCTTTTCCGTTTCGCGGACCTGCTGCTTTTGATCCGCAAAGTTGCTCTCCGCGATCTCCATGGTATAATTCAGAAAGGAATTGATGATGGTGTTGGTAAATGTGACGCTTGCCTGTGATACATCCGCTTCCTGGATGTTCATACCGGATCCCGACATGACGGACTGCCCGCCGAGTATGGACGATATGACACAAAGCAGCAGGAACAGGCGGTAGTGCTTTTTTAATGTTTTTTTGGCGCGTGCCTTTAAATCTTTTCGAATCTGTTTTCTTGTACGCAAGCTGGCAGGTCTCCAATCATTTTATTTTTGCGGCTGTTGCAGAACAGCAGAAAAGAGGGAGATCCGTTTCAGACTTTTTCCTTTGCCGTTTCCCGCAACCGCATTTTAATGAAAATATGCACTGATAATCATAACATTGGATGCGGGCTTACGCAAGTAAAAGCCCAGACATATAAAATAAATGTACAGATCGTGTTACATGTCACACCCCGACCAATCACCACGCTGATTGGTTGGGAGGATGCACATAAGAGCTGGTATTCAGGCCGTCCATTGCCGTAGGCAATTTAAAATGACGGCCTGAGTTACAGGGCACGCCTGGTCAAGGTGTGACCTGTAACCAGATCGTTGCAGATCGGGTATAGGATACTTATAGAAGAGAAAGTGGTATATCGCCTGCGGGAGGCGATTTCACTTTCTAAAAGACGGGGGCGGGTATTAACTGTAGAAGAAATGAAAAAATACGAAATTTAATGATTTGATATGGAAAGTACCCTGGGGTATAGAGAACTCTCATACTTCCAGGGTACTTTGACGCCCGCGCGCCAGATAAATATGCCGTCCTTTGAAAACGGCATGTAACTAACACCATGTAACCAACATCATACCATTTCAATATACAACTCTCATGCAGATTCCCTGGGGATAATCTCCGTATTTTTCTCCGAAGATATTCACCCCGCCCAGGTTCTTCGCATCCGGCTTGATGCAGATCTTAAATGAGATATAAGGGTGCTCCGTCAGACCGATCGTATTCAGATTGACGGCAGGATTGACCGACATCTCATTGATATATCCGCCGTCCGGGCGCAGTGATATGGTGGTCAGCTGTCCGTACTGGGTGCGGCCCATGGGCCAGATATCCGGAGTCAGCTTTCCTCTTCTCACGCCGAAATCTCCGGGACACGTATAGGTCCCGACCTCCTGTTCGTTGATAGAAAATGTGATATCCGAAGGCCAGTCCTCGCTGTATCCGGGTGCCTCGGAACAGAGCTCCAGGGTAAAGGAAAGCTCCTGCAGGGTCAGCAGGCTGTTGACCTTGTTCGGGAAACGGTATTCCAGAAATCCATGGTTGAACCAGATGAGCTGCGCGCTGCCGCGTTCTGCGGAATAAAAGGATACCGGGTTGTCAAAGCAGTCGATGATCCCATCGATACCGGCCAGACCGCAGGTGGGGCTGACATCAAAATTGTAATAGCTGCCGATGGGCATATCATATAGAAAAGAGTGGTCGGCGGAATCAATGTCAGTGTCATATGCTTCCAGATGGAAGGAAAGGATATGGCACATACAGACCCGCATGGAACCGCGGATACCGGGCTGGTTTTCCGTGATGATCAGCCCGGCATCCTCCAGGCAGCGGATGTGCATGGCTGTGGAGGACAGCGGGATCTGCAGAAGCCGTGAGATCTCCTGCAGGGATAAGGGTTTGGTCTTGATCAGGTTCATAATGTCGATTCGGACCGGGGAAGATAAGGCTTTGCCGATCGCGACAATATGCTCCTTGTGGCCGGATACAGCCAGGTTGAGTTCCAGTTTCTTTTCTCCGATTACTTTTGGGGTGTTTTGGATTGCTGACATGATCATATTCCTTTCGAAAATATTGTAGTAAAAATAGTAAAAGTATTACAAAATAAATATTTTGAAATAAAGAAATAAAAAGCATTTGTTACATTATAAATAGAGTAAAATGGTTTGTCAAGGAATATTGCACAAAATGACAATAAATAAATTGTGGAAATGAACTGAAATTGATATTTTCAACAAAAAGTAATTGCATTTAGGAGAAACGGAGAGTATAGTAAAAATATAAAATCTAGCAAAAAGATATATAAAGGTTAGAAAAAATAAAACAGAAAAATGGAAATAAATCATGAAATAATGCTTAAAATAATAAAGCTGAAAATATGATTTGTCCGAATTTCAAAAAAATGAATTTTAATGTAGAAAGTAATATGCATAAATTTCAAAAAAACAGAAATTAAAAAAGGAACAGGTGGAGCATATGAGAAATGAATATCCGCGTCCGGACTTTGTGCGGGAGCAATGGCAGAGTTTAAATGGCACATGGGATTTTTATGAAAGGCTCAGGGCGGAAAAGCTGCAGATTCAGGTGCCTTTCGTACCCCAGAGTCGGCTCAGCGGTATCGGCAGGAATCTGACTTCAGATACCATTTTATATGAGAGACAGTTTACGGTCCCGGAGGATTGGGAAGGCAAGCGGATTCTGCTGCATTTCGGCGCGGTGGATTACCGGTGCGGCGTATGGGTGAACGGCCAGTGCGCAGGCACTCATCAGGGCGGCCAGACTCCTTTTACATTTGATATCACAGATTTTTTAAACGGGGTCGAAGAGCATCTGAGAGTGTCTGCGGTGGACTATCTGACAGACGAGAGCATTCCCCGGGGAAAGCAGTACTGGAAGGAGAAGGGACAGTTCATCTGGTATACTCAGTCCAGCGGCATCTGGCAGTCGGTCTGGATCGAGCCTGTGGACAGCGCTCATATGGAGTGGATACATTTTACTCCGGACATTGATCAGGGAACGGTGGAGATCACCTATCAGGTATCAGATGATACGCCGGATACCTGCCAGTTGGAGCTGGACATCCGATTCCGCGGCAGTAAGGTGTATACGGGGAGCATAGAAGGAATAAACAAGAGAGGAAAGATCATCGTGGATGTGTTCCGGAATCAAGCGCTTTGCGGTGCGTTTCACTTTACCGGGTGGTACTGGTCGCCGGAGCATCCTTACTTATTTGACGTGAAGGCAAGGCTCAGGGATGGGGACGACTGCAGGGACAGCATTGAGACCTACTTCGGAATGCGCAAGATCCATGTTCAGGACGGCAGGGTTTACCTGAACAACCAGCCCTATTATCAGAAGCTTCTGCTGGATCAGGGGTACTGGAAGGACGGACTGATGACCGCGCCGGACCAGGAGGAATACGCGGAGGATATCCGCAAAGCGAAGGCGATGGGGTTCAACGGCTGTCGGAAGCATGAAAAGGTGGAAGATCCGGTTTTCCTCTACTGGGCGGACAGGCTGGGGTTCCTCGTGTGGGAGAGCATGGCAAGCTTTTGGAGCTTCACCCCCCAGGGGGCGACGGTGTTTGCCGAGGAATGGACCCGGGTGATCCAGAGGGACTACAACCATCCCTGCATCGTGCTCTGGAATATGATGAATGAAAGCTGGGGAGTTCCCCGCGTATACGATGACAGCCGGCAGCAGCATTTCGCAAGGGCCATGTACCATATGGCGCGTGGACTGGACGATACCCGGCTGGTGATCGCCAACGACGGCTGGGAAATGACGGAAAATGATATCTGCGCGTTCCATACCTATAAACACGGCGAACAGGGCGACACCGGGCAGCAGGCACGCTTCCGCGCGGGGGTGAGGAGCCTGGAGGGCTTGTCGGGACTTGTGGAAAGGCCCCTGTTTGCAAAAGGATTTTCCTACGAAGGACAGCCGGTCATGCTGACCGAGATCGGAGGCGTTGCCATCCGGACGGCAGAGGAAGAGCACGGAGAAGAAGCGGACAGTACGGCCGGAGTTGATGCGAATACATTCGGTACGGCAGAAGCAGATTCGTGCAGAAACGGCGACGGCAATACAAGTTGGGGCTATACGGGCGCGGACGGTCCGGAGGCGTTTCTTGAGGTTTACGAACGGCTGATCGGCGACATCTATGCTTCGGATCTGATCTGCGGCTTCTGCTATACCCAGCTGGCAGACATTGAACAGGAGCAGAACGGACTGCTGGATGAGATGCATCAATACAAGGCGGACGCGGCGGAGATCAAGAGGATCAACGACGGCAAGGCGACCACAGGTTCATTTTCCACTGTGGAATAAAAAACGGATAGAGGAGGGGATGCTGATGAGAAAAACAATATTTGTATTGCTGGATGCGTGCCAGTATGAAGCGGGGACAAGAAACATGGGGTATCTGGAGCACCTGATCGATTATGAGAAGGGCGCGAAGTACAAGATCCGCGGGGAGCTGCCGTCCTTATCCAGGCCCATGTACGCCACGCTGCTGACCGGTCTTCCGGTCTGTATGCACGGCATCGCGGCAAATGAGACCGTCCGGGTGTTGGAGTGCGACAGTATTTTTTCCCTGTGCAAGTCACAGGGAGGCTTCACGGCAGCCGCGGCCTATTCCTGGGTCAGCGAGCTGTACAATGACGCGCCGTTTCGGACGGACCGGGATCGGATCCGGATCCATGCCGGAGGTATGATCGACGCGGGGATCTACTACTGGGAAGACGATTATCCGGATTCCCACCTCTTTGCGGACGGAGAGTACCTGAGAAAACAGTACGACCCGGATTTTATCTTGTACCATCCCATGGGGATTGATTACCAGGGACACCTCAGGGGCGCGGGGAGCAGAGAATACGAGGAGGCCATTGGAAAGGCGAATGTCATCCTTTCCCTGCTGATGGAGGGCTGGATGAAGGAAGGCTATCAGATTGTCATTACCGCGGACCATGGAATGAATACGCTTGGGATCCACGGCGGCACCGACGCGGAACAGAGGGATACGCCGCTGTATATTTTCAGCAGCCAGGTCAAGGCTGGACGGTTCGAGGAGAATTCTATTTCCCAATTAAATGTGGCGCCGCTGCTCTGCCGGCTGATGGACATTCCGGCGTCCCGGGAGATGATGGGGCTGGAGGAGATCGCCCTGGCGTGAGGAACGGACGGGACAGGGAAAACCGGTAAAAAATCGTTTCAATAGAATATGAAGAATAGAAGCAGGATCAAGGAACGGCTCGGTATCAAAGAAAACAGGCGGAGAAAGATTCGCTTGCAAATAGACACAAAGGATCAATAGATTCATGTACTCAAAGGAGGAGACAACAATGAAAAAGAGAGTAAGGTTATTGAGTGTAATTCTGGCATCAGCGATGGCAGTGTCCATGCTGGCAGGCTGCGGCGGGGGAGAAGAGAAAAAGAACGATGCGCCCATGCCCGAGGTGGAGGTAGACCCGGATGCGAAGGTGGAGCTCAACGGAGAGGAAATGTCCCTGGCTGATCTGGTTTCCAAGGCTCAGGAGGAAGGCGACATCCAGTCTGTGGGCATGCCGGACGACTGGGCGAACTGGAAGGGCTCCTGGGAAGGGATCAACACCACATACGGCCTGACTCACGGGGATGTGGATATGACATCGGCGGAAGAGCTGTCGCAGTTCGCGGCGGAAAAGGACGATCCCACGAAAGACGTCGGGGATATCGGACTTTCCATGACGCCGGAAGCAATCAAGCAGGATGTGATCGGTTCCTTCAAGGCTTCCACCTGGGACCAGTTCCCGGATTGGGCGAAGGATCCGGAAGGCCGCTGGGTCATGACCTACACAGGCTCCCTCGCGTTTATCGCGAACACGGAATCCACCGGCGGAAAATGCCCGGCTTCCTGGGAAGAGGTGAAGGATGGCGATTATCTGGTATCCGTAGGAAATGTTCTTGCAGGCGCGGCTTCTCAGGTGGCTGTATTATCCTGCGCGATCGCGAACGGCGGTTCTCTGGATGACGTACAGCCGGGGATCGACTACTTCAAAGAGCTGGCGGAGGCCGGAAGGCTGGATACGGGCGACACCTCATCCGCAAGGCTGGCAAGCGGCGAGATGGTATGCTGTGTCGGAAATTATGACTATTCCGTGCTGTCATGGCGGGACAATATTGTAGCGGAAAATCCGGATATGAAGCTGGATATCACGATTCCCTCCGACGGCTCTGTTACAAACGGATATGCGCAGATCATCAACAAATATTCTGCCCGTCCAAACGCGGCGGGACTGACGATCGAATATCTCTGCAGCGATGAAGGCGCCATCGACCGCGCAAAGGGCTATGCAAGGCCGACCAAGGAAGGCGTGGAGCTTCCGGAGGAAGTGGCGGAAATCCTGCTGAGCGACGACCTGTATGAGAACTGCACCAATATTTCCGACGTGGAAAGCCTGAATGAGGCATGTACGAAGATTGCAGAGCTGTGGGAGAGGGAAGTGCTTCCTCTGGTACAGTAAGACTGCTGAAGGGCAGAGGGTCCGGCGGCATGCCGGGCCTCGCCGCGATAGGGAGACATCGTATGAAAACAAAATATAAGATCAAAAATCTGTGGACAATGGTTCCGCTGCTGATCCTGGCCGCTCTGTTCATTTTTCTGCCAATCCTGAGTATGATCAAACAGAGCTTTATGATGCCGGAGACGGGAACCTTTACGCTGAATAATTACAAGACAATATTTACAGACTCTGTCTACAGGGTCGCTACGGAAAACAGCCTGTACCTGTCATTTCTCTCTACGATCATCGGACTGATCCTGTCCTTCCTGATCGCGTATTCGATAAATGAACTGGGGCAGAAAGGCCAGGGACGCATTCTGTCCCTGCTGAATATGGTGTCAAACTTCGCGGGTCTGCCATTATATTTTTCCTTTGTTGTTATCTTAGGCAATACCGGTATTTTTGTGCTGGCGCTGAAAGCCATCGGGATTGAACTGGCGACGGTATTCAAGCTGTATTCCATGCAGGGGCTGATGCTGATGTTTGTATACTTCCAGCTTCCCCTGGGCAGTCTGATGCTGGTTCCGGCATTCCAGGCGATCCAGCCGGCATGGAAGGAAGCGGCAGAGCTGATGGAGGCGTCTACGTTCAAATTCTGGACAAAGATCGGCATTCCTGTCATGCTTCCCAGCCTTCTGGATACTTTTGCGCTCCTGTTCGCCAACGCGATCACGGCATACGCGACCGTACTCCTTCTGGTGACCACCAGTATCCCGCTGCTTCCGGTCAAGATCACGACCATGTTCACCGGGGAAATGACTCCCCAGCGGGAAATGGGTTCCACACTGGCGATCTGGATGATCGTGATCATGCTTGCCGTCATCTGCGGCTGCAACCTGTTGAAAAAACTGCTGTATAAAGGAGGGAGCGGATCATGAAACGGAAGAAAACATTTCCTTATGTTGTGCTGACACTGACAAGTATTTTCCTGCTGATCCCCTTTATCGCGACTCTGGTCTATTCCTTTACCGTGGGCTGGACCAAGCTCCTTCCCGCAGGCTGGACTTTGAAATACTGGGGACAGGCATTCACGGAGCCGAACCTGTGGCCCGCGATCCTGCGGGGCGTGCTGATCAGTATCCCGCCGATCCTCATCTGCAACGTAGTGGTGATCCTGGCGCTTTATACTTCGGTGGTCTATTATCCGAAGCTGGAAAAATACATTCAGGCAATCTGTATGGTGCCCAATTCGCTGAAGGGCGTTATCATTGCCATCCCGGTACTGGCCCTTTACGCGGGGACACCGACGATTTTTTCCAACAGAATGGTCATGCTGGTATGCATTTACAGTATTTCCATCCTGCCCTTCGTCTACCAGGGGATCCGGAACAACCTGCACGGGATCAACGTGACGCAGCTTCTGGAAGCGGCCGAGATCCTGGGCGCGGGCAAGCTGTACGCGTTTGTGCGCATCGTGCTTCCGAGCATGCTGTCAGGGATCTTGGTTTCCTCGCTGCTGGCCTTGTCTACCGTATTCGGTGATTTTGCCATCATCAAGATCATTGCGGGAAATAAATTCGAAACCGTGCAGATGCTTCTTTACAACAGCCGTGTGATCGTGCTCCAGTACCAGTGCGTGATCGTAATCATCATGTTTACCGCTACACTGGTGATCTCGCAGGCGGTATTCAAGTTTCAGAATAAGAAAAGGGGTTAGGTGAAAATACATGTCATACATAGAATTTAAAAATATCCATAAGCGTTTTGGCGACGCCCATGTATTAAAAGGGATCAATCTGAATATCGAGCAGGGTGAATTTGTGACCCTGCTGGGGCCGTCCGGCTGTGGAAAGAGTACACTGCTCCGCTGCTTTTCCGGACTTGAGACCGTCAGCGAAGGGGAGATCTATCTGGATGGTGTGAACATCACGAACTTTACGCCCAAGCAGCGGAAGATCGGGATGGTCTTCCAGCAGTACAGTCTGTTCCCCAACATGACGGTCCGGCAGAACGTGGCATTTGGGCTGCAGATCCAGAAAAAGGAAAAATCACTTATTGAAGAAAAGGTAAAAGAAGTGCTGGATATTGTCGGCTTATCGGAAAAAATCGACCAGTATCCGAGGCAGCTCTCCGGCGGGCAGCAGCAGAGGGTGGCCCTGGCGAGGGCGATCGTCATGGAGCCCAAGGTATTGCTTCTGGACGAGCCTTTGAGCGCCATTGACGCGCTTCTGAGAAGGAATCTCCAGATCGAGATCCGCAGGATCCAGCAGAAATTAAAGATCACGGCAATCTTTGTTACCCATGACCAGGAGGAGGCCATGGTGATGTCGGATACGATCCACCTCTTCAACGTGGGGCAGATCGAGCAGTCCGGCTCCCCGGAGGAGATCTACGCCTATCCGAAGACTAAATTCGCGGCCAATTTTATCGGGCATTATAATATTCTGGATACGGCCGCGATGAAGAAGGTGGTGACCGTAGATACGGGAAGCGAGTTCGTGGCTATCCGTCCCGAAGCCATCCGCATTTCGCCTGATGACGGCGGCAGCGGCGGCCAGGATGTACGGATGAAGGGAAAGATCACCGGTGCCATGTCCAGAGGGACCACGGTTGCTTATACGGTGAACTGCGGTGGCCTGGAGGTCAACGCGGACGTCCTGTTCAGCCCGAATGGGAGAATGGGGATTGGAGAAGAAGTATATCTGCAGATTCCGAAAAAGGACATTTTGGAACTCAGATGATCATATCATTGCATGCTGCCGTCTGCGCCGCTGTGGAAATTCCGTTAGGAGGACGGAGGTTATGGGAAAACTGAGGAAAATTACAAACGGCAGGACTGCTATGGCGCTGTTTTTATTGTGCTGGGCGGCATATTTTACATCATATATCGGACGGCTGAATTATTCCTCGGCCATGACCGCAATGATCCAGGAGGAGATCCTGACGAAAAGCCAGGCCGGATTTATCAGTATGGTTTACTTTTTCGCTTACGGGATCGGGCAGCTGTGCAACGGCCTGCTGGGCGACCGGATGCATCCGGGAAAAATGATCTTCACCGGACTGTCCGCCGCGGCGCTCATGAATCTGCTGATGGGATTTACCGGGCAGTTCCTGCTGATGTCTGTCATCTGGGGGATCAACGGATACGCCCAGGCCATGATCTGGCCGCCGATCATCCGTATTTTTGCGGAAATGCTGGAAAAAGAGCGGAAAATGAAATACTGCGTTGATATCGTATCCTCCCAGGTGGTAGGGACGCTGGCGTCTTATCTGATTGCGGCCGGGGTGATGTGGCTGTTCGGCTGGAAAGCCGTGTTCGCGGCTGCGGCAGTTTGCCTTGCGGCCATGGCTGCGGCCTGGACAGTTGGGTTCGGGAAGATTGAGAGAGGAAGCGGACAGGAAATCGAGAGGGATGAAGATAGAGGTGAGAGAACTGCGGAGCCGGGTGGAGGCGACGGTGTGAGAACTGCGGAGCCGGGTGGAGACGACGGTGAGAGAACTGCGGAGCCGGGTGGAGACGACGGTGAGAGAACTGCCGGACCGGGTGGAGACGGCAATGTGAGAACGGCCGGACCAGGTGTAGGCAGTGGGGAAAGTTTTTCCTGTGTTCTGCTTCATTGCGGGCTTCTGGCAGTACTCTTCCCGGTGGTGATCCACGGAATGCTGAAAGACGGAGTGACCACCTGGGTTCCGACCTATATTACGGAGACATTTCTGACTTCGCCCTCATTTTCCATACTGGTGACGGCGGTATTGCCGGTTCTGAACCTGACAGGGGCCTATGCCGCCAGATTTGTATATGAAAAATGTAAGGGGCATGAGATCAGGGCCGCAGCGGTATTTTTTTCGGCAGCAACGGCGGCGCTCTGCGGGCTGTGGGTTGGAAAGGGCATCTCGATCGTACTTACGGTGTTCCTGTTTGCGGTGACTACGGCGGCCATGATGGCAGTGAACACGCTGTTTGTCAATATGCTTCCCCTGCGGTTTGAGAAGATGGGAAGAGTATCCACTGTGTCGGGATTCCTCAATTCCGCCGCATATCTGGGTACGGCGGTGTCTACCTTTACGATCGGAGTGATGGTGGAAAAGCTGGGGTGGAATGTGACGATCGGAAGCTGGGTCATGCTGACGGCGGGGGCGCTGGCAGCGTGCGTGGTGTTCCGGAAGCGGGAGGTTGGATGAGGAGCTGTTCCAAGTCCTATAACAAGTATTAATGAAATTGATCAGGAACTAAATATTGTAGAATTAAGTAAAAAAAGGGTTGCCGGAAAATACGGTTTCTTCGCAAGATTTTATTAGCGGTATAATGAGCGAAAGCTCTCTTGCGGCATTACAGTTATTTTTCGACAACCCCTTATGTGATATCCTGATAAAGACTTTGGCGTTAGATTATTTTATCCCCCCTGCAAAGAGGTCGGCCTCAGCAGCGGTTTTTCGTTTACAGGCTCGTGGCCGCATAGAATCCTTCTCTGATCGCGTCTCCGATCTTACCAAGCTTCCTGCTGTCTCCAACGACTCTTGTCTTTGTGTGGTATTTCGCCTTCACAGCATCCACTACCGCAAGATCCGGCTTCATGCCAAATGCGGAGATTACGGTATCTGCCTTCAGAACTTCCTGTGTTCCATCCTTCTTTTCTACCGTCACACCATCGGCCTGTATAGAAACTACTTTGGTATCGGTCAGGATCTGAACCTGGTGCTTTGCAAGCGCGTTCATCAGGGAGATCTGATTGATGAACATGGCGTCTCTGGCAACAGCGGGCAGCATTTCTACCACGGTTACCTTCTTGCCCATCTCGGAAGCCATTTCCAGCGCGCCGTCGCAGCCGGATACACCGCCGCCGCAGACAACGATATTTTCTCCCTTGATGAGGGAGGGATCCCTGTGAGAATCCAGGATCGTTACCACATTCTTGCCGTCGATCCCCGGGATCGGAGGTATGATGGGGGATGCGCCGCAGCCGATGATAATCCGGTCGCATTCTGCAAGGATTTCCTCATCGCCTGTGATCTCTGTGTTGAGGCGCGCATCCACGCCCAGCTTTTCCAACTGAACCTCAAACCATTTTGTAAGCGCGGCGATATTGGATTTGAAGCTGGCTGTACAGATAGTTCCCATTACGCCGCCCAGCTTGCTGGTTTTTTCAAATAATGTGACCTTGTGCCCTTCGATCGCGGCAACCCTTGCTGCTTCCAGTCCGCCGGGGCCTCCGCCGATGACAACCACGTTTTTTGGAGAATCCGTTTTGCGGATCTGGAAACGTACCTCTTCCATTGCCTGCGGATTCACCGCGCAGCTCAGCTTTGTATGATAATTCCAGATGCGGCCGATGCAGTACTCGTTACAGCGCAGGCAGGGCCGTACGTCCTCTCTTCTTCCTTCCAGGAGCTTATTCGGAAGTTCCGGATCCGCGATCATGGCACGTCCCATCATAACAAAATCCGCATTTCCGGATTCGATCAGCGCCAGCGCAGTGTCCGGATTGTGGGCGCCTGCGTTCAGCAGCGGCACATGGACGTTCTTTCTGGCCTCTTCACAGACATAGGACATACAGGATTCTCCCAGATAGGACGGCGGGAAAATGTAATCCAGAGTCTCATAGCAGCCGGCGTCGATATCCAGCGCGTCTACCCCTTCCTCTTCCAGAAGCTTGATGATCTTGATGCTGTCCTCCATGGTACGTCCGCCCTCGAACCTGTGATCCAGGGAAATGCGGAACAGGATCGGCATGTCATTTCCGACAACGCTTCGGATCGCGCGGATGATCTCCCGCGGGAATCTCGCGCAGTTCTCCGGGCTTCCGCCGTACTCGTCGGTCCTCTTATTCCATACCGGGGACATAAACTGATCGATCAGATACCCGGCATGCGCATGGATCTCAATTGCGTCATAGCCTGCGTCCCGCGCTACGCCCGCCGCAAACTTGAAGCCTTCCATCATTTCCCTGATTTCCTCCACGGTCAGGGCATGACACTTCATTTCCGGATTAAATACGGATGGTGTCTCGGAGGAAGAGATGGGTGGATTTCCAAAGGTATCCGGAAATGCGTTTCTTCCGGTACCCGGACTGATCTGGCAGGCGATCTTCGCGCCGTAGCGGTGTACGCCGTCGCATACGGAGGTCAGTGACGGGAGTACAGTATATGTATCCAGATAGCCTTCCATGGAGCCCTGCGCGATTTTTTCGTTCAGCATCTGACAGCCCATGATGATCATGCCGATACCGCCCTTTGCGCGCTCTATAAAATAATCAATTTCCTGAGAGTCTTTTCTTCCGTTTGTAAATGCGGAGTTTGTTCCCATCGGAGACATGACCAGACGGTTTTTAACCTCCATGCTCCCGATTTTAAAAGGTGTAAAAAGTTTTTCGTATCCCATGATTTGTCCTCCTTCTTTTCAAATAGCGGTCTTTAGAGCATAGATGTCATCCCGCCGTCTACAAAGAGTGTCTGCCCGGTCGTATAGGTACAGGCATCCGAAGCAAAGTAGATCAGAGCGCCGTTCAGTTCTCCTTCCTCGCCGAACCGCTTCATGCAGCAGCGGTTTTTCAATACCTGAGAGCCCTCGGAATCAATTGCGCCCGCCGTCATCTCTGTCCGGAATACGCCTGGCGCAATGGCATTTACCAGGACATTGTAAGGCGCCATATCTGCAGCCATAGCTTTCGTCAGGTTCATGACACCGCCCTTTGCGGCAAAATATCCGATCTGGCTTGGTCCTGCCTGGATCGCCCCTACAGACGCGATATTGATGACACGTCCATAATTTTGCTTCATCATTAAGCGGCTGACTTCGCGGGTCATCAGGAATACGGCCTTGAGATCCGTATCCAGCACTTTATCCCATTGCGCAGTTGTGTGGTCATGGATTCCTGCGGAATACTCACATACACCTGCGCAGTTTACGAGGATTTCAACCGTTCCAAACTCGGCTTCCGCCTTGTCTACGGCTTTTTTAATACTCTCTTCATCCGTTACGTCACATTTCAGAGGGAGGCATTTTCTTCCCAATCCCTGAATCTCGCCCGCAAGGGATTCCAGGCGCTCCAGACGCCTTGCGAGGATTACGACATCCGCTCCCTGCTCTGCAAGCCCGCGCGCCATCTGCGCGCCCAAGCCGGAGGAGGCTCCTGTTACCAATGCGGTTTTTCCTGACAGATCAAAACAAACTGACATTTTTTTCACTCCTTTTCACATTTTCTCCGGTACGTTACATTCCATGCAAAATCCTGTCCTACGCAGGCTCCTGCGCTGTAAAATACCTTCATTTTATCTTTATTATATGATGTACGGAGGGATTATTCATTAGGCGTTTTTACTAAATCAACCATATGTATTTGTGCAGATGCACACAAATCAACTCCGGGTTGAATTTTCCCCCAGATATCAAATATTTAGTGATTGCGGACGGGCTTCCGTTGGGGTTAAGATGAAAGTGATTTTTCGTAATTACTGCCGGATTAGCTTCAATTCACAACTGCAAAAAATTATGATCGGAGGTCAAACTATGCTGGACAATAAAAAAATAGCCGATTTCATCACAAGCAAAAGAAAGCGGCTCGGCATGACACAGGCGGAGATCGCCGCCAGGCTCAACGTATCTTTTCAGGCTGTTTCTAAGTGGGAAAACGGTACGCTGCCGAATGTGGAGATCCTGGTGGAATTGGCCGGATTGCTGCACACCTCAGTGGATGAGATCCTTCAGGGCCGGGAGAAAAACAGCGAGAGCTTTTCCTACAGCAAAGCCGGGGTGGACATTTCCTATACCGATGCCATGAAAAGGGAGATGGCTGTGTATCTGACAACGGAGAACCCGCGCGTGCTCAACGGTCTAGGTCCTTTTGCGTCCCTGTACGACATCGGATTTCCGGGCATTGAGGATCCGGTACTGGTCCTGAAGTCCGAGGAGCCGGGTTCCAAGCAGAAGCTGGCCATGGAATACGGATACGTGGAATCCATTTGCCATGACATGATCAACCACCTGGTAAATGATATCGCCGTAATGGGCGCGAAGCCTCTTGCGGTGCTGGATACGATCGTATGCGGAAAGGCGGAAAAGGAGACGATGAAAGCATTTGTGAAGGGGATTTCCGAGGCCTGCCGGGAAAATGAATGCGACCTGGTGGGCGGTGAAACGTCCATCCAGCCGGAGGTGGTAAATCCGGGGCTGTATATCCTGACATCAAGCATTGCCGGGATCGTACCCAGAGGCCGGATCATTGACGGGTCAGGGATTCGGGAAGGAAATAAGGTTCTGGCAGCGGCCTCCAACGGTCTCCATACCAACGGCTATACGCTGATCCGTTTCTTAATGGAAAAAATTCCCCGGATCAAGCTGGAGAGGATAGAAGGCGAGACATTCATTGAGCAGATCATGAAGCCTCATACGCCGTACTACCGGGCGATCAAAACGGTGACCCGGGGGAATGGAGTCCGTGGCATGGCGCATATTACCGGGGGCGGCATTGAGGGGAACCTGTGCAGGATCATCCCAGACGGGCTGTGCGCGGAAATTGACCTGCGGCAGTTAAAAACACTGCCCATATTTACCTATATTAAAAATGCCGGTAATATAGAAGAACAGGAAATGCTTTCCACGTTCAACTGCGGAGCCGGGCTTCTGCTGGTAGTGGATCAGGAGCATGCGCGGGAAATTGCGGAGCAGATGAAACAATATCACGACTGCTATGAGATCGGGGAAATACGAAAAGGGGAGAAAAAGGTAGCATTCCGGAATCATATTTCATTTGAAACATGACATACAGCTGTCCTGTTTCCTGTGTTATAATTGAGACGCTGGCAGGTCATCAATTTCCAGATGAAAATCGGTGACAAATTAAAATGAATTGTGCTGAAGCGCAAGCAGGTCATCAATTTCCTGCCGGAAATTGGTGACAAATGATACCGTTTTTCAAAGGAGCGCATATGAAGATTGACCGACTGATTGGAATTTTATCCGTCCTGCTGCAGCAGGACATGGTGACCGCCCCCTGCCTTGCGGAGCGGTTCGAGGTGTCCAGAAGGACGATCAACCGGGACATTGAAGATCTGTGCAGGGCCGGGATCCCGATCGTGACCATGCCGGGAGCCGGCGGCGGGATCTCCATTATGGAAAATTATAAAGTGGACCGGACCGTCTTCACGACCCGGGAAATGCAGGACATCCTGGCCGGGCTTCGAAGTCTGGACAGTGTCAGCGGTACGAACCAGTATGGCCTTTTGATGGAAAAGCTTTCCGCGGGCGGGTCGGATTTTATGGCGGGAAACCAGTCTGTCCTGATCGACCTGTCTTCCTGGTATAAGGCGGATCTGGCGCCCAAGATCGAGATCATCCGGGCGGCGATCGACGGCAGGCAGGAACTGGAATTTCTCTATTTTTCACCGAAGAAAGAGGGGAGAAGGCGGATCGAAAGCTATTATCTGATCTTCCGCTGGTCCAGCTGGTACGTCTGGGGATGGTGTACCTCGTGCCGGGATTTCCGGCTGTTCAAGCTGAACCGCATGGCGGAGCTGAGGCTGTCCGGAGCAGGCTTTGAGCCACGGAAGGTGCCTCTGCCGGATCTGAAAAATGAACGGATCTTTCCGGGCGGCATCCGGGTAAAAGCGGTCTTTGAGCCGGAGTGCAAATGGCGGCTGGTGGAGGAATTCGGTCTGGACTGCTTCGAAGAGCAGGAGGACGGAAAACTGCTGTTCCATGCGGATTACACGGATCAGGACAATCTGATCAGCTGGCTTCTGACCTTCGGTGACCGGGTGGAATTGCTGGAACCGGAGAATATCCGGAAGGAGCTTCGGGAGATGATCGAAGCTATGCGGAAACGATATGCGCAATAATATGCATGGTATTAAGAAAGGATGATGAACAATGGCAAGCAGTCTGGAATTTGTACAATATGCGGCGGACCAGCTTTCCGACGCGGGGACGATCAGTTATCGGAAAATGTTTGGGGAATATGGATTATATTGTGATGGGAAATTTTTTGGCTGTATCTGTGACGACCAGTTTTTTGTGAAAATGACAGAGGCGGGGAAACGCCTGGCGCCGGAGATGGAAACCGGTTCGCCTTATGAAGGGGCAAAGCCGCATTTCCTGATCGAAGAACTGGACGACAAAGGATTTCTGGCAGAATTTGTAACAGAGACATGCAGGGAGCTGCCCATGCCGAAGCCGAAGAAGAAAAAAACGAAAGCGTGAGCGAATATCTGAATGATGTACGGAGCGCCAGAACAATCTGCCGTTTTGTCTAACATAGAACGAAAGGAGAGGAAGATCTATGCCGTTTGACTACAAAAAAGAATATAAAGAATTTTACCTTCCCCCCAAAAAGCCGGGGATCATTGAGATTCCGGAGATGAACTATGTAGCGGTACGGGGCAGGGGCAATCCCAATGAACCGGACGGGGAGTATAAGGCTGCGATGAATCTGCTGTATGGAATCGCGTTTACCATTAAAATGAGTTATAAGGGAACGCATCAGATCGACGGATACTTTTCCTATGTGGTGCCGCCGCTGGAAGGGCTCTGGTGGCAGGAGGGCACAGACGGGATCGACTATTCCCGCAAAGAAGATTTTCAATGGATTTCCATGATACGGCTTCCGGATTTCGTGAAAAAAGAAGATTTTGACTGGGCCGTGGAGGAAGCGTCCGCAAAAAAGAAAACAGATTTTTCGAAAGCGGAGTTTTTTACCTACGGAGACGGGGTATGCGTCCAGTGCATGCATATCGGCAGCTATGACCATGAGCCGGAGACGATCCGGAGGATGGATGAATATGCGGCGGAAAATGGATACGGACTGGATCTGTCGGAGTCAAGATTCCACCATGAGATCTATCTCAGCGATCCCCGGAGGGCGGCGGAGGAAAAACTTCGGACAGTGATCCGGCATCCTGTCAGGCCGAGATTTACAGCCTGACCAGCCTTTCTCACCAACTTTCCTCCTCCCGATAATATCTCCGATACTGCGCCGGAGTCATTCCGGTATGCTTCTTAAAAATCTTGATAAAATAACTCTGGGTAGAGAAGTTCAGATATTCGCTGATGACGGCCAATGTAAAATCCGAATAGATCAGCATATGCCGTGCTGCCTCTACCCGTTCTTTTTGTACATAGTCTACCAGGGACATGCCTGTCTCCTGCCGGAACACCCGTGACAGATGGCAGGCGCTAAGACCCACTGCCTCCGCTGCCTTTTCCAATGTGATCGCTTCGTGCAGATGTATATGGACATAATGCATCACGGCTTCCATTTTTGCGCTGTAATGCCGTCTTCCCTTTTCTGCCACCGCCTGGGTAAATTCCCGAAAGGCACGCATATAAAGCTGGTGTACCTCCCGGGTGCAGGCGCACTTTTCCCCATTCTGTATATAGCTGTCGCTCATGGCATATGCAAGCTCCTCCGGCAGTCCGCCGTCGATCGCGGCCCGGGTAAACATGGTGACTGCCGTGATCAGCATGTTTTTCTGATGGCGCGTTTCATTGTCCGAAAGGATCCCCTCCGTTCCGTCCGGCGGGACCTGCAGCGCACCCTCGACTTCCTCAATGCGTCCTTCCGTGATGACCCGGTATCGGATCTTTTCATGCGCATAGGACATGTGTGGCTGCGCTTCCTCACGCCGCTGAAACAGACCGTGTTCCCGTGTGATCTCAATGCTTGCGTCCTTTTTCATAGAGTACCTCCGCTCAGAACTGTAAAAGTTATTTTTCGCAGTTCCTTATTATTTTGCAGTGTCTTGTGTCCCTCTGCAGGGCATTCGGTCATTCCATTTTTGCTGTCATGTATATAATAACAAGATTTTACTATAATTCACAAGATATTGCTATATTTTTCTTTTCGGTCATGCTATTCTTTTTTTACAAAGGGTTACAGGGCACGCCTTGACCAGGCGTGCCCTGTAACTACAAAGGCTGCTGTTTGCACCCTGACCGGGGGCTTACAGTAACTTACAAAGGCTGCGGTTCCATACTCGCGTCTGATGAAATACGCAGTGAGTATCGCGCTTGCCGCAAAGAAATTATTATGAAAAAGGAGTGTACATTTCATGGAACGCAATCTCAAAGAACTGATTTCCCAAATGACTCTTGAGGAGAAAGCCGGCATGTGCTCCGGTCTTGACTTCTGGCATCTCAAAAATGTGGACCGGCTGGGGATTCCCAGCGTTATGGTCAGCGACGGCCCTCACGGACTGCGTAAGCAGGATGACAAGGGCGACCATCTCGGCATCAACGACAGCATCAAGGCGGTCTGCTTTCCGCCTGCCTGCCTCTCCGCCTGCTCCTTTGACCGGGAACTGATGACAAAGCTGGGCGAGACCATCGGAAGGGAGGCCCAGGCCACAGACGTATCGGTAGTTCTGGGACCTGCCGTGAACATCAAGCGTTCTCCGCTGTGCGGCCGGAACTTCGAATATTATTCCGAGGATCCCTACCTGGCAGGCGAGACCGCCGCGGCCTTTATTGACGGCGTGCAGTCCCAGCATGTGGGCACGTCCATCAAGCATTTTGCCGCGAATAACCAGGAATTTAATCGGATGAGCAACTCTTCGGAGGCGGATGAAAGAACCCTGCGGGAAATCTATTTTCCGGCATTTGAGACGGCGGTCAAGAAGTCACAGCCCTATACCGTGATGTGCTCCTATAACCGGATCAACGGCACCTACGCTTCGGAAAATCCATGGCTGCTCACGGACGTTCTCCGGGATGAGTGGGGCTTTGAGGGGTATGTGATGTCTGACTGGGGCGCGGTCAATGAGCGTGTGCCCGCTCTGAAAGCCGGCCTGGAGCTGGAAATGCCTTCTTCCGGAGGCGTGAACGATCAGGAGATCGTGAAAGCAGTACAGGACGGTACGCTGGATGAGGCCGTGCTGGACCGGGCCGTAGAGCGGATCCTGCGTATTTCTTTCCAGTGGCTGGACAACAAGAAGGAGCAGCCCTTTACCATGGAGGAGGATCACGATTTTGTGCGTCATACCGCGGAGCAGTCCATGGTCCTTCTGAAAAATGAAGACGTACTTCCGCTCAAAGCAGACGAAAAAGTGGCGTTTATCGGCGGATTTGCGAAAAAACCGCGTTTTCAGGGCGGCGGAAGCTCCCATATCAACAGCTTCCGTGTCAGCAGCGCTATGGATGCTGTCTCCCGGATGGAAGGCATTTCCGGAAACGTAACTTATGCAGAGGGATTTGCGGCGGACCGGGATGTCTATGATGAAGCGCTGGCGGCAGAGGCTGTGGAAGCGGCGAAGAAGGCAGACAAGGCCGTGATTTTCGCCGGGTTGCCGGACAGCTTTGAATCGGAAGGCTATGACCGGTCCCACATGAGGCTTCCGGAATGCCAGAACCGCCTGATCGCGGAGATCGTAAAGGTACAGCCCAACACCATCGTTGTCCTGCACAACGGCTCCCCGGTGGAAATGCCCTGGCTTGTCGGCGTGAAGGGACTGCTGGAAGCGTACCTGGGCGGCCAGGCCGTGGGCGAGGCCGAGGTCAACCTGTTATATGGAAAGGTCAATCCCTCCGGAAAGCTTGCCGAAACCATTCCATACAAGCTCTCTGACAATCCGTCCTACCTGAATTTCGGAGAGGGAGAGAAAACCATTTACCATGAAGGCGTATTCGTGGGATACCGCTATTATGATACCAAGGAAATGCCGGTGGCGTTCCCCTTTGGCTACGGGCTGTCCTATACTACATTTGCGTACAGCAATCTGAAATTGGACAAGGAAATGCTGACGGACAAGGACACTCTGGCGGTCAGTGTGGACATTACCAATACCGGAAATACGGCCGGAAAGGAGATCGTTCAGTTGTACGTCCGCGACCGCAGCGGTGCCTGCCGCAGACCCGACAAGGAATTGAAGGGCTACGAAAAGGTTTCCCTGGAGCCGGGCGAGACAAAGACCGTGACGATGACGCTGGATCACAGAAGCTTTGCGTGGTACAACACGGATATGAAGGACTGGTATGCGGCCAGCGGAGCATATGATATTCTGATCGGCGCGTCCTCCCGGGATATCCGCCTGACCAAAACCGTGCAGATGAACTCCACCGTGAAACCGCCCCTAAAGCTCCACCTGAACACGACGCTGGGCGAGCTGTTCTCGGATGAACGGACCAGGGAGTACGGGCAATCCCTTGCGGATAAGATGGCAGCCTTCTTCGGCGGTTCCACGGAGGAGGCAAACGAAGCGATCACGGATGAAATGAATACCGCCATGGTCGCGTCCATGCCGATCCGGAATGTGGTCTCCTTTGGATTGTGCTCCAAGGAAGAAGTAGTGGAAGGGCTGAATAAGCTGATCGAAGCACAGAAATAATATAATTTTAGCGGAGCTGCGTGTATGTCAGCTCCGCTTTCAGCATTTTCCAATGCTGATTAAAGATTTTTTCAAGATAAAGCCCCTCCTATATTTTTATATTGCGTTCCGCAATACTTCCACCTTACAGGTATGCGCCTTGCTTTTTGTATCATAAGCAATCCCTACGCCCAGAACCCGCCCGGTATATTTGGGCGTTTCACCTAGTTTTCCTTCATATTTCAGCGCATATTTTTTAACCTTGATCTGTTGGAGCGCTTCTTCAACTGTATGGTCAACTTTCAGTTCCAGGATGATTCCATCTGCCTTTTTATCCAGTTCCGGATAAAATATAAAGTCCACAAATCCAATCCCGGCCTTATCCTCACGCTCGATCCGATACGAATCCCGGGCTGCAAGATAGACCAGATTTACTACTGCTGTTAAGTCAGTTTCATTGTTATAATTCAGCAGAGGAATCTCTGTATTGTGTGCAAATTCTAAAATCCGCAGCATTGTCTGGGTATCCCCCGTAAGTGTTGCGTGCAGCATTTTTTCTGATTGCTTCGCAAGCTCATATACATATCCGAGGGAAGGTTCCTTTTGCAGCATATCGTCAAATTTTTCCATCAATTCACGATTCGGGATCTGCACATACCCCTTTTCATAACTGAGGAATCCATATACAACCATTGCGGAAAATATTTCATCCTTATTCGTCAGATTCATGGAGGTGGCCGCATACTCCCGCACCTTTGCGGGAATCGGAGTACCGGATATCATCCGGGCAAGGTCATCGCATACGGCGGCCGTGTTATGGTTGATATAATAATAAATCTCATCATAAGGACCAGCACTGGTCCAGTAATTCCCCAGGTTGTTGTTCGTTAAGGATGCGGCGACAGAACGTGGATTATAAACCCGTTCCCCGGATTTTGTACAATACCCGTCATACCATATTTTCAGGCCGTCCAGCGTTACCTCTGGATTCGGCTGGTTTTGTAAGTATTTATCGTAAAGACCGGAGACTTCGGCCTCCGTAAAACCAAAATCACTGCTGAACAATTCTTCCGAAGCCATAGTATATTCCAGAAACATATTCAGCTCCGAGCCGCTCGAGTATTTGGCAATGGGCAGAATGCCCGTCATATATACAAAATCAACATAAGGCTGATCCTTCAGCAGACTGCTCAGAAATTCTATATAAGCTTTTTTGTCTCTTCCTGATATAAAATCTTTGTGGAAAATAAAATCCCATTCATCCAAAACGAATATAAAGCGTGCGGCAGGATTTGTATCGTAAATGGCTTTCAGGATATCCCAGACTGCATCCTCCGGGTCAACCTTTGCCTGCGGATAGCTTTCGACCAGATCTTCTGTCAGTTTCCGCTCAATACGGCTGATATAATCCTCAAAACTGCCGCACCGCCTTGGAAGCCGATTGAATGAGATGGAAATGACAGAATATCGGTTCACATGTTCTGTATAAAACGGCGCCTCTGCAATTTTTAAATTGTCAAAAATCTTCCGGGAGTCGCAGCCCCTGGAAAAGAAGGCGGCCACCATATTTGCAGTTACTGATTTTCCAAAACGCCGGGGTCTTGTAATACAAACATATTTTTCCGATATCCCGATTCTGGGGATGAGCTTCTCCAGAATTGCGGATTTATCCACGAAGTACGGACTTTTATACACTTCGGAATATGCAGTAAAAGAAGCTCTGCTGTCCAGATAATTCCCCATATCAAGTACCTCCCTTGCCTTATATTTAAGATAACATGACACAGGAATAAATTCAATAGAAGGAAAGAACAAGTTGCTGACTTCCCCTCCATATGATAAAATGAATTGCGCCGATGCGCAAGCAGGTCATCAATTTTCTGGCGAAAATTGGTGACAGATTATAAAATGAATTGCGCCGATGCGCAAGCGGGTCATCAATTTCCTGGCGAAAATTGGTGACAGATTATAAAATGAATTGCGCTGGCGCGCAGGCATGTTTTCAAATGAGTAACAAAAACACTGAGGAGGAAAACAAAGTGAAGAGAGAAAAGTTTGGTTCCAGGCTGGGGTTCATTCTGGTATCTGCCGGATGTGCCATCGGCATTGGAAATGTATGGAAGTTCCCGTACATGTGCGGGGAATTTGGGGGAGCGGCATTTATTCTGATCTACCTGATCTTTTTATTGGTATTGGGGATCCCGGTGCTTACCTGTGAGTTTGCCATCGGAAGAGGCAGCGGCCGCAGCGTTGCGGCAGGCTTTGAACGGCTGGAGCCCCAGGGGACGGGCTGGCATATCACGAAATGGGTCGGCATCATCGGAAGCTATCTGCTGATGATGTTCTACACCACGGTAGGCGGCTGGATGATGTATTACTGCTTCCGCAGCATCGCGGGAGAATTTGCCGGGGCGTCTACGGATACAGTGACAGCCGGTTTTTCGGACATGCTGGGCAACGCGCCGATGATGGCGTTCTGGACAACCCTGATCTGCGTCATCGGTTTTGCGGTCTGCCAGTTCGGGATCCAGAAGGGGATTGAGCGGGTTTCCAAGCTGATGATGAGCGCGCTTCTGGTCATCATGCTGGTGTTGGCAGTACATTCCGTATTTCTGGAAGGGGCCGGGGAAGGGATCCATTTCTACCTGGTACCGGATTTTGCCCAGATGAAGGAGATGGGTATCGGAAATGTGATCTTCGGGGCCATGAGCCAGGCATTCTTTACCCTCTCCATCGGTATCGGCGCGATGATGATCTTCGGCAGCTATATCGGAAAAGAGCGGAGCCTTGCGGGAGAGGCGATCAGCATTACCGCGCTGGATACCTTCGTGGCGCTGATGGCAGGCTTCATCATCATTCCGTCCTGCTTCGCCTTCGGCATTGAGCCGGGAGCGGGGCCGAGCCTGATCTTCATCACCATTCCCAATATCTTTGCCCAGATGCCGGGAGGGCAGATCTGGAGCGCACTGTTTTTTCTGTTTCTGACCTTTGCGGCATTCACGACCATTGTGGCTGTATTTGAAAATATCATATCCTTCGATATCGATATTTTCGGCTGGTCCAGGAACAAAAGCGTGCTGGTGAGCGCGGTCCTGATCATTGTGCTGAGCATGCCCTGCGTGCTGGGATTTAACGTCCTGGCCGGCTTTGAGCCGTTGGGAGCGGGAACCAATATCCTGGATCTGGAGGATTTTATCGTATCCAATAACCTGCTCCCGCTGGGCAGCCTGGGGTATGTGCTCTTCTGTACACGGAAAAACGGCTGGGGCTGGGCGAATTTTCTGGAAGAAGCGAATACAGGAAAGGGGATTCGGTTTCCGGGATGGCTGGAAGGCTATATGTCCTATGTCCTGCCGCTGATCATTACCGTGATCTATCTGAAAGGATATTATGATAAATTTGTGGGCCAGGGAACCGCGGCGCTCACCGGATGGATGATCGCGGCCGTGCTCTTCCTTGGATTTATCATAGCGTGCGCGGTGGTGCGCAGGCAGAATCAGTAAAACTCTGGTTGCTGTTGGGATTGCCGGATAAGGCAGTCCCTTTTTTTCGGCAGAGCGAAGGACTGCCGAAATATTTCCGGACCACAAAAATAAGGAATATCCTGGAATTAGATATTTATTGCTTGCTAGTACAGCCCTTTACAGTGTATAATAAGATTACAGAACTATACACTGTGAACTCCATGTGAAGGAGGTGAAATGCATGGGTTTCAAAAAAGAGATCTGGTCTCGATTGTTTGGATCGAAATCAGAACAGGTCAGAGACAAACAGGTTCCGGACCATTTGTTGCAGGAGAGTATGGAGAAGAAGGAGGAACAAGCCGTAACAGCGCAGCCTCCGCCCCCTGCCGTCGAAGTTGAGCTGGAATTGCCCAAGGGGCATGCGCTGCATAAATTGTGTGAGATGCGGGCCGAAAGGGCGAAAGGACTGTCAAGTCCCAGACTGCTGCTGGGAGGCCGCGAAGATTTTTCTCAGTCTGAGCTGAGGAAGGAGCTGGGACGCCTGCAGAGGGTACTTACATTGGCAGCCAATTCCCGTCTTAAAGAGATAAAGGCCAGGGAAGAAAAGGCACAGGCGGACGCGCAAAAGGCTTTATTGATAGAGCAGAGCAAGCAGTCCGCGGCGAAGGAAGACACACCGGCAGGAGAGAGCACGCAGGCTGAGGCACAGAAGACTGCATCAGCAGAACAGAGTGCGCGGAACGAGATACTGACACCGCCGCCGATCGAGCTGGATGCGCAGCCGGTCATCCATATATCAGCCGACAAGCTTTCCGCCTGGCTGATCGTATTTCCACCGGTGGGAGAAGGAAAAGACGTGGATCGGGAGATGCTTTACGAGGCGCTTTCCGATACCGGAATTGCGTTTGGAGTAGACGAGGAATTACTCAAGCGCCTGCCGGAGGAACGGAATCCTTATTTTTCTCTGTTTTTCCTGGCAAAAGGAAAACCGGCTCGCAACGGAACAGACGGCCGGATCATTGAGCATTTTGAACGGGTCGTGGAACGGAAGTTTGAAGTGGATGAGCACGACCGGGTGGACTATGCGTCTCTCCATTTCTTCCAGAGCGTAGAAGCGGGAGGCGTGATCTGTGAGGCAGTCTTGCCGACACCGGGGGAACCGGGCAGAACGGTATTGGATCAGGAGGTTCCGGCTAAGGACGGCAAAGAAGCGCCTCTTACTAAGGGGCAGAATACGGAGATCAGCGAAGACGGCACCAAGCTGCTGGCAACCCAGGCCGGCCATGTGGAATACGTGGGAAAGACATTTCAGGTAAAGGCGGTGCTGGAGATTGACGACAACGTAGATTATTCTACGGGAAATATCAACTATATGGGGGATGTGCATATCCGCGGCAGAGTGTGCAGCGGTTTCAGCGTGCGGGCAGCAGGCAATATCACGGTAGACGGCGTTGTAGAGTCGGCCACCGTAGAGGCAGGCGGTGATCTGATCGTAGCCAAGGGGATCGTAGGGAATACCGATTCCGTGGTCAGGGCAGACGGCAGTGTCTTTGCGAAATATCTGGAAAACAGTATCGTTCACGCGCGGGCGAATCTGCAGGCTGACTGCATCGTCAACAGCGAAGTATACAGCGACGGGGAGATACAGGTCCGGTCCGGAAGAGGCATCATTGTAGGCGGACGGATCCGGGCGGCGAAAAAAGTCAGCGCCAAGGTCGTGGGCTCAAAATCCGAAAGCCAGACGCGTATCTATCTGGGCGGTGAGCCCTGTGTGGAATATGAGCGGCAGGAGCTGGCGGCAGTGATCGAAGAAGCCGAAGCCGAGCTGGAAAAGCTGGAAAAGCGTCCCAACAGTCCGGATAAGGTGGAACGTATGAAACGCCTTCAGTTTGACCTTTCCGTAAACCGGATCAAGCTGGAGCAGATGGATGAAGAGCTGGCGAAAAAGCAGGAGGAGATCGAGAACCTGGGCGGATGCAGGCTGGTTGCCGACATCGCGTATCCGGGGCTGGTGCTGACCATCTGCGATATCAAGGCCCGGTTGAAGCAGGTGACATCCATGTGCAACGCAAGGCTTTCCAACGGTGAGATCCGATTCTCGTGACCAGGCTTTCATTTAAGAGCTGTAGAAAAATAACGGACATATCTTACAGATTCAGGAACCGCTTCAAAATCTGCCGGACAGGGCAGTATTTTGAAGCGGTTCCATATTTTTTGCCCAAGGGCATCCCATTATGGCCATTCGGCCGTTTCATAAGGTATATCCAAGGTATCAATTCAAAGTAAGCGCGCTTTTTCTGACGGCGCTGAGTTCCGTACGCCGTATGATCAGATAGGAGCCGGCGCTCAGGATTCCGATACACAGGAGCAAAAGAATGATCGGATTGGTCAGCCGTACCGTACCGTCGTCCATGAAGCCGAAGCATCTTACCGCAAAGCTCAGGATGCTGTGTCCGACAGCTTTCCAGGGAGCGGATACAGCTGCGAACAGGAAGGGAATTCCAAGCAAAAGGAGGGCAGCAAGGATCGTGACTGCGAATACGGAGAGCTTTTTCGGCACCCGGTTTATGACCAGGGCAAAGAAGAACCCCAGGCTGCTGATCAGTAGATAGACCAGGAACAGCCAGAGCCAGCGCAAAACGGCCGGATGCCCATATCCGTATAAGCTTTCGAAGATGGTTTCATAATCAAACAACCCGGACAGGAGCCCTCGAAGAACCGTTCCGGCAGCCGTATCGATCAGAGACATCAGGCCGGATATAAAGGCAAACTGGGCAGCGGTGGCGGAAAAAATATAAGCCCTGGTAAAGCCGTTCTGCATCAGCATCCGGAAATCCTCGTTTATCTGCATCATGCCGACGATCCCGACAAAGATCATGGTATTCATTTCCAGGCAGTTTATCCTTCCAGTTTCATGTGTCAGAAGGTAGAGCAGGCCGTAGACAGTGGGAAAGACAATCGCGATTGCAAGGTAAAAAATCCAGATATACTTCCAGGAAAGTTCGCATTCATATCGGATTAATATACGCATTTTTTTCATATCAGTTACCGCCTTTCTCTGTTAATTTCACAAACAGCTTCTGCAGATTCATATGAGAGATCTGCAATGGACTGCCCTTCGGCAGGTCCTCTCTTGCGCCCAGGATATAAGCCAGCCTGAGGGCGCCCAGCTCATCGTACCCGATCACTTGTTTATCGATACAGAAATCCCGAACCGCATTCTCAGATCCGGATACACAGTATCCTCTGTCCAGAAGGGTTTCCGCGGACTCCTGCAGGAGAAGCCTGCCCTTGTCGATCAGCACCACTTCCTCGATGATATTCGCAACCTCTTCGATCAGGTGTGTCGCCAGGATGATCGTTCTCTGGCGTTCTTCATAATCCCGCAGCAGCAGATGATAGAACAGCTCCCTGTGGTTCGCGTCCAGTCCCAGCACCGGCTCGTCGAAGATCACATAGGGAACATCCAGGGCAAGGGCGACCGTCAGTTTAAAGATGGACTGCTGTCCATTGGAAAGGGCGGGAAACCGCTTTTTGGTATCCAGAGAAAACATTTCTGCGATCTCAAAGGCCTGATCCATCTGAAAATGGTCGTAAAACCGGCCGGTCCACTTGAAAATATCTCGGATCTTCAAATTGCTGTCATACAGGTTCTGGTCGCTCATGCAGAACAGCTTTTCATGTACTGCCATATTCTCCTTCGCGGGCAGGCCGTCGATCAGAACCTCGCCCTCGTCCGCAAAGAGACGGTTTGCGATGATATTGATCAAAGTAGACTTACCGGCGCCGTTTCGCCCCAACAATCCGTAGATCTTTCCGTACTCAAATGAAAAAGAGAGATCTTCAAGGGCAGCCACATTGCCGTACCGCTTCGTAATATGATTAATCTGAATTGCTTTCATTGATATAACCCCTTTCTATCAGTGCTATAAGCTCTTCCTTCGGCATTTCCAGCTTTAATGCTTCCTGAACCAGTACAGCAACGTACTGGCTGTAAAACTGGCTCTGGCGCTTCCGGCGGATCCGCTCCACCGCCCCTTCCCTTACAAACATCCCAAGCCCTCTCCTCTTGTAAACCATATCTCCATCCACCAGCAGGTTCATCCCTTTTAGGACTGTGTGCGGGTTGATGCTCAGCAGGGCAGAGATCTCATTCGTGGATGGAATCTTCGTTTCCTCCGGGAAGACACCTGTAAAGATCGAGTCCTCCAGCTGTTCAGCGATCTGGATAAAAATCGGCTTATCCAGGTCCGGATTTATCTTCAATAGGATCACCTCGCTTATATAGTTAGTTAGTCAAGTAACAAACTAAATTACATGCTTAGTATAGACGATAAAAATGCAGTTGTCAATCCATTTTTTAAATCTTGTATTGCTCTGGATCAGAAATGGAATTATCCGCGGCCATTTTCCAACCGCGCAGCTGGAAATTTTTTGGGACACGGCAGGATTATGAGGTTGATTTTATCCGCAGAAACGGATATACTGTAAAGCGGAAAGAAATTGCCGCAGATGCGCCGGCAGACGCGCGGCCAATCTGCCTTACAATAAAAAAGGAGTATTTTGAGATGGAATTAGTGACAATTCGGGAATTATTTAAAAACAGAGAAGCTTATCTGGACAAGCAGGTAACGGTCGGAGGCTGGATCCGCAGCATCCGGGATTCCAAGACATTCGGATTTATCGTAGTCAATGACGGCTCTTATTTTGAACCGCTGCAGATCGTATATCATGATAAAATGGACAACTTCCAGGAGATTTCAAAACAGAACGTAGGGGCGGCGGTGGTCATTACAGGAACCCTGGTGGCGACACCTCAGGCAAAGCAGCCCTTCGAGATCCAGGCGGAGGAAGTGACGGTGGAAGGGGCTTCCGCGCCGGATTATCCGCTGCAGAAAAAGCGCCACAGCTTTGAATATCTCAGGACCATTTCCCATCTGCGGCCCAGGACGAATACATTTCAGGCCGTATTCCGGGTACGGTCTCTGGCGGCTTACGCCATTCATAAGTTCTTCCAGGAGAGGGGATTTGTGTATGTGCATACTCCGCTGATCACTGGAAGCGACTGCGAGGGAGCGGGCGAGATGTTCCGGGTGACCACGCTGGACATGGGAGATCTGCCGAAGAACCCGGATGGAAGCGTGGATTATACCCAGGATTTCTTCGGGAAGGAGACCAGCCTGACGGTCAGCGGCCAGCTCAACGGCGAGACCTACGCCCAGGCGTTCCGGAGCATTTATACCTTCGGTCCCACCTTCCGGGCGGAAAATTCCAACACCACCCGTCATGCGGCGGAGTTCTGGATGATCGAGCCGGAGATCGCGTTTGCCGATCTGGAGGACAATATGGAGCTGGCGGAGGCCATGCTGAAATATGTGATCTCCTATGTGATGGAGCAGGCACCGGAGGAGATGAATTTCTTCAATTCCTTTGTGGACAAGGGACTTCTGGAACGCCTGAAAAATGTAGTGGAATCGGATTTTGCCAAGGTGACTTATACAGAGGCCATTGATATTCTGAGCAAAAATAACGACAAGTTTGAGTATAAGGTATCCTGGGGCTGCGACCTGCAGACAGAGCATGAGCGGTATCTTACCGAGCAGGTATTCAAGCGCCCTGTATTCGTGACGGATTATCCGAAGGAGATCAAGGCGTTTTATATGAAGCTGAATGAGGACGGAAAGACCGTTGCGGCCGTGGACTGTCTGGTGCCCGGAATCGGAGAGATCATCGGCGGGAGCCAGAGGGAAGACGACTATGAGAAGCTGCGCGCAAGGATGAAGGAACTGAATTTAAAGGAAGAGGACTACCAGTTCTATCTGGATCTGAGGAAATACGGCTCCACCCGCCACGCGGGCTTCGGGCTTGGCTTTGAACGCTGTGTGATGTATCTCACCGGCATGGCCAATATCCGTGACGTGGTGCCCTTCCCGAGGACCGTGAAGAACTGCGAATTATAGACCGGAGGCGTGAATGCCGGGAGACTGCGGCAGACTGAGTTACAGAAGGATGTGTTCGTGTGAAGATTGTATTGCCAAATAAAGTACTGATGATAATTCTGAATCTCCAGATGCATGGGCATGACGCCTATGCCGTGGGCGGGTGCGTCCGGGATTCGATCCTGGCGAAGAAGCCCCAGGACTGGGATATCACCACCTCGGCAAAGCCGGCGGATATCAAGCGGATGTTCCGCAGGACCGTGGATACCGGGATCGAGCACGGGACTGTGACCGTGCTTCTGGGGAAAGACAGCTTTGAAGTGACTACATACCGGATCGACGGTGTGTATGAGGACAACCGCCATCCAAAGGAGGTCCGGTTTACCAACAATCTGGAAGAGGATCTGAAGCGTCGGGATTTTACGATCAACGCTATGGCATATAATGATGATGTGCGTCTGGTGGACGTGTTCGGAGGGATGAAGGACCTGAACTACCACCTGATCCGGTGCGTGGGAGACGCAAAAGAGCGTTTTTCGGAGGATGCCCTTCGAATCCTCCGGGCTGTCCGGTTTTCGGCGCAGCTTGGATTTTCCATTGAAAAATCCACAGAGGCGGCCATTAAGGAGCTGGCGCCCAGCCTGCAGCATGTCAGCGCCGAGCGGATCCGGGCGGAGCTGGTGAAGATCCTGGTCTCCAGCCATCCGGAGCAGATCCGGGAGGCATACCGGCTGGGGATCACGAGAGTGATTCTGCCGGAGTGGGATGAGATGGAAGGCGTGGCTCAGAATACTCCTCACCATAAGTATGACGTGGCGGAGCACACGGTCCAGGCCATCAAGAATGTGAAAAGAGATAAGATCCTCCGTCTGACCATGCTGTTCCACGACATGGGAAAGCCGGCTATGAAGACGACGGACGAAAACGGGCGGGATCATTTCAAGGGCCATGCGATCGTCAGCGAAGAGCTGGCCAATGTGGTGATGCGCCGTCTCAAATTTGACAATGACACGATCAAGAAGGTGACCCGGCTGGTCTGCTACCACGATTACCGGGTAGAAGCCACGCCCCAGAACGTGCGGCGGGCCATGAACCGGATCGGGGTGGAGTTGTTCCCCTATTACCTGGCGGTGCGGCTGGCGGATGTGAAGGCGCAGAGCGTCTATCAGAAACGGGAAAAGGTGGAAAATATCATCAAAATGCGGGAGCTGTATCAGGAAGCACTGGTACAGGAGCACTGTGTCACGCTCCATGACCTGGCCGTGACCGGGAAGGACCTGATGGCGATCGGTATGGAACCGGGGCAGAAGCTTGGCAGCATGCTCCAGGAGCTTCTGGAATGGGTCATTGATGATCCGGACTGCAACAAAAAAGAAATTTTGTGCGAATATGTAAAAGAAAAGCTTGGACTTTAGCATACCCGGGCTGTTTCTCTCATAGATATAGAAAAGCTGATGATCAGCGAATCTTGTGTAGCTGTTCAGTACGGCAGGGCCAGGCGGTACCGTCCGGATCCGCGGGTGTACTGAACAGGTACGAAACCTATAATATGAGGGGGCAGCCATGAGAGAGTACGAGCTGGAAGTCTTGGAGCAATTTGACGTCGAAGTGATAAGCACCCGCAAGATCAGGGGTGCATTTTTTTGCGAGACAAAAGAAGGAACAATGGTGTTGAAGGAGGCGGCAGTGTCTGACCGGCGTGCCCTTTTACTGTATATACTGCTGCGTCATCTGGAGTCGCGGGGGTATCCGGAGGTGGACACCCCGGTCAGGAACCGGGAGAAGGAGCTGGTCAGCACATTCCGCGGCCAGACTCGGTATATGCTGAAAAAATGGTACGCGGGACGGGAGTGCGATGTGCGCCGGGAAGCAGATGTGCTGGAAGCGGTCAGGAACCTTGCCCGTCTCCACGAGATCATGTGCTGGAAGCATTTTTCCGTCTCCGCGGCAGAGATTCCTCCTGATCCGGATGGGCAGGAGCTGTCACCGCCTTCGGGAAGGCATCTCAAAGAGGAATTTCTCTGCCATAACCGGGAACTGAAAAAGGTGCGCGGCTATATCCGGAACAAGGTGAATAAAGGGGAATTTGAATATCTGTTTCTGAAATATTTCGACAGCATGTATCAGCTTGCCATGCGGGTCACCAGAAGACTGGAGGATTCGGATTATGAAGAACTGTACCGGAAGAGCCTGAAAGAGGGGCTTCTGGTGCATGGAGACTACAATTACCACAATCTCATCATGCTGCCGGGAAATGCCAGATCAGGAGGGGCATCCATTGCCACCACCAACTTTGAACACTTCCACAGAGATGTTCAGGTCCTGGATCTGTACTATTTCCTGCGCAAGGTCATGGAAAAACACAAGTGGAAGGAATCCCTGGGCCGCGCCATGCTGGAGGCTTATGCGGAGATCCGGCCGTTTTCCCCGGGGGAGCTGGAGGTGATCGCGCTGAAGACCGCCTACCCGGAAAAGTTCTGGAAGACTGCCAACAGCTATTATCATTCCAACAAAGCCTGGATCCCGGAGAAGAGCGTAGAAAAGCTGCAGACCGCTGTCTTGCAGACCGAAGAAAAAATCCGGTTTATACAGAAGATTTTTGCCTTCTCCCTGTAAAATGACTTCCTTTTTGCCGGGAGCTGATGTATAATAAACGAATAGCGGCTGTCCGGCCGGACCGCCTGTCTGTCAGGGAGAGAATCGAAAGGGGACAGATGGGATGCGGTACGAGCGACAGTGATTATAGATTATATATCAGGAGGTACTATGATGGAGTACAAAGAAAGATACCAGGAATGGCTGTCGAATCCATATTTTGACGCGGAGACCAAGGCGGAGCTGGAAGGCATCAAGGAGGATGACAACGAGATCAAGGAGCGCTTTTACATGGATCTGGAATTTGGTACTGCCGGGCTGCGCGGCATTATCGGAGCCGGAACCAACCGGATGAACATTTACACGGTCAGGAAGGCGACACAGGGACTGGCAAATTATATCATAAAGAACAAAAGCGCGGACAAAGGGGTTGCGATCGCGTATGATTCCCGCCGTATGTCGCCTGAATTCGCGGATGAGGCGGCGCTCTGCCTTGCGGCGAACGGGATCAAGGCTTACGTGTTCGAGTCCCTGCGCCCCACCCCGGAGCTTTCTTTTGCGGTCCGTAAGCTTTCCTGTATTGCGGGGATCAATATTACGGCAAGCCACAATCCGCCGGAGTACAACGGATATAAGGTATACTGGGCGGACGGTGCGCAGATCACTCCGCCTCACGACAAGGGGATCATGGATGAGGTAAAGGCCGTTGAGGATTATACCACCATGAAGACCATGTCATTGGATGCGGCAAAGGAAGCAGGGCTGTACGAGTCCATCGGAGCGGACATTGATGACGCGTATATTGCGGAGCTGAAAAAGCAGGTGAAGCGCCAGGACGCGATCGACGCCGCGGCAAAGGATCTGAAGATTGTTTATACGCCTCTCCACGGAACAGGCAACATCCCGGCCCGCCGTATCCTGAAGGAGCTGGGCTTTGAGAATGTCTATGTTGTAAAGGAACAGGAGCTGCCGGACGGCGAATTTCCGACGGTTTCCTACCCCAACCCGGAGGCTGCGGAAGCATTTGAGCTGGGCCTGAAGCTGGCAAAGGAGATTGACGCGGATATCGTGCTGGCAACCGATCCGGACGCGGACAGGCTCGGTGTCCGTGTAAAGGACTCCAACGGCGAATACCATACCCTGACCGGAAATATGTCCGGTTGTCTGCTGGCGGATTATGAGATCGGGCAGAAGAAGGAATTGGACGGCGGACTTCCGGCGGACGGAAAGTTTATCAAGACCATTGTTACAACGAATATGGCGGATGCCATCGCAAAGTATTACGGTGTGGACCTGATCGAATGCCTGACCGGATTCAAGTTCATCGGACAGCAGATCCTTGGATTTGAGACAAGCGGCAAGGGCGAGTATCTGTTCGGATTTGAGGAGAGCTACGGATGTCTCATCGGAACCCACGCAAGGGACAAGGATGCCATCGTGGCGACTATGGCCCTCTGCGAGGCGGCTGCTTACTATAAGACCAAGGGCATGAACCTGTGGGATGCTATGATTGCGATGTATGACCGCTACGGATATTATAAGGATGATATCCAGTCCATTACCCTGAAGGGGATCGAAGGACTTGCCAAGATCCAGGAGATCTTAGAGACCCTGCGGAAGAACCCGCCGGCAGAAATCGCGGGCTACAAGGTGCTCAAGGCAAGAGACTACAAGGCAGACACAATCAAAGATATGGAGACAGGCGAAGTAACAGGAACCGGCCTGCCTTCCTCCAACGTACTCTACTATGACCTGACCGACGACGCATGGGTATGCGTAAGGCCGTCCGGTACGGAGCCGAAGGTAAAATTCTACTACGGCGTAAAAGGAACCTCCATGGAGGACGCAGACGCAAAATCCGAGGCAATGGGCAAGGAAGTCCTGGCGATGATCGATAAGATGCTTTAAATATGCTGTCAGACAGCTTTGTCGGCTGCTTCCGCGCATAGAAGTGAAATGACTGATTCCAGTCAGATAAAAACTGTCAATCGGCTTCTTACAAGCTTCGCTTGAAGAATCCGACTGCCATTTTTCATCTGACTGTGAATAGTAAGTTACAGGTCACACCTTGACCAGGCGTGCCCTGTAACTCAGGCCGTCATTTAAAATTGCCTACGGCAATGGACGGCCTGAATCCCAGCTCTTATGTGCATCCTCCTGACCAATCAGCGTAGTGATTGGTCAGTGTGTGACATGTAACAATAGTAACGTAATTATGATAAAATGCGTGGAAATACCTTGACAAAGAACGGAGAAACAGGTATAACAATACGTGTAGGCAATGAGCACAGGCATGCCGGCTGTGGGTATGCGGGCTTTTGCCTTAATATATTCTTAGAATGAATGTTGTTCTAGTACAATAAAGAGGAGGAAACATCCATGAACAAAACAGAATTAGTAGCAGCAATCGCAGAAAACGCAGAGATTTCCAAGAAGGACGCTGAGAAAGCCGTAAAAGCTTTTGTTGAAGTTATAACAGAAGAATTAAAGAAGGGTGAGAAGGTTCAGCTGGTTGGATTTGGTACATTTGAGGTGACTTCCAGAGCAGCAAGAGAAGGAAGAAACCCGCAGACCGGCAACACCATGAAGATTGCTGCCTGCAAGGCACCGAAGTTCAAAGCAGGCAAGGCTTTGAAGGACGCTGTGAATTAATCAGGATGTGTATCATGCCTGCATGATCTGATCATGCAGGCATTTTTGCTAACTGTACGGCTGCAATCCGAACAGTTAGCATTTTTTGCGCCGTAGGAGGGCCGAATATGAGGTTAGATAAATTTTTGAAGGTATCCCGTCTGATCAAAAGGCGCACCGTGGCAAACGAAGCCTGCGACGCCGGCCGTGTGCTCGTGAACGGCAATGTGGCCAAGGCTTCTGTGAAGGTCAAGGTGGGGGATGTTATCGAGATCCAGTTCGGCACGAAAACCGTCAAGGTGGAAGTGCTGGATATCCAGGACACGACAAAGAAAGAAGAGGCGAAGGATCTGTTCAGATACCTGTAGCTTTTTCTGCCGGGATGAGCAGGCCGGAGTTTTTTGAGGCATGGGCTGACGCAGCTGCGGTCTGCTGTTCTGAGAACGTCAATAAAAATCCTTGCAGACAGGCATAATATGAAACAACCCTTCATATATATAAAAGTATATGTAGCCGGATACGCCGGGGAGATTCTGGGATTATACTGAGCGCCAGATAAATCTGCCGCACAGTATAATGAGACGCACACAGCCGCGTCAGGAATTATGCCGCTTCGCGGCTGCGGCTGGCGCGATACTCACGGCAGACTTCATCGGCCGTGAGTATGACAGATATATAACGAAGGGGGAACAGATATGGAGGAACGGCAGCCTGTAAAGGCGCATAAGCTGGTTATAAATAACCGGAAGACAAGTATGGTGACCGGAGTGCTGGATGTGCTTTCATTTGATCTGAATGAGATCCTGCTGGAGACAGAACAAGGGATGCTGATGGTCAAGGGGACGGATCTGCATGTGAACCGGCTCAGCGTGGAGAAGGGTGAGGTGGACCTGTCGGGAAATATTGATAGTATCGCCTATTCCAGCGTGAGCCAGGCGGGACACCAGAACGACAGCTTTTTTTCAAAATTATTTAAGTAGGTCAGCACCATGATGCTGGGAATTGGAAAAGAGGCCGTGATATTTGTATACGCGGGCCTGTCGGGGATCGTTACATTTTCCTGCTATCAGATACTGCTGCTGCTGAGAAAGCTGGTCCCGCATTCCGCGGCAGCGGTCAGCGCGGAGGATTTTTTTTATTGGATCGGAATCAGCGCCTATCTGTTCCGGCAGATGTATCATACAACTTATGGGAGTGTCAGATGGTTCTTCATACTAGGACTTGCGGTTGGGAATTTTCTGGCCTTTTTTTGTAAAATTTTGTTGAAAAAAACCTTCGCAAAGTGGAAGAATAAACTTGAAAAAAAGAAGAAAAGCGAATAAAATAATGATGATGGCAAGGGGAGCAACCAGACTGGGTGCCGGATATATCTGCCGTATGGTATGATATGCCGCGCATGGCCGCAAGGGGAATTCGTATGAGTCAGAAGAAAAAGATGCCTGCAGGCAAAAAGCATGGCCGGAAGGGTTCGTCCGCTTTACGGCAGCACAAGAGAAGTATCGTGATCATTTATACTGTATTGGGAATTATGGCGGCGATGCTGGCCGTCAATTCAGTGAACCTGTATGCCCGAAACAAAATCTATAAGCAGCAGGAGGCGGAGCTTAAGGCACAGATCGAGGAGCAGAATGCCCGTTCCGAGAAGGTGAAGGAATACGAAGAATATGTCAAGACCGATGATTACATCAAGGATGTGGCTGAGGAGAAGCTGGGGCTGGTGGATCCCAACGAGATCCTGTTCCGGCCGGAGGAATAAGCCGTCATTCAGCATTCTATATACACAAAAGAGAAACTCCAGGGAGATGCCTGGAGTTTTTTGCTGTTTTGCGGATATGTGGAATCTTCGGAGTCTGCCGCAGGAGCCTCATCCGGAGACGCGTAGCATCGACAGACAGCTTTGCTGGCTGCTTTTGCGCATGTGAGTGAAATGACTGCGAATAGTAACAAACCAGTAGGAGGGATATAGATGGAGGATGGACAAGTATTACATACCAGTCCTTATGTGACACAGATTGAAAGATTTGCGGATTCCCTGAAGCAGCTGTCCCATACATTTCTGCAGATGGGGGAAAAGAAGCAGTCCTTTACAAGCGAAGAAATCGACGGAATGTTTGAATGGGTCAAGGAGAAGGTCTGCAAAAGCTGCGAGAAGTGCTCCTGGTGCTGGGGGGAGAATTTTGTCCATACCTACCAGATGGGCTATGAGGTCCTCTCAGCGGTGGATTCCTATGGAAATGAAATGAATACCGAGACGAAACGGAAGCTGAAGCAGTGCTGTATCATGGCGCCCCGTTTCCTGAGAGAGATGCTGGAGGCATTTCACGCGGCCCGGCAGAATATGATGTGGCTCAACCGGATGGCCCAGAGCAGAGAAGGCTGTGCCATCCAGATGGACACCTTTGCGGACATGATCCGGGTGACGGCGAAGGAACTGGAGGACAGCCTGTTCATTGACGACCGGCTGGAAAAGCGTCTGGTAGCCGCGCTGAAGAAAAAGGGCGTGCGGGTCTTGTACACGAATTTTTTTATGAACCGGGAAGGGAAATATGAGGTTCATGTGACCGCGCGCGCCATGCAGGACATCCATATTACCTGTAAGGAGCTGGTCAGGACCGTTTCCGAGGTCATGGGCCGCCGTCTGGTGCCGGAAGGGATCTATGCCCAGACACTGGGGCGGGAGTATACGACCATCATCTGCCAGGAAGGGCCGACATACTATACGCTGCAGGGGGTTGCCAGAGTCGGAAAAGGCTGCAGTCAGGTTTCCGGGGACAATTTTATGATGCTCAACCTCCCAAGAGGAAAGCAGGCCATGGCTCTGTCCGACGGGATGGGCTCCGGAGAAAAGGCATGCCAGGAAAGCACGCTGGTCATCGAACTGCTGGAGGAACTGCTGGAGGCAGGCTTTCCGGAAAAGACGGCCATCCAGATGATCAACACCACGCTGGTCATGGGGAGGGAGGAGATCCATTATTCCACCGTGGATATGAGCGTATTTGACCTCTATACAGGAACCTGCGAACTGATCAAGGCCGGAGCCTCCTCCACATTTATCCGCCAGAAGGATAAGGTAGAGCACTTAAGCTCCACCAGCCTGCCCATTGGGGTCTTACACCAGATCGAGATCGACTCCGTGGAACGGCAGCTTTCCAACGGAGATTTTGTGATCATGGTAACAGACGGGGTAATGGACGCGCTCCCGGTAGGCGAGCAGGACATCCTGCTGGAGACGATCATCCAGGGTACCCTCCTGGTGAATCCAAAGGAAATGGCGAACCACATCCTGGAGCAGGTGCTGAACTGGACCGGAGAACCGCCTCAGGACGATATGACCGTGCTCGTGATCGGGATATGGGAGAAATGATACCGCGGCCGGAAACCCTTTTTGCGGAGAGGAGCCAAGAAAAAATATCACAGAAAAAAAGGGAACTGCAAAGCCGCTTTGGGAATAAAACAATTTGACGATGGGTTGGTTTTTAGGATATACTAGAAAAGGAAAGTTATGGGAATTTTTTTGCCCGTGGATTACCTGTTACTGTTTACATCCTGTACAAGATGCTCACGGTAACGATTGCTTACAAATGGAAAGGAAGAACAACGATGAAATGGATGATCGCGTCGGATATACATGGCTCTGCGTACTACTGTCGGCAGATGCTGGGGGCATATCGGAGGGAAGGTGCTGACAGGCTGCTTCTGTTAGGAGACATTTTGTATCACGGACCGCGCAACGATCTTCCGAAGGAATATGGACCGAAGGATGTCATCTCCATGCTCAACGGTGTAAAGCAGGAGCTGCTTTGCGTAAGGGGGAATTGCGACACGGAGGTGGACCAGATGGTCTTGGAATTTCCAATCCTGGCAGAGTACTGTTTTCTGGAAATCGGCGGAAAGACCATGTTCGCGACCCATGGCCATGTATTCAATCCGCATAATCCGCCGCTGCTGAAGACAGGAGAGATCCTGCTGAACGGGCATACACATATTCCTGCTTGCGAAGATATGGGGACGTTCTGGTATCTGAATCCGGGTTCCGTATCCATCCCCAAGGAAGGGTCTGCGCATGGCTATATGACTTTTGAAAATGGTGTCTTTCAGTGGAAGGACATGAAAGGAGTGTGTTGGAAAGAGAAAAGATTTTGAGGACATTAGAACAGATATGGAAATGCAAAAGAGCGCAGATACAAAAGAGCGCAAAGTGTAGGAGGAGAAGATGATAGATGATAGAAGATAGAATTGCTCTTTTGATTGATGCAGACAATGTTTCTGCGAAATATATCAAGCCCATCATGGACGAGCTGTCCAAGTACGGCAATATTACATACAAGAGGATCTACGGGGACTGGACAAGCCCGTATAATCTGAGCTGGAAGGAGGTCCTGCTGCAGAACAGCATTACGCCGATCCAGCAGTTCAGCTATACATACGGAAAAAACGCCACTGATTCCGCCATGATCATTGACGCTATGGACATGCTCTATACCAGCGAGCTGGAAGGCTTCTGCCTGGTCTCCAGCGACAGTGATTTTACCAAGCTGGCGAGCCGTCTCAGGGAAAACGGCAAGCTGGTGATCGGTATGGGCGAGGACAAGACGCCGATCCCCTTCCGAAAAGCCTGTGACATTTTCACGGTATTGGAGGTCCTTCTGGAAGACAGTACCATGGAAAATGCGGAAAAGGCACCGGCAGCGGTGGCTTCCGCCAAGGAATTGAAGCGCGGCAGTGTGGATGTGGTGAAAAATCAGATCGAAGAGGCTGTGATCAAGATCATCATGGAGAACCAGAACGACAACAAGGAGACCGGGCTCGGCGAGGTGGGAAGCCGTCTCCTGAAGCTGTATCCTGATTTTGACGTACGTCGGTACGGGTTCAGCCTCTTGTCTAAGTTTCTTGAGACCTTCCCCAAGCTGAAGCTGAAGCAGGACGGGACCAAGGTCTCTGTGATGCTGTATGAGGATAAAAGCCGGAAGGACCTGCTGGAGGAATACATTCTGCAGCAGATCAAAAATGCAGGCAGACAGGGCGTCTCCCTGGGGACATTGGGGAACCGGATCCGGAACCGGTTCGGCGATTTTAAGGTCCATGATTACGGATATTCCCAGTTCAAATCCTATATCCAGAGCTTCCAGGATGTGAAGATCCAGGATGACGGAGAGCAGAACTGGGCGATCTATGTGAAAAATGTGGAGTCGTGATCCGGGACAGAGGTGTTTTTCCTCAAGAGAGGCATGGCGGTATGCGCGAATACTGGAAACAGAAGAAATCAAAAGGGAGGACCAAGCATGAGAAAAATGATAAACGGAGAGCGCTTCGTGATGGGAACCTGTTACTATCCGGAGCATTGGGACTCATCCATGTGGGAGGACGATCTGGAGAGAATGCTGCAGGCGGGGATCGAGGTGGTCCGTGTTGCGGAATTTGCGTGGAACAAGATCGAGCCGGAGGAAGGTGTGTACACCTATGAATTTTTTGACGCCTTCCTGGATCTGGCGCGGAAAAAAGGAATGAAGGTTATTTTCTGCACTCCCACGGCAACTCCTCCGATCTGGCTGACCGAGAAGTATCCGGAGGCACTCAACGCGGATCAGGACGGCCTGCTCTACCGCCACGGCGCAAGACGGCATTACAATTACAATTCCCCCGTATATCAGAAGCTGTGCCGCAACATCGTGGAAAAGTCCGCGTCCCACTACGGCGTACACCCTGCCATTATCGGATGGCAGATCGACAACGAGATAAACTGCGAGCTGGACGAGTTTTATTCGGAAAGCGATACCGCGGCGTTCCGGAAGTTCCTGCAGGAAAAATATGGAACCGTGGAGGAATTGAATCGGGCATGGGGAACCATTTTCTGGAACCAGACCTACAATTGCTGGGAGCAGATCTATGTGCCGCGGAAGACGGCCCACAATACGAACAATCCCCATCACCTGCTGGATTATTACCGCTTCGTTTCCGTCAGCGCCCGCCGTTTTGTACGGATGCAGTCCGAGATGATTCGGAAATACTGCAAAGAGGATGATTTTATTACCACCAACGGGATTTTCGGCAATCTGGATAACCAGGCGATGCAAAAGGAAAGTCTGGATTTTATGACCTACGATTCCTATCCGAATTTTGCGTACTGCCTGGACGATTATCAGGCGGAGGATTCCATCAAGGACCGCAAATGGAGCCGGAACCTGGCAGAGACCAGAGCCATTTCCCGCATCTTCGGGATCATGGAGCAGCAGAGCGGCGCCAACGGCTGGACCACCCGGATGGAAGCGCCCACGCCCAGGCCCGGGCAGATCACGCTCTGGACCATGCAGAGTATTGCCCACGGCGCGGACTTTGTCAGCTATTTCCGCTGGCGGACCTGCACGGTGGGGACGGAGATGTATTGGCACGGTATCCTGGATTATTCCGGGCGGGACAACCGCAGGCTTCGGGAAATCCGTGAGATCGCCCGGAAGATGGAAGGTATGAGGGAGATTGCCGGCGCGCGGTATGCGGCGAAGGTTGGGATCCTGAAGGATTATGACAACATCTGGGATGCCCGCCAGGATAAATGGCATGAGCGGGTGGACAAGCTCAGTCAGAGGTCCCTGTTTGCCGCGCTGCAGATGACCCATACGCCTTTTGATTATGTGTATCTGAGCGACGATACCGCCTGGGAGGAACTGCGGAAGTATGAAGTGCTGTTCTATCCTCATGCATCTATTCTGACGGATGCGCGGATGAAGGTGCTGGAAACCTATGTGTCCGAAGGCGGAAAGCTGGTCATGGGCTGCAGGACCGGATATAAGGATCTCTGCGGACGGTGCGTGATGGACAAGCTGCCGGGAAAGGCGTCTGGGCTTACCGGAACGGATATCCCGGAATATTCCTTCGTGGCTCCTGACGACGGCAGAGTGCTGGCGGACTGGGACGGAAACCAGATAGAAGCCGCAGTGTTCAATGACCTGCTGGAACCGGCGGGAGAGCAGGCGGAGGTTCTGGCACGTTACGCGTCCAGCTATTACGCGGGCACGCCTGCGCTGATCCGCAACCGGTATGGAAAGGGCGAGGCTTATTATTTCGGAGGCGCGTTCGCAGTGGATACGGCGAAGGTATTTCTGGACAAGCTGGGAGCGGGGACGCCTTACGGGGAAGTGCTGGAGCTGCCGGAGTGCTGTGAGCTGGCCGTCCGGGAGAAGGACGGCAGGAAGTACCTGTTCGTGCTGAATTATGCATCGGAGAGCGTGAAAGCGGTGGTGAAGAAGGAGCTGCGGGAGTTCTTCGGAGGCGAGGTGATCAAGGGCGAAGTGGAGCTTGGGGCTTATGAGGTGAAGATTTTTGCGGAGTAAGGAATTGTGCAAAAAGAACTTGCCTTTTTGTACAGAACAAATCTTCAGGTACAAGGAGGAATGAGGCGTTCTAGGACAAATTTCCTAAATGAAGCTGTTTTATTGAGCAAATAAAAGGTGCATGGTCTGATGAATTCATAGACTGCTGCACCTTTTAAATACCATCCTATGCAGAAAGGCTGCCAGTGGCAGGCTTTCTGTATTTTAGCACGACAAATTACTTATACAGGTTATCTGGCGATGCCTATTTAAAACAGGTTCTACCTGTCTCTATAGTGATAACGGCACGACAGAATATAGATATTGTTCTCATCGATTCTGTAGATCAAGCGGTCTTTATCATTGATCCGTCTGCTCCAATATCCAGATAAATTCCCTCTTAAGGGTTCTGGTTTTCCAATCCCTTCGTTGCCGTTTCTGGCAATATCATTGATTAACTGATTGATCTTTTTCAGAGTCTTGCGGTCCTCTGTCTGCCAATATAGATAATCTTCCCAACCAGTATCCGCAAATACTTTATTCATCATCTTCTGCCTCAGATAACTCATGGACAGAATATTGCCCATTCTCCAACTGTGCCTTACCCTTCATCAGCCAATCATAATTTTCTTTATTCCCCATGACATAAATATTTTCCATAAGGTTATTATAAGCTTCTTCTGATAACATAACAACATTCTTATTATTTTTTCGTGTAACGATCATAGTCTCATAATCATCTGTTACCTTATCCATATACATTTTCATATTATCACGAAGATTTGTGTAATTTACTGCTACCATGATAAAACACCTCTCTTATATAAATATGATTTTCTATACTTAGATTATAATGTACGGTTTTCTGTACGTCAAGGCTTCGTTATAGATATTCTGTCAATAGATTTCAGCAGGCATTAACTGACCTCAACAGGATATTTGTTCGAATCCGCATATTCATTTTAGCGGATCACTTAATTAAAAATTGAAATTCTGATTAAATCTACCAGAGCGCCGCTCAGGAGCTGACGCTGCGGGGGAGCATGGCATTCCTGAAAGTACTCAGTGAGGAGCGGCAGGAAAGAACGGAGAAAGCCGCCCTCTTCCAGGGAGTAGACATCGACGGAATCCTGCTCATCGGAGAAACAGACAAGGGCTGTGCTGCCGAATTAAAAAAACTCTATGAGATTCCGGTTGTATGCGTGGGGAGCTATGATATTTCCGAAGAGGCCGATTCTATTGTGCCGGATTGCTACGGCGGCATGGAACAGGTTACGGAGCTGCTTTTGGAGGCCGGACATAAGGAGCTGGTATTTGTGGGTTCGCCGGAGGAGGGGACGAATGCGGCGGACTGTTATCTGGGGTTCTGTAAAGCAATGGAAAAGCGGGGGCTTGAAGCAAACATTGTAAGGCTGCCTCAGCCCGATCGGACAGAAAAAAAGACTGCGGCAGAGGCGGACTTCTCCCGGATTCAGCCGGATGCCATCGGATGTGATTCAGCCGCAAGTGCCGGAGCACGTCCGGATGCGTTCGTGTGTGATTCGGCTACAAGTGCCGGAGTTCGTCCGGATGCCTTCTGCTGCTGGACAGATGCAGGGAGGACTGAGAAGGCCGTCATTTGACAGGAACAGTAACAAAGAAATTCCTATGATGACGGAGATATCCGGATATGGTAAAATAGGGATTACAGTCCGCAGCCTGACGGTTCGCAAATTGCAATACGCCGGGCCATGGAAATAGAAATGGATAAAAAGGAGGAGCTATATATGGATGCGAGAAAGACTTATGAATCCTGGCTGGAGGATCCGTATTTTGACGAGGATACCAAAGCGGAGCTGCGGGGCATCGCAGGGGACGCAGACGAGATCGGGGAGCGCTTCTACCGGGACCTGGAGTTCGGCACCGGAGGTCTGCGGGGCATCATCGGGGCAGGCACCAACCGGATGAACATTTACACCGTGCGGAAAGCCACCCAGGGTCTTGCTAATTATATCATCAAAGAGCATGCGGAGAAAAAGGGGGTCGCCATCGCCTTCGATTCCAGGAACATGTCGCCGGAATTTGCGCAGGAGGCGGCGCTCTGTCTTGCGGCAAATGGGATCAGGGCGTATATTTTTCCGTCCCTGCGGCCCACCCCTATGCTGTCGTTTGCATTGCGGGAGCTGGGCTGTACGGCGGGCATCGTGGTGACGGCCAGCCACAATCCGCCGGAATACAACGGCTACAAGGTATACTGGGAGGACGGCGCGCAGATCACATTTCCCAAGGACCGGGAGATCATCGGGGAGGTCAATGCCATCACAGATTACGGGCAGGTAAAAACCATGGGACAGGAAGCGGCGGAGGCAGCGGGCCTTTACCAGGTGATCGGTCCGGACATGGATGACAGATACATGGAAGCACTGAAAAAGCTGGCCATCCACCCGGAGATCATGAAGGAAGAGGGCAGAGATCTGAACATTGTCTACACTCCGCTCCACGGCACAGGCAACCTTCCGGTGCGGCGCGTGCTGGATGAGCTGGGCTTTACGAACGTCCATGTGGTGGAGGAACAGGCATTGCCGGACGGCGATTTCCCCACCGTTTCCTATCCGAATCCGGAGGATAAGAACGCATTTTCCCTGGCATTGAAGCTGGCAAAAGAGGTGGATGCGGATCTCGTGCTGGCTACGGACCCGGACGCGGATCGCCTGGGAGTCTACGCGAAGGACAGCCATACCGGAGAATATAGGAGCTTTACCGGAAATATGTCCGGCATGCTAATTCTGGAATACATTTTATTCCAGAGGAAAGCACTGGGAACCCTGCCAGAAAACGGCGCGGTGGTGACGACTATCGTGTCCGGGAAGATGGCGCGGGAGATCACAAAGGCGTATCATGTGGATCTGATTGAAACGCTGACCGGGTTCAAATATATCGGAGAGCAGATCAAGTTCTTCGAGCAGAACCACGAGCATGAATATGTATTTGGATACGAGGAAAGCTACGGATGCCTGGTGGGGACACACGCCCGGGACAAGGATGCAGTTGTCGCGGTGATGGCGCTCTGCGAGGCGGCGGCGTTCTGTAAGCACCAGGGAATCACGCTGTGCGATAAAATGAAAGAATTATTTGACACATATGGATATTATAAAGAGGGATTGTGCACCGTAACTTTGAAAGGACAGGATGGAGCGAAAAAGATTGCGTCTATGATGGAGGGCATCCGGGGAAATGTGCCGAAAACCGTGGGAGGCCTTGCGGTGACTCAGTTCCGGGATTACAAGGAAGATGTGCTTCTGGACTGTGTGAACGGAACAAAAACCGTTACCGGCCTGCCCAGATCCAATGTGCTTTATTTCGAACTGGAAGGCGGTGCGTGGTGCTGTATCCGGCCGTCAGGAACGGAGCCGAAGATCAAGTTTTATATTGGAGTCAAGGGAATTGATGACGCGGACGCAGAGAAGAAGCTTGCGGAATTGACAGAAGGCGTGAAAGCGCTGGCGCGGTAAAGATATGAAAAAGTATATAAAAGCCGGAACGCAGGGCGGCTTCGGAGATGCGTTCCCCTATGAGTATTCTACCTCAGGCGTGGGAGACTACCGGGAGAACTGTCTGTCCGTGCGGACCACTCAGGGGCATCGGGTCTGCGAGCTGATCTATACGGGACATCAGATCCTGGACGGAAAGCCGGAGCTTCCCGGGCTGCCGGCCACCTTTGCAAAGGATGGAGACCAGACGCAGACTCTGGAGATCACCTGTGAGGACCCGCAGATCGGTTTGAAAGCAATCCTGCGCTACAGTGTATTTGCGGACGCGGATGCCGTGATCCGAAGTGTACTGCTGGAAAATACAGGAAGCGAACCTCTGTATATCGAACGGGCATTGAGCGCCTGCATGGATCTGGACGACGAGTCCTTTGAAATGCTCACACTGACCGGTTCCTGGGCCAGGGAACGGCACATGACCCGCTGCCCCGTGACTTACGGGAAGCATGCGGCTTCCTCCTTCCGGGGCTGTTCCAGCCATCAGGAGCATCCCTTCGCGGCGCTTGTGACGCCCGGGACGACGCAGGATTCAGGAGAGGTTTACGCGATGCATTTCGTATATTCAGGCAATTTCCTGACGTTATGCCAGAAAAGCCAGTACGATTCTGTGCGGATGGTGATGGGCATCCATCCGGAGGGCTTTGAGTGGGTATTAAAGCCTGGAAATACATTTCAGACTCCGGAGGTGGTCTGCGTCTATTCCGATCAGGGACTGGGAAAAATGAGCCGGACCCTGCACGACCTGTACCGGGGACATTTGATCCGCAGCCCATATCTCCATAAAAAACGTCCCGTGCTGATCAACAACTGGGAAGCCACGTATTTTGATTTTGACTCGGACAAGCTGATGGAGATCGCCAGGGACGCGAAGGAGGCGGGCATCGAAATGCTGGTCATGGACGACGGCTGGTCCGGGCGCCGGAATCTGGACGACAGCTCCCTGGGAGACTGGACAGTTAACGAAGAGAAACTCCCCGGCGGCCTGCCCTCGCTGGTGGAACGGGTCAAAGCGGAGGGCCTTTCCTTCGGCATCTGGTTTGAGCCGGAAATGGTTTCGCCGGATTCGGATCTGTACCGCGCCCATCCCGACTGGGCTATCCAGATTCCCGGACGTACGCCCACACAGAGCCGTGCCCAGTATGTGCTGGATCTGTCCAGGCCGGAGGTGGTGGACCATGTTTACGAGTGCGTGGCAAAGATCCTCCGGAGCGCAGACATTTCCTATGTAAAATGGGACATGAACCGGCAGTTTACGGATCTGGGGAGCGCAGCTTTGCCGCCGGAACAGCAGGGCGAGCTGGCGCACCGGTATATCCTGGGCGTGTATGAGCTGCAGGAACGTCTGGTGACGGAATTTCCGGAATTGCTTCTGGAAAACTGCGCCAGCGGAGGCGGACGATTTGACCCAGGTATGCTCTATTACAGCCCCCAGATCTGGTGCTCCGACGATACGGACGCGGTGGAGCGGCTGGCCATCCAGGAGGGAACGGCGCTTCTGTACCCCTTATCCTGCATGGGGGCGCATGTGAGCGCCTGCCCCAACCATATTGTAGGACGGAACACGCCCTTTGAGACGCGGGGGCATGTGGCGCTGGACGGGACCTTTGGATATGAGCTGGATATTACAAAGCTGCCCGCGGAGGAAAAAGAGAAGGTGAAGCAGCAGATCGCGCTCTACCACCGGTATGACCATCTGGTCCGGGAAGGGGCTTACTACCGGATCGCGTCCTGGCAGGAGAACCATCGGTATGACTGCTGGGAAGTGGCCGCGAAGGATCAAAGCGAGGCTTTGGCGACCTATGTGCAGGTCCTGGCGGGCGCCAATGTGAGAAGCAGGAGGATCCGCCTGAAAGGGCTGGACGAAGGGGCGCTGTACAGGCTGGAAGGAACAGAGAAGGTGTACAGCGGACAGGTGCTGATGTATGGCGGCGTGCTGATGGAGGCGCGGGAAGGCGATTACGTCAGCAGGGTGATGCATTTTGTGAGAGTGTAAGTATATAAGGTTTCTTTCGTTACAGGCCGCGCCGGATCAAGGCGCGGCCTGTAATTATGTAACGATCTTTCACTTGCTAATTCGTATGTTTCTATTTATAATGAGTTAGATGAAGGTAAACAGCGATAGCGGAGGGAGGAGACAGCATGACGGAGATGAAAAAACTTCCGATTGGCATAGAGTTTTTTCGTGAATTTAAGTCTGACAATTTTTACTATGTGGATAAAACAGGTTTCATTGCAGAACTTCTCCGAACCAGAGGGAGTGTCAATCTATTTACAAGGCCTCGGCGCTTTGGAAAAAGCCTGAATATGGATATGCTCAAATCCTTTTTTGAGATTGGGGCGGATGCTTCATTGTTTGATGGACTTGAGATTTCCAGGGATACGGAACTGTTCGGGCAGCATTTGGGGAAGTATCCGGTGATATCTATTAGTCTGAAGGATGTGGAAGGCGAGGACTTTCAGGCGGCGTATGATATGCTTGGCGCCCGCATCAGCGAGGAAGCAGAACGTTTCAGCTTTCTTTTGGAGAGTGACAGGCTGACAAAATCTCAGAAGGCAAAATTTCAGAAATTATTAGACGAGGATTTTGATAAGAGCTCAGTACTTTATGGGAGTATGAGGCTGATGACAGAAGTTCTGTGCAGGCATTATGATTCCCCGGTGCTTGTTCTGATTGATGAGTATGACGTGCCGTTGGATAAAGCTTATCAGGCCGGATATTACCCTAAGATGGTTCGGCTGATCCGGTCCTTGTTCAGCCAGGTGCTGAAAACAAACGCGAATTTGTATTTTGCCGTGATCACAGGATGCCTGCGGATCGCGAAGGAGAGTATTTTCACAGGACTGAATAATTTCAAGGCGCGCTCGACCGCAAGCGTTGATTATGCAGAGTATTTCGGATTTACGGACATGGAAGTGGAAGAGATGATGAAATATTACGGCGTGGAACACCGTTTCCCGGATATGAAGGAATGGTATGATGGATACCGGTTCGGCAATTTGGATGTCTACTGCCCATGGGATGTGATCAGCCAGTGTGATATACTAAGAGTGGAAAAGGATGCGGCAATGGAGTCGCACTGGGCGAACAGCAGCGGAAATGTGATTGTTCATGATATCCTGAAAAACGCTACGGAAGCGACAAAAGCAGAGATTGAGATGCTGATATCCGGTGAATGCGTAGAAAAAGAAATCATCCCTGAGTTAACGTATACAGATCTGGACAGCCGGGAACCTAAAATCCGCCAGAAGTATTTGTGGAGTGTCCTTTTTGCCGCAGGCTATCTGACGGATATGGAGAAGCCAAACGGCAGAATGCATAAGCTGGTGATTCCCAACAAAGAAGTTCTTGGAATTTATGAAGACAAAATACGTTCCTGGTTTGAGTCGAAAGTAACAGGCAGTACAGAACAATGGAGACGGTTCTGCACCGCAATTAAGAATGGTGATGTAAAAAATGTCGAGATACTTTTTAATGGATTCCTCTCTGAAGCGATCAGTATCCGTGATACTGCCGTGAAGAGTGAAATGAAGGAAAACTTTTATCATGGTTTGCTGCTGGGACTTTTGAATATCGAGGGGAGTTGGATCGCCAAGTCCAATATAGAGTCTGGTATTGGATATACAGATATAAAAATTACAGTTCCTGCAGAAAAAATCGGCTGCATTATAGAAGTGAAATATGCGGAGAATGGGACATTTGACGCGGCATGCAGGAAAGCGATGAAGCAGATCAAGGATGAGGGATATGTCACAGCGCTTCGACAGGAGGGAATGGAGACAATTCATAAATACGGGATCGCCTGTTACAAGAAGACCTGCAAAGCGGTATACGAAAAAGAATAGAAAGGAACCACCAACCATGGAAATCACACACTTAAAAGTCAATCACCTTGTCAACCCTCTGGGCTACGACCTGGGTCAGCCTACCATCTCTTACGTGGTAAGGGACACCCTGGCCAAGAAGCAGGAGAAAGCCCAGATCCTTGTCTCATTGGATGAGGATTTTTCCGCTCTCCTCTATGACAGCGGCGAGATAGATACCATCATCAGCACCGCGTTTCCCCTGCCCATCAATCTGGAGCCGGAGACCCGTTACTTCTGGAAGGTGCGTGTCTGGGCGGACAACGGAGAATCCGCGGAAAGTCCGGCGGCATGGTTTGAGACCGCCAAGGGCGGAGAATGGCAGGCGGACTGGATCACCCCCTGTACCCCGAAGGAAATGCAGATGTCTGTATTCAAGACATGGACCGTCACCAAACCGGTTGCCCGCTGCAGGATGTACCTGACGGGCGTGGGCCTCTATGAGCTGTACATAAACGGCGAAAAGCAGGGGGACGAGTGCCTCCTTCCCGGGTTCTGCGACTACGACACCTGGATCCAGTATCAGACCTATGAGATCATGCTTCACTCCGGTGAAAATGAGATCGAGGTCCTGCTGGGCGACGGCTGGTACAAGGGCTGGTACGGCCTCCGCCAGACCGAGGAAAACTACGGGGATCGGCTGGCATGCATCGGCGAGCTGCACATTTTCTATGAGGACGGGACGTCAGAGGTGATCGCCACGGATTCCACCTGGCAGGCCAGAAAAAGCAGGGTGGTATCCAGCGGCATCTACCCGGGAGAGGTGTATGACGCGGCTTTGGACATCAGCGAAACCTTCCCGGTGGAAAGGGCAGACCTGGACAAAGGAAAGCTCTCTCCCCGCCTGAGTCCGCCCATCAAGATCCATGAACGGATCACGCCTGTGGAGCTGATCCATACCCCCGCCGGGGAAACGGTGCTGGACATGGGACAGAACATGGTGGGCTGGCTGGGCTTCCATTGTAAGGCGCCGAAGGGAACGAAGCTGTATTTCCAGTTCGGCGAGATCCTGCAGGACGGGAATTTTTACAATGACAATCTGCGGACGGCAAAAGCGGAATTTACCTATATCGCAGACGGAACCGAGTGCGATGTGCGGCAGCATTTTACATTTTACGGCTACCGTTTCGTGAAGATCACCGGATGGGAAGGGGAGCCGGATGTGAATGATTTCCGGGGGCTGGTCATCCACTCTGAAATGGAAGAAGTAGGGGATATCGAGACCTCCGACCCGCTGGTCAACCAGCTGATCCACAACGCAAAATGGGGACAGAAGGGCAATTTTGTGGACGTGCCTACGGACTGCCCCCAGAGGGACGAGCGCTACGGTTGGACGGGGGACGCTCAGATCTTCAGCGGAACCGCCTGCTTCAACATGGACACCTATGCATTTTACACAAAATACGGCAAAGACATCTATGCGGAGCAGCAGAAGCTGAACGGCAGTGTTCCCGATGTGGTTCCGGTGGCGAATTATCCCGGCGACGCGTCCACCGCATGGGGGGAGGCGGCCACCGTGATCCCCTGGAATGTCTACCTGCATTACGGCGACAAGGGAATCCTGAAACGCCAGTACGCCAGTATGAAGGCCTGGGTGGATTATATGAAGGGCGAGGATGACAGATCCGGCGGCAAGCGCCTGTGGCAGAGCGGTTTTCATTACGGCGACTGGCTGGCCCTGGACGGAAATGTGGACGGCGGCGTGTATGGGGCGACCGACCCGCACCTGATCGCCTCTGGATATTACTATCATTCCACGATGATCGTGGCAAAGGCGGCGAAGATTCTGGGAAAGGAAGCGGATGCAGAAGCCTATCGAACGCTTGCGGAAGAAATTCGAAATGCGTTTATCCGGGAATATTTTACCCCGGCAGGGAATCTGAGCGTGGATACGATGACGGCGTATGTTGTGGTATTGTATATGGGCCTGACACCGGACTATGCCTATGAAAGAGTGTGCAGAGGGCTTCTGAATAAGCTGAAAAAGAATCGTTATCATCTGAATACCGGGTTTGTGGGGACGCCGTACCTGTGCCGGATGCTGTCCGAGAACGGCATGAATGATCTGGCCTATCATCTGCTTCTGGAAAAGGGATTCCCGGGGTGGCTGTATGAAGTGCTGATGGGCGCGACGACCGTGTGGGAGCGGTGGAATTCCGTGCTCCCGGACGGAAAGATCAGCGGGACAGAGATGAACTCCCTGAACCATTACGCGTACGGCTCCATTGTGGAATGGATGTACCGCAACATGCTGGGGATCCAGCCCATGGAGGAGGGCGCCGGGTTCAAGAAATTCCGGGTTGCGCCTGCGCCCAATTATCAGATCTCCTGGGCAAAGGGGTGCCTTCGGTCGGCGGCGGGAATGATCAAGAGCTCCTGGAGGATTGACGGGAAGAAATTGAAGATCATCGTGACCGTGCCCTTTGACGCGGAGGCAGAGATCGCGCTGCCGGATGCGGATGTGAATGAGATCAGGAGGCTGTTGGGAGCGGGAGAGAATGCGATGCAGAGACAGCCGGGTGCGGGAGAAGGCTGCGGGGACAGCGATGCCGGCCGTGTCAGCAGCACGCAGGGAGGCAGCAGTGCAGATGCGGTTTGTGAGAGCAGTGACAGCAATAACAGCGGAATCCGCAGGATCACACAGACCGGCAGCAGCGTTACAGTAGAAGCAGAGGCTGGGACGTATGTTTTTGAATACGAACCGACAAAGCCGTACCGGAAGGTCTACAGCATCGATTCCCCGATGGAAGAACTGATGGAAAATCCGAAGACCAGAAAGATATTGGAAGAAAATTATCTGTGCCGGTTTAAGAATATTCCGTTTGAAAAGGAACTGTTTACACTGGAAGAGCTGATGAACGGGCCGTTTACAAGCCTGCCGCGGGAAGAGTGGGAGGCGCTGGACGCGAAGCTGAGGAACTGTTAAGAATGAGCTTTTCATATGACGCGGGACGAGACGTACTGCGGTACACCGATTGACAATAATGCCGCAGAAGAAGATTTAGACAAGTGATTTGCCTGGCTCGAAGGACATGCAGGATGAATGTCTTTCGAGCCGATTTTATGTCTGCGGGCAGAAGGTTTTGATTATACTGAGAGCCAGAAAAATCTGCCGCACAGTATAATGTTGATAAAAATACAGGTATAGGGAACTTTTTTGTAAAATAAATGCAAAAAAAGTTCCCTATATAAAGGAAGAAAAGTTCGTTGTCAGGAAGTTTATTCTCTCTAAATAAGAACTAGAGTTTCCTCTATAATGAAAAATGACAATATTTAGTGGGTTACAAAGGAGGAAACCATTATGGAGGGAACAATGTATGGTTACATCAGGGTCTCTACAAAGGACCAGAATGACGACAGGCAGCGCATCGCCATGAAAAAGTACGGCGTGGCAAAGGAAAATATTTTCTCAGACAAGCAGTCCGGCAAGGATTTCGAACGCCCAGGGTACAAAGCGCTCCTGAAACAGATCCGAGAGTGCGATACGTTGATCATTAAGAGTATTGACCGATTGGGGAGGGATTTCAATGAGATCATCGAACAGTGGCGGCATATCACGCTGGAAAAGAAATGCGGAATTGTGGTGCTGGATATGAAGCTTTTGAACACGGGACTGGATCGGAGCCTCCTGGATCGTCTTGTGGCGGAAATCATGCTCATCGCTCTTTCTTATGTGGCGGAGACAGAGCGGGAAATGATGCGCCAGCGTGTTGTCGAGGGAATCGCCGCTGCAAAAGCAAGGGGAGTGGCAGTGGGGAGAAAGCCCATTCAGCTTCCGCAGAATTTTGATTTTATCTGGGACCTCTGGGCCCAGGGAGAACTGTCCGGGCGGGAAGCGGCGAGGCAGCTGGGGGTGGATAACCATACCTTTGCGAAGTGGGCGAAGGAGTTGGGGTGATATGGCTGCAAAAAGGTGCTGTATCGGTGGTGTAAAATCAGCTTGAAAAGTCCGGCGTATCAGACTCTTTTAGTAGTCACTGTCAAAAAATATGGGGCTGTTGCACGAACAGTGTGCTTCGGCCCCTGCTTGACTTTCTTATTTGGTGGAATGTATATTTTGTATTCTGCATGTTGATAATTAATTTATTACCATGTATAATACTTCCTATATTCCTCATTTTATGCAGATACCAAATATTCAGGGATAATCTGGGTGAAGGATAAAAAATGCCAGTATGTATTTAGAAAGGAATCCAATATGATGGATACAGCAGCACCACAAAAACCACCCCTCTCCCCCACGGAGATTAAAACCATCAAAACCATCCTCAACCAGCCCCGGCGCCTTCCAAAAGACTGGGACTGTATCAAAAGCCTTCTGCAGTCCAGAAGCCTTTTTACCGTGCATCCTGCGGATGAGGCTCTGTTCCGCCGCTTTACCATAGACGGCGTACTGTACGATCAGGATGTACTCCTGGCATTCACAGACCCGGAAGACTGTGAGGAATATGGGAGAAGATACGCCGCGGTGCGGATCGGCAGGGAATTCAATATCGTTACCGTATCGTATGAAGAGATCATCCGTATTGCGGAACAGCATGAAAAAGATGTATATATTGACCTGAGAAAGGAATTTGAAGAGCGTTTCCTCGTATATGACGGAAAAAGAAAGACGCTCCACCTTTGCATCAACCAGGGTGTCTGAAAAAAAGAGGGGCATGATCGCCCCTCTCCTGGCTGAACCAATACATATTCTAATTGTGATAATATTCCATCATCAGACTGTTCGGAATGTCCTTATTATCGCTTTTCCCTTCTTTCAAGTTTCCCCTGGTTTCTTTCCAGGGTTTTTCCATATGAGTGTATGCTCTCAATGTGTCCCCATCCTCATTTCCATATGTGCAGATCACATGATCCATGTGTCTCTTTTCCGACTCCGAGAAAGCATGAAGTAAAGGGTAGTTTGATTTCCTTACAATCCGTCTGGATTTATGGGTATCGAACAGCTTTTTGTTGACCGGACCATTTGCGTAATCTTTAAAGGTGTCATTGATAAATACGGTCTTGTAGATGCCAAGACACCAAGCCTGACAATAGTAAACTAACTTTTGCAACATCCATGTGTCAATGGCGTTCAATTGATCCAAAACATAGGAAGCGATATCAATAGAAGACGCATTTGTAAACTCAATATCTTTATCATCTTCCGGCGGAACTTCCCTCCCAAGCTCTTTGGCAAAAGCAATCCATTCTTCAATCATAATGTCGGCATTTTTAAGGGATTCGTCAATCGTGGCTCCATCCGCCATACATCCGGGCAACGATGGGACGTTTGTAATATAAGCATTGTCGTCTTTACTCCAATAGAACATCTTATTATATGCCATCTTCGAGTCCTCCTTCGCCAAGTTTATACTTGCTGACGATATTTCTGACTTGTTTTACCTGATACGACTTAATCTTCCCATTCTTAGGCTGAATATTGATTAGTTCAGGAATATCGTCTATACAATATTGAAAATGAGAGCCAGTTGTCCTTCGGTGTATTGCTCCGATTTTTGACAGAAAAATTTCATATCTTCTTCCGAAATATTATTGTCTGATTTTCCAGACAATATATCTTCTCGTATCTTTTTATATCGGCTCATTTATCGGCTTCTCTCTTCCTGATTTCTTTTGTTTACGCTTTTAGTATATAGCATTTGACTGAATCCGTCAATCTCCCCACTAATCTTGCTTTATTACATCCCCCAAGCCTCCGGATTGGTTGTGGAAATGGCCACCGCCCCGGCGTTCAGCGCATGGATGATATCCTCCTTATCCGAGATCAGCCCCCCGCAGATGACCGGGATCGACAGATTTTCCGTGATGCGGCGGGTCACCTTCGGCATGATCCCCGGAAGGATCTCGATCATATCCGCAAAGGCTCCGTCCTGCTTCATCACATTCTCCAGGGCCATGGAATCCAGAACAAAAAACCGCAGGATCGTAAACAGGCCCAGTTCTTTTCCGCGCTTGATCATGGCCGGCTTTGTGGAAATGATCCCATCCGCATCGGTGGCCTTCCGGATAAAATCTACGGATATTTCTTTATTTCCCAATCCGCTGATCAGATCTATGTGTACGATTGCAATCTTCCCCGCATCCTTCACCGTTTTAACAATCTCATCAATACTGCAGACGTCCCCGAACAGGATAAAAACGACCTTTGACTCCTGCCCGGTACATCGGCGGACGCCGTCCCAATCCTTGATGGCCATGATGACCGGCGTGTCCTCAATGATCTCCCTGATCTGTTCCTTACCCTCCATGCTGTGCACCTCCCTCTGCCATTCCTTCCTCCATACAAAAAACAGGGCATCATATAGCTCTTGAAACTATACCTCCCTGCTCAAAAATCTCCGGTAATAACGTTATATTTAGTGTAGCACAGCAGTTTCCGTAATGCAATAAAAAAATAAAAAATGACAACTTGTAATTGTAAGGAATCCGTGTTAGAATAGATTTAGCAGATTTCGTTGATAGTGAGTATCATGGAGGTAACATTCTGTCAGATCATATATTTCCGGCAGAATGGCTGCAAGTTTCATAAGTTAAAGTTCATTCAGGCTTTGAGCGAGGAGAGAAAGTCAGATGAAAGGAACGGGCATATAGAGCATATGTCTGTTCTTCATCTGGCTTTTTTGTTTTCAACCGGCCCTCGGTGAACCCATGAAATGGAGGAAAAGAAGATGTATGATGTTGTAATTATTGGTGCGGGAGTTTCCGGCACCGCGTCTGCGAGAGCGCTGTCCGCATACGATCTGAAGATCTGTGTGGTGGAGAAGGGGGAGGATGTTTGCTGCGGCACCTCAAAGGCTAACAGCGCGATCGTGCATGCAGGCTACGACGCGAAACCAGGATCCCTGATGGCGAAGCTGAACGTGCGGGGCAACAAGATGATGCCTCAGGTGGCGAAGGAACTGGATGTGCCGTTCAACCCTTGCGGCTCCCTGGTAGTCTGCCGGGAGGAGGAAGATCAGGAGCTGCTGCAGGAATTGTATGACCAGGGCATTGCAAACGGAGTGGAGGGTTTAAAGATCCTGAACCGGGAAGAAACCCATGCCATGGAGCCAAACCTGGCAGATGAAGTGACAGCGGCCCTGTGGGCGCCTTCCGCGGGGGTGATCTGCCCCTTCCTGCTGAATATCGCGTATGCGGAAAATGCCTGTGAAAACGGAGTGGAATTCCGGTTTGACACAGAAGTACAGGAGATTGAAAAAATAGACGGCGGCTACCGTCTGCTTACGGAAAACGGTCCCCTGGAGACGAAGGTCGTAGTCAATGCGGCCGGCGTCCATGCGGATCGATTCCATAATATGGTCAGTGCGGACCACATCCATATCACGCCCAGGCGGGGGGATTACTGCCTGCTGGACAAGACCGCGGGCGATCTGGTCTCCAGGACCATTTTCCAGCTCCCCGGCAAATACGGCAAGGGCGTGCTGGTATCTCCCACGGTCCATGGAAATATCATCGTCGGACCTACGGCTATTGAGCAAGAGGACAGAGAAGCAACGGCGACCACCCGGGACGGGCTGGACCAGGTGATCAGCAAATCCGCAAGGTCCGTGAAAAACATCCCCATTCGCCAGGTGATCACCTCCTTTGCGGGACTGCGCGCCCATGAGGACGGAGGGGAGTTTATCATAGAAGAGCTGAAGGATGCGAAAGGCTTTGTAGACTGCGCGGGAATCGAGTCGCCGGGACTGGCAAGTTCTCCGGCGGTGGGGGAATATGTAAAAGAGATTGTGGTCAATATCCTGCGCCCGGTCCAAAAGGCAGACTATAAGGCGGAAAGAAAAGGGATCCTGGATCCGAAGACATTATCCACTGAGGAACGGAACGCCCTGATCAAAGAGAACCCGGCTTACGGAAATATCATCTGCCGCTGTGAAAAGGTGACGGAAGGGGAAATCCTGGATGCCATCCACAGACCCCTGGGAGCCAGGTCGCTGGACGGGGTAAAACGGCGTACACGCGCGGGAATGGGAAGATGCCAGTCCGGCTTCTGCTCGCCGAGGACCATGGAGATTCTGGCAAGGGAGCTGGATCTGGATATGTCGGAAATTACGAAGTGCGGAAGAGGCTCCGGATTGATCGTAGGAAAGAATAAAGAAATTTAAATACTATTCAGGAGGGAAAACCATGAAGAATTATGATCTGGTGATCGTGGGCGGCGGTCCGGCCGGCCTTGCCGCGGCGGAAGCAGCCAGAAAAAACGGAATTGAAAATATGATCATACTGGAGCGGGACAAGGAACTGGGAGGAATCTTGAACCAGTGCATTCACAACGGATTCGGCCTTCACACCTTCAAGGAAGAGCTGACAGGTCCCGAATACGCACAGCGCTTTATCGACCGCGTAAAGGAGCTGGAGATTCCATATAAATTAAATACCATGGTGCTGGATATTTCACGGGATAAGAAGGTTACCATCATGAACCGGGAGGAGGGACTGCAGGAGCTTCAGGCCAGGTCCGTGATCCTCGCTATGGGCTGCAGGGAACGGCCCCGGGGCGCTCTGAACATCCCGGGCTTCCGTCCGGCAGGGATCTATTCCGCGGGAACGGCGCAGCGCCTGGTCAATATGGAAGGCTTTATGCCAGGCCGGGAAGTCGTGATCCTTGGATCCGGCGATATCGGCCTGATCATGGCAAGGCGTATGACCCTGGAAGGGGCGAAGGTGAAGGTGGTAGCGGAACTGATGCCCTACTCCGGCGGCCTGAAACGAAACATCGTGCAGTGTCTGGACGACTTCGGGATTCCGTTAAAGCTCAGCCATACGGTCATTGATATTGATGGAAAGGAGCGGGTCAAGGGGATCACGCTTGCCCAGGTGGACGGGAAGGGAAAACCGATTCCGGGCACCGAAGAATACTATTCCTGTGATACCCTGCTGCTCTCGGTGGGCCTGATCCCGGAAAATGAACTGTCCAAGGAAGCCGGCGTGGAGCTCTCCCCGGTGACCAGCGGCCCGGTGGTCAACGAAAGCCTGGAAACCAATATCCCCGGCGTATTTGCCTGCGGAAACGTGCTTCACGTTCATGACCTGGTAGACTTCGTGTCCGAGGAAGCGGCGGCGGCCGGAAAAAATGCTGCCAGATATGTTTTGGAAGCCGCGGATATGGACTCTGCGGAAAAAGAGGTTCCCATCGTACCGACAGGCGGCGTCCGCTATACGGTGCCGTCCCATATCCGTATAGACAAGATGGAAGAACAGTTAAAGGTCCGCTTCCGCGTGGGGGCGGTCTATTCCGGGTGTTATGTCAGCGTGTATCTGGATGAGGAGCGGATCCTGCACAGGAAGCGCCCGGTCATGGCACCCGGCGAGATGGAGGAGATCCTGCTGAAAAAGCAGCAGATCCGGGAACATGAGGGACTTGCGCGGATCACTGTGAAGATTGAGGAGGCATAAGCGATGAAGAAGACAGAACTGACCTGTATCGGCTGCCCCATGGGGTGTGCGGTGACAGTAGAAATGGACGGCGCGGGAGAGATCACCGGTGTGACAGGCCACACCTGTAAGCGCGGGGAAGACTACGCCAGAAAAGAAGTGACGGATCCGACAAGGATCGTGACCTCCACCGTAAAGGTAGAAGGCGGTACGCTGGAGATGGTTTCCGTGAAAACGAAAGCCGACATTCCCAAAGATAAGATGGCGGAATGCGTGGACAGCCTCCGGGGTGTCTGCGTCAAGGCGCCGGTTCATATCGGGGACGTGATCGCGGCAGATATTGCCGGAACAGGGGTTGATATTGTAGCAACGAAGGAAGTTTCGGCTTTTGTGTGAAATTTTTTACACATTTTCCCCCAAAATCTGTTATAATAAATTGATTGTTTCCAAAATAAAGGGGGAAATGCTATGGAAATCGAAAAGCAGAAAACGGTCAAAGGTATCAGGATCCGCACCATCAACGGCGTGATGATCTTGATGGCATGTGTATTATATATATTGGTCATTTACGCGACGATACAGGTTTCTCTCCGGTATGACGAGCTGATCGCCGCGACCAACGACTATATTGCCTGCGAAAAAAACGCGGCGCTTGTACGGGAGGGCTCCGATTATCTTACGGAGGAGGCGCGGCTGTACGCTGTTACTTCGGACCTCCAGTATATAGACGCCTATCTGAAGGAAGTGAACGAGACAAGACGCCGGGAGAGGGCTCTGGAGGAGCTCGGCAAGTTTTCCTTCAGCCAGAAAGCGAGTGAATACCTGGAGGCAGCACTTTTCAATTCCAACAAATTGATCTCCAGAGAGCTTTATGCGATGAAGCTGGTCTCCTCTGCAAAAGGGGCAGCCGAGAAGAACCTTCCCGGAGAAGTAAAGGAAATCCAGCTTACGGCGGAGGACCGCGAGCTTTCTGCGGAGGAGATGCTCAGTAAGGGCCAGGATATGGTGTTCAACGATGCCTATCAGGAAGCCAAGGCAGGGATCATGGAGGACATCGGTCTGTTTCTGGATGATATTGTGGCGGAAACCGGGCAGAGACAGGCAGTCAGCGTGGAATCCCTGCAGAGCATGATCACGCAGCAGAGAGGGTATATCAGCATCCTGTTTGTACTGAATCTCCAGGTGTTCATTATGATCATCGCGCTGGTCATGCGGCCGCTGCGGCATTTCATCAGCTGTATCAAAGAGGGCCGGCTGATGGAGGCTGTCGGTTCCTACGAGTTCCGGTATCTTGCTCTGACCTATAACGACATTTTCGAGGCCAATGCGACCAGTCAGGAACTGCTGCGCTACAAGGCCGAGCATGACACGCTCACCGGAATCTCCAACCGGGATTCCTTTGACCGGCTGCGTGAGATCATGAAGTCCGGTACGACCCCGCTGGCCCTGCTCCTGATGGATGTGGATGAATATAGAAAGATCAATGACGGATACGGCCGCGATACCGGAGATTTGGTTCTGAAGAAGGTGGCAAAGATCCTGCAGGATCAGTTCCGAACCAGCGACTATATCGCGCGTATCGGCGGGGATGAATTTGCCGTGATCATGACAGACATTACTCCGGAGCTCAAAGACGCGATCATCAATAAGCTCGTTTCCATCGGTACGGAGCTTGGGAAGACCAGGGACGGGTTCCCAAAGGTGACGATCAGCACCGGGATCGCATTCTCCCCTGCCGGGATGGATGACTCGACCTACCAGAAGGCAGAAAGGGCGCTGTGCTATGTGAAAGAATACAGCCGGAGCGGATACAAATTTTACGATGAGCTTTAGCGCGCCATCCAGCCGGAAACTGAACTTATGAGCTGTCGGGTTCTTGTACTAAAAATCGGGAAGGAGGCGGCCGGTGAAGCGAATCTCTCTGGAGCAATTACTGAAACCATACCAAAATGAAAACTACGCCGTCCAGTACCGCCGTATCTGCGGCCTGCTGGATTCCGGAAGGATCCGGCCGGTGAAGGCGTCCGGCACCAACGGCAAGACACCGGCCCTGTACCGGGAGTACTGGCTTGCAGAGGAACAGAAGAATTATGAAGAGCTGCGGGAAGAGCTGATGTATCAGCTTGTCCCGCTTCTTTCCGTGGATTATTACCTAAATCACCTTTCCATCTACGAGCAGGACAGGAAATGGGTCCTGCTGCTGAACACCTATCTGAAAGAACGGCGGGAGCTTTTGGAACATCAGGAATCGGTCAATGAGCGCAGCTTCGAGATCTGGAACCGGGAAAAATTTCTGTCCCGGGAGCAGGGAAAAAAGATTTTGAAGCGCTGTGGGCTGGAGTTGGATCTGCTAAATGTTTACGGGACTTCGGAGCCGCTTTCTTACTATTCCCACACCAGGGACGTGCCCCAGAATCTGCTGATCCTGGAAAATAAGGACACCTTCTACAGTATGCGCCGGCATTTACAGGGGGGAAATGAAACGATCCTGGGGGAGCGGATCAAAACACTGATCTACGGCGCGGGGAAAAGGATCTGGAGATCCTTTCAGGACTTCGAACTCTGTGTGGAGTCCTATATGAAGGCGGAGGGAAACCGGATCTTCTATTTCGGGGACCTGGACTACGAGGGGATCGGGATCTATGAAAGCCTGGCGGAGCTCTGCCGGGATTCCCGAGAGATCCGCCCCTTCGTTCCGGCATATGAGGCCATGATGAAAAAGGCCGGACAGAGGGAAGACCTGCCGGAGACGAAGGAAATGCAGAACCGGAATATCCGGGAGGCGTTCTTTTCGCATTTTACACCGGAATATGCGGGAGCCATGCGCCGGATCCTGGAAGAGGGAAAGTATATTCCGCAGGAAATATTGAATATTTCAGATTTTTAACCGCCGCTTTATTGGCCGGATGCCTTGCGGCAAGGTAAGACACCGTGAATAATACTGATTTTTATAAAAGAGGAATCATCAGATGCAGTATGAATTTTTAAAGCATTTTCCGAGAAGGATGAAAAACGTGGGGCTGTACACGGTCCTGATCCAGAACAGCCTGCAGAAAACGACCTGGAAGCAGCGCGGATTTCAGAAAACGGACGAGCAGTTCAACCTGATCTTCGCCGTGATGCTCTACATCATGGAGCAGTCGCTGAAGGAGGAGAACTGTACCATGGACGATATCGGCGCCTATATCGACGCGATCAACGTCCAGTATTTCCGGAAAGACATGTCCTACGAGGATTGCCGCGGACTGGGGGATTTTATCGTCAATGTGATCCTTTCCAACGAGGGAAGGGCCATGCATTTTGACGGCTATGACTTCGAAGAGAACGCATATCAGAGCATGCACATCAGCTACGTGGCGAACAGGATCGTCTATGTGGATCAGGATTTCAAGCGCACGTCTTATTACCTTACGGATGACGGGTACAATCTTTTACTGGCAACCCTGGAAATCGAGAATAATATGAAGCTGACCATCCATGAGATGATCTTCCAGATGCACCTGGAAAAACAGAGCTATGACAAAGCCGCGGATGAGATCAAGAACGTATTCAACCTGCTTCGGATCCAGCTCCAGAAGATCCAGGAAGCGATGGGGAAGATCCGGAGAAATGCATTGAACTATTCGGTTCGTGATTACGAGCAGATCCTTCATGAAAATCTCGAGACTATCGACGATACCAAGAAAAAATTTCAGAATTACCGGGAAATGGTAAAAAGCCGCGTGCAGGAGCTGGAAGAGACCAACATCAATGTCCGGCGGCTCAGCCCGAAGGAGGAGGAAAAACTCAGGCATCTGCGGGAGATTGAGTGGTATCTGAACCGCGCCATTGACGAGCACCAGAAGATCCTGGGGAGTCATTTGGATTTAAAAGCATTGTACACCCGGGAGCTGGAAGACCTGACCCGGATGTCGCTGATCCGGCGTTTTTCCCTGCGGACAGAATTATATGATAAGCTTCTGGAAAATCCGGCCGCTCTGGAGGAGCTGGAATATTTCCTGCGGCCCCTGTTCAATCAGGACGCGGAGAAGGTCTACAACCTGAACAAGGCGTTCCAGCTGCAGCGCCCGGTGCGCAGACAGACAGAGGAGGATACCCGGGAAACGATTGATTTTGACGAGGAAGCATGGGAGCAGGAACAGGAACGCCTCCGGAGGGAAAAGCTGAAACGCTATGAGCAGAGCCTGACCGTACTGCTGGAGCAAGCTGTCCGCGCGGAGAAGGGGGAGATCACTCTGGAACAGGTGGAGGAGCGGACTCGGGAACAGGTGGAGTTCCGTGACCGGCTGATCCCCAATGTGGAGATCTTCAAGGAGATCATGGTGGAGCTGATCAGGAACCGGGAAATGGAGCTGGATGTGCTGCGAAAGGAACGGAGCCAGTTCATCCAGGACCAGCAGGAGGAATTTCAGCTCAATGAGATGCTGCTGCAGCTGACCGAGGAAAATCCGGAGCTGTCGGATGTACAGCGGATTCGGGTGGAACGCCTGGAAAAGGCCGGGACAGTGACCTTTGCGGGGATCCGAAATGAAAACGGGGAACGGAAAGACATTCGGTGTTCGAATGTGCGGATCTGTGTGGATCTTAAAGAAGGGGCATAGGAGATTTGTGATGTCATTTGTGCAGAAGGATGACTGGGAGAAGAAAGAGAGAGGTGATTTTCATGGCATATGAATTTGGAGATATCAGGATCAGCCAGGAGATTTTTTATTATCTTCTGGAACACCACGAGCTGCGGGAGGATGAGGAAGCCCTGCTGTTCAAGGCATACGCAGAGCAGGAGGAGATCCAGAACCTGGTCAAGTCCCAGGGGGAGGCGGCTCAGAGTACGGTCGAACGCTACGGTAATGTGATCTACCTGATCCCGAAGGAGGAAAATCATTTCCTCGGCTTTTCCAAGGCACAGCTGAAAAACGTGCTCTGCAAATCCAATTCCACGGATAAGGATTACTATTTATCCCAGTTCGTGATCCTGACCCTTCTTGTGGAATTTTTCGACGGACAGGGGAGCAGCAGTAAGGCGCGGGAATATATGCGTGTGGGTGAGCTGCAGAACTGCATTTCCCGGAGGTTAAAGGAAGGCGCGGAAAATGTGCCGGAGGATCAGGAGGAGCAGGCGGGGATCGCGTTTTCCAATATGCTGGAGGCTTATGAAGCACTGAAATCTGATGAGAAGGGTTCACGCGCCAGGACCACGAAGGAGGGCTTCCTCCATCATATCCTGACATTTCTGCAGAAGCAGGGCCTGATCGAATATGTGGAGCAGGACGAAATGATCAAAACAACAAAGAAGCTGGACAACTTTATGGACTGGAACCTGCTGAACCAGAACAACTATAAGCGGGTGCTGCGGGTTCTTGGGGCGCATAAGGAAGCTTGATTAACAGTTGTCCCCAGTCCAGGCAATCCGTCAGGTTCAATAGGAATACGAAAAAGTTGAGGTAAACACAATGAGCAAAATAAACGCAGCCCGTCTGATCAATATCAATTACAACAACAACGCCATCCGGATCAGTGACGAGATCTTCCATTTCAACGGCGAAAGCACGCTGATCTCCCTGCGCAACGGCGGGGGAAAATCCGTCCTAGTCCAGATGCTGACCGCACCCTTTGTCCACAAACGCTACCGGGACGCCAAGGACCGCCCCTTTGAGAGCTATTTCACCACCAGCAAGCCCTCCTTCATCCTGGTGGAGTGGGCTCTGGATCAGAACGCAGGCTTCGTGCTGACCGGGATGATGGCGCGTCGAAGCCAGGACAGCGACAGCGGGGAAGAGCTGGAGATGGTCAATTTTGTCTGTGAATACCGGGCCTCCTGCCTGCAGGACATCCACCATCTCCCGGTGGTGGAAAAGGGAAAAAAGGAAATGACCCTGAAAAATTTTTCGGCCTGCCGGCAGATGTTCGAAGGATACAAACGGGACCGCTCCCTGCAGTTTTTCTATTACGATATGAACAACGGGGCGCAGTCCAGACAGTATTTTGATAAATTACAGGAATACCAGATCCACTATAAGGAGTGGGAAAGCATCATCAAAAAGGTGAATCTGAAGGAGTCCGGACTTTCCGAGCTGTTTTCCGACTGCCGGGACGAGAAGGGACTGGTGGAAAAATGGTTTCTGGACGCGGTGGAGAGCAAGCTGAATAAAGAGCGGAACCGGATGAAGGAATTTCAGAGCATTCTGGAAAAATACGTGGGCCAGTATAAGGACAACCGTTCCAAGATCCAGCGCCGGGATACGATCCGCCTGTTTAAGCAGGAAGCGCGGAAGATCCAGGAGAAGCTGTCCGTTTACCGGGAAGGGGAGCGGAAGGAGAAGGAACAGGAAAATCTGGTGGCTCATTTTATCGCGGAGCTGGAACGCCTGCAGGCCGTGACAAAGGAAGAGTACGAGGATATCCTGTCGCGGATGGAACAGGTACTTGCGCAGATCGCCCATATTGAATATGAAAAGCTGTCCGGAGAGATCTATCGGCTGGAAGAGCAGATGCGCTTTCACCTGAGCAACCGGGACATGGTCTCCATGGAAAAGGAAGCGCTGGAGCGGGAAGCGGAGGAGATCACCCATCGGCTCCATCTGCTGGCCTGCGCGAAGCAGCAGCGGCTTGCAGATGAGGAAAAAGCGGAGTGGGACAAGGCTCTGCAGCGGCTTCGCGTGGCGCGGGAGAAAAATGTGAACCTGGAGCCGGAGCGGAACCGCCTGGGCTATGTGCTGCGCTGTCACTATGAGAAGGAACTGGAGGAGAACGGGAAAAGGCAGCAGGAAAACAGCCGGGGCATTGCAGAGACAGAAGAAAACATTTTCCAGGAAAAGCAGATCCAGTCCGATCTGGAAGGGCGGCTTCGGGAGAGGGTATCGGCAGAAGGCGCGCTGAAAAGCCAGGTGCAGTCCTATGACCGGCAGGAGGAGCAGTTCAACACCCGGTATCAGGAGCATTTTGTGCGCAATATCCTGGGAGAATATGAACCGGGAACGATGGAAATCTTTCAGGAAGCCCAGGAAAACCGGATGGAGGAACTGGGGCGGGAACGCCTGAAAACGAAAAAGGCTTTGGAGATGTCAAAGGAAGCCCAGCGGAGCCGGGAGCGGAAGCTGACGGACATGCGGGAGGAGCAGATCCGCAGGAGGGCCAAGCAGGAGCAGCAGAGCCGGACACGAAGCCTGTATGAGGAAGAACTGGAAGCAAGGAGGGTGATCCTGAAATATCTGGACCTGGACGAGAAGGAGCTGTTTGACAGGGAAAAGATCCTTCACGCATCCGGGCGGAAATTGGCAGAGATCGCGAACCTTCGCCGGAATCTGGAAAAGGAAGAGGACAGTCTGCAAAAGGAGTACCAGCGGCTGACAAAGGGCCAGGTATTGGAGCTGCCCCAGGAGCTGGAGGCAGAGCTTGCGGGGCTTGGAATCCATGTCGTATACGGGATGGAATGGCTGAAAAAGAACGGATATCCGGAAAAAGAAAATCAGGAGCTGGTCCGCAGCCATCCCTTTTTGCCCTATGGATTGATCTTGTCGAAGCAGGAGCTGGAAAAGCTGTCCCGTCATACGGGAAATATCTGTACCTCGTTTCCGATTCCCATCATTCTGCGGGAGCATCTGGAAAAGCGGGCCGGGGAGGATCCGGGAAATGTCCGCAGGTTCGGGGATGTCAGTTTCTATGTCCTGTTCAATGAAAATCTTCTGGATGAAGAAAAACTTCGGGATCTGGTTGCGGAAAAGGAGCAGCAGATCAGGCGGAAGCAGGAGGCGGTCCGGATCCGCCAGGAAGAATACCAGCAGTATTTTGAGCGTCAGGAGCAGGTGAAAAACCAGTCGGTGAGCCGGGAAAGCTATGAGGAAAATGAGAAGCGGCTTGCAGAGCTGGCGGATCAGATCCGGGGCACGGACGAGGAGATCCGGGCGGCTTCCCAGGAACTGACGGAACGGAAAGAGCAGATGGAACGCCAGGAGCAGGAGATCCGCAGGATGGACCAGGAGCTGGAACGGCAGCGGCGGAAAACGGAAGACTTCCAGGAGCTTCGGGGAGCGTATGAGGAATATGCGCGCTTCCGGCAGGAGCTGGAGCTGTGCAGGAAGGAAATGAGCAGGCTCACGGATCGGCAGAAGCTGTCCAGGGAAAAACTGGAAAAGCTGCGGGACCGGCAGAAGTCGTTGGAGGCGGAGAGGGACGCGCTGCTCCGGGAGGAAGAGGGACAGCAGGAGGCGGTGCGGAAGTACAGGAGGTATGAGGAATATACGGAGCCTGCGGAGAAGGAAGCCGGGGAGGACTGGCGCGGGCGGTGGGAAGCAGTTCAGATCCAGCCGGATCTGCGGAGGATCGTGGCGGATATGGAAGCCAGATATGCGGCGGTCACTGCTACAGTTTCGCTGGAGATACAGGAACTGGAGCGTCAGGAGCAGCTGAGCGGCAGACGCTGCAAGGACGCGGATCAGGAATTGAGACATTTACAGAAGAAATACGGTCTGACAGAAAATGCTTGGCAGGATATGCGTTACAGCCGAAAAGAGGAATCCCGTCAGGAGATCCTTCTGGAAGACCGCCGTATGAAGATCCAAACCAAGCAGTCTCTTTGGAACGAGGAAGATAAGCGGATCGCCGTTATCACCCAGCAGAAGGCGGACCTTCTGAAACGGATGCGGACAGAGTGCGGCCAGGAGGAACCTCTGCCCAAAGCGGAGATCCAGAACCAGGATTTTGAGTCCCGGAAGAACCAGCTGAAATATCAGGAAAGGGAATTGAAAAATACTGCGGACAAGCTGCAGAAGCGCCTCCACAGCCTGGACGAAAACCTGACCGCGCTGGCAGAATACAGTGAATTTGAGAAAAAAGAACCGATCGTCTGGGAGCGGGATTTTATGGCAATGAATGCGAAGGAACTGCGGAATTTTAAAGGCATCCTCATCCGGGACTACAATCAATACGTGAAATCCAGGCAGGACGCGAAGGAGCAGCTGGTCCGCGTGCTGAACCAGATCGTGCGGGATGAGCATTTTCAGGAGGATTATTATAAGAAGCCGCTGGAGGCCATGCTGGAGCTGTCCGATGATGCGGGTCAGGTGCGGCGCCAGATGGAAACCACCATCCAGTCCTATGACAGCCTGATGGAAAAGCTGGAAGTGGATATTTCCGTGGTGGAAAAGGAGAAGCAGAAGATTGCGGAATTGCTGGAGGATTATCTCCGGGAGGTTCACCGCAACCTTGGCCGGATCGACCAGAATGCCACCATCACGGTCCGGGAGCGTGCCATCAAGATGCTGAAGATCCAGCTTCCGGTATGGGAGGAAAATGAAAATCTGTACCACATCCGGCTGCAGGATCTGATCGATGAGCTGACGCAGAAGGGGATCGGCATTTTTGAGCGAAACGAAAATGCCCAGGAATATTTCGGCACCCGCATGACCACAAGAAACCTGTACGATACGGTGGTGGGCATCGGTAATGTGCAGATCCGCCTCTACAAGATCGAGGCCCAGCGGGAATATCCCATCACCTGGGCCGAGGTGGCAAAAAACTCCGGCGGGGAAGGATTTTTATCCGCATTCGTGATTCTGTCCAGTCTGCTGTACTATATGCGCAAGGACGAGACGGACATTTTTGCGGACCGCAACGAAGGAAAGGTGCTGCTCATGGACAATCCATTTGCCCAGACCAATGCGTCCCATCTGCTGAAGCCCCTCATGGATGTGGCGAAAAAGACCAATACCCAGCTCATCTGTCTGACCGGGCTTGGCGGGGACAGCATCTACAATCGGTTTGACAATATCTACGTGCTCAATCTGATCACGGCCAGTCTGCGCGGCGGCATGCAGTACCTCCGGGCCAACCATCTGCGGGGAAATGAACCGGAGACCATGGTGGTGTCGCAGATTGAGGTGATGGAGCAGCAGGAATTGGTGTTCTGAATTGTGATACTCACGGCCGATGAAATCCGCCGTGAGTATTGCGTCAGCCGCGCAGCAGGGAAAAGCAGTTTGTGAGCAGACCGAGAAATGTGGGGAGAAGAAAGCGGCAGGAGGTAAAACAGGATGGATGGACACCGCATCGGAGTGATTTCAGACACACACGGCATATTACGGCCGGAGACGGCGGAGATTTTAAAAACCTGCGAGACTATACTGCATGCAGGAGATGTTGGAAAGCCGGAAGTTCTCAGACAACTCAGGGATATCAGAGACACATATGCGGTCCGCGGAAATGTGGACTCGGGCCGGATCAGGGAATTTTATGCCCGTGAAACAGAGAGACGGAAATGCGCGGAGGATGTGAAGATCTGCACAAAAGAATTTGAAGCCAGTCGGGCAGGTGGATTTGAAGCTCAGGCAGGTGGATTTGAAGCTCAGGCAGGCGGATTTGAAGCTCAGGCAGGCGGATTTGAAGCTCAGGCAGGCGGATTTGAAGTTCAGGCAGGTGGATTTGAAGCTCAGGCAGGTGGATTTGAAGCCGGACAGGCGGAACTGCCGGAGCATTTGCCGGAAGAGCTGGAAATAGAACTCTTCGGATTCCGTATTTATATGATCCATGACAAAAAACTGATCCGGAAGGATTTGCCGGGAGTGGATCTTATCATCTGCGGGCATTCCCATAAATATGAGGTGGGGCGTCTGGGAAATACAGCCTGCCTGAATCCGGGAAGCTGCGGGCCAAGGAGATTTTGCCTGCCGGTCACGATGATGCTTCTCACACTGTATCCGGCTGAGCATCGGATGGAAACGGAGAGGATTGACTGCCTGGACATACCTGCAATGGGAAAGGGAACATCTCATGGGGAAAATCCGGTATGGATATCAGAAGAGGGTAAGGCTGCAGGCGTTCATGAAGAGCCTGCGGTCAGAACAGGGCAAAGAGGAGCAGCAAAGGCGCCTGGAAAGATAAAGATTCCAGAACAGGATATGTACAGGATGGTCCGGCAGATCATGAAGGAGGTTGACGCCGGAAGAAGGATTGCGGAGATCGCCGCCCGGAATCATATTGATGAGAGATTTGCGGAACAGGTGTGCAGGATGTATCTGACACATCCGGGGGTGGATGTGGACGGGATTCTGGACCGGATGGAAAGGAAAAACTTATAAATGGAAAGTATCGCATGAAAACAATAAAAGTGGTTGCGACGAAATAGTATTGATAGGGTATTGACAAAACCCTATCATTGGGTTATGATAATGATAGAAAAAGCTAAAAATCCAATCATATCCTAAAGAGGAGAATATATTGAACATTACATGGAAGGACATCGAAGCATATCTTTCGGAGGTGAAGGGTGCAGTAAAAAAGGGCAGATACAGAATCGCGAGGAATTCGAAGCGGCAGGACAATATCGATTTATTTCTGGATTACGTGATAGACGAAGCAGGGGCCAGGGAGATTCTATTGAGCCTGGAGCCGATGGATTTTTCGTGCATATTGCAGAACGAACATAAAGGATTTGAGCAGGAACGATTATACGTTTTCGGCAAGGAGGTATTGCTTTTGGAGAGGAATGGAACAGAGGAAACGATTGTCCCATTATACATTAAGATGAACAATCTGGAAACCGGTTTTGTCATTGTGATCTCTTTTCACAGACAGAGGCATCCGCTTACATATTGCTTTCAATAGATGGAGGTGGCTATCATGGCAGAGAAAAGAAGAATGGATTTTTGTGTGGAGTGCAGAAAAGATACAGAATACGTATTGCAGAAGAAGACCATTACAAAAACAATCCGGGATAAAGCTTACCAGTTTGTGATCACTATAGCAGTATGTCCGGAGTGCGGCGAAGAGATGGGGATTCCCGGACTTATGGATCAGAATATCCGGGAGGTAGACGAACAGTACAGGGCTGCCGAGGGGCTTGTGACGGTGGACGACATTGAGAAGCTGATGAAGATCTACAAGATTGGGAAGGCTCCGCTGTCATTAGCCCTTGGATTCGGTGAGGTGACGGTATCCAGATACCTGTCCGGCCAGGTGCCGTCTAAGGAATATTCCGATATCATGCGTGCCGCGCTCACGTCCCCGGCTTTCATGAAAAAGCTGCTGAATGAAAACCGGGAAAAGATTGCGGATACCGCATACCATAAGGCAATGGACGCGGCAGCCGGCCTGGAGGAGCTGTTTTCTGTGTCGGACAATATGCTCCGGGTGATCGCATACATTTTCGAAAAGCTGGATGAGGTGACGCCTCTGATGCTGCAGAAGCTGATTTACTTTATCCAGGGGGTCCATTCGGCATTATACGGCAGGCCGATTTTTGAAGAGGACTGCCGGGCATGGGTTCATGGGCCCGTATATCCGAAGGTTTACGACCTGTTCCGGGATTTTAAGTACAATCCGATTGATGATCCGCGTTTCGCTGTCTTTGAAGGAAGCGCGGAACACCTGACGGCTGACGAGAGAAGGGCTGCCGATCTGGTCATTAACACCTTTGGGATCTACGGGGGCAGGACTATGGAGCGGATCACGCATCAGGAAGCTCCCTGGCAGAATGCCCGCAGCGGATATGACGATCAGATCCCTTCCAATAAAACGCTTACGAAGGACAGCATCAGAGAATATTACGTGGCTGTGGACAAAACGTATGGGATTGGTTCCGAGGAAGGAATCAGGAAATATATAGCGGATATGCTCGGGAATGCGGTATAAGGAGTTATTTTCCCATAACTCCTAACCCGGATAAACCGGAAAAGCACAATACAAAAATTTTCCACCCGTACGGTTGCAATCCGAAGTTACATTTTTATGCAATTTATTGCAATGAAAATGCGACTTCGGATTAGCAACCTACCTCATTAATGAGTAAAATGTGACTGCGTTAGCAGGCACAAAAGTGCGAAGCACGGATTTTGCGCAAGAAATTGTTGTTAAGTGCCTAAAAAGTATGTATTTCAGTCAATAAAATTCTTCAAATAGGTCTATAATAGGATATAAGCGTCATTTTATTTTTTGGAAGAAAGAGGAACCTATGAAGACATTTGATGAATTATACCAGGATATTCTTGAGCGAAAAATCAATTTGGACGAGCCATTGCCCTCGGATTACGATCCATACCATCTGAACTGCCTGCTCCATCCGGAACAGTACGCTCCGGTCCTGCATATTGATGAATGCCAGGAGTGCGCTTACGAGCGGGCCTGTCAGAACAGCTGTATCTTTGACGCAATCCGACCGGACGAAGACGGGAAGCTGACGATCAACCCGGAGCTTTGCGCCGGCTGTGAGGCCTGCATTGAGGCCTGCAGAGACGGCCGGCTGACGGCAAGCCGGGACGTACTTCCGGCAATGAAGGCAGTGCGGGAGGCAAAAGGTCCGGCCTACATGATGGTAGCTCCGGCCTTTTTCGGCCAGTTCAGTGAGCATGTGACTCCCGGGCAGCTCCGCACGGCTTTTAAAGCGCTGGGCTTTACCGGGATGGTGGAGGTGGCCCTGTTTGCGGATATCCTGACCCTGAAAGAAGCGCTGGAATTTGACCGGCATGTACAGCATACCGGGGACTATCAGCTGACAAGCTGCTGCTGTCCGATCTGGATCTCCATGATCCGTAAGATTTACCATGAGCTGATGCCCCATGTGCCCGGCGCGGTCTCCCCCATGGTTGCCTGCGGACGCATGATCAAACGAATCCATCCGGATGCGGTAACGGTCTTTGCCGGCCCCTGCCTGGCAAAAAAGAAGGAGGCACGGGAGCCGGACATTGCGGATGCGGTGGATTATGTGCTGACATTTCAGGAATTGCAGGACATTTTCAGGGCAGCGGATATCCATCCGGAGGAGCTTGCGGATCTTGAGAAAGAGCACGCCTCCAAGGCAGGCCGGCTGTACGCAAGAACCGGAGGAGTGAGCCATGCGGTCACTGAGATGGTATATCAGCTGCACCCGGACCGGGAGATCCAGGTCCGCGCCGAGCAGGCAGACGGAACCAAGGCCTGCATGGAAATGATCCGCAGGATCAAAGAAGGGAAGACAGATGCGAATTTTTTCGAGGGAATGGGCTGCGTGGGCGGCTGTGTGGGCGGTCCGAAAGCAATTCTGGGTGTGGAAGAAGGAACCGGTTATGTAGACGCCTATGCAGGAAAAGCCCCTTACAATACACCGCTGGAAAATCCTTATGTCCGGAAGGTGTTGGAAGAACTGGGACTGGGAACGGTGGAAGAACTGCTGACAGAGGATGAACTTCTGGTACGGGATTTTTCCTGAGAAGGACATAGATGATCCGCCCGTCAAAAGTTCTCATTTGACGGGCGGATCATACGATTAATCATCCAGCAATGGAACATCCTCCGTAAACGTCTCTTCCCCCAACTCATTCACCGTGGTATTCCCGGCTTTTCCGTATTGGTAGAGCTGGTCTAAAAATTCAATTGCCGCGCGAATCTTCGTCCGGAGCAGATATCCCCCGGACTGGGTGGACTCCGCCAGGGAGGAGAGGGACAGGTTCGGTGTCCACTCATAGGCCTTACCGTGGAAATCCTGTATTTTATACAATACATTGTGGATCTCATCTTTGGTCAGCGGTACAAGCTGCGGCGCTTTTACCAGCAGGTCCAGAACCGTTCTGGCAGGCTCCGGCTCATCCGGATAAACGTCCTCCAGATTTTCATATTCATGCTTGGACTCAATGACATCTTCTGTGTAGGAAGCACTCAATGCGAAAATGCTGAATGTATTTTCCGGGCACTTTTCCGGAAGCAGGAAGCGGGCCATATTGCGATAAGCGTTCAGCCTTGCCTTTTTACCGAGACGTCCCATCAGTTCGGTCTCATCGATCAGGATGACCCACCCATGATACCCCATTTGGGTAAAGAGATGGCTCATAAATTTGAAATAGTCACTGCAGTGCCGGGTTTTTGTAAAATTGACTTTATATTTTACCGTTTCATTAAATATTCGGCGATAGATTTTTTTTAAAGCGGCATTTGCGACAAAATCGCCTTCCAGATCGGCCTGCAGGAGGAACTTTTCGTCAGAATCCTCTGTGTTCAGATAGGAACGGAACAGATAATACAGTTTGTCCGTTTCCAACTGCTGCAGCGCATAGAAAAGCATCTCGCTGGCCACCGGACTGTTTGCGGAGATTTTTTCCAGCTCCTGCATAAATCCCGGTTGCTGGCGCTTGGGCAGATAGGTGTTCTGGATGATCTTCTGATAGACCAGATACAGCTTGTCCATGGGAGTTTCCTTGCTCAGAGTGAGATAGGAAACCACCATATTGTTGGAATGGGCCAGGTTAAATACAGTATTCAGAAGATGGGTCTTTCCTTCGCCGTATTTTCCACTGATGATCATTCCGCTGGACTTTCCGCCGTCGCAGACCGAATCCAGGCGGTCGGAGATCTCCCGCATGATCCGGGGCCTTGCTTCGGAAAAATACTGCCCCACGGCACGGGATGGGACACCGGAGCGCAGTGCTTCTATGATGTGCCTTGCTTCAATATCATACATCGATCCCTACCTCCTGCATTATATTTTGGATCAGCCGGGGAATGCCGATAGCTCCGGTCCGGGCCTGAGCCGCGATTTCCACGGCTGTTTCAAGGTCCAATGGGGCTGCCTGCATATTTTTCTGCAGCTCCGCCAGGCTTTTGGAAATAGAAATAATGACATCGGGTGTATATTCCTGCGCTGCCAGCCGGTCCAGATCCACCATATCTGAAAACCGGTTGAAGCGTTCCCCGACGATCTCATTCTGGATCCGCATCCATAAAGCCTGATAGGACTTCAGTCCGGCATTTTCATTGTCGATGAGTTCCCGGTCAAAACCGTATACGAACATGATATGCTTCATGCTGTCGATGTCATCGATCAGCTGCCGGATACTCTCATAGGTATCCTCACGCTTCATCTTGGTATAATGCACCGGTTCCAGGCTGGAACGGCTGATCAGGATCTCCAGGTCGTCGATGGCAATGAACAATCCGGAATATCCGCCCAGATGGATCACTTCCGTCAAAGAACGGAGCATGTGTCTTGCGTTATATTTTGTAATGCGGCTGGGATAAAAGTCCAATGCCCGAAGCTGGGAAAGCTTGATCGTCCGGTCGCCCTCCAGCCATGCCAGAAGGAGATTCTTGTTCTGCTCCTCCAGGACAGGATAGCCCAGGATACTTCCTGTGAGCATGCTGCACGCTAGGGCAAAATTATTGTCAAGCATGGGATTTTCCAGAAAGATGTGCTTTAACTGGGTGCGGATCTCACGCCGGGTCAATGCGTCAAACTGGTTATTTTCAGACAGATAATCAATAAAACGCATTCCTTCCGGGATCTCCTCCTGATCAAAGCCCATCTCGCGGATCAGATGCCGGCTGATGCCCTCCAGGCATTCCATGATGCCGCACTGGAGAAAGATCTCCTTATAGAGCTCCCTGAAATCATGCATCCAGATATTCTTTGCGGAAAAACGGACTGTCTTGTAATGCTCGTCCTGAGCAATGGAAGTCATCAGACGCAGAAAATGAGACTTGCCGCTTCCGCTGCGCCCGGTGATGAACTTGATCTTGCTGCCGCCGTTTTTGATGTATTCCTGAAGATACTTTTCCTTCCAAAAATCCGTCAGAAAATCAATCCCGCAGGTGAGCCGACAGGCAGAATCCAATGCGGAAGACGCAGCGTCATCATTGTAATTTTTATCGTTGAAATCCGGGTTCATATTCTCACCTCTTATTCTTCTTCGTCAAAGAAACAGATGGTAGCCAGGAACTGCTCATTTCCGTTTTGATCCAGAATACGGATGGATTTATTCTGATCCCGGGTCGGACCGAATTGGAATTTCCTTCCGTTTTTGGTTTCCTCTATTCCGGAAGTATAGAGCCTGGCCAGGTCGAACGCAAAGCTCTTCTGGCTGTAATCCTTCCGGAAACGGCTCATGGGTGCCAGGAACTTGTACAGACTGGTAAGATAAATGTCTGTCCCGGGTCGGCGCTTCTGTTTTAAAAGCGCCAGGTCATAGGCGTCAGACAATTCATTTGCAAAGGTCAGTGCATTGAAGGAGGCCTTGTTGAGCTTCTCCTGGCTGCTTTGGATCACATCTACCAGACTCTGGGGACGCATGCATTGCAGCTTCTTGCGGTCAAGGTAGACATCCTGGCTCTCCGTGTCCAGCTTTACACGATAGGGGAACATCTCATAGACAGGAAATTCACCCCGGACATCGACCCCCTTTTCCTCACAGGAGGCAAGCATCTGCTCCGCAAAATCTCCATTTTCAAAATAAGCCTGTGTATCAAAATCATCTACCACACCGACCAGCTTCTTCAAAGAGGAGGCAATGTCTGCCGCTGCCGCTTCCATGGCGTTTAAGTCACGGGCAAGGCTCTTGACATCCCCGCTCTCAGTCTCCCGGGAGACTGCTTTGAAAAGCTTTTGGAGAGAAGAAAGACTGTCCTTCACCGATTTTTCATAGGGCTGCAGGTCCTGGTAAAAATCTTCGTAATTCATGTTTTCATCCTTTTCTTTTGGTATATTTACAGCCATGAAAACTATGGTATGGTACGATTCGCCTGTAAAAGGCCGTTCCTTTCGGGTTATAAAAACGGACCTTTGTAACGATGATGCCATGTTGCTGAAATCAATGGCTGTATGCATGATCATTCCCCGAAAACCACGTAGCGTCGGCTTTCGATGAACTATGAAAAGTATATATGAAATGGTGTCGGTTTGCAATGTTTTGTTCAATAATTTATGGGAAATTTTGTGAAAAATGGGTATAATTTACAGTCTGAAAGGCCGAGAACTGTAATGAAAAAAGCGCAGTTTTCAAAATTGGAAAGATTTGTTGTCGGCATATGTTATCCATGCTATAATGAATTGCGCTGATGCGCAAGCAGGTCATCAATTTCCTGGCGGAAATTGGTGACAAATTATAATGAATTGCGCTGATGCGCAAGCAGGTCATCAATTTCCTGTGGAAATTGGTGACAAATCTCCCTGGCTTCAAAAGAGAAGGGAGACGGCTTTATTACTAAATGAGTGTGAAGAGGCAGCGGGAGAATTGACATGGGACAGAAGCTTTATCAATGGCAGGAAGAGTGCCTGGAGCGATGGTTTTCAAATAAGGGCAGGGGCCTGGTACAGGCGGTTACCGGCTCTGGAAAGACCCTGCTGGCCCTGACGGCGGCCGCGCGTCTGGAGCGGATGTTGGGGCAGGAACTCCATGTGAAGATCGTCGTTCCTACAGGGGGATTGATGCGGCAGTGGGACCGCGCACTGAGAGAATATCTGATTTCGTCTCATGGGAAAAAACAACCTCCGGCTGCTCTGTGCGGACTGATCGGCCTACGGGGCGGCGGCCATCAGGCATCTCCGGACTGCAGATATATGATCTATGTGATCAATTCCGCACGCTATGAGTTGGCCAGACAGATTCTGGCGGAACTCAGAAATGGGGAAGCTGTATTGCTGATCGCTGATGAATGCCACCACTACGTAAGCGGGCAGAACCAGCTGATCTTTGAATTTTTGCCATATATCAAACCGGAAGAAACACAATTCTATTCACTGGGGCTTTCCGCTACGCTTCCGTCCGGGCAGGCACAGCATTTCCTGGCATCCGTTTTGGGTCGGAAAATTTACAGCTACGAGATGTCCCGGGCATCCGCCCTGCGCACGGTATGCAAATATGACATTTACCATATCGGACTGTCATTTGAAAGTGATGAACGATTCGAATATGATGAACTCACCGATGCCTTGCTGACGCTGTACTATAAGCTGAAAAGGGATCAGCCGTTTTTGGACAAGCTGAGTCAGGGCGAGTTTTACGAATTGCTGCGCGCGATGGCCGCCGGAAAAAATAAGGAGATTGCGGAAGCGGCATCCAAATATATGTATCTTTCTTATAGAAGGAAAAGCCTGGTCTGTCAGGCATCGGCAAGGATCGCCTGTGCATGTGAGCTGATAAAAAATCTTGCGGACCATGAAAAAATACTGATCTTCGGAGAGCGTATCAGCCAAGCGGAGGAATTGTACCGGCTGTTACAGGAGATCTGTCCGGGAAGGGCGGGACGGTACCATTCCAAGATGGGGGATCAGGCCAATAAAAATATTCTGGAGCGTTTCCGGGTCAATGAAATCCGGATCCTGATCGCCTGCAAGTCCATGGACGAGGGTGTGGATATTCCGGACGCGACTGTGGGGATCATTCTCTCCGGCACCTCCGCGCAGCGCCAGAGAGTCCAGCGTCTGGGGCGGATCATCCGCAAAAAAGAAGGGAAAAACAGGGCATCCTTATATTATCTGCATATCACAGGAACCTCCGAGGAAGTCTGCTTTCTGCCGGAGGCAGGAGAGAACCGGCTTTTCGAGCTGGAATATGTTCCGGAGCTGCAGATGTTTACCCATCCGCGCTATGACAAGAGGGCTGCCAGGGTATTGGAGAACATGCAGAGGGATGGGAAGAGTAAGGAGCAGATGCGAGAGGCCAGAAGATGTCTTCGATTGGGGATCGTGCGGTCAGACTGGCTGCGGGCGCCGGAGGAGCTTGAAGAGTATATAAAAAAAGCGAGGTATGCAAGCGAAAAAAATTATTGGATCTGCATGAAGAAAATGGCGGATAAAAAATCCTCCGGAGAGTGAAGGCTCCGGGGGATTGATCATTTATCACCATAATGAGAACGGCACTGCAGAATCTCAATCCGGTTATCTGCTATGCGATAGACCAGGCGATTGACATCATCAATGCGTCGGCTCCAATAACCTTTCATATCACTTTTTAATGGTTCGGGTTTCCCAATACCCGTATAGCCGTTCCTGTCGATATCTTTTAGTAATTGGTTAATACGCTTTAACGTTTTTTTATCCTGACTTTGCCAGTAAAGATAATCCTCCCAGGCAAAATCATCCCATGATTTCGTCATCATCCACCTCAATCAGTTCATGAACTTTGCCGCCTGTTTGCTCCATACGTTCCTTAGCCTTCAATAAGCGAGCCTGATTTTCCGCTGAGTAAAATGGATCGACACGAAGCTCAAAAGGGATTCCATTGTATCGCACAACCTGCTTTAGAAACATCGTTGTCGCCGCAGAAAGACTGATTCCTAATTCAGAAAAAATAGTTTCCGCCTGTTTTTTTAGTGTATCGTCAACACGAATATTTAAATTTGCCATATGGATAACTCCTTCTTCATAATGATAATTAATATTACAATATTTATTCGTAATATGTCAACACAATGCACGAAAAAAAGTTGGATTTGAGAAGCGCATAGAAATTATCAAGGACAGGAGGATGGACTTTCGTAAGTATGTTACTCTACGACAACGAATAGAAATCTTAAGAAATTCCACAGGAAAATGCGGGTTAGAATATTCTGATTATATCTTTGACGGTTGAAAATGACTGCTACAAAATTTGCGTTACAAATGAAAATGGAGGGGCTGTCCAACATTTTATTGCAATGCCTTGAAAATAGCGGGCACATCTCTACTGAACGCAATACAGCCTTTGACTGCGTTTTTGATGGCTGTAAAATTTGCTGATGAAAAAATGAAATGAATAAAAATTGTGGAATAATCAGGGGAAATAGCGATTTTCAGGGAAAAATGGATAGATACGGCAAAGCAGGCACCGCTTGGAAAATAGAAAAAAATATTTACAATCAGGAACAAATGTGCTATGGTATAAAAGTAATTCAGGAAAAAACGGTGTATTTTCGTTGCCGTAGAGTAACATACTTTACGAAAATTCTCCACCGCATAAGCCGTAAATTTCCATAAAAACAGCCGGAGTACTCGGTGGAAATATTGATTAGAGGAAAAAATACTCCTATATGGCGGCATGTATCTGGAAAACTACAGTGAAGTAGATTATGTGCCGATGGCTATAAAAAATCTTTTTGCAATAGCTGTATTATGATTCCAGGGAATCCCTGGGGTAGATATAGATTCGGTCTTGAGGCGGGCCAATATCCGTAACGGATGAAAGCCTCCGTAAAACAGGTTCAGGGCAGAGGTACTTTGGTTCTTTGCAAAAGCCTGGAAGCGGGGGACCTTCGAGAGAAGAGCCTTGGTATAGAATGATAAATGAGAATCATTCGTATTGCCCTCATTATAGGATAAATGAATGGGGAGCAGATTTGTGTTTGCTATAACAGAAGGTAAAAATCCAGGAGATTTCAAATCGTCGCTTCGTCGCGTTTGGGAAATTGTGGATGTTATATTTTGGGTAAAAACCGCAGATAATCCGTTTGAATAAAAATGGAGTGGCGAAGCATACTTTTTTATGTGCTAAATAGTAAATGCCCTATGCTGTAATATGGACTATAAAGTGAAATAGTTACTGATTATATTTTATTAGTAAAATTTTGCTGTAAAATTTAATTAAATACCGAAAATAAAACACCTAGACAATTAGTCCATGGGTGTTTTTTTAGTGCGACAAAAATTTGTATGAAAATATCAGATGCAGATTGAATAAGAAAAGGAAAATGATATGTTTGACATTAGTTTGGATTCTCGATTTAAGGATTTTCAGCCATTAAAATCAAAAGCTCTTCTCGCATCACCTACTATGCATGGTGAGGAGTTAAAGTTTATTCAAGAGGCATTTGACACGAACTGGGTGACTACAGTTGGTGAGAACATTAATAAATTGGAGGAGCTGGTTGCCCGAAAAGTAAGAGTACACTCGGCAGTAGCGCTTACATGCGGAACAGCTGCACTGCATTTGGCTGTTAAATTGGCTGCTGAGAGATTATATGGAAGCAGCAGTGGAATCAGTACGCCACATGGATTAGGAACTGGAGGAGCATTAAAAGGTGTACGTGTTTTTTGTTCCGATATCACTTTTGACGCTACAATTAATCCAATCGTATATGAAGGCGGAGAACCTGTGCTAATAGACACAGAGTATGAAACCTGGAATATGAATCCAAAAGCATTGGAAAAAGCCTTTGAGATTTATCCGGAAGTAAAATTAGTAGTTTTAGCACATCTTTACGGGATCCCTGGAAAAATTGATGAAATAAAAAATATCTGCGAAAAAAAAGGCGCGCTATTAATTGAAGATGCGGCAGAGTCATTTGGCGCGACATATAAGGGGAAACAGACGGGAAGCTTTGGCGATTATGGGATTATAAGTTTTAATGGAAATAAAATTATAACTGGCAGTTCGGGCGGTATGCTGCTTGTCCATGATGAGTATAGTGCTAATAAAGCGCGCAAGTGGGCAACACAAAGCCGCGAGGATGCCCCATGGTATCAGCATGAAGAGTTGGGCTATAATTATAGAATTTCAAATATTGTTGCAGGGATTGCAAGAGGACAGATGAAATATTTGGAAAATCATATAGAAAAGAAAGAAATAATCTATAAACGATACAAAGAAGGATTAAAAGATTTGCCGGTAAGCCTTAATCCATGGGATGAAAAGAACAGTATTCCTAACTTTTGGCTTTCTTGTATGCTGATTGATAAAGACGCCATTTGCGAGACCAGAAGGTCGGAACAGAAAGCAATGTGGAGAACAGAAAAGGGAAAATCCTGCCCATCAGAAATACTTGAGGTGTTAGAGGCTTTCGGAGCAAATGGAAGGCCGATATGGAAACCCATGCACCAGCAGCCTATATACAGGAATCATAGTTTTATTACAATTGATGGCAATGGAAGAGGCTCTTCAAATGCTTATACCAATAGTATTGGAAGTCAGGATATAGGGGGCGATATTTTTGATAGAGGTTTATGTCTGCCATCAGATATTAAAATGAGTGAAAGTGACCAGAATCTAATTGTCAATATTATACACCAATGTTTTGAATAACGATATAAACAGAATTATGAATAAGAAAAAATTAGCTCTTGTATTGGGAAGTGGATTATCTGTTTTGATTATGGGAGTAGTTGCCAGAGAAAAAAGAAAAATAAGTTCCAACATTGCTCCGCATAAAAAAGGATTATACGAAAAATACATAAAACGTCCGCAGGATTTAATTCTATCGAGCATTGCATTAGTGCTTTTAAGTCCTGTAATAGTGATTATTGCGTTATCTGTTAAGATGAAGCTGGGATCACCAGTGATTTTTTCACAAGAAAGACCAGGATTAAATGGTAAAATTTTTAAACTTTACAAATTCAGAACCATGACAGATGAGCGAGACAAAGATGGAAATTTACTTTCAGACGAAGATCGGCTTACGGATTATGGAAAAAAGCTGAGGGAATTAAGTGTTGATGAACTTCCGGAATTAATAAACATAGTGAAAGGTGATATGAGTATAGTAGGACCAAGACCGCTGCTTCCTGAATACCTGCCACGCTATAATGAGAGGCAGGCGCGGAGGCATGAAGTACGGCCGGGACTTACGGGATATGCTCAGGTCAGCGGCAGAAACAGGCTGTCTTGGAATGAAAGATTTGAGGATGATGTCGAGTATGTAGATCATGTGAGTTTTTTCTTTGACTGGGAAATTATTTTAAAGACCATAGCAATTGTATTGAAAAGAGAGGGAATAAGTTCGGCTACATCTACTACGATGGAAAGCTTTATGGGAAATGAGGAATGAAGATAGCGTAGGAAATTTCTATCCATGTAGTATGTGAGGAGTATATGAAGAATTTAATTATCATCGGTGCATCTGGTCATGGTAAAGTCGTGGCGGAGATTGCCGAAAAAAATGGGTATGAGAAAATTGAATTTTTAGATGATGATGAAAACTTGCAAAGCTGTGGCAAATATCTGGTCCTTGGCAAAAGTAATGAGGTGAAAGAATTTGAAGGGGATGTGATCGTTGCAATCGGTAATGCAAAAATCCGCCAGAAAATTCAGGGAGGTATTGATAACCACAGGTTGGTTACACTCATCCATCCCGATGCAGTTATCAGTGATGATGTAGAAATTGGAATAGGCTCGGTAATAATGGCAGGAGCTGTTATCAATCCAGGGACTGTGATTGGAAAGGGATGTATCATAAATACCAGCAGTTCCATAGACCACGACTGTAAGGTGCGGGATTATGTGCATATTTCAATAGGATCTCATGTTGCAGGTACTGTTGAAATAGGAAACTGTACGTGGATTGGGGCGGGAGCAACAGTGAGTAATAACGTAAAGATCTGCGGTAACTGTATGATCGGAGCAGGAGCTGTTGTTGTCAGAGATATAAAAATAGCGGGAACCTACATTGGCATACCTGCAAGAAAGACTGAGAGAGAACACTAATGAAAATATGGATGATGAACCATTATGCTACGACAATGTTTCGGGATAGGGCAGGGCGTCATTATTGGTTTGCAAAAGAGTTAAAGAAGTATGGACATGATGTTACCGTGTTCTGTGCAACTACATTTTTAGACACAGAAGATATTATTGACACTCATGGTAGAAAACTTACTGTTCGGAGAATTGAAAACATTCCATTTGTTTTTGTACATACAACGCCAACAAAAGGAAATGGAACAGATCGAATAAAGAATATGGTAACATTCTATGGAAATCTGTTTCCGGCAGCAAAGCTTTATGCAAAAAAATATGGTACCCCTGACATGATCTTGGCATCCTCAGTTCATCCGTTGACAATGGTAGCAGGGATTCAGATAGCTAATAGATTCCATGTACCATGTATATGTGAAATAAGAGATTTATGGCCGGAGGCTATTTTTAATTTTGGGAAAGCGAAGGAGAAAAGCCTTTTGGGAAAAATGCTTGTTATTGGAGAGCATTGGATATATAAAAAGGCAGACTCGCTTATTTTTACAAAAGAAGGAGATACTGATTATTTAAAAGAGAAATGTTGGACCAAAGAACAAGGAGGAGATATAGATTTAAAGAAGTGTTATTATATAAATAACGGAGTAGATATTAAAGCGTTTGAAGAAAAAAAGAATACAGTAACGCTTGAAGATAAGGATCTGAACAATTCATTAAAATTTAATGTGACTTACGCTGGTACAATACGTCCTGTAAATAACGTGGGAAACCTTTTAGACGCAGCAAAAATAATATCTTGTCATAAAGGGTATGAGGATGTACAATTTCTTGTCTTTGGAGAAGGAGCTGAACTGCCAAAATTGAGGCAACGGATAAAGGATGAGAATATTCTAAATGTAAAATTGAAAGGGTATATTAATAGAAAATATATTCCATATATTTTGTCACATTCTTCGATAAATATGTTAAACTATTCTCAAAATCAGTATAATTGGAGTAGAGGAAATAGTTCTAACAAATTATTTGAGTATATGGCAAGCGGAAAACCCATCATATCAACTGTTAAAATGGGATATTCAATTATTAAACGATATAAATGCGGTGTAGAATTAGATGAGGATACACCAGACGCTTTGGCGAAACAGATTATGAAAATCCATGATATGAATAAAAAGGAATATGAAGAGATTGGAAAAAATGCCATAGAAGGAGTAAAAGATTTCGACTTTTCTGTATTAACTAAGAAATTAGAGCATGTTATTGAGAGTATAATGATAGATGAAAATAGAAATAATTAGTTCTATATTAAGGGAGTACGGGATTTCGTGGGTTCTTAATAGAAGCCTTTATTCCATAAAATTGAAAATAATGTGTGTTGCTCCAGGCGTGGAGAGTATTTTTGAAAAAAAGGTTTCATATCCAAGTAGAATAGACATATTCGAATTAGATATAAAGTCTATAAAAAGATTTATAAAATTGCTTCCTGATGAAAAAAAACAAGAATTGATTTTGTGTGCAGAGGAAGCTTGTAAAGGGAAAGTGCTGGGTTTTTCATCCATACCATTAGATTATGGACTTCCAATTAATTGGAATTTGAATCCTATGACACAAAATACATGTGATATAAAGAAAAAATGGTATCTTATTCCGGACTTTGATAAAAAGAGAGGGGATATCAAAGCTATATGGGAGATATCACGATTTTCACATTTTATAACGTTATCAAGAGCATACTTATTAACAGGAGAACGAAGATTTTATGAGGCATTTTCAAAACAGTTATCAGATTGGCTGAAAAAAAATCCATATTCCTATGGCGCAAATTTTAAATGCGGACAGGAATGTTCGTTCAGGATGATCAATGTATTGATTGCATATTCAGTATATCATTTTTGTGGTCTTACGACGGAAGAGGATGAAAATAATGTTAAGAGTTTGATTTTAAGGTGCTATAGGAAGATCCTTAGCAACTTTTTTTATGCTCAGAAATGTATAAAAAATAACCATACTATTTCAGAATTGACGGGAATGATTATTGGCGCCTGGTGTTGCGGCGATAAGATGCAATTGGCATATGCATTTCGTATCCTGGATAAAGTGATTGATGAACAGTTTTCTGATGACGGAGGATATAAGCAATTTTCCTTTAACTATCAACGCCTTGCATTGCAGGATTTGGAAGTAGTACTTTCGATAGAAAGAAAAGTTCATTATGAATTAAATGCAAACAGTAAAAAGAAAATGCTGAATGCAGTAAAGTTAATGTATCAATGTCAGGATATATCTGGTGATATGCCTAATTATGGCTCTAATGACGGAGCACTGATATTTCCAGTTACTTCATGCAGTTACCGTGATTTCCGACCAGTGATTAATGCGGTTTATACCATACTTACAGGAAAAAGTTTGTATGAAGAAGGGATATATGATGAAGAATTATTGTGGTTTAGGCAAACAGAAAAAAGAATTTATAGAAAAGAGAACGTACAGAGAAAAGATAGTGAATTTAAGCATGCGGGACTCTTTACATTTCGTAGTGAGGACATAGATGCATGGATAATGTTAATTTTGAATGATTATCATTCACGCCCGGCACATATGGATCAATTGCATATGGATTTATGGATAGATGGGATTAATGTTTTTTGCGATAGCGGAACATATTCTTATGCCAGTGAGCTGGGAAGAAAGATGATATTCAATGAAAACCATAATACTCTGGTGCTTAAAAAGAAAACTCAGATGAATCTGTATGGTTCATTTTTGGTTTATAACTGGATAAAACGAACAAAGGTTAGAAAAACAGGAGATTTTTTCTGCGGAGAATATAAGTCCGGGAATGGATATCAACATAAAAGAACAGTAAAAAAAACACATTTGGGATTCCATATAGAGGACGAAGTAAAAGGGGAAAAAGGAAATAAATTTGAAATTCTGTTTCATACGCCGTGTAAAATAATTGAGCAGGAAACGGGGGGCTTAAGCTTGTATAAAGGAGACAGAAGGCTTTGTACAATGAAATTAAGTTTGCCCTATAAGATAAAAAAGGCCAAGCGAAGTTTATATTATTTACAGGAAAAAGAAATGTCCTGTATAGCTGCGTGTGGAATCCTGGAAAATAGGATGCAGTTTGTTCAAACAGAAATTATAATCAAAGGAGAATTGGAAGTAAATGGTTAATGTAATCGGATTAGGGTATATTGGCTTGCCAACAGCATTGATGCTTGCCTCACATGGCGTGGAAGTAATTGGTACAGATTATAATAAAAAACTTGTTGAAACATTGAATGAAGGCCGTACCACATTCAAAGAAGAAGGTCTGGACAAGCTGTTCGAGGAAGCACTTGCTGCTGGAATCAAATTTACAGACGAATATCAGGTTACAGATACATATATCGTTTCTGTGCCGACTCCCTATGATAAATTCAGTAAAAAAGTAGATGCCTGTTATGTTGTGTCTGCAATCCGGGATGTATTGAAAGTGTGCCCGCTAGATGCAACAATTGTTATTGAGTCTACCGTTTCACCTGGAACCATAGATAAGTTCGTAAGACCGGTCATTGAAGAGAGTGACTTTAAAATCGGTAAAGATGTGCATCTTGTCCATGCGCCGGAACGGATTATTCCGGGGAATATGGTTTATGAGCTGTTTCATAATAACCGGACGATTGGAGCTGACGAGAAGCAGATTGGAGAGAAGGTTAAGCAGATTTATGCTTCTTTCTGTCAGGGAGACATTGTTGTCACAGATATTCGTACGGCAGAGATGACAAAGGTTGTAGAAAATACATACCGTGCTGTCAACATTGCATTTGCCAATGAACTGGCAAAAATCTGCCGGCATGATGATATGGATGTTTATGAGATTATTAAAATCTGCAATATGCATCCCAGAGTGAATATTCTGCAACCGGGACCAGGGGTGGGAGGACACTGTATATCTGTAGATCCCTGGTTTTTGGTCGGCGACTATCCGTCTTTGGCAAAGGTTATTGATGAATCTATGAAAACAAACGATGGGATGCCGGATTTTGTTCTCAACCGGATTTATGAAATAATGCAGAAAAAGAATCTTACAGATATTAGCCGTGTCGGTCTATATGGGATGACTTATAAAGAAAATGTGGATGATATGCGGGAAAGTCCTACATTACAATTGCTGGAAAGTCAGGAGCGGCATCTTGCAGTAGGACTTAAGGTTTACGATCCCTATATTGTGGAAGATATCGTGCCGAATCAATTGCATAGCATGGATGAATTTTTAGACTCCGTAGATTTTGTAGTGGTAATGGTTGGACATGAGGAACTGAAAAGAAATATGGAGAAACTGAAAGGCAAAGTTGTGCTGGATACAAGGCATGTATGTAATCTTGAGGGGATATATTTGCTTTAGACGATTTTGGCATAGGCTGATTATAGAAAAAGAAATATTTTGAGGGAAAAGCGGTTTCATGCAATTTCTGAATGAAATTATTGCAAGTGACCTATTAAATTTTTGCGATTAGGAAGGATAAAAGGTTTGAAACAATTATTTTTATCAGTAAATGATGGTTCTATGAACGTTGTAGATACGCCGGTTCCGACCGTCAAGGAGAATACGGTTGTAATTGAGACGTTATATTCTGTCGTATCAGCAGGAACAGAACGAAGTCTGACTTCTTTTGGCGGAAAGAACTTGATTCAGAAGGCCATGGAGCGTCCAGATCAGGTCAAGAAGGTCACGGAGAAGATGTCAACGGACGGAATCCTTACAACAGTTGAGGCGGCATTCGGGCGGCTGAAAGATCCAATGCCCATGGGATATACGGTTGTCGGAAAGGTTGTGGAAACGGGCAGAGGAGTCACAGAGGTATCTGTTGGAGATACGGTCGCTGCCGTAGGACAGGCTTATCACAGTGAAGTCAATCGTGTAGGGAAAAACCTGGTTGTTCGTGTGCCGGAGGAAGTGACTGATATCCGTCAGGCCGCATTTGCTGCTCTTGGCGGAATTGCATTGGAAGGAATCCACCAGGCAGAAGTTGTACCAGGCGAAACAGTGGCCGTCATTGGTCTGGGGCTTTTAGGGCATATTACAGCAAGGATATTGGACGCATATGGCTGTGATGTCATTGGTTTTGATGTTGTAGATAAAACATTGCCGGACACCAGGCTTAAGGCATTTATCAAGTCTACGGATGATCATGCGGCAGACACGGCAAAAAATCTGACTTATGGTCGTGGTGTAGATAAGGTGATCATAACGGCAGCAACAGACTCGAACGCACCGATTGATCTGTCTGAAGAGATTACCCGTGACCGGGGAATCCTATGTATGATCGGTGTAACGAAAATGGAACTGGACCGAAGGCCTTTTTATCAGAAGGAACTTAGCTTTAAAATTGCAAGATCCTATGGCCCGGGCCGGTATGACAATAGCTATGAAGAAGACGGCTTCGACTACCCTATCGGATATGTAAGATTTACACAAGGACGTAATGTAGAAGAATTTATAAGGCTTCTGAGTACAGGCAGACTGAACATTGCAGATCTGATCACCCATGTAATTCCATTTACCGACGCAACAAAAGCATATGAAATGATTACAGCGAATCCCAATCATGAAAAGTATATTGGGGTTCTTTTAAAGTATGAAGAAAATGCTTTGAAGTGGAATTCGGTGATAAAAAATCCGCTGCGGATGAAACAGAGGATAAATAAAAAACAGATTAATCTTGGCCTGATCGGTGCTGGGTTATTTGCAAGAGTTACTATGCTGCCTACGATGCAGAGCAGTGGGTTATATCATTTCAAAGGGATGGCTACTACAGGAGGAATTGCATCAGCACAGGCAAATGAAGTATTTCCGTTTGATTGTACCAAATTGCTTCGCAATGGCTTGCGTACGTTATCCTATTATGTTACACTATCTCTAACGTAGTATTATCGAAAAATTTTCTGCCAATTCAAAGAATTGTTTCTCGAAACATTGCAATTACATAATGAATTGTCAGAAAATATTTCCGCAATCTGGTACAATTGGAAATCATCAGATTCAAAGCAGGTTTTCCCCTGCTTTTTTTGTTCGATGAATCAGATGCTTTCCTTATTAATTATACAACAAATGATTACAGGAAATTGCTTGAGGATGAGGATATTGATCTGATTGCGATTTCTACACAGCATAATAGTCACTGCAGATTTATTGTTGAGGCATTAAAGGCTGGAAAAAATGTATATTGTGAAAAACCGCTATGTCTGAATCTGAATGAACTGGAGCAGATTGAAGCGGTATATGCAGAAAATAGCGGTGAGCTTTTCTGTGGACTGAACCGAAGGCATGCGCCATTGATCCAGGAGATTAAGAAAGAGCTTCAGACGTCAAAAATTCCTGCTGTGTATGACTATATAGCAAATGCAGGATATATTCCACCGGATCACTGGACACAGGATGAGAGCAGAGGCGGAGGAAGGATTATCGGCGAAGCAGTACATTTTATAGATACGATTCAGTATCTGGATGGCAGTGAACTGGTAAATCTAGGAGTCAGTTATGCTGCGAATCCGGCATACCCAAAGAAAGACAATGCGGTTATTACTCTCAGATTTGCATCCGGGGCGGTTGCGAATATTGTATATACTTCTATGGGGAGTAAAAAATATCCGAAGGAACAGTTGCGGGTGTTCAGTAATGGGACTGTGTATGAGATGGATAATTATGTGGGATTGACGAAGTATGGGAGCGGTAAGAAAAGAGAAGTGAAGCTGAAGCAGGATAAGGGAATTGGAAGTGAATATCGGCATATATTTGATGTACTGACTGGAAAGAAGGAGAATGGGATTATAGGAGATGCATTTGTGGGGCATAGATTATTGATTGAAACTTTTTTTTCCTTAGCGGATACTTGATTTGGTTTTCTATAAAAAAAACAAATAATCCGAAGGTGTACTTTAAAAAGAGATTTCTTCGTATATATCCCGAACTTTGGGGGGGCATAATTGTTGAGATTTTTACAATTATTATTTTTTACAGAGAGCATATTCAGTGGCCCAAACTTGGATTATTTGCATTAGCCCAAGCTACAATTTTTCAATTTTGGACCCCAGAGTTTCTTAGAGGCTATGGTTGTGGGACACCAAACGGTTCCTTATGGACAATATGTGTCATAGTACAGTTTTATATAATTATATGGGTGGCTAGAAAGTTTTTTTGTAAACGAAAACTATTATTCTGGATATTATCGACTACAATGCTTATGATAATTGGTGCTTGTACAGGATTTGTTGAAGGGAAAATTCCAGATATTTTGTATAAACTTTATTGCCAGACAGTTGTACAGTATTTATGGATTTTTTTTCTTGGAGTTATAGTTGCAGAATATATAGATAATTTATTACCGTTACTTAAAAAATATTGTTGGGTATCTATACCGATTTTTATTGTATGGAATCTTTTGGAAATAGATATTTATTCTAGAAATTATCCCATTTTAATGACAATTGTATCATGTTTAGGATGCTTGGGATTTGCATACAAATTTCCAAAAATAAATATAAAAACAGATATATCATATCCAATATATATTAGTCATATGATATTTGTCAATATAATGATATCAATTGGATGGATCGGAATAAAAGGATTTTTAGCATCTTTAGGCCTGACATTCATTTATTCTTATCTATCCACAATAATAAAGAAATCTTCTTCACAAAATAGTATACTTTAAAAGGTATAACATTTTTTGCTTTTAAGCCGTTTGACGAAATTATGCAAAAAATTGTTTGTCAACAGGCAACTACATAGTATGACCGAAAAAAATGGATAAAAGGATTTAGAGATGATACTCTTAGTTGGAACATTTCCTCCACCTATTGGAGGAGTAACAGTACATGTTAAACGTCTGCTTACTTTGCTTTCTAATAATAGAAAAGATGTTACATTTTTTGATATTAGGGATTTCGCGGGTAATAAAAAGAATAATGTTAAAATCTATATTACTACAATAAATAGATTAAGAAAAGAGTCAAATAATGCGATTATACACTATCAACTAAACAACTGGTTAGAATTATTTGTTATATGTATTTTGTGTCACAAAAGTTATAAAATATATACCACAGTCCATAGCTTTAGATGGAATGAGTATAATTTAATAGTGAAGATGGCATTTAGGTTATGTGAAAAAGCATCAAAAATACAGTATGTTGCTCCATCACAATCAATAAAAGAAGAATTAGTATATAGAGGAGTTAAAACAAAAAAAATAAATATCATATCTACTTATCTGCCTCCTGCTAAAGAAGAATATAAAGAACGAGTGCCAAAAGAAATTATGTCCTTTTTAAAAAGGACAAATAATATAATAGTTTTAGCGAATGCATCTAAACTATATAAAGATAAGTCCGGAATAGATGTTTATGGAATGGATATGTGTATTGAAGCTTGTTACAGACTTAAGACGCATTCTTTCATATTTTGTGTACCCCAATACGACACTAAATATATGCTGGAATGTAAAAAAAGTATTAGAAAGTATGATTTGCAGGACAGATTTTATATATACACAGGTCTAACTAATCTTGTTCCAATTTTAAAATCGGTAGATTGTTTTGTTAGACCTACATCAACAGATAGTTACGGAATATCTGTAGCGGAAGCTATTAATGTCGGTGTACCAAGTATAGCGTCTGACGTATGTGAGAGGGAGGAAGGGACCATTATATTTAAATCGCGTGATATTGATGATTTCTGTAAAAAGCTTCAGAAAATAAAAAAGAATAATAAGGTTAAAACTAATTCTAGAAATTATTATTTAAAATACCAGGAGATGTATCAAAATATCACGAAAATATAATTGCGTATTAGTTTGTTATAGTGTGGAGGGAAATATGCATATAATTGTGATTAGGGTTGGGATCATTACACATCCAATGACACAAAGCATAATTCGGATGTTGCTTGACTATAAAGTAAAAGTTTCAGTAGTCACTACAAAAAATCAAATTGACTTGAATAAACATTTTAATAAAAAAGTTGATATTCATGAATTAAAAGTAGACTATACAAAACCTGCTAATATTTTTATGAAATTTTTTCGTTTATTATATATTAGAAAACAGATGTGGAAAGAAATAGATTCTATATATTGTGAAGATAGCGTATTATGGGTTGGTCATAATATAACTATTAAACATTTAGGAAATAAACTGCTAAAATATCGTTATATTTTGCATCTAAATGAATTGAATGAAAATATAGCGTATTGGCCTAAGTTCCCTGTTTTTAAATTAAATGCAAATAAAATTGGAAATACAGCACTTGCTGTTATTGTGCCGGAATATAATAGAGCGCATATTGTAAAGGCATTATGGAATTTAAAAAAATTACCTTATATTATGCCTAATAAACCCTATTTATATGAGATGCCCGCCAGATACAGTCAAATCAATCATTCGGAAGATGCAAAAAAAATAATAAAAAAGTTAAAAGGAAAAAAGATTATTATATATCAGGGGGCTATTTCAGCAGAACGCAGATTAGATATATTTGTAAAAGCGGTAGGGGAGCTAGGAAGTGACTATGCATTTTTGATAATGTCAAATAATATCAATAATTTATCATTTAAACTTCCAGACAACTGTTATTGCATTGAATATATTAACGCACCTTATCATTTAGAAGTGACAAGTCATGCATATATCGGGGTATTGTCTTATATACCAGAAAAGACAAGTAATTCAATTCTAAATTCATTATACTGTGCTCCAAATAAAATATTCGAATATTCCATGTTTGGTATTCCAATGATTGGCAATGATATTCCTGGATTAAATATGTTGTTTAAAACAGAAAAGTGTGGAGAATGTATTTTAAATGAAATGACTGAGGAAGTAAAAAAAGCAATAAAAAAAATAGAGGAAAACTATAGTGATTATAGTAAAAATTCTAAGTTGTTTTATAATTCAGTTGATAATTATGAGAAAATGAAAAAGATTATAGAAGATGTAAAGAAAAACTATTGAGACTGTTTTCAGTTTTGTTTAAGTTGGGAGAATTGAAATAGATGAATATATTACATGTTTTTTCTTTTGGAAATCAACAATATACAGACGCTATGATAAAATTTCAAAGTAAATATTTTAATGACATTAATCATAAGTTTATATTTACTGGAAATAAAGAGAGTGCATCGGATTATATAAAAAGTAGAGAAGACATAAATTATATACCACTTAATAGAACTCTATACAAAAATATAAAGAAAATATCAAAAAAATATGATTTTATTATAATGCATTCGTTAATACAAGAGCACATTTTTGCTTTGAAAACCCTATTTTCTGCTGCTTTAAGAAGTAAGCTTATATGGATAGTGTGGGGAAAAGACTTATATTCTTGGAAGAAATTATATACAAAAAATATATTTGTAAATATACAAAGATTGATTTTCAATAGTTTAGGAAAGTATTATCGATCACATTTAAAACTTGTTGTGAGTGATGAATGCGATAAAGAGTATTATAGTTCTGAATTTGGAGTTTATCAAAAACAAATGTTTTTCAGTGCACTTAATCCATTGGGATATGATACCGAATTAATTGACTCACTAAAACCAAATGTTTTTGACGAAAATTTGCGTATAATGATTGGGCATAGTACAGCTCCAGAGTTAAATCATATAGAGACAATTAATAATCTAAAAAAAATTAATTTACCCACAAATACCAAGTATATATTTCCACTCTGTTATGGATATAAAGAAATAGGAGATGAAGTTTCAGAGTATGCAATACAAGTTTTTGGAAAAAATGCAGAGATATATCGTGACAAAATGTCTATTGAAAATTATATAAAACTATTGTGGAGCGTAGATTGTGCGATATTTCATACAAATAGACAGATAGGATTAGGAAATATTTATATGTTAATGTATATGGGAAAAAAAGTTTTTTTTCCGAAAAACTCTGTATTAGATATTTATTTTAAAAAAAGAGGAATTACTACTTTCAATAGTAATAATTTAGATACCCATTTATTTTCAAAAAAGAATGTATATACAGAAAGAGAAAGCATGTTTATTAATGATATTATTTCAATAGATTCGTATTATAAAAATTGGACTAATATATATATGTTTTTAAATACAAAAAAATAGGAATATTAATGAAAGGAAATATACAAAGTGATTCATTTCAATATACCTCCATTTGTCGGGACAGAAAATAAATATATAGAAGATGCTATTAAAAACCATAAAATATGTGGTGATGGTAAATATACAAAAATGTGTAATCACTGGTTTGAGGAAAAATTTGATGCTCAAAAAGTGCTACTTACAACAAGTGGAACAACAGCTTTAGATATGGCAATGCTTCTATGTGATCTAAAGCAAGGAGATGAAGTTATTTTACCATCATATACGTTTTCAAGTACGGCGACCGCTGCTGTTTTAGCAGGTGCAAAATTAGTATTTGTTGATATTAGGCCTGATACAATGAATATAGATGAAAATAAATTGGAAAGCGCTATTACAGATAAATCAAAAGCAATCATTGTAATGCATTATGCAGGTGTTTCTTGTGAAATGAATAAGATTATGGAAATAGCACATAAGTATAATTTACTTGTTATTGAAGATGCAGCACAAGGTGTAATGAGTACTTATTGTGACCGATATCTAGGTACTATAGGAGATTTTGGATGTTTCTCATTCCATGAAACTAAGAATTTTACTATGGGTGAAGGTGGGGCATTAGTTATAAATAACGAAAAATATAATGAAAGAGCAGAAATTTTAAGAGAAAAAGGGACTAATCGTGCAAAATTTTTTCGTGGTCAGGTTGATAAATATACGTGGGTAGATTTTGGAGACAGTTATTTACCCTCTGAATTGAATGCGGCATATTTGTGGGCACAATTAGAAGAAGCTAATATGATAACAAATAATAGATTGGACACCTGGCTAAAATATAATGATATACTTAAGCCTTATGTATCAGAAGAATTAATTGATATACAGACTATACCAAAAGAATGTGTTCATAATGCTCATATGTATTATATTAAACTTAGTAACATTGAAGAAAGAACAAAATTTATTGACTATATGAAAAGGAATGATATACTTTCAGTTTTTCATTACGTTCCATTACATTCTTCACCTGCAGGATTAAAATATGGAAGATTTTCAGGAAAAGACGTGTATACAACTAAAGAAAGTGAAAGATTGGTAAGACTTCCTTTATACTATAATATTGATGAAAAAGATTTTAATAAAATAAGTAATAAAATCATAAGATATTTTGAAAAGTATGAAAAAAATATTTATTAAAATTGAACAAATTACAATTCACTTGGCAAAAAAAGGTTTTTTACATATATTTTTTTCGAGTATAGTTTGTAAATTGATTTCTTTTTTTAGTGGACTCATAATTGTACGACTTTTAAATAAAAGCGAATTCGGAGTGTTTTCTTATGCACAGAATATTTACAACTTTGTATTCGTTTTTAATGGTTTGGGGTTGACACAATCTGTTTTGCAAATTATATCAGAAGGAGGAAGTGAAGGAAAGAAGGTAAAAGTATTTAACTATTGTGGAAGTATTGGAACATGTATAAGTTTTTTATTGACAATAATCATTGTTTTTATAGGTGTTTTTGTGAAATTGCCTATCAAAGGGGCAAATACAATACTTTTATCTATGAGTTTGATTCCAGTGTTGGAATTTATATATGAAATAAAACAAATGAAAATTCGCGCTGAAAAGAACAATAAAGAATATGCATTTAACAATATATGTTATTCTATTATAACAATAATAATTACAACCGCACTATCATATAAATTCCAACTATTAGGGAGAGTTGTTGCACTTTATCTATCGTTATTATTTATCATAGTTGTTCAAAAGTATCATTCAAAAATCTGTATTAATCCAAGATTTAAGATAAGTAAAAGCGAAAGAACAGATATATTTAAAATTGGAATAATTTCAATGATTAATAATGGTCTTTCTAGTTTGCTATATTTAATTGATATTTTTACTATAGGAGCATTGTTAAAAAGCGATATGGCTGTTGCAACCTATAAAGTGGCAACAGTAATTCCAACTGCATTAATGTTTATACCTACATCTATAGTTATATTCATTTATCCTTATTTTTGCGAACATAAAGATGATACAAAATGGCTTTTGGATAAATTCAAAGCTGTTATTTTTTTATTGGGAATATTTAATGTTTTAATAGGTCTTTTGCTGAACATATGTGCGCCGTTTATAATTGAGATTTTTTTTGGTGAACAATACATGGATGGACTTATTCCTTTTAGAATTCTGATTTTAAACTATGTCATTTCTGGAACTTTTAGAATTATTACCGGAAATCTATTGATTACTCAAAGAAAATTATTTGTTAATACAATCAGTTCAGTTATATCGGCCCCGTTGAATATGATTTTTAATTATGTATTAATCAACAAATATGGATTAGTTGGTGCATCGATAGCCACTTTAAGTATTGTAATTATAGAATGTATGTTTTGCACGATAATGCTTATTATATCTTTTAAAAAGAAAAATAGTTAGGATTAAGGAGGATAATATGTCTACAAATTTTTGGACAAAAAGAGTAGTTGATTTTGGTCATACAGGATGGGCTGATGAAGCAATCTATGCATTTGATCAACCAATTAGAATTGAAATAGTAGATTATTTAGTAAAAAGATTTAGTAAAGGTGGAGTTTTGCTGGATTTTGGTTGTGGAAATGGGGAGTTTTCAAATCATGAAAAGAAGAGATTTAATAAAATTGTTTTGTATGACACATGTAAAGAAGTTTTAGCTATTGCTTCTCAACTGAATAGTGGAGCGAAATGTATTTCAAATTTTAATAATTTGCTTGAAGAAAAAGAGAAATTTAATACTATTCTATCAATTACTGTTCTGCAACATATACTGGAAGACACAGAATTAGATCGAGTTATTAGTTTTATGTCAAAAAAGTTGGCTGATGGTGGATGCATAATTGTTATGGAACAATTTCATAGTAGAAAATCTGAATATATAAGATCTTGGAATGTAGAAGATCTACAGAACATTTTTCAAAAACATGGATTAAAGTGTGTTTGTTCATACAATTTTTACGAGAATGGAATTTATAAGGATCCAATATTTAAGAAATATTATAGTAGATTAGATATTTATATATTTTCACATTTATATAAAAGGATACCCCAATTTAGAAAAATATTTAGAAGAATATTAAATTTTAGCGCAAAAAAGGGGAAATACTCTTCTGATATAAAAAGGTTTCTTTTTATGTTTGATAATAGAGAGGGAGATAAATTTTTGGTTTTTCAAAAAATGAAAACGGAAGAATAGTGCTATTACGATACTCTAAGGGAGATTTAGGATGAGGGCATTACAGTTAAAAAGAGAATATCAAATGAGAAATGATGTTGTCATGCTGAGGACAAAAAAAAGTACATATTCAATGATGCTTATATATATTATAGGAATTTTAGTTTTAAGTTCAATTTTATCAATTGTATATTCTTCAATTTCTATTCTCATTTTTGAAATTTTGGGTTTGGCATTAGTGCTATTATTTCAAAAACAAGATGACGTAGTAGTGACTCGTGCGATAATACTAATTAAATGTATTTCTTATATATTTATTTTCCTTGTATTTTATGGAAATATACAAGAGTATGGTGCTCCTTATTATCATGGCGGATCCGATGATCTGGATTTTGAAATATACACCATGGAGTTTATCAAAAATAATTATATATGGCCTTGGGAATATAAAGGAATTCATAATGCAAAAGGTATGCTTTCTCTGTTTGCCTCATTAATTAGAATTTCAAACATTTTTGAGACTTATCATACATTAGCATTTCGGCTTCTAAACATGGATATACTAATATGTATATCCATTATTCTTTATAAAATTTGCCGACGAGATCTCAGGATGTCAAAGAAAGTTTCATTAATATGTATGCTTACGATGGGATTACTGCCTAATAGTTTGTTTTTAACATCATTTGTGTTTCGGGATACTATTTGTTGTTTCTTAATCATTACTTTTTTTTCATTTTCTTTAGATTTTATAAAAAAGGAAGATTCAGAAACTATATTTACGAAGAAAAGGTTTGTTGCACTATTTATGATGCTATTTATTTCCTTTTGTGGATATTGGATACGAAAAGAATTATTTTATTTAAATATACTAATATTTATCGTGTCTCTTATAGGAAATAGAAAGATAGGAGTAAAAGAGGTTTTAATTAGTTTTTGCATTGTAATTATGCTTTTATTTGTCTTTTATAGAATTGGAATACTAGATTTTTTCCTCAACAAAATGGAACGGTATAGAATATATCATACAAAGCTGATAAATGAAAATGGTAGTAATTATCTATATAGGATGATTTTTTTGACGCCACTCTTGCCTTTTGGAATAATATATAGAATTTTATTTGGTTTAGTAAGTCCCTTGCCTACAGGTATACTTAAAATTCTGTCTTTCAATAGTGGGCTTAGTGTGTGTGATTTCCTAATTGCTTTAGGGTCATTATTTCAAATAATTATGCTTCCGTTTTTAGTTACTAGTTTTAAAAAGATTGATAAGTATCATATTTTGTTTCTGTTAATTTTTTTGCCAATTGTAATATCTACATTTACATTTAGACATTTTATATTATTATATCCATTTTTGTTCATACTGGTTTACCGTTCTTTTTTTTCAGTTTCTAGGGGGTATAAACAATTATATGTTATGATTGGTATTTGTGGTTTGTTTCTTATGGGAGTTATGTATATGATGTTTATTTTACTATAATTGACAAGTAATAGATACAGCAATGTTTTGAAGAAAGTGGAGTGAAAAAATGAATATACAATTAAAAATAAAAACAATCCTCATAGTCTTCGGCACCCGCCCCGAAGCCATTAAAATGTGCCCTCTCGTAAAGGAACTTCAATCCCGCCCTTCTCTCCATACAGTCGTAGCCGTCACCGGCCAGCACAGAACCATGTTGGACCAAGTACTGGAGACTTTCAACATCACCCCCGACTACGACCTTTCCATCATGAAGGACAAACAAACCCTTTACGATATCACAACCTCTGTCCTGAACGGCATGAAAAAAATCCTCGAAACCGTCCATCCAGACGTTGTCCTCGTCCACGGAGACACATCCACTACATTTGCCACCGCACTTGCCGCCTTTTATCAACAGATCCCCGTCGGACATGTGGAAGCAGGTCTCAGGACATATAACATTTATAGCCCATATCCGGAAGAATTTAATAGAGAAGCCGTAGGGATAGTTTCCGACTTCAATTTTGCCCCCACAGAGATATCTAAACAAAATCTCATCCGTGAGGGAAAGAAGCCGGAAACTATTTTTGTTACAGGCAACACTGCCATTGACGCCTTGAAAACAACCGTGCGGACAGACTACACACATCCGGAGCTGACCTGGACACAGGACAGCCGTCTTATCCTGATCACAGCGCATCGGCGCGAAAATCTTGGTGAACCGATGTATCATATGTTCCGGGCAATCAAGCGTGTGTTGGATGAACATGATGATGTCAAAGCGATTTATCCGATCCATTTGAATCCCGTGGTCAGAGCCACAGCTGCGGAAGTATTCGGCGATGATGACCGGATCAGGCTGATCGAACCTCTGGATGTCCTGGATTTTCATAATTTCCTGAGCCGTTCCTATTTGATTCTGACGGATTCCGGCGGCATTCAGGAGGAGGCTCCGTCCCTTGGAAAACCGGTTCTTGTCATGCGCGATACAACGGAAAGGCCGGAAGGGATTGAAGCCGGTACATTAAAACTCGTTGGTACGGATGAAGAGGTGATCTACTCTTCCTTTACAGAATTGTTGAATGACCGTACAGCTTACAATGCAATGGCACATGCTTCGAATCCATATGGTGATGGTATGGCTTGTCAAAGGATAGCGGATATATTGGAATTGGGGTATACGGAACATTAAAATGGATCATATGGGATGAATAGTAGCATACAAGGAGCTGCATATCCCCCATCTTCAATCTGTTCCATTGCTTCTTTACAAGCCATATCAAAAGTAAGTGCCTCAAAAGATGGCGTAGTGTAATTATCGCTTTAACCTGTTATACTTGTGTACATAGTATAACGAAGGAGTGGTAGCCTGGTGAGCAAAGTAAATCAGGAGCCAGCCGTTGCCTTCGCAGAGGTCTCACACTCTGTGAAATCTTCTGGTTCACTGCATTCATCCCCAGCCTTTGACGGAAGATTTCCAGACAGAGTCCCTGCTAAAAGTGCTCCGGGTGAAGTGAAGCGGATCTCTTTCCAACAGATAGAATGGCTTCTGCAAGGGCTAAAGATTGAGCAGGAAAAAGCGCATCATCCAGTAAAAAGAACCTTAGAGAAATCCTGTTTTTAAGAGTGGGAATTGTGACGGTAAACCTCATTTTAATCCATATGAAGCTGATATTTCCTCTTGTATTCCCTTGCAGCCATGTGCTACAATAATAAAACGCAAATTTTCTAAAGTTTCTTATACCGGATCGTTTGTTTCCGGTATATCTTAAAACGAGACATTTCTGCATAGGGGCCTCAGCGTCCAGCCTTTCAGAAAATTCGTGCTTTTAACCCACATAAGCAGGATCTTTTTCTGACAGGGCAATGGAAAATCTCCTGACAACAACAGAATAAGGAGGATTCCTTAAAGAAGGCG